>JAABUS010005691.1_pt1 | contig 16043 bp, 19 predicted proteins | sample 5560161 | NCBI WGS metagenome assembly JAABUS01 (sample SAMN10711885, study PRJNA513376) | rock metagenome | isolation source: Antarctica rocks | place: Antarctica: Victoria Land, Trio Nunatak nord | collected 2016-01-04
GAGCCGAACAGGACCGCGGATGCGGCCAGCATCATCACGAAGCCGCCGCCGACCCCGCGCTCGCCGAGTCGCGAGATGTTGAGCAGTGGCTTGCGGGTGTGCAGCTCGAGCGCGGCGAAGCCGGCGAGGCCGGCCAGTCCGGCGATGCCGAGGCCGAGCGTCTGCACCGACGTCCAGCCGGCGTCGACGGCCTGCGAGAGGGCATAGACAAGCGCGCCGAGGCTCGCGGTGGCCACCGCAGCGCCACGGAGGTCGAGGCCGCGCCACTGGGGCCGTGCGACATCGGCGGGGATGACCTTCACTGCCGCGACGGCGACGCCGAGTCCGACCGGGAGGTTGATGAGGAAGATGGCGCGCCAGTCGACGAGCTCGGTCAGCGTCCCGCCCAGCAGTACGCCGATGGCGGCGCCGGCGCCGCCGACGGCACCCCACACACCGAGCGCCTTCGCGCGCTCTGGACCCGTGAAGGAGGTGGTGATGATGGACAGTGCCGCCGGCGACAGCATCGCCGCGCCCAAGCCCTGGCCGGCGCGGGCTGCGAAGAAGACAGCCTCGCTTGTGGCGAACGCCGAGGCGAGCGAGGCGACGGTGAACACGCCGAGGCCGCCGAGGAAGACACGACGACGCCCGAGCAGGTCCGCAGCCCGTCCGCCGAGCAGCAGCAGGCTGCCGAAGACCAGGGAGTAGCTCGTGATCGTCCAGCCGAGATCGCCGCCGCCGATGCCGAGGTCCTTCGCCAAGTCAGGAAGCGCGACGTTCACGGCGCTGATGTCGAGGATGACCATGAGCTGGGCGAGCGCGAGCAGCAGGAGCAGCGTCATGCCGGCGGTCTTTCCGTGCGTCCTCGGTTCGTCGGCGTGGCCACAGTCGAGCGTTCGGGGCTGTTCGCCGCCGCCATGGCCGGGGAGGTGGAGCTTGTGCGAGCGAGGGGTGTGCATCAGTGGCATCCGATCGAACTCAGACAGTGGTGTCTGCACTATGAAACCAGACAGCGGTGTCTGAGTCAAGCGCCCGCGCGCGTGGCGAGACCGCTCCGCCTCAGCTGAACGCGAGCAGGCCGACGAACGCAGCCGCGGCCACCACCACCGGCTCGGAGACCTTCACGCGCTTCTGCAACAGCAACGCCAGCGCGACGACCCCGATGAGGACAGACGACCATCGGTCGATGACGTCGCCGGCGATGACGATCGCTGCCCCGGCGATGGCGCCGGCCGCGGACGCCGTCGCGCCCTTGATGAACCCCTGCAGGCGCGGATGGTTCTCATGGCGGCGGATGAACTTCCCCGGGAGGATGACCAGCAGCAGCGCGGGCAGGAACACGCAGACGGTGGCGATGACGGCGCCGGCCAGGCCGAAGGCGAGGTAGCCGGCGAAGGTGGCCATGATGACCACAGGGCCGGGACTGACGAGGCCCATGGCGACGGCGTCGACGAACTGCTGCTCGGTCAGCCAGCGGTGCTCGTCGACGAGGCCGGCGTGCAGGAACGGCACGATCGCGAGGCCGGAGCCGAACGTGAACGCGCCGGCCTTCAAGAAGAACCAGCCGAGGGCGCCGCCGGACACGCCTGAACCCGTCCACGCGAAGCCCTTCACCACGGCGAGCAGCGCCAGTGGGGACATGCTGAGGGCGGCGCCGCCGCCCCTGCGCGTAGGCAACCCACCGCCGTAGTAGACGGCTCCGAACGCACCGGCAGCGAGGAACAGCCACACGATCTCCGCGCCAGTGATGGCGGTGACCGCGCACAACAACGCGGCGATGCCCCAGAGCACCGGGTCGGTCTTGTTGGTCGAGCGCGCGAGCTTGTAGGCGGCGATGGCGATGATGGCCAGCACGGCCGGCCCGACGCCGAGAAACACGGCGTGCACCAGGGTCAGACCCTGGTACTTGGCGTACAGGACCGCGACCACGGTTACGAGGACGAACGGCGGGATGACGAACGGCAGGGCGATCGCGATGGCGCCGCGCGCGCCGGCGTGCAGGTAGCCGAACCACATCGCGACCTGGGCGGCGAGGGGGCCGGGCATGGTCTGCCCCACCGCGAGCGCCTGCTGAAACTCGCGCTCGGAGAACCAGCGCCGCTCTTCCACGAGGTCGCGCTGCATGTAGCCCACGAGCGCGATGGGGCCTCCGAAGCCGAGCCCGCCGAGGCGGAGGAAGTAGCGGACCAGGCCTATGAGCGTGCGGGGGCCGTCGCCCGCCGGCCCGCACGCGGTTGAGGTGGCCTCGGCGCTCACGAGCGCGAGAGTATGAAGCCACTGGCCCCGGTGCGCCCGCACCGGCCTCGCGAGGGTGGCGTGCGCGACGGCGGCCGCGACCCGCATCCTACGTCCTGTAGGACAAGGGGCTAGTGTGCGGCACTTGCCCCCGAGACACCGCTCGATTTTCCGAAGCAGCCGCTCCAGGCGGGCCCGTCGGCGAGATCTCGCCCGCCGCCGTGGGCAGCGACTCGCCGTGGCTGCCCTTGAAGTGGCGCTGGTCGCGATGATGTTCACCATCTTCGTGGCCATCGCGGACCTTCTGCTTCGCTGAAATCGCGCCGCTGGCATACTCGCTGCGCGATGCCAGAACAGGCGCCGTTGCAGGGCGAGCTGCAGATCCAGATCATGACCGCCCTCTGGCGAATCGAGGCGGGCACCGTGGAGGACGTGCGCATGGCAATGCCGAGCCGGTATCGCAGCGCGTACAACACGGTGCAGACCGTGCTGAACCGTCTCAGCGATCGCGGATTGCTCGAGCGTGCACGGCGTGGCGCCGCCTACGTCTACCGGCCCGTCGTGTCCGAGGCCGAGTACCTGACGCGCTCGATCCGCCAGACGCTGGCCGGCGCCTCGACCGACGCGCGGGAAACGGCGCTGGCTCAGCTGATCGGCGCAATCGAGGAGCCCGAGCTCGCCGAGCTGCAGGAGCGTGCGCGGGAGATCGCGCGCCGCCGCCGGAAGTCGTGATCCCTGCCCTCGCCTCACTTGCGGCGCTGGGCGTGCCGCACTGCGTGCGCCTGCATCATGTGCGGCCGACGACCGCGGCGCTCTTGTGGATGACGGCGCTCACGCTGCGCGCCCAATCGTCGTCTTGCTCGCGGCGTACATCGCCCTCCTCGCGCCCGAGACCGAAGCCTTCCGGGTGCTCACACATTGGTGCCAGCACACGATGCTGCCGGCGGTCGGGGTTCACGTCGACCTGCAAGGCCACGTCGGGCGCATCGCTGCGGTGGCGCCGGCGATGCTGGCCGCGCTCTGTCTGGTCGCCGGGACACTCGGCGCTGCACGCGCCACCAGGGCAGTCCGCAGCGCGTTGGCGAGCGAGTCGCTGGGAGACGGGCCGCAGGACAGCGGGATCGTCGGCGGCCCGGAGGTCATCATGGCGGCGGCCAAACTGGTCCATCGGAGTGCTGTCGTGCGCTAGGTACGCTCCCCGGTACGCGCGAGCGGTGTCTCAAGTGCGCTGTCACCTCGAACGCGATGCCGACGCGTTGGGCCCTTCGTGGCGACGACGACCCTGTCGCTCCGGCCAGCTCGATGTGGAAGGCGGCCCGGGGCCGGGCAACGGCCACCGTGATGATCACGGTGAGCGGCGGCGGCATCGAACGGCGGTTGGACGGGCTGCTTGACGCGCGCCCATCCTGCCCGGGCGGCCAACGCCGCCGCGTCGGGGACTACGTGGCCATGATCATGGTCTGCGTCACGCGTGCGTCCATGGTCGCCCTGCCGGCAACCACGTTTGCCGGAGATCTCAAACGGCCGTCGGGCACGCTGAGCGCCAGTGCCGGTACTAATGCAGGCTCGACACACCGTGGCCGACGCCGGGCGTCGTTGCCGCCACAGCAGGCCTGAGCTATTCCCGCGCCGCGTAGGAGACGATCGAGCGGTCGATGAGCCACTCCACGGGCGCTCGGTCGTCGGTGAAGACGTCGCCACCGTCCAGCGCCGGCTCGAGCCGCTCCGCCGTCTGCGCCACGACGCGGCGCATGCGAGGATCGAGCTGAGGGATCGCAGCGCGCAGTCGCTCGCGGCGCGGCGCCCGGTCGGCGGCCACGAGCAGCGTGTTTAGCTTGGTGATCGGGTCGCGCGCGACATGCGGGAAGCTGTCGCGCAAACCGGCCGACAGCATTCGCTCGAGCCCCGTCGATCCTTCGGGATGCCCGGCGTTGACCACGACAACCCCGCCCGGCACCAGCCGATCGCGGACGAGACCGAAGAACTCGCGCGTCGTGAGATAGAAGGGGATGTACGGCTGGCGGTAGGCGTCGACGAAGATCGCCTCCCAGCGCTGGTCCGACCCGCGCAAGAACGGCCGGGCATCTGCGGTATGGAGCCGGAGCCCCGGACGATCGCGCAGACCGAACCAGCGGCGCCCCAGCTCGGTGAGCTGGCCGTCGATCTCGACCGCGTCGATTCGCGTCTGCGGAAACAGGGCCCCATACGCGCGCACCGTCGTGCCCGCGCCGTTGCCGAGTATGGCGACCGACCGCGGCGCCCGGCCGAGCACGCTCATCGGGACCGACAGGTAGCCGTCCCAGACGTTGTCGGTGAACACCGAGTCGGGCCGCCAGACGGAGTGGTATGCCTGGCCCTCGTTGAGCTCCAGCCGGCGCTCGCCGTCCGGAAGCTCGATCACGCGCGCATACTGTTGAGACGTCTCGCGTTCCTCGAGCACCCGGGCCCCCTCGACCGACTTCGTGGCGCCGGTCGGTAGCAGGAGCAGCGCCCCAAGCGCCGCGGGCACCAGCAGATGCCGACGCGGAAGGGCGAGGGCCGCGACCAGCGCCACCGCGGCGGCGAAGGCGAGGAAGGTGCGTTGCGTTCCGACAAGCGGGACCAGCACGAGCGCGGCGAGGAAGGTGCCGAGCAGCGAACCGAGCGTCGAGAGCGCGTACAGACTGCCGGCGGTCCGGCCGGCGTCCTCCACACGGGCCACGCTCAACCGGATCGCCCACGGAGAAACCGCGCCGAGCAGCAGCACGGGAATCGCGACCAGCCCGAGCACGCCCACCAGTGAGCCGAGCGCCGCTCCTACGTCGATCTCGTCGAACGCCTCCACCGAGAGGTTCAGGAAGGGATCGGCCACCAGTGGAACCATGGCGAGCAGCACGCTTGCGATCAGGACCCAGCGAGCCAGGCCGGCCAACGTCGGACGCCGATCGGCGAGGCGCCCCCCGAGCCAGTAGCCGCTCGAAAGCGCGACAAGCACGGTGGCGATGGTGTTGGCCCACACGATCGTCGACGCGCCGAAGTAGGGCGCCATCAGGCGGGCCGCTGCGATCTCGGCCCCCAGCGTCGACGCGCCCACCACGAAGACGAGGGCACGCAGCAGGCGCAGGTCCGTTCCGGGAGCGGCCAGCCGGCTCGGGACGCGCCCGCGGCCGGGCGCGCCGGAGTCACCATGCGTCACCTCGGCGGCCGGCAAGTCCGACATGCCGTAGGAGTATGCCAGCGGCGACTCAGCGGACGGGCCGGCGCCCGCGGGCCACCCACGCCCCGGCGGCGGCGATCAGGATCAGGACGACGCTCACCCACTGAGCGGTCTCCAGCCCGAGCGCGCTGCCGGCCGAGTCCGAGCGCACGAAGAACTCCACGAACCGTCCCAGGGCGAACAGCGCCATCACGAGCCAGCACATCGCCGTCGGGTACGCGCGCAGGCGCCGGCGAAGCGCCATGGCGATGGCGAGCGTCCCGAACCCGATCAGCATCTCGTAGAGCCCGCCGCTGTGGTAGGCGACGGCATGACTCGGAACGTCGGCGTCGGGATGCGTGTTGCGCACGCCGAGGAAGAAGGTGGTCTCGGGCCCATAGTGCTCGCCGTTGATGACGTCGCCGATGCGACCGATGCCGTAGCCGAGGGCGAGACCCAGGGCGACCGTGTCGAGATACTGGATGCTGAGCCGCTGCCACCAGACGTATGCCGCGAGGCCGGCCGCCACGAGGAGGAAGCCTCCGTAGAAGGTGAACCCACGGTTCTCCACCCATGCGCCCGGGTCGGTGAGGCCCCCATGCTCGGCGAGATAGAACGCCTTCGAGCCGACGATTGCGCCCACTATCAGGATGATCGCCATCACCTGGAGCGGTTCCGCCTCCAGGCCGCGAGAGCGGGCTTCACGGCCCCCGAGCAGCCCGCCGATCAAGATCCCGATGGCGATCGTCAGCCCGTGCCACGCGAGCGTCACCGGACCCAGATGAATCATCGGATCGATCCCGATGGAGATGATCGCAGGCGTCGTGTTCACAGAGGCTTCGCGAGCGGTCAGCCCGCGGCCGCCCAGCGCTGCAGCGCCGGCAACGGATCGATGCCCCTGCCGCCGCGGTACCAGCCGGGCGCCGTCCAGAGCTCGAAGTGCAGGTGACATGCGGTCGATCGTCCGGTGCTCCCCACGACCCCGAACTGCTGTCCGGCCACGACGCGGTCTCCCCGCTTCACCAGCGCCGGATCCCGCATGTGCATGTAGACCTGACTGGTTCCATCGGGCGCGTCGACGACGACGTAGTTGCCCGCAGCGTCCTGGTACCGGGCCCACGAGACCTTGCCCGCCTGCGCTGCCACCACCTCGAGACCACACGCGGCGAGGATGTCCTGGCCACCGTGGCCACGTCCGCCCCCGAAGCGGTTGGTCATGGTGCCGAAGTCATATCGCCCGCTCACCGGGAAGCGACCGGCCCCCGCTGCAGGATCGGAGAGGGGCTCCTCGGTGTCCGCGGGTGCGGGAGCCACGACCTCGAGCCGGTCACTGCGAGCCGACGTACCGGCGACCGAGCTGGCGACGCGGACGGGTCCGGTGCGTGCCGAGCCGGGCACCTTGACGACGAGGCTGTGCGCCGTGGCCGCCTGCGGCCTCGAGCGACGGTTGTCCCTGCGCCCCTTCTGACCGACGAAGATCACTGCGCGCCCCGTCTCGAGGTTCTCGCCATGGAGCTGTAGCGTCCCGCCCCGGGGGCAGCGACCGGTTTCGCCCGTCTCGCACTTGAGGTCCTCGATCTCCGGACGATTCGGTGCTGCCGCGCCTCCGGTGGTGGTCTCGTGCGCTTGGGCGGTTGCGCTCATGGCGAGCGCCAACGCGATCGTGAAGCTGCACAACAGAGACGAGCGGACCATCAGCACCTCTTCGGTTTGCGGCCTACGGGGTGAGCTGACGGGCTCGCACGCAGAGGTAGCGCGCTACGGCTCAGCCGAGCCGATTCGCCCCAGGAACACGGTTCCCCCGCTCCGTGCAGTCGGTCTGCGCGGACTCGGCCAATTCCAGGTTGGCGCGAGACAGTAGCGTCCGATGCCGACGAACTCCAGCCCTACACCTCGACGGACCATCATCAGCGAGCTGTATCGGCCTGGAACGAGCGCGACCGTCACCAACTCCTACACGGCCTAAGACCCGGTGACGCTCATCCCGGCAGGCCGGTGGACGCCCGGCCGAGCCGCCGCTCCGCGGAGTGTCGCGCCCCGGGACCCGTCGCCTCCGCGGGCGGCAGCTCGACGCTATCCGTGGTCCATGTCGTCTATCGAGTCGCCGCCGCCGGCGACGTGCTTGCGCATCTCGGAGATCTCACGCTCCTGCGCGTCGATGATGTCCTGGGCGAGCGACTTGAGCTCTGGATCGGCGCCCTTGTCGCGCTCGACCTTCGCCATCTCGACGGCACCCTGGTGGTGCGGGATCATCATGTCGATGAACTTCGCGTCGAACGGGTTCGCGTCCTCGAGCATCGCGGGGTCCTCGTTCATGCCCATCATGTCCTCGTCCATCCCGAGGTCACCTGGCTTCACGCCGGCCCGCTCGAGCTCCGCATCCTGAGCGCGCAGGGTGTCGATCTCGTCGCTCTGGGTGCGGACGATGTCGTCCGCGAGGCCCTTGACGAACGCGGTCTTGCCGCGGTTCTGGGCGATCTCGGCCATCTGGATCGCCGACTCGTGATGCGGGATCATCTGGGCTGCGAAGGCACGGTCGATGCCGTTGCCCCCGGCACTGGACGTGCTCTCCGACTCCTCGGAGCCGCACCCGGCGACCGCGAGCGTCAGACCCGCCGCGACCGCGACGAGCAGCTTGGGACTCTTCATATTCGGTTCGTTCCTCTCGGATCTACGGTTGACGGAAGGGTGGTCGCGCCGCGCCTGAATGCGCGGCGCCGAGCCCGTCAACGTCGAAGGACGCAGAGGAGCGAGAGGAGCGCCGGCCCGGCGCGCGGCCGCGGCTCGGGAGCGCAACCGGCGCGAGCGAGGCCGACCGGCGACAGGACGGCCGGATGCCGCCAGCGCCCGAGCGCGAACATCCCGATCGCGACGACGGCCACCGCGGTGCCAACCGCGACGAAGATGCCGAGGCAGAGCTCCACCGAGCTCATGCCGGCGTCGTGATGCATGCCGCCCATCGCGACGCCGCTGTGGTGCACGGCGATGGCGCTCGCGATCGCGCAGACGACGACCAGCGCGGCGCCGTGGGCTCGAAACCGCCGCGAGAGATGCCGGATGGTGAGCGGGCTCACCTATCGAGCGTACCCAGCGCGCTCGAGCCGGATCATCAGCTGGCGCATGGACCTACGCGACGCAGGACGCCGAAGTACCCGAACCGCCGGCCGACGCGTCGCTCGAGTTCGAGGCCGGCGGAGGCGGCGCGGCGGCGGAGGGCGTGCGCGGTCACGAAATGGGGATCGCCGAGCAGTTCTCCCACCACCAGCCGCCCACCCGGCTTGATGACGCGACGCAGCTCCCGCAGCGCGGCGACCTGATCGGGGATCTCGCCGAGCACCGTCACGAGATACGCGGCGTCGAACGTCGCGTCGTCGAAGGGCAGCCAACGTGCATCGCCCTGGGCGGCGTGGATGTTCGCGATTCCCCGTTCGGCAGCGCGGCGAGCGGTGTGGTCGAGCATCTCCGGCTGGAGGTCGAAGATGTGGAGCGTCCCCGACCCCCCCAGCCACTGCCCCACCGGGAGGGTGTAGTAGCCCGTCCCCGGACCGACCTCGAGGACGGTCTCGCCCGGTTGCGGCGCGAGCGCCTCCCGAAGGCGGCGACGGGTGATGAACGGATGGGGCGCCTCGACCCAGAAGCGCTGTCCGTACGGGCAGGGCGACGGGTACTTGCGCCACCAGACGGCGGCGCCGACGACGCCGGCGCCGAGGGCGCCGGCGGATGCCATTGCCTTGCGACTCATGCGGGGACCTCGCGGGCATCGGGACATGGAGCTCTGTCTCCTCGCTGGGGCGCGGGCAGCAACGCCGGCGCATCGGCCATCAATGCACCCCCGCCAGCTCGCGCGTCGCCGGCACCGCGGCCGGGCTGGAGCCCGTGCCGCCGTGCTGGGACCGGAAGCGCCGCAGCCGCCGTGCGTTGGCGACGACCGAGACGCTGGAGAACGCCATCGCGAGTCCGGCCAGCAATGGATTGAGCAGGCCGGCCGCGGCGAGCGGGAGCACGGCGACGTTGTAGCCGAACGCCCAGCCGAGGTTCTGCTTGATCGTCTTGAGCGTCGCCCGCGAGAGGCGGATCGCGTCGGCCGCGGCGCGCAGGTCGCCCGAGACCAGCGTCAGGTCGGAGGCCTCGATGGCGACGTCCGTTCCGGTACCGATGGCGAGGCCGAGTCAGCCTGTGCAAGCGCCGGCGCATCGTTGACGCCGTCGCCGGCCATCGCCACGACGTGACCCTCGCTCTGGAGGCGGCGGACTACGTCGGCCTTGTCGGATGGCAGCACCTCGGCGATCACGTCGTCGATCGCGACCTCCGCCGCGACCGCCCTCGCCGTCATCTCGTTGTCCCCCGTCAGCAGCACGGGCCGGAGGCCGAGCGCCTTCCGGGACGCCACAGCGGTGGCCGACGTGGGCTTGACCGCGTCCGCCACGACGAGGATGGCGCGTGCCTGACCGCGATCTGCGCGAGCGCGGTGTCCGACCCGACCTGGGTCGCGCGTACGACGAGCCGCCCGCCGGCGTTGACGGTCGCGCCCGCGACCGAGTCCCCGGGCTGCTTCTCGACCGGGACCGACTCACCCGTGAGCTGCGACCGGTCGACGGCGGAGGAGCCTTCCTCGACGGTGCCGTCGGTCGCCACCTTCTCGCCCGGCCGTACCACGAAGCGATCGCCGACGGTGAGCTGGTCGACGGGGATCCGCCGCTCGGTGCCGCCCTCGCCCAGTACGGCGACGTCCTTGGCGCCCAGCTCCAAGAGCGCGGTCAGCGCGGCGCCGGCACGACGCTTCGCCCGCGCCTCGAAGTACCGGCCGGCGAGGATGAAGACCGTCACGGCGGCGGCGACCTCGAGGTAGATCTCGTCGGCACCCGCGCCCGCGTCGGGAATGAGGTCGGAACCCATCGTCATGCCGGTCATGCCGGCGTCGCCGAGGAACAGGGCGTAGAGCGACCGCAGCCACGCCGCGAGGGTGCCGACGCTGATCAGCGTGTCCATCGTCGCGGTGCCGTGCTTCAGGTTCGCCCACGCGGCACGGTGGAACGGCCACGCGCCCCACAGGACGACCGGCGTGGCGAGCTGGAGCGCCAGCCACTGCCAGTAGTCGAACTGCAACACCGAGATCATCGACAGCAGCAGCACCGGCACCGCCAGCAGCGTCGAGATGATCAGCCGCTGCCGCAACGCGGCGGTCGCGTCGACCGGTCCCTGCGCCTCCACGGGCTGGGCTGACGGGAACGCCGCCTGGTAGCCGGCCGCCTCGACCGCCGCGATCAGCTGGGCCGGCTCGACCGCGGCGGCGTCGAAGTCGACGGTGGCCTTCTCGTTCGCGTAGTTGACCGATGCCGAGACGCCTTCGAGCTTGTTGAGCTTGCGCTCGATCCGGTTCGCGCACGAGGCGCACGTCATGCCCGTCATCGGCAACTCCGCGCGATCGGCGGCGCTCATGGGGCATCCTCGGCTAGGAACGACAGGTCGCCGCCGCGAAGCGCGACGAGATCGCCGCCGGCAGCGAGGTAGGGCGGCCTCCGGAGACCGAGCTCACGCGGTGACCTCGTACCCCGCTTCGGCGACCGCAGCGCGAACCGCGTCGTCGCCGGCGTTGCCGCGCACGACCAGCCGCCCGGACGCCAGATCAACGTCGACGCCGTCGACGCCCGAGAGCTCGGAGACCTCCTCGGTGACCGACCGCACGCAGTGCTCGCAGGTCATGCGCTTCACGGTGTACTCGCGGATGTTCTCGGGCCGGGTCACGAGTCGCTCCTCATACGGGGGGATGGGGTACTCTACAGAACGTACGATACCCACAGGGGGTAACGATAGACTCCGTGTAGCCCTCCCGAGCCCAGGACGCCGAGAATGTCCGCAGAGACCACCTCATCCCCCACGCCGTCGCGCGGCTACAGCGTCACCAAGGACCAGCTCCAAGCGCGGCTCAAGCGCATCGAGAGTCAGGTGCGGGGCTTGGAGGGGATGGTCGATGACGACCGCCACTGCATCGATGTGCTCACGCAGATCTCCGCCGTGCAGGCAGCGCTCGACAAGGTCGCGCTGGGTCTCCTCGACGATCACGCTCGCCACTGCGTCGCGGGCGCGGCGGGCGACGCGCAGGCCGACCGCACCGACGAGCTGATGGCCGCGGTCGGCCGGCTCATGCGCAGCTGAGCCCGGCATCGCCACCACCCTTGGGCCCGCGGTCCACCCGTGTAGTCAGCGTGATATCCTACAGGTCGTAGGAGATGATCAAGAACTGGGACCACCATGTCGTGCACGCCGAGGAGATCGCTCGCCGCCCCGGCTTCCAGGGGCTCCGCGACCGGATCCTCGAACTGGCTGCGCCACGGCGAGACGAGACGGCCGTCGACGTCGGAAGCGGCACCGGTCTGCTCGCGTTGCCGCTTGCCGAGCGAATCGAGCGGGTGTGGGCCATCGACCTCTCGCCGCTCATGACCCACTACCTGCAAACCAAGGCGGCCAGCGCCGGGCTCCACAACGTGGCGCCGGCGACCGGAACCGCGGAGAGCCTGCCGCTGGTCGACGCTTCCGTGGACCTGGTCGTGTCGAACTACTGCTTTCATCATCTCGACGCGGACGGCAAGGAGCGCGCGCTCGCCGAGGCGTTCCGAGTGCTCAAGCCCGGAGGGCGGATCGTGTTCGGCGACATGATGTTCAGCGTCGCTCTCCGCGAGCCGCGCGATCGACAACTGATCCGGGCGAAGGTCTTCGCGATCGGTCGACGTGGGCTGCCCGGGATGGTGAGGCTCGGCCGCAATGCGATGCGCCTTGCCCGGCGGTGCTGGGAGCAGCCGGCGCCGGCGGCATGGTGGACGGCAGCCCTGCGGCGTGCCGGGTTCGAGAACGTGTACGTGGAGCTGCTCGAGCACGAGGGCGGTGTGGCGATCGCCACCCGGCCGGCGTTGTTGCGATCAGCTCGAGCAGTCGATGCTCGGGTCGCCTGGCCCCGCGGGCACGGCTATCGCGCCCGGGACGTCGATGGTCGTCCCGATGGCGCCGGCGACCAGGCAGACCGCTAGCAGTCGCACGATCACACCTCCTCGAGAGCTCGATCGTTCCGGGGCGTCCTCCATCAGCTCGCGGACGCGGGCCGTGACGTCGGCTCCACCGAGCGATGCCACCGCCGCGAGGGGGACCGCGGTGGTGGCCGCCTTGCAGATCACGCTCGCGAGCGCGAGCCGATCGTGACGTCGCCTCAGCGCCCACCGATCGGCGTCGCGTTCGAGATGGAAGCTCAGCTCACGCAGTGCCCTGGACGATCCCGGGATCGGGCGACCGACCCCCCGCGCAAGCTCGCCCGTGAGGAGCAGCCACCGATGACGGCGCGCGATGTGGCCTCGCTCGTGCTCGAGCCCCGCGGCCAGCTCTTCGTCGTCGAGCTGCAGCAGCGCGCCCGCCGAAACAACCACACGAGGACGCGCGATGCCCGCCGCCGCCAGCAGGACCCCGGGGCCGGGCACGATCACGCTCCCACCGGGCCCCGATCCCACCGACGAGCGACGCAGGTATCGCCGCACGGCAGCCGTCGCGCGCATCGCACCGTAGCCCGCCGCGAAACCCGAGACGGCCACGGCGAGGGCCGGGATGAGGAGGGCAGCATCGCCCACCCCATGCCCGCTGAACTTGAGATGGGTCGCGAGGTACGGCACGACCGCATGCCAGCACCATCGAGTGGCCCCCACGAAGAGATCCGAGCGTGGGACCACGACGACGAGCCACGCGATTGCGAGCAGCACTCCGGCGGCTCGAGCCACCAGCCCGGCAAGCCACGCCGTGGCCGCCCAACCCGGCGTGGAGCTCCGCAGCTCCAATGCATGCGGTAGGGCGACCAGCACCAGCCCGGCAACCAAGACGGCGGTGGTCACCGCCTGCCCCGCTGCCGATCGATCGCGCCTGCACGCCGGCGCACCTCGTCGAGCTCTGAGCCCTCCAGCGATCCGAGAATCTCCGCGAGCGCCGCCGTCTTCGCGCCAGAAGAGGCCGCGCCGAGCGCTCGACGCAGTGAGGAGGAGAGGTATTGCGCCTCGGACACAAGTGGTCGGTAAAGGAGCGAGCGGCCCTGGCGCTCGCGCTCCAGCAGGCCGCGCTCGGCAAGCCGGTTCAAGACGGTCTGGACGGTCGTATAGGCACCCTGATGCCCATCCGGAAGCGCCGAGCGAACGTCTTCGACGGTCCCGGCGCCCTGCTCCCAGAGGACGCGCATCAGCTCTGTCTGGAGATCGCCCTGGAGCGGCGGAGCGTCGCTCATGCCGCCACGGCTCTTCGCGTCGGGAGCAGGGTGAGGGGTGCGCATGTCATCTCCTACCCCTCGTAGGATAGATCGCGTGCCGATCAGCCGTACGTTCAAGCGACGCCGGGGCACGGCGCTTGCGCTCGTCGCGATGCTGGTGGTCGCGCCGCTCGTCGCGGCGCTCAGCCTGGGAAATGAGGAGCGCGTCACCGGCGACCGCGACCGCAGCTCGACCGCCGCCGATGTGAGGATCATGGTGCTCGGGAAGCCGTTGCTTCGCGTCCCGGCCGCTCAGGCGCAACAGGGGCGGACTGCGGTACGGCGCTGGCTCGACGGCCGGCTGCCGCGCTCGCTGGCCCTGCGTCGGGGCGGCGTCTCGGCGACGATGCGACCGGAGCTCGCGATCACCGCGCGGCGCGTCGTCGCGGCGTTGCCGAGCCGGGGCCGCGTCCGGCTCGCGGCCCGCCTGGTCGCCACCGAGATCCGAGCGCCCGTGATCGAGCAGGCACAACGGAACTCGTGCGAGTCCGCAGCGCTCAGCATCCTCTTGGCGGCGACGGGCCGGCCGGTCGATCAGAACCGCTTGCAGCGCGAGCTCCCGCGGTCAGGTCCGTTGGATCCGGTCGAGCAGGGCGGCGTCCGCGTGTGGGGCGACCCGAACCGTGGTTACGTCGGCCGTCCGGATGGGGGTGGCGTGGCGGGCGGCTTCGGCGTGTACCAGGGTCCCGTCTCAGGTATCGCCGCCCGGCACGGCCGGCCGATGGTCGACCTCTCGGGGATGAGTCCGGAGTCGGTGTACCGGCGGGTGCGGGAGGGACGCCCGGTGATGGTGTGGGTGGGACTGTCCGACGGACCCTACGGCAAGTGGCGCTCTCCCTCCGGTCGCACGATCGCCGTTAACTTCGGAGAGCACACCGTCGTCATCAACGGGATTCGCGCGGATGGCTCCTTGCGGGTCGTCAACCCGCTCACGGCCCAGCGTGAGGTCTGGTCGAGATCCGACTTCGAGCGCATGTGGGAGCGGCTCGGCAGACGCGCGCTGACCCCTGCGCTGTCGACGCGCCCTTCCCGGGCGTGAGCATCGCCTTCACGAGCGCGGAGTCGCATCTCGCGGCGTCACGGATCAGGGCATATCGTCCTTCTCCATCGAGCTGCCGTCAGGCATGGTGTGCACGACGCCGCCACCGCCAGGGGACAGCGTGCTGGAGACGACCACCGTGGCGAAGGCGATCACCACGATGGCGATCAGGATCAGGATCGTCGTTCGGTTCGGCATCCCGGAGCTCCTTGTCTCGTGTGGCCATCGCCGACACTCGGGTCTGAGCGCGACGGCGAGGCGACTAGATCCTACAGGTCGTAGGAGAAGGTCGGCGGGGGTCACAGCCGCCGACGAGCATCGTCGCCCGATCGGCGACGCGCAGCAGCGGTTCGGAGGCCAGCCCGAAGGCGACCGTGGCCACCGTGCCCGCCGCCAGGGCCGCGGCGAGCGGCACGCTTCCCGTGCCACGCGCCGTGCCGGCCGGGGGTTCCAGCACGGCGGGCGCGATGACACGGAGGTAGTCGTACCCGTGAGCGGGACTCTCCCTTCCGACATCGCGTAGGACGACGACCGGACACGAGGGACTCCGCGTTGTCGCGCCACCACTCACAGGAACCGCATCGGGTCCACCGGCGTGCCCGAGATCCTGGTCTCGAAGTGCAGGTGCGCGCCAAACGAGCGGCCGGTGTTGCCCACCGCTCCGATGACCTGTCCCGCCTGCACCGCGGCGCCGACCGAGGTGTCGATCCGCGACCTGGTGCGCGTAGCAGCTGCTGAGCGTGCTCGAATGCTGGATGCAGGTATAGAGGTCGTACGCGCCCTGGGGACCGGCCAGGACGACGCGTCCGGCATCCGCGGCCTTGATCGGCGTCCCCTCCGGCGCACCGATGTCGAGGCCGGCGTGGAGCCTCCCCCAGCGTGGCCCGAACGGCGACGTGATCGTCCCGTCGATCGGCCACAGGAGCCGCCCGGGCGTCGGCCCGGCGACCTGTGACCCGCTGGGTGCCGTGTTGCCGTCGTCCGGACCGACAGCGCGCGCAACTGCAGCTCCGACCGAATCGCGTCGGCGCGCGCGAGCCGCACCCGCTCGAGGATCCGCCGGTCTTGTGCGCCGACGCGCATGATGAAGTCGGTACACGCGACACATCGGCAAGGCTCTCCGCACGAAACACGACGTTGATCACGTCCGCATCGTCGGCCTTGCAGACCGCGACGAGGCGGTCCGCCAGCACCCGGCGCGCTTCGGCGAGGCGGCGCACCAGCCAGAACCGGCGCACGGTCTCGCGTCGCCGCGCCTGCTGAACGCGGTCGAGCTCGACGCGTCGGCGGGCCAGTTGCGCATCCACGCCGACGAGCCGGCGGCGCGCATCGACCAGTTC
>JAABUS010005692.1_pt1 | contig 16042 bp, 10 predicted proteins | sample 5560161 | NCBI WGS metagenome assembly JAABUS01 (sample SAMN10711885, study PRJNA513376) | rock metagenome | isolation source: Antarctica rocks | place: Antarctica: Victoria Land, Trio Nunatak nord | collected 2016-01-04
GAGAGGGTCTTGAACGAGTCCCGAAGCTAGACACACACGCAGTCGATTGAGTCTCGGTCAAAAGCCGTTGCTCGATCAAAGCTCACTGGTATGAACTCGAGGTGTTTTCTGAATTGGTTCCAGCATTCAACGATGCTTGAACTTTTCATCAGGAAAAAGTGAGGTCTGTAACCGAGATTTCAGGGGCTAGACTGAGTGTTGAAGTGAGGTTCTCATCTCTTGTTGAGGCGCGGAATGTCAGAGATGTACCGCGAGCGCGGTATCTAGTACGAACAAAACAGAAGATGTGGTGAGTTGCAGAAGATGTCGAAGTAACGAGAACGAAGAAGTGTTATGCAGAATGTAAATGAACAAGTGAGATTAGACTCGCGTAATGGAACTGGGCAAGTGAGGTTAGGCTCGGCGGGATGCCACTGGATCACACCGAGGTGGGACCCGACAGATGTCAAGCCGTCGGTGAGGTCGAACCCAGAGGATGTCAGCAATGTGGGGGAATCCACAATGATCGGGTTCGGAGATGGAGATTCTGGAGCGGTGGCGGTGTGTGTGGATTGGACGGTGCGGTCGGGCCGTGTTGGGTGTCGGCATCACCAGTGAAGGCTTCGCAATTCATCGAGGGTTTGGACTCCCACGTGGTCGAGGGTTTGGGATGCAACAAGTGAAGGCTTCGCAATTAGTTTGTTGTTGGAAGCTGGATGCTGGGTCTCGGCTGGTTTAGACTTGATTGTTCCTGTCCGACGGCCGTATCTACCATCTTAACTATTGTCTTTTTCGTCTGTTCATGCGATGAAGTTTTCGCCTCTCTGGAAGAACGGTCTAGAAACTGCCTCTTCTCGCTTACCCATCTTTCGAACCATGCTTTGATATCCCGCTCCCTTATCTCCACCGTCAGATTGCTGTTCCAAATCATATCAGCCCCCTCAATACCACCAACAAGCCGATCCCAGTCCTGAATCATCTTTCCGATGCTCTCCCGCCTCGCCCGTTCCAATGCTTCGTACTCTCCAACCCAGCTCTTCGACACTACCGGCTTCGCCTTACGATTGAGATATCTTAAGGCACCAATATAACTTCTCCATGTCAACACCTCAGATACCAGCCCGTCCGTAACCTGTGTACTGACCACGGAACCCGAATGGAACTGAGAGCGGGACACCCTGTTGCTTCTGAAGCAAGATCTTTATTGCCGCAAGCGAAGTGGAACCAGACAGTCGGGAAAGGATGTATGAGATAGGCTCAGGCCATTCTGGAGCTGTGCGGGGGCGCTCAAGGAGACTTTTGATGCTGTGGGGTTAGGTAGTGGGGAGGTAGAGAGAGGCGTGGTGGGATGATTGACCAGAAGTGACGAAGATTCTGACACTGTAGGTCGGAGACATTGACAATGTATACAGAAAAGGACCTATGAGAAAACCTACGAAGAAGACGCCGATAGACTGCATTTGTTCTATCTTCAAATATTTATCTCACTGTTGCCTGTTATTTCTCAGCTTAAACAAGACATTGCATCCCCGCGCGCTGTTGGCTGCAGCTCGGGAAGCGCTTTATCATCGAGGCCAACTTCAGACATACGTCTTCATGCATCTACTCGTACAGTACTACCCTATTTCGATCATGCAGTTGTGCCATTCCCACCATCAGCTTATGTATGATGTCACGATCACAATGTGTGATCCCACTATGCGAAATCCGGGTATATTAGCAGTATTCCCGTCGTTTTGAAGAACATCTATCCTTCCTCCTTCTCATTTGATTCTTACAGCGCACTTGGAATTTACAATGCTAGAAGACAAAACACTCCCAGGCTTCCAGCTTGCAGATGGACAAAACTACATGTTAGATCGCAGCTACAGTGCTACCTGTCGTTTAAATTATCAATTCTATCGTTGGAAGGGGTCATTATAGTTCAAGGTTCACCCCTCAATTCCGATCCCAAAGCATGATGCCCGCGTCGCAGATTTGGGCACAGGCACAGCCTTGTGGCTCCTTGACCTCGCTCGCGAACTACCGTCTGCACGATTAGACGGTCTTGATATCAGCCTCGCACAAGCTCCGCCAAAGCAGTGGCAGGAACGTGAAATTAAGAACCTGGAACGCCTAGGATGACGTCCCCAGTGAACTTGTGGGGCATACGGTCTTGTGCATGTCAGACTACTTGTCCTTGCAGTCGACAATAGCGACCCACGACCGATGCTCCGTAATCTTATCAAAATGCTCATACCAGGCGGATTTCTTCAATGGGATGAGCTGGACTTCCCTGGAACCCACGTTATAACCGTTGACGAATCGCTACAAACTCCAGCATTAGAGGACCTTCGAAGGACCATGTAATCCTGGGGTAGGCAAGATTAGGCGCTTCAGCTTCCTGAGATATCGAGCGTCGAGGATCTACAGGATACTAAACTCTATCACTATGGGGACAGGATAGAATTGCTGAGGGCGAATTGTGAGCAGCGCTTGCTTGTCATGGACGAGTTTGCGTCACGATTGGCGAATATCAACAAGAAAAAGAAAGCTTCGAAGTTGTATCGAATCCTTCAAGACGCATACAACGAGACTATGCAAGGAGCTGCGCTGGTCATGCCAAGAATTGTTTGTGTGGCAATAAAACCGAGTTGAGCGGTGTTGTGAGCACACGATAAGATCAGTGGGCAAGTCAGTCTCATACCAGATTTATTGTGCCGCAACAGGCACAAGGAACCTCAGACCTATCAATCAATCTGTATGCAGAGAGACATATTGCAACTGATCCTTCTCCACAACTGTGGGCCCGTCTGGCCGATTACTGGTTTCCCAAAATCTTCTTCCATCATCTACCAAAACTAAAGACATGGGATTTCCTCAGAGCGGAAAGCTACCTGCTCAATCATCCCCTCTAAAGTCCACTCATAGTTAGATCGTGAAATCGAAGAACCCAGAATCCCAAAACCCATACCCAACCCCCCATCCTTCCATCTAACACATATGAGCCAAAACTCACATATATCCATCTAGAAAACCAAAAACTTCAGACCTCCGCTCCACTATGTTACAAAACTACCCATCTAAGCCACAGTCTCCGCATCCCCATAACGCAAGAACCGCAAGCCAGGCACACACACACTCTCTTTGCTCCAAACCCAAAAAGAACGACGAGAAAAAAAAAAGAAAAAAAAACTCGCTCTGCTATGTATGAGCAGGGGAAATGTCAGATGCGTAGGTTAATACTCTAAGTACCTGAGAAGCTGTAAGTTGGACCGCTAATCAAACTCCCCCCTCTAAACCCCCCCTCCCCCTTTTTTTTTTTAAAAAATACCTCGACTCTAAAACCTCGACATCCGAACCCCCCTTCCCCACCCTTCACTCCGTTCATCGAGGTCTCTCCACATAAACCAATACCCACCGATTCAAAAAAAAAAAACCATCTCAAGCCTCTCAAGCCCTCCTCTCAAGCCCTCCTCTCACGCACGCACCCACCTCCTCCACCAACCCTCCACCAACCCTGCACCTCCCCAACACACCAGCTCCACCACCACCCACCAGCTCCACCACCTCCTCCACCAACCCACCAACCCACCACCACCTCCACCACTACCTCCACCAACCCACCACCTCCTCCACCTCCTCCTCTCACGCACCCTCTACCACCTCCTCCACCTCCTCCTCCAGCTCCCCAACCCACCTCCTCCAGCTCCCCAACACTCAACACCCACCTCCTCCACCAACCCTCCACCACGCACCCACCACCACCACCTCCACCAACCCTCCACCTCCACCTCCACCACCACTAACCACCCACCACCTCCACCACCTCCTCCACCACCTCCCCGCCACCTCCACCTCCACCTCCACCTCCACCTCCACCTCCACCTCCCCCCCACCTCTTCAACCCCCAGAAGACACCCTCTTCCATCCTTTCCTATCCCCAACTATCTACTATAGAGAGACAAAAACAAAAAATACATCTGCGGCTTTGCGTGGATTTGTTGATGCGTCACGGTAGAGGTTGGTTAGGGGGGTTAATGAATAGAGGTAAATCGAGGCAGGCGGCGGGGGAGGAACGGAGGACGGGGGTTTTCTGGTGAAACGACGAGGAAGCGTGTCAGTGCGCCGTTCGATTCGTACTGGTGCTGCTTGTGGGGTCCACCAGTCATGGTTTGATTCCTGATATGTGGATAGCACGATCGCTCAGCCTTCAAGCTGCTCGAACGACGAAAAACTTTTCAACGATCAGATGTATGATTCCAAGCCTTTGTTGGCTACATTGTGTATTTACATGAGCTATCTACGTTCGCCCCCATCAAACTCTTCTAACGAGCGTCCAACAGTTTAGACTCCTGACGAGTTCCATCCAGCTGTCCAATTACCAATTAAATCTTATAGCGTTCACGTTTCTGAACACCCACTTTTTTCGATTAGAGGTCCGATGGTATTACCCCAGCTATTTTGCTACAGCACTTGACATCATGCACAAGAACCTTACATCAACGATGCGCTTAGTGGGAGCGACCGCGACGAGCTGCCTACATATACCGTCTTTGGGTAGTTGGAGACCACCCAATTCTGACTTGCAGTGTCCCAGTTCGAGATATCACGTCTTAGAATGTCGGCGCGGAATGTCGTAGAGCTGCCCGGTTGAATGGATACACGCTCGAAACCACGCAGGACAACCTTGGGATCATAGGGGCCACCGAGGGAGATGTACATCTGCGGGACTTCCTCACCGGCAACCTTTCCTGTGTTGGCGACGGTCGCGGTGACTTCGTAAAGGACGTCATAAAGTCCTGCGTTTCCGCCGGGAGCGCCGCCTGCAGGGAGTAAAGGCTGCGGCGAGCCATCCTGGGAGCCGGCAGGAACAAAACCCGGGACTGCGTAGTCGGTTTCGTTGGCTGAGCTCTTGAGATCAGTGAAGTTGAGATATGGGTATATGTATATCGGGACCCGGTTGATGTTATTTGGGAAAAGGTAATCAGCAGTTTTGTTGGAGATGCTGCCGAGCGTTGGTGCTGGTCCGGTCGTGCCAGTCGTTGGTTGGTAGGGACCCGCGGAAGTCTTTTCGACATTCAGATTCGAGTAAGAGAAAGTAGTATAGCTCAATCCATAGCCAAACTCGTAAGACGGGGCAATGCCCCTTTCGTCGAAACTACGGTAGTCGATAAAGACTCCTTCGCTAAAGTCTTGTTGAGGAGCGTTTGTGCCCGCGTTCGGAGTATAGAGCAAATCGGTGCCAAAATCCTCACGGCGAGCGCCCATGGTGAAAGGAAGCTTCGCACCTGGATTGACGCGTCCGTAGAGAATATCAGCGATAGCGTTACCAGACTGTTCGCCTGGAAGACCAGCCCACAAGATGGCAGTAACATTTGGGTTATTCTTGTACTCGTCGATGAGGACCGGGCCGATGGTGTGTAGAACAACAATAGTATTGTTACACAAAGCAGACACGTTACGAATCAAAGTATCACCACCTTGCCATAGGGTGAGGTTCTTACGGTCGCCCTCATTGCCATCCACGCTAATGTAGCCCTCACCACCATCAGCATTGGCAAAGACAATGGCGACACTCGCTGCGGTGGCAAGTGCCTGAATCTGGGTGCCGGCAAAGTTATTCGTGATTGACTGGAAAGAGCCAAGGTTGCCCACAACGATGTTCTGGATAGCAGTCTCCGGGGTTACAAGGTAGGGGAAGTTTGCGGTTCCACTCCCCCAGCCCATGGCGAGAGTGCCGTTGTCGCATCCACGGTCTGGGCAGCCGTTCGGGCCGTTTGGATTATCCCCTGCATCATTGCCGAAAACTGCCGTGAGCTTTTCCTTCCCGGTCAAGGGCAGGGCGTTGTTGGTATTCTTCAGTAAAACAGTACTTGCGGCCCCGATCTGGCGGATCAGGTGTCCATGGTTGGTGCGGACATCGACATGCTCGTTGATTGTCGTGTAGCCCATTTTGGCAAGGAAGTTCTCGGGACCATATGTTTCTTGAGTCCATGAATCGAAGTTAATGGGGATCTGAGCATGGTCGCGACCAACATAATACCAAGCTGCTATTATACGGGTGGCCATGTCGTCAAGACGCCATTGAGGGATAGTGCCATTGAGGACCGCGACTGTGAGATTTGCACCCCAGTATGAGGTTCCGGAATCGAAGGTGACATCGCCAGGCATGGTCATATCCAGCCCAGCTAGTGCACCGCCAACACCAGAATGTTGCGCAGCCCAATCACTCATAACGAATCCTTGGAAGTCAAGCTCACCCTTCAATACTTTGTTGAGCAACTGGCTGTTCTGGCAACCGTAGCTGTTGTTGACTTGTTGGTAAGAGCACATAACAGCTCCGACACCAGCTCGGACTGCGTCTGCGAATGGCCTGAAGTGGGTCAGACAACTCTAGAAATGTGCCCGGAATACGCTTCACATACCATAGGTACAGCTCATGCATCGTAGTATCATCGATGTTCGAGCTAAGGCTGTCGGTGATGTTGAAGCCGTAGTTGCTAGACTCGGGAGCCTGACGGAAATGCTCTTGCTCGTTGCCAATGTAGTGCTTGGCGCATGCCATGACGCCCTTGCTCTGGATGCCCTTAATGGTCTGGGCCATCATGATGCCAGTCAACACCGGATCGGGACTGTCATTGCCAGTCAGTGGGTGCGAGACAATGGGCCCAATGTCCTCGACCAAGCTCACCTGAAACCTTCCCAGTTGCGGCCTCCTTCCGGTGCACGGCCAAGAGGACCTGCAACTGGTCCCAGTTGTATGTCCACACCTTTTCCTTGATGCTCTGCGCCCATGGCCTGGCCGCGAGCATACGCGAGACCTTTGTGGAACGTAGCAGCAACGTTGACACCGGCAGGAAAGGCGGAAACGAAGTCGGCTTTTCGATGGTTAGCCATCCAGTGGGCCAAACCGGAAGTCAAAGCAGCATACCAAATCTGACACCAAGGGGAGAATCTTGCAAGCACATGCTGCGGAAACCCAGTCGAGGGATCGCACCATTTTGACCGACACAACGTTCTCCTTCCCAGCTATGTCCGTCAATAATCTGCTGGTGTTTCATTCCTTTCAATTGTGTACTAACCCAACACCAGTCGTCAAATTGACCTTCTCGAGTAGGGTCAGCTGCTTGACGAAAGCCCGGGCTTTCTCGTACGCATCTCCCCAGTTTCCTGCTCCGGTTCCCCAGGGTGATGGGTAGAAAGGCTCTGATGTTGGTTGGCCCGGAACTCCATCAGCGGTAGGATCGGGCGAGCTCGCATTAGGGTACGTCGAGTTAGGGAACTAGACAGCAACGGTGAGCTTTGGGTTCCACCAGGTAGATCTGTAGATTGTTGATGAAGAGTGGCTTACTGGAGCTGTCAGATTGCCCACTTGTGCCCTGACGAGATTCGACGCCACAAGGCCCAATGGCGCAAGTGCGGTCAGCCGCATTGTTGGATTGAACTGCGCTTAGATCCGCTAACTGTTGGTGTTGGTTAAATAATGTGGGGTAGCGAAGGATAACCTGACGGTGACGATGACGATGAACAAGATACAATTGGAGAATAAATAAGCCGTAAACGATAGATTGCTTCTGATCTCATCGGACAACGGCAAGGGCAAGCAAGTCAACGGGTTGGTTGAGGTGGGTAGAGCAGGTTTATGTAGTACGCACGACCCTCGTCAAGTTGCTGCTTCTTTACGTACTACGGTACTCGGCAGGAAGGCACCTTAGGGAGGGACTGGGTAGGTCCTTTTCTTTAGGGAGCTTAGGTAGAGAGCATAAAGTAGTTACGAGGAATGTTTATTATTCAGGATTGGGTAAAGTAAGGCTTCATCGGCGGGGCCTCGGGCAACACCCCGCTATTCGTTCATACTTCGTGTCTTGAAGAAGTCAGGGCAGTGGTAATCGGCAATCTACCTACCAGCCTCTCTCTCTAATACCTTCCCCAAGGCACCGAGGGATGAGAGGGAACGCACTCCAACCTTTGCGCGACTACTGATTCAGTACTCGAACCAGGGACTGACGGTTTGACGGTGGATCAAACCGACAGCGGACGGCGCTCCGTTAGACCTTGAGACACATGGCCCGCAACTCCTCTCCCATCAAGTCCTAAGCTCAAGCTCAAAACTAATTATCATAATGTCATGTGACGGGGAGAAACTAATATCCAGAATCAGTATTCCGTAAACGAGATCCCGATTCCGCGGTGGCAACACTTTCCTTGAAGCTCTGATTGGTCCTGACACTCTCGTTACGCCTGTCCCGTCTTGGGTACGGAATACGAGTACACAGTAAATGTACCCCGCAGATTCTGGGGTTGAAGCTACAGCCTACAGTACCTTAAAGTACCCGAAATCGGATTCTTTCGAGGCATAGGAAGCGCGCACTCTCGGTACCGTTACGTCTTCAAGTCGCATTGCTAACACCAATGCGGTAACGCCGAGATGGAGGTGGAGGTAAGACCTTCAAAGAGTCCAAAAAGCAAGAGATGCTAAGGCTTTACCCCGCACGTGAGCGAGCTTGAGCGATGTGCTGACTGCAGCTGGTGCTGTATATCCTGCAGCGCACCAAAAGCCACAGACATCACGACGAGGGAAACAAAACATGATGAATGGACGGGTGTACCTCTCAAGGCACCTGACTGGAAAAGCATACAGATAATAATAGGTATGTACCTAGGTATCCATCAATTCAGCGGGCACTCCCCGACGTTCCGATTAGCGCCAAAGAGGCTCGGGCTAGAACAGCCCGGTGTTCGCCATCAACTGGAATATATGGTATGCCTACCTGAACACTCAGTCAACTGCAAAGTCTTCGAAAACAGCTCCACTAGCAAAGTAGTAAGTACTTTTGGGTAAGTCAGGACACTCGCGGGCATGAAGCTTTTTGTAGGGTTGAAATGCATGTCAACATTAGCAAGTTGCAAGGCATACCTGGCTCTCGGAACTCGATGGCAGATATCAGAGGAGAAAGGAGATCGAGGCTCTTTCACCTCAACGATGTATCTCCCCGTACCTGCCGATTATGTCATGCAACAAGGATCATCAGAGGAAGAAAGCCCGGAGTCCGCAGCGACGGATCCGGGCACGGTTCTTCCCCGATGCGTAATCTAGATTCGACGATGCGCGAACCCAACTCGCTCATCGTTCTTCATGATTCCATCGCTTCCTATCCCGTTTATCAGCAATCATGTGTTCTCTTCCCAGAAATGTGACTTCGGTTGGTTGGTCCAGTAAGCGAAAGAGCCTCTTTGGATGTCTACCCTCCCTCTTGTACTGGTGTAGACCTCTCGAGATCATTCGTTTCCGTCCGTAAATTGGCCAATGTTCTATGAGAGACCGGACGGTAATGTGTCGGACTGAAGACTCCAGCAACGTCACATCGAGGAGAACTCTGGGCCATGAAGGATGTTGATATATCTAAGAGAGCACATTGCCGTCCGACGGTAGATTGGTATCTTTATGAATGCTGAGGCGTATCAGCGACGTCCAAGAAAGTCGATCTAACAGCTGCATGTCCTCTATACGATTGGAAAGTATCATGAAGAAGATGACTAAAGACGCACACAGCAATAGCTTCCCAAGTCAACTCCCAAGCGTTGCCGCTTGTACGTGGAAGGCAAACAGGAACATGCGATGCGCAAGCAATGGCTAAAGTACGAAACAGAACTATAACGGACGACAGACTGGTAGAGATGAGGTAGAGTTGTTTCCACTATGCTCCAAGTGTTTGTGAAAACCTCATGAGGCCTGCTACTCTCCGTTCTGTGCTAGGTACCTAGTGTTTGCTTCACTTCCTGTAGACCTTGTCTATGGTGTTTTTATCGTCTTGTCATTCTTGATGTAAAAAGCCGAAGCACGTGCCCATCCAGGTCTTTTCCACAATCGAGCGTTACTAAAGACGGAAACTGGCAAGCAGAATTGAAATTGAACGGACTTCAATCTTTCGGGCACGTCAGGAGGTAATTCGATTAGCTTTATCGAATGCTTTGAGCTGTGAGCATTAGACCAGTCTACCTGACAATGTCAATAGACTGTTGACTAGGGCAAAGAACGAATAACGATATCCTAACCGCAATAATCTGTCAAATTAGCCAAAAGAGGATTCTCAAAGCGAACGACGTAAGCTAAGCCGAGAAAGGTATAAGTCAGGGGTCGGAAACGGCCCGCAGATCTCCCAATCGAATCAACTTTAAAATGATGAATCCCATCTCGTCGTGCTCCTTTCCTTTCAAAATACGACTGTTCTATCATGAAAGCGACTCAGAATCACAGAATGCCTTGTATTATTACTTTCAGCGAATCGCCGTTCTCGCTGCGCAGCCAGTCGAGAAGGACGTTGTGATGGCACTTGTTCAGGGGTTGCAGGAGCAAACTGCAGATGCAGGGAAGAAGGTACATTATGCTGGCGCATATCGCGTGGCCGTGTGCTTGCACGTCAAAGTTAAATCGCTTGAGAGGGGCCACGAACCATTCGTCTGGGCTCAAAACCCCTGAAAAAGGGCCCTGCGAGAAAAGTTCCGTTGGGTTCAGACTCTCCTCGGCATTTCGATTCCAGCCGCATCCGTGGCGTTTGATTTACTAGAATTTAAAGCTCAAGGACCACCTGAGGGGGCCGGGCAGCTGTCATGACCCAATGTGGGCCATGAGAAATTCTCTACCGCCCATGGGAGCTGAATTCTACGCCACTAGTCGCTGTTTCGGTCTTTACTGTCTTCCTACAAAGGGATTCGCGTTGCCTTCTTGGTCCCGTTCGATGCGTGATATGTAGATCTAGCCAGGTCAGGCATTGCAGTATGTAGTAAGTGGATGGTGACATGGCTGTCTGGACTGCTCGTGGCGTCTTTCTACATCAAGACTATCGAAAGCCTTCCATTACCCCCCAACGTTCTCCCTCGGTCTGTAGCTTACAGTGATGAGCTCGCACTACTTGAGCCCGTAGGAACCCATTTCGCTCCTGATGTTTGACAACATTGAGTCTTTCTAGTCGCTTCTTTTCTGTCTTCATCTACTCTCCTTCAATGTTTTCTGCTTAATTACCCACATTCACTACAATCTTTCCCATTTATTGCTTTAATAGTAATCATGAAGCCAATTTTTACTGCTCTCTTGCCCTTGCTATGGGGAGCTGGCAAGGCACTTGCTGGGAGACTCTCCTTAACCGACACGATCACTTGGGGTGGTGACAACAGTCGCACTGGATACCAACCGTCAGTACCCCCCTCGTCTTCCTTGTTCAGAAGACTCATGTCATCAAAGTACACATAATATGGACCCATCTGTGGTCGGCAGTGCCCAGTTCGGACAGTTGTGGAAGGCATCCCTCCCTGGCAACTATGGCGGCAACCTGGAGCAGATCTATTCGCAGCCTCTAGTCTACACCCTTAATGATGGCGTACAATATGTCTTTATCGCTACCACACAGAATAATGTCTACAAGCTCGATGCGAAGAATGGCACAATCGTAGCATCGAGGAACCTCCATATCCCTTTCTTAGCATCAGACTTGAACAATTGCGTCGATGTCTCTCCTGCTATAGGAGTCACGGTTAGTAAAAGCTTTCTCAAAATTTCTGTTACCCTGGCTACCTACCATATCTCATACGGCGTGTAGGCCACAGGTGTTATCGATCCAGCTACTGACACCTGGTACATCACCGCCAAAACCTATGTCGATCAAAGCGGTCAAGTCAAAGGTGTTCCAAATGGCCGTTACTGGTTTCATGCCATTGACGTGAACACTTTGGCAGAGAAATCAGGTTTCCCCAGACCGTTGGAAGGCACAGTTGGCAGAAACAATCCAAACCGTATGTTCCAAGGTGGAAGTCATCACCAACGCCCAGCACTTCTCAACACTGGCCAATACATCTATGCTGGCTTTGCATCGCATTGTGTAGAGTATAACTTTACAGGATGGATCATGGGCTGGGACAAAGGCACTGGCAATCTGGTCGAGCATTTTACTACCGAGGGTGGTCCGGAGCCCAACACTACTCCCGGCGGTGGAATATGGATGTCAGGCGGTGGTCTCGCAACCGACGGCAAAGGTAGCATGTTCTTCGCTACGGGTAATGGTTATTCCTCGCAGCTGGATGGAACTCCGGTGCCGGGCCGACAACCTCCAACCGCACTCGAAGAAGCGGCAGTCAACATGAAGATCAATGATGATGGTACCCTGTCCGTCGTGGACTTCTTCATGCCCTGGGAAAAGAAGCAGCTAGATGGTGCTGACAAGGATCTTGGAACCTCGCCTCTAGAATTGCTCCAGACAGACGTGTTCACTTGCCCAAATGTCAAGCGCATGGGTATCGTCACGGGGAAGTCAGGCAAGACATACATACTGAATCTTGACAACCTTGGAGGATACCAGGAAGGGGCCAATCACCTAGATGCCGTTCCCCAAGTTACACAGAACGAGAATTCTGTTTACGCCGGCGCAGGAGTGTATCCATTGGAGGGTGGTTATGTTTATATCAACGTCATACAGTACCCGACACACGTCTTCAAGTTCAGTTGCGATACGAATGGCAATCCCGTCTTCACGCATGTCGCGGATACACCCGAAAAAGCCGCTTACATCTTGGGAGTTGGGCATGGCACCACAACGTCTCTTAACGGCCAGGCAGGTACTGGACTGCTTTGGGTCACCGACGTGGAAGGCTACAATCTACGGGTTTACAACGCAGTCCCGCAGAATGGCGCCCTCCAATTGATACAAACCGCGAACATTCCAGGTATCACGAAATTCACTCGAGCTGTCTTTGGGGACGGACGAGCATACATGGGCACAACGCAAGGCACGGTCTACTGCTTCGGGTCTCCAGTCAATCTGCCCCTGACCTGCACGTCTCCAAATGACTTTGGTACAGTCATTATCAACAGTACCTCGGCGGTAAAGACCATCCAATGCCAAGCGAATACCAATACTCAAGTAACATCAATCGCTCTAAAAGGAAATCCCAACTTCAAACTCTCGGGACTCCCAGCGCTACCGTTTACCGTCAATCAGGGTCAAAATATCAGCTTCCAAGCCGCTTTCGCTCCTCGATCACCAGGCCCACTGTCGAGTGATGTAATTTTAGCCTCTACGAATGGAGCCGCCGGCTATGCCTTATCCACACCTGTTACGTTGAAAGGTGTTGGAGACTCTCTCGCCCCTCTGCTAGCCGTCACTCCCAATACCGTTTCATTCAGTGGAGTCATCACTGGTCAAGGTGGTGCTACCGAGTCAATCATCTTCTCTAATCAAGGAGATGGTACGCTTCATATCAAAGGAATCGATTACTCTGTGGTATCAGAGACCGGACCTTTGACGACTCCAAACATGACTGCGAACGGGACGGCTCAAGTTGGGCCCTTCACATTTACGAATTTGCCCACGAGCATTCCTGGGGGCTCTCAGACCACTGTCAACATCAACTTCAACCCCTCGACGAGTGGAAACTTTGCCGTATATGTCCATGTTCGAAGCGATGGTGGTACTAAGGTCTTTGACGTAGTTGCAACCTCCGGAACATATCCCGTTGCTGTCCTTGAGTTCCAATCTCCCGATGGCTCTAAGTGGATTCCCTATACTAACAACACTCCACCTTTCACGTTTGGCAATGTTTTTGAGCAGCAGACTCGGACCCTGAAGATGAGATTGACCAACAATGGGTCTAGTAGCGCGGCTTCGCTATCTGTCACGGTGTCTAAACCTCCGTTTGGTTTACCAGGCATTGTTGGATCTGTGAACCAAGTCGATCTGGCGGAGGGCACACGTCTGGCTGCTGGACAATCAGCAACTGCAGATCTCTACTGTTCTGTTCCTAAGTCTCAAGTAAATGTTGATTCCTACAACGGCACTGCGGTGTGGACCATGAATACCGGCGATCCGAACTTTGGGAAGCAATTCATCCAATTTATCTGCAGTGCCGTTACTGAGCAGGTTGGTCCCTTGAATACAAATGGCTCCGCCGTCTACCGCTATGATGGATGTTGGAAGGAGAACAATCCTGGCCGACAGTTGAAGGTTCAGCTCTACGGCAACGACCCGAACAATACGGTCGATAAATGCATCACCGGGTGCGCAGCTCAGAATTATGCATTTTCTGGAGTGCAGTACGTAAATGAGTGCTGGTGCGGCAATGTAATTCCGAACCAACGAAGCAACGAGACGGACTGCAACTACGGATGTAGTGGGAATGCTAATGAGACTTGTGGTGGCAATGGATACTTTCATGACGGATCCTATATCAGCCTGTTCACAAATGGCTTTGGAGGTAACGGCTCGACGCCTGCTACTGGACCATCATCCGGGCCTGCCACTGTCCGATCCATCGCTAACTACAAGTATACTGGATGCTACACGGAAGCCACCAACGGTCGAGCATTGAGCGACAAGGGTGTAGCAACCGGAGATATGACCATTGAAAATTGCGCGGGCAATTGTACAGGCTTCAACTACTGGGGAGTGGAATATGGAAGTGAGTGCTACTGCGGTAACACTCTGGGTGCTGGAAGTGTCAAAGCACCGGACACTGACTGCAGCATGACATGTGCCGGAAATTCTTCAGAGATCTGTGGGAACGGTAATCGCCTGAGCTTCTACACCCTCAACGGCTTCAACGGCTCAGTTCCCGCGACTTCTTCATCCGTGGTCTCTCCGACGTCCACAGGTAATTCATCAATAACATCGTCCTCAGCCTCGTCGTCGGTGATATCTTTCTCCAATTCGTCCTCCACGTCGTCAATTGCTCCCTCCCAAACAACAGGGCCAGTGGCCGTGCCAAAAGCTGGCAGTTTCGCCCTTCAGGGTTGTTACACCGAGATCAATAACGGACGTGCGCTTTCAGCTACTTCGTTCGCTAACAATTCTATGACAGTGGAAGCCTGCGCCGCTTTCTGTTCCGCCTATACCTACATGGGTGTTGAATATTCAACCGAGTGCTATTGCGACAACTCCATCGCCGCTGGATCCGTCTCAGCAACCATGAGCGACTGTTCAATGACTTGCGGTGGAAACAGCAAGGAACTCTGCGGAGGTCCTAGCCGCTTCAACTTTTACAAAAATGGTGCAACTGTCCAAAATTTTACCACGTCATCATCCACACCAACCTCAACTTCATCCGCAAGCCCAACATCCACTACCGGCCCGGCGACAATCCAGACTGCCGGCACCTTCTCCTACACAGGCTGTTACTCCGAAGCCACAAGCGGCCGCGCTCTCTCCGCCAACTCCACCGCCAACGGTGGCATGACCGTAGCTCAGTGTGCCTCCTTCTGCAAAGGCTACACCTACATGGGCATCGAGTACTCAAGCGAATGTTACTGCGACAACTCGATAGCTGCTGGCTCAGCACCTGCTTCCAATGGCTGTTCCATGACCTGCAGCGGTGACTCTACCGAAATCTGCGGCGGACCCAACCGTCTCAGCTTCTACACCCTCACACCCACAGGACCTCAGACGGTGCAAAAAGCGGGTAATTTTGCGTATCAAGGGTGCTACTCCGAAGCTACCAACACGCGAGCACTCTCCGCAAAGAACACAGCTGCCAGCACCATGACGGTGGAAATCTGCGCAGCATTCTGCTCAGGCTACACCTACATGGGCGTCGAATACTCGCAAGAATGCTTCTGCGGCAACACCATCAATGCCGGTTCCGTCAACGCCGGCTCCGGCTGCTCCATGCTGTGCGGCGGCACATCAACCGAATACTGCGGTGGCCCCAACCGCCTAAATTTCTACCAAGCAAACGCCACTGCCATTTCCCCCTCCAGTAGCTCCTCCGCCACCGTCACCTCCACCACCCTCGCACCCTCATCCTCCTCATCCTCCTCATCCTCCTCATCCCCCTCATCCCCCTCATCCACCACCTCCGCAACCTCAACCCCCACCCCAATCATCGTCCGCGGCAACACCAACTTCACCTACACCCACTGCTACCTTGACTCCCCCGGCGCCCGCACCCTCCCCTTCGAAGTCCTCGCCACCGACAACATGACCGTCGAGTACTGCCTATCCAACTGCTACATGTACGCCTACGCCGCGCTCGAATACGGCCGCGAGTGCTGGTGCGGCAACCAGTTAGCCAGCGGGACGGCCCAGGCAAGCAAGGA
>JAABUS010005694.1_pt1 | contig 16037 bp, 18 predicted proteins | sample 5560161 | NCBI WGS metagenome assembly JAABUS01 (sample SAMN10711885, study PRJNA513376) | rock metagenome | isolation source: Antarctica rocks | place: Antarctica: Victoria Land, Trio Nunatak nord | collected 2016-01-04
GTGGCTGGTCTTTCCGACGGCACGCACGCCTTCACGGCCAGGGCGACCGACGCGGCGGGCAATACGTCGGCGGCGTCGAGCGGGCGGACGGTGCGCGTGGACACGCAAGCTCCGACGGCGCCGGTGAGTCCTAACCCGGCGCCGACTCCTAACCCGACGCCAAGTCCTACCGGCTCGACTACTCCTGGCGGCTCGGCTTCCCCCTCGGGGACTACTACGCCGTGCACTGGCCTAACGGCTTCGGCGCTATCGGAGTGTCAGCGCAAGGAGCAGATAAAGCGCGAACTGGCCGCCTGCAACTTGAAATCGGGACAGGCGCGGAAGGACTGCACTCGGCAGGTCAACGATCGCCGTGCGTGCGACCGCTTGGCGGGGCAGAAGAAGAAGGACTGCGCCGCGTACGCCAGGCAACGCGCCTCGTGTGATCGCCTCAAGGGGGCAAAGCAGCGCGATTGCATCCGCCGGGCGGTCGCACTCAAGCGCTGCTACACCTTCACGGCCAAGAAGCGCGCCGCCTGCGTCACGGCCGCCAACAAGATCGGTCGCGCCAAGAAGTAGTTTCGATCGTGGCGTCAGATCATCCGCGAGACTGGATCACGCTCGCTTGGCGTTAGCGGCGACGTCGATTGATGACCACCGCCGCGTGGGCATGGAGTACCTTCTCGGCGGCCGGTGGCCTTGCTTACGTTCCGTGAGTGGATACGAACCCCGCGCTGGTCGAGACGTACATTGGGGCACGCTCGTTGAGCGCTGACCGCGCGACTGCGTACCGGACGTTGCTGCGGGAATACGCGATGGGACTGCCCTCCCGCGCGCTGACAGCGACCGACGCGCACCGGGTCTCGGAGTTCCTGCACACGAAGCTCTCCCACGGTAATCAACCGAACACCGTGCGGAAGTCGCAGGCCATGCTCGTTCGGCCGACCGCGCGGGACAAGGGCGGGACAACGGTCCCTCCACCCATGCGGTCGAGAGCGGTCGAGAGCGGTCCTTGATCGCCGTGCGCGACGGCGATGAGGCTCTACCAGCGGGTTAGCCCGACACTTCGAATCCCCCGTAGCGGTACTCGACTAGGGAGGGTGGGATTTCGCTTCACAAGCGGGATTGTGCGGGCACGCAACGGTCCGTGCGGCCTCCCAGACGGTCCAAACGCGGTCCAATTTGTTCGGCGGCGCAGGCCTTAGGTGCCCCAGAACATTGCGTGTAACGGCCAGCGCGCCTGGTAGCGATGAGCCCTGCGGCGTCGATCAGGAGGCGCGTAGGGGCATGAACGCTCGTGGCGCCGCGCATGATCGGGATGGGGACTCCCGCACACCACCCGAGGGGGTCGGCCCGGCGCGTGAAGAGGCGACGCAGGGGCTCAGTCATCCGACGGATCCAGTAGCGCTTCCAGAGACCCGCGTTTGGTTACGCAGCGCCTGGGCAACGCGCTCGCGGCGCTCATGGCTGTCGAGCGCTTTGCGGATCTGCGCGCCGCTCCGCGCGCAGCAGAGCGGTCGCGTCAGCGGGATCGCCGTTCCCGCCGAAGGACTCGACACCGACGCTCATGGTCAGGCCGCCGAGCTGTGCCTTCTCGCCGAAATCTCGGCTGAACTCGTCGGCGAACACCGCGCGCAGGCCGCCCGCGACGAGATCGGCCTCTCGCGGACTCGCACGGCGCAGCAGCGCGCCGAACTCGTCCCCGCCCAAGCGGCCGATGACGTCGCCGCCGCGCAGGCGGTCCGACAGCGCGCCGCCGACGCGCGAGAGGACATCGTCGCCTGCTGCGTGCCCGAGCGAGTCGTTGATCTGCTTGAACCCGTCGAGGTCGATGACGAGCAGCGCCCCCGGGTGCGCATCGATCTGGCTACGACCAACCTGATCAGCGAGCTCGAGCTCGAAGTGCCGACGGTTGACCACGCCCGTGAGCGCGTCGTACCGCTGCCCTCCGCGAACCCCCGGGGCGCGGAGGCCGCGGCGAACGTGGCCCGCATCCTCGACGACGTCTGAGCGTTCACACCAATCGCCTCTCGCAGGTCCAGGACATTGACGCGCGCAAGCGCTTGGAGGACAAGCTCCGCTACCTCGCCGACTAGGGGCCGCTCGCTCCCGGCGTGCTGCGGCGTGGCCGCGCCATGGGTGGCAGTGTGACGCAATCAGCGCGCCGGCCTGAGACGTTCGATCTCCTCGTCGCCCAGACCAAGCTGCGCGAGGCCGGCGAGGATGGAATCGGCATCCTCGGGTGGAAGCTTGGGGAGCAGGTGGGGGAGCACCGCCACGGCCAGGTCCGTCGGCGGCCATTCGCGTCGCTCGAGCTCCTCGACCACGAGGCGGATCTGGGTCCGGTCCATGGCGGGAAGATGGCGGTCGAGCCAGCTCGTGGACACCCGTGGAGGCACCGTGACCTCCGGGGGATCGGGGACCGGCGCCTGGGCGGGCTCCGGAGAGGCCAGCGCACCCGGCGGCATGAAGGGCAGGAGCCGCTGCGCCACCTCGGCCTCGGTCCAGCCTTTGGCGCGCATGCCCTCCAGGATTACCCGCGCCTCGGCCGGCGTGGCGCTCGGCAGGACCAGCCGGAGCCAGCCGTGGGTGAAGCTGGGAGGATATTCCCCGGGCGCCAGCTTCTTCCGGCGACGCCCGAGCCTCATCTTCGCAGGATAATCTCGACCGCAAAGGAGCCGTCGGTGGGCCAAGCCGAAGTCATGCCAACGCTCGACGAGCCGACCTCGCTCGAGTTCCCCGGGATCTTCGAGAACGCCGTCCGCGCTTCCGACGGCGCTCCGCCCACGCTCCAGCTCCTGATCGACGGGGAGTGGCGAGCCGCGCAGAGCGGCGAGACCTTCGAGGTCTGCTCGCCGATCGACGACAACACGATCGCCATGGCGCAGGCGGCGGGGAAGGAGGACGTCGAGGCTGCCATCGGTGCCGCGTGCCGGGCGCGATCGCGATTTCGTGAGATGACGGCCGCCGAGCGGCTCGAGGTCTGCAAGGGGGCGGCCGAGATCATGGCCGAGCACTTCGACACCTTCATCGATGCGATCGTCGTCGACCTCGGCAAGACGCCGAGCCAGGCCAAGTCAGAGGCCACGGCGAGCCGGGAGCGCCTCGAGCTCGTGCGCGAGGAGGTCCGCAAGATCTTCGGGGAGTACCTCCCGGGCGACTGGATCCCCGATGCGAAGGGGAAGTCGGGCATCGTCATGCGCGAGCCCGTGGGGACCGTTGCGGCGATCGGGCCCTTCAACTACCCCCTTTTCCTGTCGGTGTCGAAGATCATCCCCGCGATCGCGGCCGGCAACACGGTTGTCGCCAAGGCGCCGTCCGACGACCCGATCGCGCTGACGCTCTTCGTGCGCGCATTCGAGGAGGCCGGGCTGCCGCCCGGCGTGCTCAACCTCGTGACCGGCCGCGGCGCGCAGATCGGCGACCTCATCGCCGGCCATCCGGGCGTGTCCATGCTCTCGTTCACCGGCTCCTCGAAGATCGGCCGGCGCATCACCGAGCTGGCCGGGCCCAAGCCGCTTCACCTCGAGCTCGGTGGGAACGCCGCCGCGCTCGTGCTCGCCGACGCAGATCTCGAGCTGGCGGTCGAAAAGTCGGTCAACGGCGCCTTCAAGAACGCCGGCCAGCGCTGCGACGCGGTGAGCCGCGTCTTCGTCGAGGAGGCGATCTACGACGACTACGTCGAGCAGGCGGTCGCCGAGGCGCGAGGCTACACACTGGGCGATCCTCGAGCGGACGGCGTGGACGTCGGCCCACTGGTCAGCGCGAGCGCCGCCGAGCGTGTCAAGGCGCTGGTCGACGACGCGGTGGAGAAGGGCGCGCAAGTACTGGTCGGAGGTGGCCGCGAGGGCTGCTACTTCGAGCCGACGGTGCTCTCCGACGTGCCGTTGGAGGCGGAGATCGTCTGGGAGGAGACGTTCGGGCCGGTGCTCCCGATCGTTCGGGTGGCAGATCTCGACGCGGCGATCGAGGCCGCCAACCGGTCGCGCTTCGGCCTGGACTCTTGCGTCTTCTCAACCAACTTCAACAAGGCCTGGCGCGCCGCACGCGCGCTGGAGTGCGGGATGGTGACCGTCAACGACGCCCCCGCCCACGGCGTGGGCCACTTCCCCTTCGGCGGGCGCAAGCCCGACTCGGGAATCGGACGCGAGGGGCTGGGCTACTCGATCGACGAGTGCACGGCGCTGAAAACCGTGGTCCTGCCGGACTGACGGCTGGCCGCCGCGCGAGCGGGGGGCTCGGTGGGCCGGGCCCCCCTACGGGTCAGGCCACGAGCTCGAGGTCGGTCTTCGCGAAGTCATCGCCGAGGCACAGGAGCGGGAGCCCGGCGAGCCGCGCGGCGGCGTAGGTGAGGCAGTCGCCGAAGTTCAGCGCCGCCGGATGACGGCCCTTGCCGAAGCGAAGAAAGGCCTCGACGGCCATACCCCAGTGCTCATCGCCGAACGGGATCACGGAGGATCCGCTCTCCTGGACGAACCGGGTCAGGAGGCTCTTGCCCGTTGGCCCCAGCCTTGCGACGAGCACGATTCCGGTCTCGCAGAGGGTCGGTGCTCCGACGCCTACCACGTCTGCCCCGGCGAGGCGCTCGATCAGCGGCTCATGGCCCGGCTGGCGCAGAAGGACGGCGACGATCGCCGAGCTGTCGAGGATCACACGCCTGCGGAGCCGTAGCCGAGAATCTGCTCACGCTCCTTTCGGGTGAGCGGCTTGCCGAGCACGTCCTCCGGAACCTGGGGCCAGGCCTCCTCAGAGAGGAACCTGCGCAACGCCTCTTGGCGTTGTCCGCGGGGCGCCTTGAGCGCGAAGCGCTCCTTACGCTCCCTGAGCGCGATTCTCACTGCGCGGGTCTTGGTTTCCCCAGCGAGCGCTGCGACTTCGGCGGCAAGGCGCTCGGCCTCGGGGTCCTTGATGCTCAGGGCCATGGTTGAAAGGTAGCAACATGGTGGAATGCTACCCCCGACCCCTCCGGGCGGCGCCGCCTACGCGGTGGCGAAGCGGCTTACCGTGCGCTCCGGGCGCACGCCCGGGAGGTGCTGCGCGAAGATGCGGTAGTAGGCGAGCTCCTCGCGCGTGCGCAGCGCGGGCTCGGTCAGGCCGCGGTCGCGCTCGAAGTCCTCGGCGCTGACCGTCTCCTCCATGCGGTCCTTGAGCACCGAGGCGGCGCCGCTGCCGTCCCCGAACTGGGACTTCTCGCGCCACAGCAGCTCGTCGGGCAGCCAGCCGGTGAAGGCGTCGCGGAGCAGGCGCTTCTCCGGCTCGCCCGGCGCAGCCAGCTTCCACTCGGCCGGGAGCTCGAGCGTGAACTCGATCACCTGGCGGTCGAGGAAGGGCACCCTGGCCTCGAGCCCGTGGGCCATCGTGACCCGGTCGCAGCGCTGGAGGTTGAGGTTGTGCAGGTCCTCCACCGTGCGCACGAGCTCGCGCTGGAGCTCGGCGGCGCCCGTGAAGTCGCGCAGGTACTCGTAGCCGGCGAAGAGCTCGTCTGCCCCCTCGCCGGTGAGCACGGCCTTGACGTGCTTCGACGTCTCCTCGGCGAGCAGGTAGTTGGGTACGGCGCTGCGCACCAACGACGGGTCGAAGTGCTCTATGGCGCGCACGACCTTGGGCACCGCGTCGAGCGCCTCCCGCGCGGTGTAGACGCGCTCGTGGTGCTCGCTGCCAAGGAGCTCGGCCGCCTCGCGCGCCGCTACGAGGTCGGCGCTGTCCTTCAACCCGACGGCGAAGGTCTTGAGCCGCTCGCCGCGCTCCTCGAGGTAGCGGGCGGCGATCCCGGCCACCAGGTTGGAGTCAAGCCCGCCGGACAGGAAGACTCCGACCGGCACGTCGCCCATCATCTGACGCTCCACCGAGCACACGAGCGTCTCGCGGGTGGCTTCGAGGACGTCGGGCGGCGGCCGGGCCTCGGGGTCGGGGCGGGCTTCGCCCTGCGGCTTGGCGGAGCTCTCGGGGACCGCGTCGGCGAAGCGCTCGAGCCCCCCCGGGGGCGTCCAGTGGCAGCCCGGCGGAAAGACCTCGGCGTGGGGGAGCCACTCGGAGTCGAAGGCCGACAGCTCCGAGGCGAAGCGCACGCTCCCGCCGCGGCGCGCCCAGTAGAGCGGCTTGATGCCGACCGGATCGCGGGCGGCGAGGAAGAAGCCGTCATCGCCCGCGGCGAGCAGGGCGTACATGCCTTCCAGCTGCTCCAGGAGGCTCGGGTCGCGATCCGCGAGCAGGTGCAGGGCGACCTCGTTGTCAGAGCGAGTGGAGAACGACACTCCTCCGAGGTTGTCGCGCACCTGCTCGTGGTTGTAGATCTCTCCGTTGCCCACGAGCCAGAGGCCGTCGTCCTCGTTGCGAAGCGGCTGGTGCCCGCCGTCGACGTCCACGATCGAAAGCCGCCGGTGCCCGATCCAGCTGCCGTTCACCCGCACCTCGCCCTGGTCGTCGGGGCCGCGGTGTACGAGCCGGCCGAGCATCCGCCGCCCTTCGTCCACGCCGACGCCGCCGTACCCTCCCGCGATTCCACACATGACCTGAGAGGCTAGACGACGGCGGCCGGCGCGGGCCACCGTCGATAGGAGTGCGGGCGTCGATCGCCGAGGTGCGACAGGTGGCGTCGGGTGTCCGCGACCGCTCCGAGCGCATCCACCCGGGCCAGGGCAACGCCGGCTGAGCTCCCGGTGCTGGCGAGCACGCGACCGTCGGGATGCACCACCTTTGCCTGCCCGGGGAAGCGAAGACGGCCCAGGCGGCCGGTCTGGTTGGCCGAGACCCACACCACCTGGTTCTCCACGGCGCGCGCCTGGTCGAGGAGGTTGAAATGGCGCACCTGGCGATCGCGGGCGATCCTCGAGGCCGGACTCCTGCGGCAGATCGGCCAGGCCGCGAGCGAGGCGATGATCTGCGCGCCGTCGAGGGACAGCTCTCTGGCCGCCTCCGGGAAGGTCTTGTCGTAGCAGAGGAGCATTCCTATCCGCCCCAGCGGTGTGTCGAAGGCCTCCAGATCCTGGCCGGGCAGGTAGGTGTCGCGCTCAGCCGGCGGGATGTGCACCTTGCGCTGGTGACCCAGGACTCCGTCCCCGCTCACGCACACCGCGCTGGAGTACCGCCCCTCGGGCGCCGCCTCCGTGTAGCCGACGCAGACGACCGTGGGCCCGGCGATGCGTGCGAGCTCTGCCACTTCCTCCCCGTCCGGGCTCAGCGCCGGGGGCGGGCCGATGGGCGCCCGGCTGACGGGCAGCCGCGGCTCGTAGAGGTAGCCGCCCAGCGCCGCCTCCGGGAAGACGACGAGCTGTGCTCCTCGGGCGCGGGCCCGCTTGACCGTGCGGGCGATCTGAGCAAGGCACTGGTCCATGTCGCGCCCGAACTCCGCCGCGACAGCCGCGACTGCGGGAACGCTGCCGATCTTGCGTCGCCTGAGCATGCGCCCATATTGCGGACTTCTCCGTCCGACGGGTAGGGGCCGCTGTCCAAAGTCTCGCGGCGCGGTTTAGACACGCGGTCCAGGCCGAGGAGCCCCGCTCGGCGCTCGCGTACCGGCATGCGGAGGCTTGACGATCGACGCGATCGGGTGATTGGACCGGGCTCGGCGGGGGCATCAGAGTCGGCATGTCCGAGACCCTCTGCGTCGTCGAGATCCCGATGGGGAGCCGCAACAAGTACGAGTGGAGCGACGAGCACGGCCGCTTCATGCTCGACCGGTTCCTGTCCTCGTCGGTCGTCTTTCCCACCGACTACGGCTACGTTCCGGGGACCGACGGCGGGGACGGCGATCCGCTCGATGTCCTGGTCGCCGTCTCGGAGCCGACGTTCACGGGCTGCGGCGTTCTGGCACGTCCGGTCGCGGTCCTCTGGCTGCTCGACGACGGCGAGCGAGAGCCGAAGGTCGTCTGCGTTCCCTATGAGGATCCCAACTGGCAGCACATCGAGGATCTCGACGACGTCCCGGACCAGCTGCGCGAGGAGATCGCGCACTTCTTCCTGGCCTACAAGGGTCGCGAAGGCCATGAAGTGGATGAGGACGGCTGGGAGGGGCGCGAGTCCGCTCAGCAGGTCGTCGACGAGGCGCGCGAGCGCGCCTCGGGTTGAGTCGCCGGACAGGTCGTGTAAGCGCGTTCAGTCAGTCAGTTCAGCTGCGCTTGCATCGCACGCAGCTCCGCCCGCAGGCCGTCGCGCAGTGTTTCCTGTGCTGGCAGCGCCAAGCGCATTCCGGCGGCGCGGATGGCACCGCCGAGGTCGCCGCGTCGCTGGTAGCTCGCGACGAGGTTGTTGAGCATCCGCATGGCGATCTCCGAGGACCGCCAGGGCCGCAGGAACGTCTCGGCCACGGCCTCCTCGACGATGGCGCCGCCGTTGAACGGGTCGAGCAGCAGTGGAGGACCGGTGCCGAAGTGGCCGACGACGAAGTGCCCGGGCAGCCCGACGCCGGCCAGCGGGACCCCGGCGCGACGCCCGACCTCGACGTAGAGAACCGAGAGCAGAATCGGAAGGCCGCGGCGCCTCTCGAGCACCAGGTCGAGCATAGAGTTGTCGGGAAGGTCGTAGTCCTCCCGGTCTCCGGCGAACCCATGTGCGCCACCGAGCAGATCGGCGCACGCGCGCGCCTGCTCGTCCGCGTTCCCGGCCGTTCGTTCGGCGTCGCTCGAGAGCTCGGCGCCCAGCTCGTCGAGCGTGGCCATGGCGCGGCCCACGTCGACTGCGCGGAGCTCGGCCGCGAGGGCCAGGCTCAGGGCATCCAGGGGCGCGTCGGGGACGGCGGCCAGCTCGGAGAAGGACGGCAGCGCGGGCATGGAGGGATTGTCTCCCTACCCTTCAGCGCAAACGAGCAACCGGAGACCGATGAGCGACGACCTGCTGGACCAGTGGCACCGAGCCGCAGCCAACGAGCTGGAGGCGCGCGTGAAGAACCGAGCATTCTTCCTCACCATAGGAATCGAGCCTCCGCAGGCGCAGGGGGGGTCGACGTCGAGCCCTACGGACGTCGCCCCGGAGACCTGGGAGACCGTCGCGGAGGGTGTCGAGCAGTGGCTGGCGGGCATCGATCCTGACGCCGCCGACGCAGACGACCCGCCCACATACGAGGCTCGGGCCGGAGACACCCCCTTCGGGCTCACCGCCACGCCAAAGAAGCCCAAACGTCGCGGGACCGATCCGCTGGTCGTCAACCCTTACCCCACGGTCAGCTCCTTCGGCGGCTCCTACACCACCGGTCCGCCGCCCGAGTTCGACGACGGCACCTGAAGGGCACGGCATGGACGTCGCGGTCCAAGAGGAGTTCGCCGAGCGTCTCGCCGCTCTCGAGCAGGTGTTCGACATGGGTCTGCTCGAAGGTCGCGGCGAGGAAGAAGGCGAGATCGCCTGCTACTACGAGCAGAGCCGCTGGGCCTACTGGCTCTTTCACTCGAACCAAGGGGCGATGCATTTGGCCCTCAGTCCCGACGGGGTGTTCGACAAGGGCGACTATCACGGGCAGGCGCGGGAGGTCGAGCGCTTCATCGGTCCCGAGACCGAGAGGGTGCTCGAGCTGGCCGCGGGAAGGGGCTTCAACCTCCGCTACCTCGCCGACTGTCATCCGCACATCTCCTTCACCGGTGTCGATCTGGTCCCCTCGCACGTAGCCGCAGCGCAGGCCAAGGCGAAGAACATGCCGAACGCGCGCTTCACGGTCGGCGACTTTCACCGTCTCGGGTTCGAGGACGAAAGCTTCGACGTCGTGTTCGTCGTCGAGAGCCTCTGCCACGCGACCGACCTGCCAAGCGCGCTCCGGGAGGCACGCCGGGTGCTGCGCCCGGGCGGGGTCTTCGTCGTCATCGACGGATATCGAACGAAGAGCTTCTCGACTTTTCCGGCGGTCGTCCAGCGCGCCGGGGCCGCCGCGGAGCAGGCGATGTCGGTGGGCCGGGCGTGGGTGATCGACGAGTGGCTCGCCGCCGCCGTCGACGCCGGCTTCGAGGTGGTCGACGACCGCGACCTGACGCGCCAGGTCCTGCCGACCGTCCGCCGGCTGGAGCGGATCGCCCGAGCGATCCTCGGCTTCCCGCGGATGGCGAGGACCGCCCAGCGGATCCTTCCCGAGCGCTTCCTGATGAACGGGATCGCCGTGTATCTGATGCAGCTCACGTTGGTCACCGGCGCGCACACCTACCGCTCGGTCTCGCTGGCTCGAGGCTGACGGCGCCGGCGCACCTGCAGGTGCTGGAGTTCGGTGCGCAGGCGCCTTGGGCGCTCACGTGCTTCTCATCCGGGGCGGCTAAGCAGGCATGCTTCGAATGGCGTGCGCTCGCTCGTGACCCGGATGCCGGTACGTCTGCGCCTGACCGCCGCCTTCGCGGCCGCCATGGCGGTGGTCCTGCTCGCCACCGGTCTGTTCGTCTATCTGAGGCTGGGCTCAGAGCTCGACGCGACGATCGACCAGGGGCTCCGGTCGCGTGCCGGCGACGTCACCGCGCTCGTGCAGGGAGCCGATCCCGACTTCGCCGCCGCGCGTCGAAGCCCGCTGACCGAGCAGGGGGAGAGCCTGGCGCAGGTCCTCGATCCCGAAGGACGCGTGGTCGATGCGGCGCCCGTGCTGCGCTCCCAGCCGCTGCTCACGCGCACCCAGGCCCGCCGCGCCGCACGCGCGACGCTGGTCACCGAACGCGAGAGCGCACCCGGCGGCGACGAGCCCGTTCGCCTGCTCGCGACGCCCGTCCGCGCCCGGGGCCGCAAGCTCGTGGTGGTCGTCGGGGCGGCCGTCGACGACCGGCGGGAGGCGCTGGCCAGTCTCGGTGCGCTGCTGCTGGTCGGCGGCCTCGCCGCGCTGCTCCTCGCCTCCCTGGCGGGCTACGGGGTCGCGGCGGGGGCGCTGCGTCCGGTTGACGCGATGCGCCGGCGGGCCGGCGAGATCCAGGCCGCCGAGATGGGCGAGCGACTCCCCGTCCCGGCGACGCGGGACGAGATCGCGCGGCTGGGCGAGACCCTCAACGGGATGCTCGATCGCCTCGAGACAGCCTTCCAGCGCGAGCGCGGCTTCGTCGCGGACGCAAGTCATGAGCTGCGCACTCCGCTGGCGATCCTCAAGACCGAGCTCGAGCTCGCGCTGCGCCAGAAGCGCAGTGCCGGGGAGCTTGAAGACACGGTGCGCTCTGCGGCGGAGGAGACCGACCGGCTCTCCCAGCTCGCCGAGGATCTGCTCGTCATCGCCCGATCGGACCAGGGTCGCCTGCCCCTCCGAGCAGGATCGGTCGACGTCGGGGACCTGCTCGTCTCCGTCGCCGAGCGCTTCGCACGGCGCGCGGGAGACGCCGGGAAGGCGATCTCCGTCGATGCTCCGCCCGGATTGGCGCTCGACGGCGACGCGCTGCGCCTCGAGCAGGCGCTGGGCAACCTCGTCGACAACGCCCTGCGCCACGGTGGGCGATCGATCGAGCTCGGCGCGCTGCGCCGCGCGGCGTGTGTTGAGCTGCACGTCCGTGACGACGGCGAGGGCTTCCCGGACGCGCTGCTTCCGGTCGCCTTCGAGCGCTTCACGCGCGCCGATCCCGCACGATCGCGTGGAGGCGGGGCCGGACTCGGCCTGGCCATCGTCGAGGCGATAGCTCTCGCCCACGAGGGGTCGACAGGGGCGGAGAACCGGCGAGAGCACGGCGCGGACGTGTGGATCGCGGTCCCCGGGGATTGATCGACCCGGCCATTGCGGCGGCTCACGCTCGTCTCATCGCTGTTCCCTATACCTGCTGACTGCGATTGTGACCTCGACACGAAAGGAAGTCAGAGCATGCGACGCAAGTACCTGATCATCGGAGCGGGCGTTCTCGCGCTCGCCGCCGGAGGCGCCGGAGTGGCCGGTGCGGTCACCGGCGGTGAGAGGTCGGACGAGGGCAGCGCGACGGGCCCCGGCGCGGACCGCGCCACCGCGGCGGCGCTGCGGATAACCGAGGGCGGCACGGCCAACGCCGTCGAGCGCGACGGCGAGAAGGGCGCGACCTGGGAGGTCGAGGTCACCCGTACCGACGGGAAGACCGTCGACGTCCGCCTCGACGAGCGCTACCGGCTCGTCGTCGTTGACGACGACGGCGAGGCGAGCGACGGCGCCGAGAAGGGCGATGCCGCCGAGAAGGGCGATGCCGGCGAGAAGGGCGATGCCGGCGAGAAGGGCGAGGGCGCCGAGAAGGGCGAGGGCCTGGAGCAGAACGAAGGCCGGTAAGCGGGGCGGCGACCCGTCCGCGGCCTGACAGGTGTGACGGCTCGGCCCCGGCCGGGCTGTCACACCGTCCCGCGGCCTCCGTCGGCGCGCAGCCGGTAGCCCGCGCCGCGAACGGTCTCCAGCGACTCGACCTCGAAGGGACGGTCGATCTTCTCGCGCAAGTAGCGGATATAGACGTCGACCACGTTGGAGCGGTTCTCGTACTCGTAGTCCCATGCGTGCTCGAGGAGCGCGAAGCGGTCGAGCACCTGGCCCGGGCGGCGCATGAAGGTCTCGAGCAATGCGAACTCCTTGGCCGAGAGCCCGATGTCGGTCGCGCCCCGCCAGACGCGGCGGGTGGCCGGGTCGAGATGGAGGTCGCCGGCGCAGAGCACTGCCGGGCGCTCCACCGGCCCGCGCCGGACGAGCGCGCGCAGCCGGGCGAGCAGCTCGGCGAACGAGAAGGGCTTGACCAGGTAGTCGTCGGCGCCGGTGTCCAGGCCGGCGACGCGATCCTCGACCGCGTCCCTGGCGGTGAGCATGAGGACGGGCGACCAGACGCCGTCCTCGCGCAGTGCCCGGCACGTCTCGAAGCCGTCTTTGCCCGGGAGCATCACGTCGAGCACGATCGCGTCGTACTCGGTCGAGCCGGCCATCCACAGTGCGTCCTCGCCCCTCGCCGCGACGTCCGCGGCCATGCCCTCTTCCCGCAGCCCGCGGCGGATCAGCCCGGCCATCTTCACCTCGTCCTCGACGATCAAGATGCGCACCGTGCCCAGCATGACGGCAGGTCGATGAGGCGTCGATGAGCGTTCGGAACCCGGCGCTCATCCCATTCCGCGTCAAGCGCCGCCATGCCGAGGGCCCCGGCCCAGGCACCTGCCATCGCGACGAAGCCCGGCCAGTCCATGGAGCACAGGCAACCAGCCGCGCCGGTCAGCGCGGCTTGGACCCGCCAGGATCGCATCGTATCGACCGGGTAAGGCAGAATGGGTCGCCTTGACCGAAGGCGGCGACGAGGGAGACGATCGGATGGCGTTCTGGGAGCAGCTCGACGAGGCGCGCGCGCGCTGGGATGTGTTGCAGCACCCCTTCTATCTGCGGTGGTCGGCGGGCGAGCTGACGCTCGACGAGCTGCGCTTCTACGCAGGCCAGTACCGCCATGCCGTCGTCGCGCTGGCCGGCGCGAGCGAAGGCGCGGCGCGCTGCGCCGATGCCGCCTCCCGGCCGGTCCTCCTCACCCACGCCGCCGAGGAGCGCGCGCACATAGCGCTGTGGGACGGCTTCGGTCGGGCCGTGGGCGCCGAGGCAAATGCGACGGCGCTCGCCGAGACCGATTCCTGTGCCCGCGCGTGGGTGGGGGGCGAGGAGCGGGGGCTCCTGGCGAGCCTCGTCGCCCTCTACGCGATCGAGGCCGGCCAGCCGGCCGTCTCGGAGACCAAGAGGGCTGGGCTGCTCGAGCACTACGGGATGCGGGAGGGCAGCGCGACTGCCTACTTCGACGTCCACGCCGTGCGCGACCACCAGCACGCCGCCGAGGGCCGCGAGCTCATCGAGCAGCGCCTTGGCGGCGATGACGTCGAGGTCGAGGAGCTCCTCGCCGAAGCCGAAGCCGTCCTGCGCGCGAACTGGGAACTGCTGGACGGGGTGGACGCGCAGGGCGAAACCTGAGCTGCCGCCGGGGCTTCCTCATCGCCGGCCTCGGGCCAACCCTGTCCCGCGCGTGGCAATGGCGGGGGGAAATCCTTCCGGCGCTATCGTCCCCGACCGCATGGACGTGCAGCGCTTCGAGGAAGACGGTCGGCTGCGGCTCGCACTGGCCGGCGAGCTGGATCTCTACACGTCGACGGCGCTCGACGACGCGCTGGTCGAAGCCGAGGGCGAGGGGTGGCCGCTTCTGGTCATCGACCTCACCGGCCTTCAGTTCGTGGACTCATCCGGCTTGCGGCTGATCGTCCGCACCCACGCACGCGCGGGGGAGTGGGGGCGCCGGGTCGTGGTAGTGAACGGGCCCGACACGGTCGCCCGGGTGTTCTCGGCGACCAGCCTGGATCGCGAGCTCGAGATCGTCGCGAGCCTCGACGCCGTCGACGACGGGACCCACTGAGCGCCCTGCTGCGCCGGGTCGAGCTGCACTTCCACCTGCTGCCCGGGGTCGACGACGGGCCGGCGGACATGGAGGAGGCGCTGGAGCTCGCCCGCCTGGCCGTGCAGGACGGCACGGGAACGGTGATGGCCACGCCGCACGTGCGAGACGTCGACGTCGACACCGTTCCCGATCGGGTGCACGAGATCCGCACCGCACTGGGCGGCGCTGGAATCGACCTGACGGTGCACGCCGGAGCGGAGGTCGCCTGGGACGACGTCGCTTCCCTGACAGACCTGCAGCTCGACCTGATCGCCCAGGGTCCGGAGGGCCGGCGCTGGGTGCTGCTCGAGACGCCGCTCTTCGGCGACGAGAGTGAAGGGTTCCTTGCCGCCGCCGAAGAGCTGGCCCGGCGAGGCTACGCCGTGCTCGTCGGCCATCCCGAGCGCACCGACGGGCTGTGGGAGGCGGGCGACGCGCGGCTGGGAGCCGCCCTCCGGGACGGTCCGGCTCCACTACAGGTCAACGCCTCCTCCCTGCTCGGAAGTCACGGTGGGCCCGCTCGCCGGCGCGCGCTTACCGTGGCCGCCTCGGGGCGCGTCGTTGTGTTGGCCTCCGACGCCCACCGACCCACGCGTGGGCCGAGCCTGTCGCCCGCAGTCGGCGTGCTGATCGAGGCCGGCATCTCCGCCGAGGTCGCCGAGGACATGGTTGCCAGGACGCCGCAGCGGCTTCTGGACGAAGGCCTCACCCCCCGGGTCTCACCCCGAGACGCCCGTCGCGTCGTGCGGCGCGCCGACGGGCTTTGACTCCGGCGAGCCGCGCTGGAGCAGCCAGATGGTCAGGAGGATGTAGAGGTTGAACTGGAGGTACTCCGACTGCCAGTTCTCCATCACGGCCGAGGCGAAGGCCGACGAGGTCACGAACCGCAGGAAGCCGACCTCGGGGGAGAGGTGCTCGACCTGGTCCTCGTTGAAGACCGCATAGCCGGCGATCGCCTGCAGGACGAGGGCACCGAGGAAGATCGCGCCGAAGAACAGCGTGAGGCCGTTCTCGTAGAGGAAGCGGCGCGATCTCACTGGTGCAGCAGACCGATGACCATCGCGAAGGCGAGTCCCGTGGCGATGAAAAGCGTGTAGGCGACGAACATGGCACGCATTGCGTCAGGCTTCCAACTCGCATTCGTAGGGCTGGCGGCCGGGCCGCGGGGCGCAGCCGGCCGCCGAGACGCGCCAGCCGGAGGGCGTCTCGTCGAGGAACAGCGTGCCGCCGACCGCCAGGTCCGGCGACGCCGAGGTGATGTAGACCGCCACGCGCCCAACCGGCGACGGGGCCGGCAGCTCGACGGAGCCGATCGCCTTCTCGCAGGACTCGCCCTCGTCCGCCTCGAGCTGCCGGCGCGTGCCAGACGTGAGCAGGGCGCACGCCGCGGCGCCGTCGTCGCGCTGCGCCGCCGCCAGGAAGCGCCCTGCGACTCCTCGGACGTCGGCCTCCTTGCCGCCCGCGCCGCAGCCGGCCGGCGAGCGTGGCCGCGAGGAGGACTGGGGCGGCGCGCATGGAGGATCGGACTTCTAGTCGCGCCACCGGACGGCATACTCGTGGGCGATGAACCTCGAGGGCGAGATCGACCGGCTTTACGGACTCGACCGCGACGCCTTCGTGCCTGAGCGCGACGCGGCGGCCAAGCGCTTGCGCCGGGAGGATGACCGCGAGGGTGCCGAGCGCCTGCGCGCGCTCCGCAAGCCGACCGTGGCCGCATGGGCGGTCAACCGCCTGGCGAGGGATCGACCACAGGACGTCGGGAACCTGCTCTCGTCAGTCGACGAGCTC
>JAABUS010005695.1_pt1 | contig 16035 bp, 16 predicted proteins | sample 5560161 | NCBI WGS metagenome assembly JAABUS01 (sample SAMN10711885, study PRJNA513376) | rock metagenome | isolation source: Antarctica rocks | place: Antarctica: Victoria Land, Trio Nunatak nord | collected 2016-01-04
CGGCGTTGTGTTTGTGCGGCATCGGTGCGGTCAGGACCAAAGAAAGGGAAGAGCAACCTACCATCATTCACACCATCGAAGTGCACCAACGCCACCTACCGATCACGGCGCGTAAGCGGGACTGGCACACCGAAACGGGCTGGGCCAACTTCGTCATGCCAAAGAGCCTCGACGAGGACATGGTGGTCCCGCCCGGCGAGCGCCGGGTGCTGCAGCTCATGACCGTGCGCAGCAACGACCAATTCAACACCACGATCTACGGCTACCACGACCGGTTCCGCGGCGTGCGCGGCACCCGGATGACCGCGTTCATGCACCGCAACGACGTCGAGCACTTCTCGTTGCGCGAGAGCGACATCGTCCGCCTGACCACCGAGATGGGCGACACGGTTGAGCGGCACGTCGATGGCTTCATCGTGACGCCCTACGACATCCCGGAAGGCTGCATCGCGGCCTACTACCCCGAGGCGAACCCGCTAATTCCGATGTGGCACAAGGCCGAAGGCGCCGACACCCCGGCCGCGAAGTCGATCACAGTCAGCTTCACCAAGCTCGCGGAGAAGCCGCAGCATCTGCAAGCGAACGAAAGCGTGCTGAGCCTCACGGCCAGCTAGCGGCGCGATCCGCAACGGCGAGGCATCGCCCTGCGGCCGCGAGCCACCAGTAAACCAATTTGGAGCCATCCATGAATCCTTTGTCCCGACGCAACGTGATCTCGTCCACTGCCGCGGCCAGCAGCCTGCTTGCCGCCACCGCCAGCGCGCAGAGTGTCGACACGACGCCGCAGCCCAGCCGCGCCGCCGGCATGGGCGGCAACGACCCCGGCCCGCGCAATGTCCTGCGCGACCGGCAGAACCCGGACATGCTCAACCCGCCCGCCACCGACAGCGGCACCCTGCCAAACCTTCGCTTCTCCTACGCCGACGCGCACGTGCGCCAGAGCAGCGGTGGCTGGACGCGCCAGATCACCGTGCGCGAACTCGGCATCTCGAAGGACATCGCCGGGGTGAACATGCGCCTCAATGCCGGCGGCATCCGCGAGCTGCATTGGCACAAGGAAGCCGAGTGGGCCTACATGCTCTACGGTACCGCCCGCATCACCGCACTTGACGCTCAGGGCCGCCAGTTCGTGGACGACGTCGGTGTGGGCGACTTGTGGTACTTCCCCGGCGGCACGCCGCACTCCATCCAGGGCCTCGGCGGCGACGGCTGCGAGTTCCTGCTGGTGTTTGATAGCGGGGATTTTGACGAGGACAGCACTTTCCTGATCAGCGACTGGTTCCGCCGCATCCCAGCCGACGTGCTGGCCAAGAACTTCGCCGTTCCCGCCAGCAATTTCGGCCACACGCCGAAGCCGGAGGAGCTTTACATCTTCAAGGCGGACAAGCCCGGCCCGCTCGCCGGCGACCGGATGGCCGGCGTGGCGCAGGTGACGGCCGCCGACACGTTCAGTCATCGGATGATGGCGCAGGACCCGGTCCGCACGAAGGGCGGTACGCTGCGCATCACCGACTCCTCCTTGTTCAAGGTGTCCAAGACCATTGCGGCGGCGCTGGTGGAGGTCGAGCCGGGCGGCCTGCGCGAGCTGCATTGGCATTCCAACACCAATGAGTGGCAATATTACCTCGAGGGCCAGGCCCGCATGGGCGTGTTCGCCGGCGCAGGCCAGGCGCGCACCTTTGACTTCGCGGCCGGCGACGTCGGCTACGTGCCTTTCGCCATGGGCCACTACATCGAGAACACCGGCACCACGACGCTGCGCTTCCTTGAGATGTTCAAAAGCGACCACTACGCCGACTTCTCGCTCAACCAGTGGATGGCGCTGACGCCCAAGCAGCTGCTCGAGTCGCACCTGCACCTCGACCCGCAGGTGATGGGCGCGCTGCAGGCCAAGAAGTCGGCCGTCGTTCCGGCTTAAGCGGAGAGGGTGCGCATGAGGGCCGGGCGCCGTGCCGCACGCGAACCGCGGCGGCACCTCAACCAGGACGCCCGCGCGGAGTGGTGCCGTCGGGGGCACCGTCGCCGCTGGGCAGCGGTCGCGGCCGTTGCCTTGGCACCGGCTCTTGCCTCGCACGCCGGGCGCGCGGAAACCACGGTCCGGCTTGGCGAGGGTTTGACGTTCGCGCCCTATGTCCTCGCGCAGCTGGACGTCGGCAGCTTCAGCCAGAGCCGCTCCGGCGGGCAGGCCGCGGGCTTCAATGACCGCCGCCTCCGCGCGGGCGGGCGCCTGACCGTGGGCGACCAGGTTGAGCTCGGGTTCATATGGGACTTCGGGCAGCAGCCCGGCTCTCAGCAGCGGCTGTTCGAGGCACAGGCGAGCTACATTGGGCTGAAGCCTTTCAGGTTCACTGGCGGCGCCTTCAAGACGAACTTCGGGCTCGAGTCGCTGCAAGGCGCCGGGGACTACCTGTTTTTGGAGCGCGCGAGCATCGCCACCATCACTCGCAACCTGGCGGCTGGCATCCAGCGCGTGGGCTTGCAGGCGCAAGCCGACGGGTCCCGTTACATTGCGTCGGTCGCGCTCACGTCCGGGCGCGCGGGTCTGGGCGACGACGGCAACCAGCGCGCCGTCGTCGGACGCGCCGCCGGGCTGCCGATTCACACGGGGGAGACCACCCTGCACGTCGGCGCCTCGGGCGAGTGGGTGTTCCGCCCTGCGAACGAGAGCGGCAAGCCCAGGGCGCTTGCGTTCTCCGACCGGACGGAACTGCAGATTGACGACGTGAAGCCCTCGCTTTCTACCGGGGGCATCGCGGCCAGCAGCGGCGGAGCATTCGGGCCGGAGCTGGCGCTGACGTGGCGGCGGCTTTGGTTGCAGGGGGAGTACTACCAACTCCTCGTCAACCGGCGGCAAAGCGGGATCGGAGACACGCTAACTTTTGATGGATACTATGCGCAGGCTGCTTACACCCTCCTGGGCAAGCCCAGGACGTGGAAGCCCAGCATAGGGGCGTTCGGCGCGCCGACGCCCGCTGAGGGCTTCAACCCGGGCGCGGGGCAGTTCGGCGCTGTCGAGGTAGGCGTCCGTTACTCCGCGGTCGATCTCAACGACAAGAACGTGCGGGGCGGGCGGCAGCAGGTATACTCGGCCGTAGCCAACTGGTGGCCAGTCGAGCAACTCCGCTTCAGCCTGCTCTATGAGCACGCCAACGTCTCGAGAGGACCGTCGCCCCGCACCCTGAATGCCGTCGCTGGGCGGGCGCAGTTCCAGTTCTGAGCGAGTCGATGCCCCGTCCCGCACTGACGGAGGACGGACGAGCTGCAAAGGCAGCCAAATGGGACCGTACGGCACCTACCGGCAGCCATGGTGTTCGCCGGCGTTGGTGCATAATTCGGACCGTGGACGTGGTTCGGCAGCCCGTGCTGTCCTCAGGTGATGCGCTGGGACACTGGCATGCCCAGGCCGGTCATCCGGTTCAGCACCGCGCAGCCGACCCGGGCCTCGGTCTTCTGGGCCGGCAGACTCCGAGCGCGAAGACCGCGACCGATCAGGGCTTTATACCTGAACATCGCCGTCTCGCCGAGCGAGCGCCGGCCGTAGCCGACCGCCCTCTGCCAGCCCAGGCGCCCCTGCTCGCGGATTAGCCGCGATGCTGTTCGCGCTGGCTGGGCGTGGTCTCGGCTTCCGTGCTCGGCACCGCAGTCGCGCGCGGCGGGATGACGACGGCCGCGGTCGGGTCGGACTGGCGCTCGCTGACGGCTTGGTAGACGGGCTCGGCGTCGTAGGAGCCGTCCGCGATCACCGCGCCGAGCGAGCCGGAGATCTGCGCGAGCAAGGGAGCGACCTGGGAAGCGTCGCCTTCCTTGCTGCTCGTCAGCTCGCAGGCGAGGACCTCACCGCTGTCGGGATCGACCGCGAGATGGCGTTTGCGCCACTCCCGCCGGCCACGCTCGCCATGCTTCTCAACCAGCCACTTCCCGGCATCTTAAACCTTCAGGCCCGTGGCGTTAATCACGACGTGCACTGGCCCACCCCTCGCCTGGGCGCGGGCCAGCAGCGCGGCGAGTGTGAGGCCCGGGCTGCGCCGCGCAAGCGCCGTGTGGTCGGGGACGCCGACCTCCAGGCCAAGCAGTCCCACGATGGACCGCAGCAGGCCCCGGTCTGCCGCCATGGCCGGCCAAAGGCGAGCCGGAGCAGGTGCCCGGTCTCGATCGCCACCTCCGAGAACTCCCGTGGTCGTCCGCGTTGACCTGTGCGCGGCGGCTGGCAGGCCGCGAGCGCCTCCGGCGTCACCCAGATCGTCAGGCCGCCGCGCTGCTGCAACGGCCGGTCATACTCAGGCCAGTTCTGGACCCGGTAGCATGCTCTGAGGATCTTGTGACGGCGCAGCTCATTAAACTTGAAGGGCATCAAGCGTCCACAGCGGGGAGCGCAGTCCCATACACCCTCCCGATGCCCTGCCTAAACCCGCGAACCGCTGGTTTCTGCACCAACGCCGCGGACGGCGGACGGGTGCGGGACAGCCGCAAGAAGGGTTTGCTGGTCAGGCATGGCCGGGCTTCCGTTTGCTCGATAGGCTGCGCTCACGGTCCGTCCCGCATGGCGACGGCCTCCTCGCGGGGGTACTCCGCTTCCCATCCTCCGCCGAGCGCCTTGTAGAGTTGCACCAGATTGGTTCCGATTGTGGCCGTGCTGGTTGCCAGCGCTTGCTCGGCGGCGAGCAGGCTGCGTTCGGTGATGAGCACGTTCAGGAAATCCGACAAGCCCGACCGGTAGCGGCTGCGCGCCACGTCAAGCGCGGCGCGGTTCGCCTCCACCTCGCGCCGCAGTCCGTCGCGCCGGCGCTGCTCGGCGTTGTAGGCGATCAGCGCGTTGTCCACGTCGTGGAATGCTTGCAGCACAGCCTTCTGGTAGGTCGTCGCGGCCTCCTGCTGCTGCTGGCGGCGCAGTTCCAGCGTGGCCCGCAGCCGGCCGCCCTGAAAGATGGGCAGCCTGATGCTGGGTCCCAGCGCATAGGTGCGCGATCCCCAGTTACCCAGGTCCTTGAACTGCAGTGACTGCAGGCTCAGGCTCCCCGACAGGGTGATGCGCGGGAAGAAGTCGGCCTGGGCTGCGCCGATCTCCGCAACCGCGGAGTGAAGCTGCGCCTCTGCCCGGCGCACGTCCGGACGCCGCCGGGCCAGCTCGGAGGGCAGGCCGAGCGGTACGCGCGGCGGCACGGCCGGAGTGGGACGCGGCTCGGCAAGCTCGGCCCGCAGCGCCCCGGGCGTCGCGCCGAGCAGGAGGGCGAGCGCGTTCATGCCCTGCGCCTCCTGCTGTTCGAGTTGCGGCAGGGACGCGGCGGTGTTCTCGACCTGGGCAGTGGCGTTCTGCACGTCGAGGTCAGGGGCGAGCCCGGTCCTTGCCCGGCTGCGTGTGACCTGCAGGGTGTCCTGCGCGGCGCGGAGGTTCGCCCGCGTGACGCGGAGCTGCTCCTGCGTGCCGCGGAGCTGCAGGTAATTGCGAGCCACCTCCGCCATCATGGAAAGCAGCGTGTCGCGCCGGTCCTCGCCCGACGCCTCGAGCTGGGCGTCCGCGCTTTCGACCGAGCGGCGCACACGGCCCCACAAGTCCAGCTCCCAAGAGGCATCGAAGCCATATTGCCAAAGGTTGAACGGATTGCTCATGGAGCTGCTGCCTCCGCCCGCGATGCCGGACTGCCGCCCGGCCAGGCCGTTCGCGGTGCTTCCGGGCGCGCCCGAGACTGTGCCGCCGGTGGTGCCGCCGGCCAGGCCGCCGGTGGAGACGTCCGTGGTGCCGGCTCCGGTCCCGGTGGTGCCGCCGAGAAGGCTGCTGACGCCCCGCCCACTCTGCTTCTCGCGCGTGTAGGAGCCGTTGCCGTTGGTTTGCGGAAACTGGTCCGCCGCGGACACGCGCCGCTGCGCCCTGCTTTGGGCCAACCGGAACCCTGCCGCGCGTACATCGAGGTTCTCCGCCGACACGCGACGCACCAGCCCGGTGAGGACGGGATCGTTGAATGCCGTCCACCAATCCGGCTCGATTGGTAGAACGGCCGGCTCGCTCGCCACGGCGGGGCGCAGCGGACCCGACGCGAACCACGACGTGGGGACCCATGTTTTCGGCACCGCCCAGTCCGGCCCCACGGAGCAAGCCGCAAGCGCCAGGGCCGCCGCCCCGTGCACGGCAGCCCGGCACGCGCGGTACGAGGCGCGCACCCTCCTCACGCCGCGCCTGCGCCTCCCTTTGGCTTGCCGCTGGACAGCAGGAACGCAAGCGGCACCGCTATGAAGGCCAGCGTTGCGCACATGAGGAACACGTCCGAATATCCCAGGATCGCCGCCTGCGAGCGGAGCTGCTGGTAAATCAGCCCATTCGCCGTGATGGCCTGCTGCGCCTGGGCCACGCCAAGCTGCACCAGGGGCTGCGTGTAGCGCGCGAGGGCATCTACGTAGCCCTGGTCGAACGGCGTCAGGTTGGACGACAGGTGCGCCATGCGGACCTGCGTGCGCTCCGTCACCATGGCGGTGGCGAGGGAGATGCCAATGGAGCCCGAGATATTGCGGAACATGACGAACAACGCCGCGGCGTCGGTGTTGTCCTCCTTCGGGATGGTCAGGAACGCCGCGGCGTTGATCGGCACGAACAGCATCGCGATGCCCACGCTCTGCGCCATGCGGAACTCGGCCAGCGCCCAGAACGAGATTTGCGGGGAAAGGAAGTACGAGTAGACCAGCCCGCAGCCGAGCACGGAGAAGCCGGCTGCGATCAGAAGGCGCGTCTGCACCCAGCCGCTGGCCACGCTGACAAGGGGTATCAGCAGCGCGACGACGAAGGCGCCCGGCGCCAGCACCAGCCCGGCCCAGGTCGCGGTGTAGCCGAGCTGCTGCTGCGTGAGCTGCGGCAGCACCACCGCCGACGAGTAAACCGTGCCGAACAGGCAGAAGATCAGGACCGCGCTGACCGCGAAGTTGCGGTCGCCCAAGACGGCCAGCTTGACCACCGGCCGGCGCGCGGTCAGTAGCCAGCAGACGGCACCGACGACTCCGCAATAGGCCAGCACCGCAAAGGTCACGACGAAGCTGGAACTGAACCAGCCGTCGTCCTCCCCGCGGTCCATCATGATCTGCAGCGAGCCGAGGCCCAGCGCGATCAGCCCAATGCCGATGTAGTCGGTGTGCCGGTTCTTCTTCGCCTGCTCCCACGGTGGATCCTCGACCAGGCTCAGCACGCCGAACACGGCGCCGAGGCTGATGGGAATATTGATGAGGAAGATCCAGCGCCAGGAGTAGGTGTCGGTCAGCCAGCCGCCCACGACCGGACCCAGCACCGGCGCGATGATGGTCGCAACGGCGGTTATGGACAGCGCTGCGCTACGCTTCTCTGGCGGAAAGGTGTCCAGGATGATCGCCTGCTGGCTGGGCTGCAGCCCGCCGCCGAAGAGGCCCTGCAAGGCGCGGAACACGATCAACTCCGGCAGGCTGGTCGCGATCCCGGTAAGCGTGCGCTGTAGGCCGCGGCTTTGGTGGTGCGGTTTTGACCTTGGGTGCGACTACTGTGTCCAGTGCCAGGGGAGCAGGGCGTCGATCTGATGGATGGGATGTTCGGCGATGCGTCCGAGGATGTCGGTCAGGTAGGCCTGCGGGTTGATGCTGTTCATCTTTGCTGTTTCGACGATGGAGTATATGCAGGCGGCGCGCTGGCCTCCGGCGTCGGACCCACAAAAGAGATAATTCTTCCTACCCAAGACAAGGGGCCGCATGGCGCGCTCGGCAGCGTTGTTCGACATCTCCAGCCGGCCATCGGCGATGTAGTGACTGAGTGCTTTCCATCGCGACAGGGCATAACGGATAGCCTGGGCGAGCGCGCTCTTGCCGCTGATCCGGGTGAGCGAGGTCTCGAGAAACGTTTTCAGTTGGTCGAGCAGCGGACGGGCGTGTTCCTGACGCGCGGCGGCACGGCGCTCGGGCGATTGCCCGCGGATGCTGCTTTCCATGGCGAACAGGGCGCCGATCCGCTGCAAGGCGTCGAGTGCGATCGGCGAGGCGGTCGTGTGGTGGACGTCATAGAACTTACGACGCGCATGGCTCCAGCAGGCCACCTCGACCAGCGGCGCATCGCCGGCCGGCGTGGTCGGCTGGTAGAGCGCGTCGAAACCGGCGTAGCCGTCGGCGTGCAGGAACCCGCGGCAACTGCCGAGCAGCGCCTGGGCATGCACGCCCTTGCGGTCGGTCGAGTAGCGGTAGAACGCCGCCGGCGGCACGTCCGAACCCCAGGGCCGCTCGTCGCGCACCAGGACCCAGAGCCGTCCGGTCTTGGTCTTGCCGAGACCAGGGGCGAGCACCGGCACGGTGGTGTCGTCGGCGTGCAGCGCGGCGCCAGCCCGGATGTGGCGGCCGATCGCCTCGGCCAAAGGCGAGAGCAAAAATACCGCCTGACCCACCCAGTCGGCCAGCGTCGAACGGTCGAGCTCGACGCCCTCGCGCGCATAGATCCCCGATTGGCGATGCAGCGGCGTGTGGTCGCAGTACTTGGACACCAGCACATGGGCGATCAGCCCGGGCCCCGGCCGGCCGCGCTCGATGGGCAGCGCCGGCATCGGCCGCTGCACGACCGTCTCGCAGGCCCGGCAGCTCAGCTTCGGCCGGACATGCTGGATCACCTTGAAGCTGGAGGGCACATACTCGAGCACCTCGCGCTCGTCCTGCCCCATCCGGCTGAACACCGTATTGCCGCAGCCCGGGCAGACACAGGGCGGCTCGTGGGTGACGGTCTCACGCGGCAGATGGGCCGGCAGCGGCTTGCGGACCGGCTGCTTGCGCTCGCGCGTCTGGGCCGGGTGCAGCTCGGCGGGGTCAGCCGCGCTGACGCGAGCATCGCCCTCGGCCTGCTCCTCCTCGAGCTCGCCGATCAGCAGTTCGAGCTGCTCGATGTCGCGGTCGAGCTTCTCCGACGACCGGCCGAACCGCGCACGCCGCAGCACGGCGAGCTGCATCTTCAGCTTCTCGATGTGCAGCGTCTTGGCATAGATCTCGGCCGCGTTGGCCGCGATCTCGATCTCCTTGCGCGCCAGCTCCGCCTGCAGGTCCGCGGCGAACATCCGCAGCGCGTCCGGGTCGGTCGGGAGAGGAGCGCTCGCCAAGGACATGACCGGAGTGTACCAAAGCCGGGCGACGGAGTACAGCGTTCTTCGACAAAACCTTCGTTGCAGTCATCCCTCGATCAGACCGCCACCGGCCGGCGCGGCGCCTCGGGTGCCACTGTCCGCCGCCAGTCCATCGCCTCAACCAGCAGACCGAGCTGCGCCGGCGTCAGCACCATGCCCCCGTCCACGATCGGCGGCCAAACAAACTTGCCAGCCTCCAGCCGTTTGGCGAACAGGCACAGGCCGGTCCCGTCCCAATACAAGCATTTCAGGTAGTCAGCCCGTTTGCTGCGGAACAAGAACAAGTGTCCGGAATACGGGTCAGCACCCAGCACATGCGCCACCTGGGCCGCCAACCCGTCAAAGCCATAGCGCATGCTGACCGGACGGCACGCCAGATACACCCGGGTCCCAGGAGCGACGGCGATCACGACGCGGTCCGCAATACGGTCAGCACGCGCCGCAGCGCGCGCTCGTTGACGAACGCGTCCACCCGCAGCCGCGTGCCATCCGCCAGATCGATCTCGATCACGCCCGGACGCTCGTCCATCGCCGGACGCGGCAGCGGCGCGTGCCCCGGCGGTGACAGCGCCACACCGGCCTGAGACGAGCCCGCCACCAGCCCAGGCCCTCCGTCCTCCGAACGCTCCAGAACACCGATCGGCACAAACTCGAGAGGAGGACCTGCCACCATCGGCTTGCCCGGTCGTATCGGTCCCGCCGCATCAAGTCGGACCGCAGCCACAGCCGTCTCCACTGGCCGCGCCGACCGACGCCAGCGATAGATCAGGCTGGTGCAGATGCCATGCCGGCGCGCCAGGTCCCGCATCCGTGCGCCCGGCGCCAGACACTCCTCAACCACCCGCGCCCGGAACGCTGCGTCATGCACGCGCCGCCGCTCACCAACAATCTCGATCCGTGCCTCTGTCGCTGCCACTGTGGCAGCCTCAGTGTGCACAATGCTGCTAATGCTTTCCATGCAGCCAAGCAGACCAAACCAGCCTCACCCTCGCAAGGCGGCCACCAGCCCACGCTTACCGATCCCGCATAGGAACGAGCACGCGGTAAAGCCCGCGATGCTGGCTACGCTTACGAGTTCATGCAGGACGTAGCGGGGCGGCTGGCGAACCGGGTGCAGCTTACGACGGATGGGTACAAGCCTTACCTGGAGGCCGTGGAGGGCGCATTCGGTGCCGATATCGACTACGCCATGCTGATCAAGTTCTATGGCGACACGCCCGGTCCCAAGGGGCGTTACAGCCTGGCTGACTGCACTGGCGCAATCAAGACGCGCATCGAAGGTCGCCCCGCCAATAAGCATGTCAGCACCAGCTATTCTGAGCGGCAGAACCTTACGATGCGGATGTCCATGCGCCGGTTCACGCGGCTGACCAATGCGTTCAGCAAGAAGGCTGAGAACCACGCGCACATGGTCGCACTCTATACAACTTGGTACAATTTTGCCCGGCAGCACAAAACGTTGCGGTGCAGCCCGGCAATGGCCGCTGGCCTTTCCATGAGGCTTTGGAGCATGGAAGACGTAGTTGCCCTGATTGATGCTCAGGCTGAACCGGCAAAGACGCGCGGTCCATACAAGCCGCGTCATTCCACGAATGTTTAGCCATCAGTTTCGCCGAGATCGACGGTATAATCGACCTTGCTCTGGCGCCGCCTTACATCCTCGCACTCAATCCGAAATGAGCGTCGCCCAGAACAAAAGCGCCGCACCTTATCGTCTGAGAACACGACAAGAATCGCCGTAGCTTCGGCCCCAGCCGCCAGCGGTTCTCGCGATATATCAATGCGAACGTCTGACTGTCCGATGCGTCTATAAACGTCCCATGCTGCCGCGCCTAAGCGCATCTCCCCTACAACTTGCCCATTAGCGCCGAGCACATGAAGCTTCCAGTCGGATACGATTGTCGGAGCGCCGGGGTTTCTGACCTTGACGATCAGAGTTAGCGGATCACCGGAAAAAGCAAATCCGTTCGGCTTGTAAACGAGCGAATGATCGACGATTTCCAGGTCCAGCGTGTCTGCTCGCAAGCTGGCTATTTGATTTTCTGCTTCATTGGCCATTCGCGATGGCGCTCCGAACAGCTTCCATAAGTATACCAGTGGGAACAGGAAAAATGGACTCGCTGCCGTAAGCACACGTCCCCAGACTGTGCTTTGCAGCGCCGAATTCCCAAGAGCAAACCAGAGACCCAATCCGATGATCGACTGGGTAAGAACAATCATCACCGCGCTCTCGCGGCTATCCAATCGGCTGGTTTTCGCAGCATCGCGCCAAGCGCGCTTATGTACGGAAGTCCAATATCTGGCCATATGCGGGAGGCTACGGACGATTTGCGATGACAGCTACATTTCAAGGAGAGATCAGGATGGATTTCAAACTGAGACACTACCGACTCGCCTTAGCTGGAGATTACTTTCTGCGCTGCCAAGATTTTTAGCCTTTATACTTCATAGCGGATGAGGGCGCGGCGCACGGTGGTTGCATGCCAGCGGCCGCGTCCGGACGGTGTGCGCACGCCGCGGGCTGCCATGTCGGCGGCCAGCGCCGTAAGGGTGCGGCTGCCGGCGTTCGCCGCCTCGCGTAGGTAGGGCGCCACGCTGGCTGCCCACTCGCGCGCCAGGGCCGACCTTACCGCCGCTGCCGCGCGCGCCGATGCTGCATAGCCCTGCGGGTTCCTGGCGCCTCCGAGCACGACGCCGCGGGCCTTGGCTGCCGCGAGCGCCTCTGTCGTGCGTTTCGAGATCAGTTCACGCTCATGCTGGGCGAGGATGGCCATGAGGTGGATGGTCAGCCGGTTCGCATGCGGCATGTCCGCGGCAACAAACTCCACGCCCGAGCTTTCCAGGTTGATCAGGAAGGCGGCGTTGCGGCTCAGGCGGTCGAGCTTGGCAATGACAAGGATGCAGCCCAGCACTCGGCAGGCTGCGAGGGCCGCGGAAAGCTGTGGTCGATCATCGCGTTTTCCGGTCTCGACCTCCCGGTATTCCGCAACCAGGCCAGCGGCGCCGACCGATCGCACGTGGCGGGCCACCGCCTCGCGCTGCGCATCGAGCCCAAGCCCGGAACGGCCTTGGCGAACGGTTGACACGCGGTAATAGGCGATCAGGCGGTGAGCGCCGTCGGTCGCCAGGGGCGGCGATGCATTTATCAAAGCTGGCCCCCTCCCCTTCCCGCGCCGGGCACCTCATGCCCCGGCCCAAAAGCAGGACATTAAGCCCAGGCTAGGACCAAATCCTACACTACTGCCGGCCGGTTGACAAATCGCGACGAACGTTGATCGGTATGTCAACCGCCGGAGTCGGCTGGAATGCCAAACACGGCAAAGCGCTTCGCCACCGTTTGGCCTTCTGACGGCCTGAGCTCGTTCTACTTTCCTGAGAAATCAGTACAGCCCGGATGGCCCGAGCCGGCCTGCTGTCGGTTTCAGAAGACGATTGCAGTGACGATTGGGCAAGATCAACGCACTGCAGAGGTCTTCTGAACACCTGGACAACCAGACGACCCGTTCAGTAAACCGAAATCTTACCAAAACACCGCTGCGGTGGCAGGCTATTTGACCAGAAAACATCTGCGGTGAGCGGCGCGACGCAACAGAGCGTATCTGGGAGCGACGCGACCGATGAGACGCGCCCTGCTGACGGATCGGCATAGCAGGCCCAAGCTCTCCATCCCGGCTGTGGCGACGGTTCACCACCGCAGAGGTCTTCTGGTCACCACTGCAGATGTCTTCTGAAACCAACAGCCAGCAGGCGCCGGTGCGGCGGTCGCCGTCGACGCGGCCACGGCTGCTGGAGCGGCTGCGGAATTCGGAGCGGCAGCCGCGGGCGCCGCAGCAGCGGGGGCGCTAGCCTGCTTCGCCGCCGGGGCCTCCGGAAGCGGCATTGGATCCTTGGCCAAAGTGTGCAGGTAGTCGATGACGTCGGCCCGCTTCTTCGGGTCAGAGATGCCGGCGTAGCTCATCTTGGTCCCAGGCGCATAGGCGCTCGGCTTCTTCAGCCACTCATTCAGTTCCGCGAATGTCCAAGGGCCTTCCTTGGCCTTCAGCGCCGCAGAGTACGCATAGCCTTCCATGTGGCCGTGCGGCGCGCCCACGACACCATAGAGGTTAGGCCCTACGCCGGCCTTGCCGCCCTCGTTGAAGCTGTGGCACGCGACGCAGCCCAAGCTTTTGACGCCGGCCTCGCCGCGGCCGGGGTCTCGGCGGAGGCGAGCAGCACCGCAACCGGCGGCTCGGCCTCGGCAGGCGCCGCGGCGGCCGTCTGCTCGCTCGGCAGGTCGACCTTGATCGCGGTCTCCTTGAGCTGTTTCGGATGCACCAGCGCCTCGCTGATCAGCCCGGCGCCCATGAAGGCAATGCCAGCGATCAGGAACGCGGCGACCGCCTTGTTGATCTCCATGCTGTCCATACGCGACCCCTGCCCCTTGTCGAAATCAATCTCTCACGGAACCGGTCGCATAACAGGCCACGCATCGCAACCCGTCCAGCGCAGCTTTCCGCGTGAAGTGACTATGATGGGGATCGATCAAAGGTCAACAAGGGCGCGGACGCGCCAGCAGGGCATGAACCGCGGCGGCCACGCCCTGTTCTCCGGAAGGCCCTACTCGGCAGGCTTTGCTTGGTCCGCAGGCTTTGCTTGGTCCATGGACGTCGCGGGAGTCCAAGACGCATTGAGATACTTCAGCCCTGCCTCCGCCCCTGGCTGCGCCAGCTCCGGGAAGTCCTTCAGCATGCTGACGCCATACAGCGGCTTATAGACGCCCTGGTGGCAGGTGGCGCAGGCGAGCTTCGGCGCGTCGCCTGTCGGTCCCAGCCGGTTCACCGGCCATGCGTTGCTGAGCTGCTTCAGGTAGTCGGCGTTGAGGTCCCGGGTCATCCGGATGCCGTGCCACGCCACCACCTTCGCCGGAGAGCTCTGCGACCAGTCGCTGAACGCCCGGCTGTTGTGGCAGTAGGTGCAGTTCACCCCAAGCGAGTTGCCGAAGTAGTTCATCAGCGCGAACGTCCACTCCGCCTCCTTGATGGAGTGCCGGTTGGCGCCGGGCAGCGCCTCCTCGCCCTGCACGCGGATCGAGTGGTCATTCTCCAGGAACGGCGTGAACGGATCATACGGCAGCGATGCGTCGCCTACCGATCCCGAAGCGTAGTTCTTGCCGGCAGAGCCGCCGACCGCCGCCATGAACACGCCGCCCGAGGCCCGCGGACCCGGATCGTTGAACCAGATGTTGTTCGGCACCGGGTTGCCGCGGTGGCAGGTGTAGCAGGTGACCCCGGTCTGTTGAACGTGCGGCTGCCAGTCGGCGTTGATGTGCTGCGTCATCTGAATCATCCGACGCGAGACGATCTTGGTATATAGGTTGTCCTCGGCCATGTTGTTGGTATTGTGGCAGTAGGCGCAGCCCTGTTTCGGCGATACCCAGTTGGTGAGCGAAACCATCAGCCGGGTGAACTGGCCGACGCTCAGGTCGCCCAGGACCTGAACATTCTTATACACCGCCGCCGCCTTCGGCCCGCTCGCGGGGAGGGCCGGCAGCGACGCCGGCACCTTGTTCTCCGCTAGGTAGGTCGCGAGCTGCTTCTCGTTGTAGTTCACCTGCATCGCAGTGCCGCGGAAACCACGCTGCACGACCTCCAACGGCGGCGTCTGGAACTTCGAGAGCATCGCGATCCCGAGCAGCGTAGCGCCCGCTGCGCCGACCAGGCCGAGGCCCAGCTTGATACCTGGCATCATTTTACGGCTCCCGGAGCGAGGGCTGGGTCGGTTACCACGCCCCACACGGCGGGGTAGTGCGCAGCGATCCCATGCTTCTCGCCCCACAGATACCAATTGTCCACGACCGTGCCAGTCAGCAAGATGCCGATGCCGCCGGTCAGCGGGCAGAGCACGGCGAACCACCAGGCCCAGCGATGGATGCTCTCGGCCGAGGCGCAGAAGCCCATCGTCCAGCGCCAGAACAGCGCGCCACGCTCGAACGCGGTGCCGCGGTCAACGATCTGCTCCAGCTCGCGCTCGCCGCCGAAGCGGCTGATGGCGAGCACGGTCGCGCCGTGCATGGCGAACAGCAGGGTCGAGCCGTACAGGAACACGATCGAGAGCATGTGAAATGGGTTGTAGAACAGGTTGCCGTAGCGGAGCGAGAACGCCGCCGTCCAGTCGAGGTGCGGGAAGATGCCGAACGGCACTGCCTCGCTCCAGCTTCCCATCAGCAACGGCCGGATGAAGCCGAGCACGAGGTAGAGCCAAATGGCGGCCGCGAATGCCCAGGCGACGTGGGTACCCATGCCGAGCGCCCTCGCCCGTCGGTACACCTTCACCCACCACAGCAGGATGGACGTCGTGAGGAAGAACCCGGCCATCAGCCACCAGCCGCCCTCGGCAAGCGGCGGGAAGCGCAGGCCATAGCCCGGCGCCGGCGGCTCGAGCGCCAGCCAGAAAAGTTGGCGCGCAAACTGCACCGGGCTCCAGTTCACCGACGCCCACATGTTGAGGCCGATGATCTCGAACGCGATGAAGCCGCAGATCAGCGAGGCGACGCCGGTGACGCCCAGGTAGATCGGGCCAACCTGGGCGTCACCCAGGATGCCGGCCAGGTGGATATAGAATGGCTTGCCGGACCGGGTCCAGGTGGTCGCGGTGACGGGCACTCCGGCATAGACCGGTCCGCGGACCTGGACCCGGGTGAAGATGTTTTGGTACTCGGCCATGATTGCGCTCCTTTCCCCTTGTTATTTCCAGATCGGCAGGTTGAGCCACCAGCCCCACCACTCGGGCCAGCCGCGGGTCCAGAACGGTCCGCTGATGATGATGCAGACGGCGCTCCAGAAACCGGCCGACAAAGCGAGGAACAGGCCCAGCCGATGGATGCCGAGCGTGCCGATCGACCAGCCGATGGTGTCGCGGAAGAAGGTGTTCTCATGCTCGGCCGTCTTGACCG
>JAABUS010005698.1_pt1 | contig 16027 bp, 16 predicted proteins | sample 5560161 | NCBI WGS metagenome assembly JAABUS01 (sample SAMN10711885, study PRJNA513376) | rock metagenome | isolation source: Antarctica rocks | place: Antarctica: Victoria Land, Trio Nunatak nord | collected 2016-01-04
GTCTGCGAACCGGCCTTCTCGTAGTCCATCGACGGTGTCTCGGCGATGTCGTGGTAGGTCTGCGGAGCGTCCTTGCCGTTCGCGCCCCAGGGCAGGTAATCGGCCAGCCGGTAGCGGGCGAAGCCGCTGGCCTGGGCCACCTCGTCGGTGAAATGGGCGCAGCGGTCGCAGGGGCGGGGCCACGCCTTACGCGCCCAGCCGACCTCGCAGATCGGTAGGCCGCCGCCGCAGGTCAGGATCGACAAGTTTGCCCCGCGAGCCTTCAAGGCGTTGCCCAGCATCACCTCGGTCAGGGCGTGGTTCTGCCACACCCTGAGGGTCACGATCATCACGTGCGGCCCATCGCCGGCGCCCTCGTCGGGCACCGAATCGCTGAGCTTGCGGACGTCCGGGATCACCCGCCCCTCGTTGTAGCGGCGATCCAGCGGAAGCCTGACACGGGCGGCGAGTGCGTCCAGCGGGCCACGGCCGTAGTTGCTCAGGCGCCCGACCTTCCTGAGGGCGTCGAACACGGGGCCGAGGCTAGCAATCGGAGTGCTCCCGGCTGCCGCTGACGCGGTGCTAGCGTGGCGCCACGAGTCATGCGGGGTTGGCGTGAGCTACACGTGTTGAGCTGGCGCCTGGGCGCCCGTGCCCTGCTGCGCAGACGAGCCGTGCGGCAGGCGCTCGTGCGCATGGTGATCCCCATGGATCCCAGCCGCTATCTGGAGCTCCCACCCACGATCGCGTCCCTGGACCCGGCACCCGGCGACAGGGTCTTGGACCTGGCCAGCCCTAAGCTCGCGGCGGTGGCCCTGGCGCGCCGTGGTGCCACGGTCACATCCGTCGACCTGTTCGAGGGCGAGGTCAGAACCTGGCGCGAACTGGCAGGCGATCAGCCCGGCGTGACCTTCGAGGTTGGCGACGGCCGCTCGCTCGGCTACGAAGCCGGCTCCTTCGACCACGCCTACAGCATCTCGGTGCTGGAGCACATGCCCGAGGGCGGGGCCGAGGAGGCCCTGGGCGAGCTTGCGCGGGTGGTGCGGCCCGGCGGCCGCGTGGTGGTGACCCTGCCCTACGCCGACCGCTACCACGAGGTGTGGCACGAACACCCGGCCTACGGCGACCAGCCCGCGGGGCCCGACGGGCGCTTCTTCTTCGAGCGCTGGTATGACGATGCCCGGCTGGACGCGCTGCTCGCATCCCTCCCGGAGCTGCGCCTGGAAGACAGGCAGGTCGCTCGACTGTGGCCGAACTGGCACCGGGCCTACGTGCGCGCCTTTCCGTGGCTGATCGCGCTCGGTCCGTTCTACGGCCTACTCGCCCGGGAGCGGGTCGGCCCGCCCGGCGACGTCGTGCGGCTCGTGCTCACGCGTATCTGACCCCGCTAGCGTGCCGAACCCGTGGCTCTGGTCTCGATCTGCATTCCCACATACAACTACGCGGCGTTCCTGCCGCGTGCGATCCAGAGCGCGCTGGATCAGACCTACTCCGACATCGAGGTCGTGGTGCTGGACGACGCGTCCACCGACGACACTCCCGACGTGGCTCGACGCTTCGAGGGCGACCCGCGCTTTCGCTTCCACCGATCCGAGCGCAACAAGGGGTTGTTCGCCAACTTCAACAACTCTCTGGAAGCCGCCTCCGGCGCCTACGTGAAGGTGCTGTGCGCTGACGACTGGCTGCACCCGCGCGCCATCGAGGACGCCGTGGCCGTGCTGGAGCGCCACCCCAGCGCCGGCATGGCCGGCAGCCCAGCGTGGCTGACCGACGACGACGACCGGGTGACCGGGCTGCGCGGCTCGCCGTTCGGCTCGGCCGAGCTGGTGCCCTCCGAAGAGGCGGTCCGCGGCCACGCGGACTGGGGGAACGCCGCCGGCATGCCGACCAATGTCCTGTTGCGCGCGCGCGTGATCGAACATCTGGGGGGCTTCGAGGCCGCCTTCGCCCCAGCCAGCGACATGCACCTCTGGCTGAAGATCCTGGCCGTCCACGACCTTGGCTGGGTGGCGCAGCCCCGCTGCTACATGCGCATCCACTCCCAGCACGACCACGGCTACGTCTACGAGCCCAGCGAATCGGAGTTCACCCTTTGGGAGGACATGCACCGGCGGGCGCCGGACCGGGTCGGCCGGGCGATCCTAAAGCGCGCGCTGCGGCGCGGCGCGCGCGAGCACCTTCTGTACGCCGCCGTCAACCTGCTCCGAGGGCGGGTGGGCGCCGCCCGGAGGCTCGCGGCTCGGACCCGCCGTCACGTGCCGGTGGCCGCAGCGTTGGGCAGCTTCCTGTTGCATCTGCCGCGCCTCGTGTCCGGTCAGCTGCTGAGGCTGCTGGCTGTGCGCAGCGGGCGGATGGTGGTCTACGACCCGACGCCACGGCCGGGCGCACGGCTGCCCGACTAGGTACCGGGCACCGGGCGCTCGGACAGCCCGACGGCGCTGCGGATGGTGGACCACAGGCGCGTGCGGTCGCTCGCCGGCAGGCCCACCCGGGCGAACACGGCCAGTGACAGCACCACCGAGAGCAGCGTCAGCAGCCCCACCTCCACCAGGTTGCCCGCGCGATCGGCCAGGTACAGCAGCGGGTACGCGGTGGCTGCCTGCAGCGCCAACCCGGGCACGTTGGGCAGCGCCACACGGCGGATCCACTCGCCCCACGTGACCTCGAAGCAGCGCAGGAAGTAGACCGTGTAGGGCACCCAGACCAGCGCCTGCGCGATCACGGTGCCCAGGATCACCCCCTCGTAGCCCATCGGCCCCACCAGCGCGACGGAGAGGATCAGGTTCACCGCGATGAACACCAGGGTCACGCTGATCACGAACTTCATCCGTCCCAGCGCCACGATCATGCTGGTCCCGACCGCGTGCACCGCTGTGAAGGCCACGAACACCAGGAACAGCCGCGCCCCGGTGCTCGACTCGGTCAGCCGCTCGCCGACCCACGTGCGGATCAGGTCCTCGGCGAAGATGAAACCGGCGGCGGCCACCGCCAGGCCCACCGCCGTGGAGTAGTTGGTGCCGCGCAGGTAGAGCTCACGCAGGATCTCGGTGCTCTTGCGCAGGAAGGCGGTGGCGGGCAGGAGCGCCGACGCGGCCACCGACTGCACCATCGAGGCGCCCTGCTGTATCCGGTTGGCGATCTCGTACGCCGTGACCAGCCGCGGGCCCAGCGCCACCCCGACGATGGCCTTGTCCATCTGGCGGTAGAGCGTGCCGCAGACGCGGACGATGAAGTACTGGCCGCCGAACGTGAACAGGGTCTTGAACCGCGCGCGTGACACGTACCTGCGGCGCACGTGGACCTCGGGGGCCGCCCGCCTTGCCGCGACCGCGGCCACCACCAGCACGACCGCCGAGGTGGCCATGAGCGCCACGCCGAGGCCGCCGACGCCGGCCCCGGTGATCAGGACCACCACGAACAGGATGCTCTGCAACCCGGTGCGCATCAGCTCGATGCCCTGGAACCAGACGTAGCGCTGGGCGCCCTCCAGCGAGGCGAAGAACACGCGCGCCGGCATCTCGAACACCAGCTGCCCGCCCACGGACGCGAAGCACACCACGGCCCCGGTGCGCATAGCGTCGTCGATGCCGAAGAGGTGCGTCAGCGGGTAGGAGAGCCCCGCCACCAGCGGCGCCGCCACCAGCGCGATCAGCGAGAAGAACGCCATGCCGGTGGACGCGACCTCGCTGGCCGCCCGGTTGTCGCCGTCCGAGCGGGCCTCGGCGATGTACCGCGCCAGGGCCACCTCGATGCCCACGTCGGTGAGCGACGCGTAGCCGCCGAGGAAGGAGAAGCTCAGGGCCAGCGCCCAGATGCCGAACCCCTCCACCCCCAGCCCGTCGATCAGGAACGGCGTCAGGATCAACGTGACGATGACCCCCGCCACCTGGCCCGCCCCGTTGGCCAGGGTGTTTCGCACCAACCGGGCGGCCGAGCCCTCGTCAGTCACCGGGAACGCCCTCGTAGTAGAGCTGGTAGGCGAACAGCTCGGGGCGGAGCAGCCACTGGGGAACCTTCAGCCGCGGGTGCTGGGGAACGGCCGCGTCCTCCCAGGTCACCCGGTAGCCGGCCCCGGTGAGCAGGTCCCGCGCGGTGCGGCGGGTGAACCAGCGCAGGTGGGTGGCGTCCATGAGCCCGTTCTCGGCGTAGTCGAACCGCCCCCGCGCCAGTGCCAGCCGCACCCGCCAGTGCGCCACGTTGGGCAGCGAACACAGGACCTTGCCGCCGGGGCGCAGCCAGTGGCGCGCGGACCGCAGGACGTCCGCGGGGTCACGCAGGTGCTCGAGCACGTCCAGGAACAGGATCGCGTCGTAGGCGCCCGGCGCGATCCGCTCGCGGACACCCGGATCCTCGATCGAGCCCTGTACGAGCTCGCGGTAGTCGGCGGCCGCCGTGCGGGCCGCGTCCGCGTCGGCCTCGACGCCGTCGACGACGCAGCCGGCCGTGGCCATCAGGTGGCGGCCGTGGGCTCCCGTCCAGGGTCCGACGTCGAGCACGCTCGACCCCGTGCCCACGCGGGCGAGGATCGGCAGCCGGTACTGCGAAACCTCGGTCGTGTAGCGGGCGGTCGTGGACACGGCAAGCGAAGCTAGCAACTGCCCGGGTTCCCTCCGGGCGGTTGTTACCCTGCCCGGTCGCATGAATGTGCTGGTGATGAACCACTCGTTCGAGCACGACCTGTCGGCCCTGCGAGCGGCGTCGCCGGACTGGAACTGGCGCGTGGTCGGGCTCGACCTGTTTGCCCGCGAGGCCATCCGCGCCATGGGCGACGAGGTGTCCGAGCACCTGGGCGCGTATCACCGCCCCCACCTGGCCGAGGGCCGGGCGTGCTGGCAGGAGCGGCTGGCCACGCTGCTCGAGGACCTCTGGCTCGAGGAGCCGTTCGACGCGTTCGTGGTCCCGTCGGACTCCTACTTCTACCTGCGCGACGCGCCCGCGGCCTGCGAGCGGCTGGGGGTCCCCTTCCTGGTGGTGCAGAAGGAGACCACGATCGCCCCCTGGAACATGGAGGTGGGCGCCGCCGCGCTGCGCGAGCACGCCCCGCTGGTGGCGCGGCACATGACCGTGTGCAGCGAGCGTCACCGCGAGTACTGGGAGCGGGCCGGCGCGCCGCGCTCGAAGATGACGGTCACGGGCCAGCCGCGGTTCGACTTCTACGCCGACCTGCCGGACATCCGGTTGCCCTACGGCGACGACGGGCCGATCATCCTGTTCTTCTCCTACCTGCCCGACTTCTACCACCCGGGCATGGTGGGCTCGGAGGGCAAGGCGGTGTGGCAGGACCTGCTGGACCGCACCGAGCAGGAGCTGTGGAGCCTGGCCGGCGAGGGCTACCGGGTGCTGGTCAAGCCCCACCCGTTGCAGCCGTTCCGGACCGAGGCCCGGCGCATCGCCGGCCAGGTCGGCGACCTGTACGGCCACAAGGTCTTCACCATCGACCCCGCCGACGACGTACGGCGCCTGATCGCCGGCAGCGACATCGCGGTGGGTTTCCAGAGCACGGTCATGCTCGAGGCCATGGTGGCAGGGCTGCCCACCGTCTACACGTGCTGGGACCCCGAGTGCGCGCGCATCGAGGACACCATGTCGCCCTACCACGAGATGGACGGGCTGATGAAGGTGGTGCGCGATGCCGACCGGTTCGCCGACACGATCCGCACGGCGCGGCCGGCCCTGCCCGGGACCCCGGAGTGGCAGGCGCGCCGCGATGCCGGCCAGGTGCACCTTGGCGCGCTGGACGGGCTGGCGAGCGAGCGCACGGTGCAGGTGCTGGCCGACCAGATCGGATCCTTCCGGGCCGAGCCCGCCCATGGCGCCGGAGCGAAGCCGGGACGGCGCCACCGGTCCATGGCGCTGCGCCGCTACCGCGCCCGTGAGCGGGCGATCGGCACGGCATCCCGGGTGCGGGGAGCGCTCCGCGCCTACCACCGCCGGGTGCCATGACGCCGCCGCGACGCCCCCTGACAGCCCGCCTGCGCACGCTGGGCACGATCGCCCTGGACAAGGGCGACGAGCAGTGGCGGCGCGTGCGTGGCAAGGCACCCGAGACGCTGGCGCCCGCGCGGCCCGCTCCGGTGCCCTCGGCGCAGACGCCCCGGCGCGCCGGGGAGTTCGACCGAGACGCCGCCCTGGCCGCATACAAGAGCGGCGTGGAGATCGAGGACCGCCTCTACAACTACGTGCTCTACCCCGGCGACTCCGACGTGCTGTGCGTGCACTACTCGGCCTTCTTCGGCGAGTGGGGCGAGCGGCGGCGGGCACGTGCCCTGTACCAGGGCTACTTCCACCGCATGCGCATGTTCTGGCCCCTGACCGGCTACCGCTTCCTGTTCCTCTGCGACACCTTCGGCGCCGACCACAACGGCGCCTACTACAAGGGCGAGGACGGCGACTGGTTCGTCGAGCGGGCCATGGACCGGATCCTGGACGAGGTCCAGGAGCGCGAGGGCGTGGCCGCGGACAAGGTGGTCATGATGGGCTCGTCGATGGGGGCCACCGCCGCGGTGCGGTTCGCGCTGAAGCGCCAGGCGGCCGGCGCCATCGCCGTCTCGCCCCACTTCGACCTGGACCTGTGCGCCCGCCATCAGGGGCGCGAGCGTCACGTGGCCGCGATCGTGGGCAGCCAGGACGTCGAGGACCCGCGCCACTTCCCGGTGACCCGCGAGGTGCGCCACCTGGCCGAGTCGGCGCCCACCCGGCCACTGCTGGCGATCCAGTCGATGGCGGACGACCTCGGGGTGCACCAGGAGCAGGTCCTGCCCCTGGTGGAGGCCTGGTCCAGCCGCGGCGGCACGGTTGCCCTGGACGAGCACGCGACCGGAGGCCACACGAGCGACCACGCCACGGCCGACTGGTTCGAGCATCAGATACGTTGGTGCCTTGGCCGGTAGAGCACGCAATCTGATCAGCCACGCGGCCGAGCACGCCCGGGGCAAGGTGCGGGTGGCGCGCGCGCGACGCAGCGCCGATACCGAGACCGATCAGGCGACCGCGTACTGGCGCGACCTGTCGTCCTACCACGCCAGCAACGACGACGACCCGCACGCGATCGAGCGCAGCCGCTGGATCGCAGACACGCTGATCCCCGAGCTTGGCATCACCTCGCTGCTCGAGATCGGCACCAACAGCGGGCGCAACCTGCGGATCGCCAAGCAGACCCATCCGGAGCTGCGGGCCTGCGGCCTGGACGTGAACGAGACCGCCCTGGAGCACGCCAGGCGCCAGGCGCCGGACGTGGAGTTCCGCGTGCAGGACGCCAACCGCTGGGAGGAGGAGCCCAACAGCTGGGACGCCGTGCTGACGATGTCGGTGCTGGACCACATCCCCGACGACGCCACCGAGGAGCTGGCGGCCCGGATCGCCACCACCGCGCGCTACGTGATCGCGGTCGAACTCTGGGACGGGGACGCCGGCGAGCGCGGCGCGTTCAAGTACGGGCGCGACAACAAGGAGCTGTTCGAGCGCCACGGGGCGCGCACGGTCAAGTGGGAGATGTCACCGGGCCAGTACGACCTGGAGAAGAGCCCGCTGTGGGTGTACGTCGGGGAGTTTCCCCGCTCCTAGCCGTGGTGCAGGCTCAGGGGGCCGCCGCCGTAGCGCATCAGCACGTAGGGCTTGCCGTTACCGGTCAGCAGCGGGTCCATGCCGATCCGCCCGGTGGCCGTGTCCGAGCCCTCGCCGAGCGCGCCCCGGATCTCGTCGCCGCTGACGCCGATCCGGTGCAGCTGGCGCGGGCCGAACTCCAGCTCGCGCTCCCACAGCGGCCGGTCGTCGTCGGTGGCGTAGAAACCGACCTTGGAGCGCCCGGGCGAGGACGAGTGGTTGATGGCCACGATCTGCAGCTCGCCCAGCCGCTCCAACTCGAGTAGGCGCCAGCTGCGCCACTGGCTGCCGGCCTCGGCGCGGCTCATCTTCAGGATGCCCTCGACCGGCTTGCTGGTGCCGAACACGGCCCCGTCGAACTTGTCGATCGAGTGCACGTACATGTAGTTCTGGTCGCCGTCGTAGTACGCCATCCAGTACGGCGTGTTGATCTCCGCCTGGAGCGGCTTGGGGATGTCGTGCAGCTCGCCGACCACGGACGCAGGGGGCTCGAGGTCGATGGCCACGGTGCCCTGAGGGGCGTCGGCTCCCAGCTCGGACAGCACGTCGCGCATCTCCAGGAACATCGAGCCGAAGCGCGGGATCGTGCGGGTAACGCGGCCCAGGCTCTTGCCGTCGGCGCCGAGAACCTCGACGCGGGCGGTGGCCGGGTCGTCGAACTGGGGCCAGAACGTGGACCAGAAGTTCTGCAGGTGGATGCGGCTGTGCAGGCCCTCATCCTCGATGAAGTAGTGCTGGTAGGCGCGCCGGGGCACCAGGCCGGACTTGACCGCCCGTGCGCGGGCGGTGGTGGCGACCTTCTCCTTGAGCTCGGCGATCATCGTGCCACCGCCGTCTGCTGCTGGGGCACCTCGGCGGAGAAGAACTCCTCCTCGAGGCGGGCGTTGGCCTCCAGGCGCTTCTCGCCCCCCCAGCTAGTCACGTAGAACACCGGCGGAAGGGTGTGGTCGCACGCGATGGCGCCGCTGTTGCGGTTGCGCGTGAGCGACAGGGGAACCACGGTGCCGTTCTTGGAGTAGCCCAGCAGCATGCCCATGCCGCCGCCGGCGCGGAACTCGTCGATGACCCCCGCCTCCTCCAGCACCTGGGTGGCGCTGATCATGCGGAAGGACCACGCAGGCACCTCGACGGCCGAGCGCGTGATGCGGCTGCCGTCGGGACCGAGGATCCAGAAGTCCAGCTTGACCGGGCTGTCATAGCCGAAGTCGGTGGACACGTTGATCAGCGTGAACAGCGTGTCCACGTTGTCGTCCACGATGACCTTGGGCGCCTGTACGACGGTGCTGAGCGTGGAACCGAAGCGCTTGTCGTTCTTGGGCCCGGTCTGGTAGGCGACACCGGTGATCACGGGGCCGTCGTCCTGGACGAACTCGATGAAGTCGTCGGAGGCCAGCATGTGGTCCATCAGGTCCTGGGTCGCGATCTTGGCCTGACTCTGGCCGACCAGGTCCTTGGGCACCAGGTGCAGGATCCCGAGCTGGTCGGCCACCTGCTCGTCGGCCGCGATGTGCGGGGCGACGTCGTCGCGGCGGAGCAGGTCGTCGATGTCGAACTTGGCGATCTCACCGGGGGCCAGCTCCTCGATCACGCCCGTGGTGCCCAGCCGCTTGCCGTTGCCGTCGAACAGGCTGAAGCTGACGCACAGGTCGGTGGCGTTGGCGGCGCCGGCGGGCACCCCGTTGTTCACCGTGGGCCGCACTCCGTAGTTCAGAGCCCGCAGCACGGGGAAGACGCAGGGCCTGAAGAACATCGGGTCCAGGCCGTCGATGTGGCTCGGCGGTGGCATCGGTCAGAGGCTAACAACGTTGAGGAAGGCGTACACCGTGTACTTCCCGGACGGTTCGCGCAGGCTTTCCAGGCGCCTGACCTCGAATCCCGCCCGCCGCGCCAGCAGGGCCAGCGACGCCGGGCCGAACACGAACCGGTGCTCGAGGAAGAACTCCTCGCGGTTCTGCCCGTCGGGATCCCCGGCCGCGGCGGCGTCCGGCAGCTCCACGTAGACCACGCCGCCCGGTTCGAGGTAGTGGCGGGTGCGGGCCAGCATCACCACGGGCCTGGCCACGTGCTCGAGCACCTTGTTCAGCGTGATCAGGCCGAAGCCGCCGAGGTCGTCGGAGCGCATGAAGTCGGCCACCACCGACTCCACGCCGACGTGCTCGCGGATGTGGCGGGCGGCCCGCGGGTCCGGGTCCAGCGCCACGACGTCGACGAAGCCCTCGGCCTTCATGCGGGCGGGGAAGACCCCGAGGCCGCTGCCTACGTCGAGCGTCCGCGGACGCCGGTCGCCCATCCAGGCCACCACCCGCGCCACCCGCCCGGCGTTGTCGGAGCGTTCGGGGGGCAGGGCCATGATGCGCTCGTAGGTGTCGGCCAGCCCGGCGTCGTCGGAGTAGGTGGCGTCCACGTACCCGCCGGCGTACAGCCCGTCCAGGTCGATCGAGCCGGGGTCGGCCACGAACAGCCCGCAGCGCCCGCAGCGCGCGTACGAGCGGTGGTAGGTCCCCGGGGGGATGTCGAAGGCCGTTTCCCCGGGTGGGGGCGCGTCGTACACGAACTCCGTGGCCAGCGACCCGGCGCACAGGGGACACTCGCTCATGCGAGGTCCTCGAGCAGGATCGACTCGCCTCCGCCCACCGCCCGCCCCAGGGTCCGCCCCACCAGCTCCGCCTCGCGCCCCGGTTCGAGCCCGTCGCGGGGACGGAGCCACGTCAGGTCCTCGAGCGCGACGGTATGACCGGCCGGAAGGTCGCGCGCTGCCGCGATCGACCGACGCACCGGTTCCATCAGGGCTCGCTCCTCCTCCAGCACCTGCTTCGTCGGCTCGCCCAGCATGCCCGGCGTAGCGACCAGCGCCTCCGCCAGCCGCCGCAGCTCAGGCGGGTCGGCTGAGAGCTGGTGGTCACGAAAATCGGAGAAGTCGTGGCGCAACGTGAAGTGCTTCTCGACGATGACCGCGCCCAGCGCAGCCGCCGCCACCGAGGCGACGACCCCGAGGGTGTGATCGGAGTAGCCGACGAGGCAGTCCACGCCCTCGGACAGCCCGGTGATGGCCGCCAGGTTCGCCCGCTCCAGGGCGATCGGGTACGCGGTCACGCAGTGCAGCACCGCGATCTCGGCGGCCGGCGTGCCCGCCGACTCGAGCCGCGCGCACGTGGCTCGCACGCCTTCCAGATCCGACAGCCCGGATGAGAACACCACCGGCTTGCCCGTGACCCCCACCGCGTCCAGCAGCGGCAGGAAGTCGTTGTCGCCAGAGGCGATCTTGAATGCATCTACCAAGGGCTCGAGGCTGGCCGCACTGACCAGATCGAGCGGAGTTGAAAGGAACAGCAGGCCCCTGGCCCGCGCCAACTCGGCCAGCTCGACGTGGACCTCGTCCGGCAGCCGGTAACCCTCCAGCTGGGCGAAGCGGGCCGCGTCGCGCCGGCGCACCAGGCCCTCCGTGCGGAAGACCTGGGTCTTGACCGCGCCAGCGCCGGCGTCGGCGGCCGCCTCCACCAGCTCACGGGCAACACCGGGGTCGCCCTCGTGGTTGTTGCCGATCTCGGCCACCAGCAGCGGCGGCGCCCCGATCTCCGTGTCGCCTATCCGCATGTGTCAGCCCTCCAGCCGGTGCAGGTCGTAGACGGCGCCCGCCGCGCGGAAACCCTGCGTCTCGTAGAAGCGCGTGCCGCCGGGATTGGCCGCCTGGGTGCCCACGCGCACCGCTTGGCAGCAGTCGGCGCTCTCGGCCACGAACCGGCCCACCAGGGCCGCACCGACGCCTGCGCCGCGCGCCTCGGCCGCCACGCCCATCAGGTCGATCACGCGCTCGGTCGGCGTGGCCAACACCAGCAGGAAGCCCAGCAGGTGGCCGTCGCGCAGCGCGACGTATGCCGTGTCGCCCCGCGTGCCCTCCAGGTAGCTGACCACCCAGTCGCGCTTGACCCGGTCGGCCACGATGTCCGGCACCCGCGGGTCCAGGTGGAAGCGTGTCTTGGAGAACGAGCGCTCGGCCACGGCGGCCAAATCGGTGTCCGTGGGCTGGACCTCGCGCACCTCCAGGCCCGCGTTTGGCTCGGCGGCCTCGCCGCCGGGCGCGCGCGCCAGCAGCGTGTTCACGTTCACGGGCACCAGGCCCGCCGCGGCCAGCTCGAGCACCGTGGCCACATCGTTCGCGTCCACCTTGGCCTGGTACAGGGCCCGGCCCGGGCTGCCCGCTACGTGCTCGAGCACCGAGCGCGCGGGCTCATCACGCACTGTCCAGACGGGGTGGCCGAACCGCTCGGCCAGCCAGGCGTCCGCGGCGATCGGCAAGGCAGGCCTTAGGAGTCGCTCTGGCCGGCCAACACGCCGCCTGAGGTGAGGTCCCGGTACCAGGCCACGTACCGGTCGAGACCGTCCTCGAGCTGGGTCTGAGGGTCGTAACCGATCAGGTCGCGGGCCCGGGATATGTCCAGCGTTCCGCGGAACGGACGCAGCGCATCGCGCTCCACGAACTCCACCTCGACCTCGGGGAAGTGCTCCTGCACGATCTCGATCAGGTCCCGCAGCTGCCGGGCACCACCGGTGGTGATGTTCAGCGACTGGTTGCGTGCGCCCGGATGCGCGACGACGCGAACCGCGCCATCGACGACGTCATCGATCCAGGAGAAGTCGATCTTCTCCTCGCCGACGCCGTCCACGCGGAGGTTGTCACCGACCAGCGCGTTCTCGATGAAGATCTGGCTGACGCGCCGGCTGACGCAGCCGGGCCCGTAGAGCGCCGACGGGCGGATGTTCGTGTAATCCAGGCCGAACACCTGGTTGTAGGCGATGACCAGCTTCTCACCGGCAAGCTTGAGCGCCCCGTAGATACCCTTCGGCTCGAGCTGGTGGTCTTCGGCGACCTCGGGCGTGAGGAAGTCGCCGTAGACCATGCTCGACGAGAAGTAGACGAAGTGCTCGGCCTTGTCGCGCGAGTAGTCCAGCGAGTTCTCGAGCGTGCGCAGCGAATGGTCGAACGTGGAGAACGGATCCTTGTTCGACTTGCCCGCGTGCGCCACGGCGGCGAGGTGGACGACGGTCTGGGGCTCGAAGTTGCCCAGCGCTCGCGACAGCAAGTTGTAGTCACGGGCGTCGATGACCTCTATCGGCACGCCTGCCGCATGCAGCTTCTCGAACCGCTGGTTGATGATCTTCAGGTACAGCTCACGGTTGTCCGACCCGGGTGGCAGGGCTGTGTAGGTCAGGAGGTTGTTCACCTCGAGCCCGTCGATCACGAGCACGTCGGCGCCGAGCTCGGTCAGCGTCAGCGCCAGGTGGTGGCCGATGAAGCCGGCCCCTCCGACGAGCGCGACACGGCGGCCAGCGAGGCTCTTGAAAATGTTGTCTTCAGGCATGAACGGACATCTCCTCGGCGACGGCGCGGACGGCGTCGACCATCGTGTGTACTTCGTCCTCCCCCACGTGCGGACCCACAGGGAGCGCGATCGAGCAGGTGCTGATCTCGGTGGCTACGGGACACGAACCCTTCGGATACCCATATGTATCGCCGTAGTACTGCGTGTCCGGAAGCGCCTTGGGATAGTAGACGCTCGTACCCACCCCGCGTTCCTTGAGGGTGGCGATGACCTCCTCGCGGCGACCGGCCAGCGGCTCGTCAAGCACCGCCGACAGGCAGTAGTGGCTGGAGCGCCGGTCGCCCTCGTGGCCGGCCTCCAGCACGCGCAGGCCCTCGATCTCCGACAGGCCCGCGGACAGCGCGTCGTAGTTGCGCTCGCGCCTCTCCAGGAAACCCGGCAGCCGCTTCATCTGATGCACGCCGATGGCGGCGCCGATCTCGCCCATCCGGTAGTTCAGGCCCGGGTACTCGATCTCGTAAGCGGCGGTGTGGCGGCGGTCGGCCAGAACCGACTTGTCGATGCCGAATGCGCGCTGCTTGGAGACCTGGTCGGCCACGTCTTCGCGGGTGGTGATGACCATGCCGCCCTCACCCGTGGTGATGTGCTTGACGGGATAGAACGAAAAGCAGCCGATGTCGCCGTGCAGGCCGACGTGCGTGCCGCCGATCGATGCCCCGAGGGCGATCGCGCAGTCCTCGACCACGAACAGGTCACGCGGCCGGGCCAGCTCCAGCACGCGCGCCATGTCCACCGGGCGCCCCAGGTAGTGGACCACCGAGATCGCCCTCGTACGGTCGGTGATCAGGCTCTCCATCAGGTCCAGGTCCACTGCGCCCGTACGCGGCTCGGCATCCACGAACACCGGCTTGGCACCGCAGATCTCGACCGCGTGGGCCATGGCCACGTGGGTCTGGGCGGGCACGAGCACCTCGTCGCCGGGTCCGATCCCGAGGGTCAGGTAGGCCAGGTGCAGCGAGGCCATGCAGGTGGCCGTGGCCACGGCGTAGGGGGCTTCGGTGTAGGCGCCGAAGGCGGCCTCGAACTCCTTTACCTTCGGGCCGTGGGTCAGCGTCGTGCCGGCCAGCACTTCGGCGGCGGCGGCGCGCTCGGCGTCACCGATGAGGGGCTTTCCGAAGGGAATCATGGGCGGCGAGGGTAGTCGAAAGGCGCGACTCCGACGGAGCCCCCCGAGGCCACCGCTTCCTCGATGGCGAACAGCACGGCCATCGTGTCGAACACGTCCTCCCCGGTCACCTCGGCGGGAGCGCCGGACACGATCGACTCCACGAAGGAGTACAGGAGGTCGCCCTTGTGGATCCCGGGGTAGGGAGCGTCGACCAGCTCCGGGGTCGCGTCGTCGCCGCGCTGCACCCACAGCTCGGCATCCTCGCGGCGGTTGACGAACGTTCCCTCGGTGCCGCACACCTTGAGCGCGTGGAAGTGGGGATGCACGATGGCGAAGTTGGCCGTCACCTTGGCCACCGTGCCGTCGTCGAAGGTCAGGGCCGCCAGCACGAAGTCGTCGAAGCCGAACTTGCTGTCGCGCGTGGCCTTGCGGCTGCCCAGCGCCGTGACTTTCCTGACCCGGCGGCCGGACAGCCACAGGAGTAGGTCCACCATGTGCACAGCCCCGCCCTGTACCACGGAGTAGAACTCCTCGTCGCCGCGCCACCCTTCGGTGATCTTCCACAGCCGGCCGTAGTCGTAGTCGCCCTCCAGGTAGTAGAGCTCGCCGAGACGGCCTGCCTCGATCCATTCGCGCAGCTGGCGGAAGCGCGGGGACATCCGCAGCGGCAGGTTGGACGACAGCCTGAGTTCGGGATGCTCGCGCCACGTCGCCCACAGCTCGTCGGCCTGGGCCCGGGTCTGGCACAGCGGCTTCTCCACGAAGACGTGCAGGCCGGCGGCCAGGGCGTCTCGCACCTGGCCGAAGTGGAACGAGTCGTAGGAGGCGATCGAGACCGCGTCCAGCTCGGGGTCGGCGATCAGCTCGACAGCGTCGGTGGTGGTCCTGGGGCCCGGATGGCGCTCGGCCACCTCGGCCAGCTTGTCCTCGTCCATGTCGCACAGCGCGGTCACGCGGGCGCCGGAATGAGCCTCGTACCCGGCGATGTGCTGCTCCCCGACCCCCAGCCCGATGATGCCCACCCGCAGCTCGCTCACGCCTGCACCAGCTCGCGCGCGATGGCGGTCACGTCCTCGTGGGAGTACTCCCAGTGCGGCCGGTCCATGCGATCGAGCACGGCCTCGATCAGGCGGGCATCCTCCTCGGTGTCCAGTGACACGTCCAGGTCGCCGTCGTCGTGCCGGGCCAGGAAGTTCTCGATCCCGAAGTCCTGGTGGTGGCGGTAAAGGAAGCGGGTCACATGCTCGCGCTCGTCGGGCTCGGTCATCCGCTCCAGCGCGCGGCCGAACGGCTCGGCGCCCACGACCTCCAGCGACTGGCCGGAGGGGAACGTGCTGCGCGGGAACACGTTGGTGACCACGTCGTGTCCTCCCTGGCGGTACAGCGCCGCCCCATGGTCAACCAGCGCCTGGTCCAGCAGCGGGCTGTCACCCGTCATGCGCACGAACGCATCGAGGCCGAAGCGCTCGACCACCTCGCCGAAGCGAGCGGCCACGTGCTCCAGCGGGCCGCGGTGGACGCTGGTGCCACGCTGCTCGCACCAGCGCGCAACGGGGTCGTCGCTTGCCTCGACCGATGTGGCCACCACCACGGTGTCCACCTCCTGGCAGCGCTCCAGGCGCTCGAGCAGGTACTCCAGGGGGGGGCGGCCGGCCAACGGCGCCAGCACCTTTCCCGGCAGGCGGCGCGAGCTCATGCGCGCCTGCACGACGGCCGCGATCAGAGGTCGTCCAGCCACCGCAGCCACAGCTCCAGGTTCACCAGCTGCCACAAGAGCATCATGTGGTTCTCGGCCGGCCGCCCCGAGCGCACGATCTTGTCGTGCTCGTCGATCAGCCGCCGCAGCTCGTCCACGTCGTAGACGTGGGCCGCCCGGAAGTCCGACGCGCCCACCAGGTCGTGCAGCATGTCGCGGCCGGCGCCCGAGAACCAGAGGTCGCCGGGCGCGTTCCAGCCC
>JAABUS010005699.1_pt1 | contig 16023 bp, 14 predicted proteins | sample 5560161 | NCBI WGS metagenome assembly JAABUS01 (sample SAMN10711885, study PRJNA513376) | rock metagenome | isolation source: Antarctica rocks | place: Antarctica: Victoria Land, Trio Nunatak nord | collected 2016-01-04
GGGGTTGAAGCGCGCCCGGGCCGCCGCACAGTCCGGCTCGGCAAACAACCGCCACCCCCAAGGCGAGGACCAGCCCGAACCTACGGGTGCCCCACCGACCGCTCACCTGTCGTCACCGGCCCTCCGCGACGGGTCGGCCTCGACAAGCTCGTCGACGTTGCGCTCGCCCGTCAGCGGGAAGCTGGAGACCGCGACCCACCCACGCCGGCCGGCCTCAGCACGGCTCTGCGCGCTGTCCAACCCCTCGAGCCCTCCCACGCGCCGATCCCGTCGCCGGCAACGCGATGCTCTGGAGGTGGCCAGCGCCCGTACCTAGCCCACGAGTTCAGCGACCGCGCCGAAGGACAGCCGCCTGACAACGCCGAAAGGCGAAACCTGCCGCCCCCCGCGCGGCACGTCCGCCAGCGCCTCGCCCACCCGGTCGGCCTTGCGCAGCCTTGTGGCATGGGCAGCGGCCCCGCAGGCATTGCACGCGGCGGCGACCGATAGGCGACGACGAGCTCCTCGGCAGGTTCGACCCCGCCGACGGTCGCATTCGCCCAGACGACGAGTGCGCGGCCAACAGGGCTGTACGCGCGCTCATGTGCATTTTTCGCGCTGCGGTGCGCGTCTCAGTTCGCGCGGGGAGGGTTATCACGCACGCTCGGGCGAGTTCCCCAGCTTCGCGTCGACCTGGCAAGCGGGTGGGAGCGGTTCGTCGAGTGCGATCAGCAGCTGGCTGACCGCGTGACGGATCTCGCCAACGAGCGCGCGCTTCTCATCGAGATCGATCGCTTGCCCCCACGGCCAGATCCGTTGCGCCTCGATGCCCGAGCGTAGGTGGGCGTCGCGGCGTCCGAGAGTGTCGAGGAAGGCATCCAGGCGTTCGTCGTCCTCGCGGCCGGCGTAGTGCCGGTCGCGCAGCCACGGCCAGACGCCCTCCCGAATCTCGTCGTGCCCGTAGGCGCGGATCCGCGCGAAGTCCTCCTCAGACCAGCGCCGGACATACTCTGCCAGCTCTATTCCGCAGGTGAGGTAGAGCCGTTGAGCGCGGGTTCTCGCGCCACGGTAGGCAAGGTTCGGGTTAGGGCGGGCACGCCACGCGTCGGGATCGCCGGCAATGAGCTTGACGAGCCGTTTCGCCCGGTGGGTCTTGTAGAGGGCAGCGGCCTGCGGCTTGAGTTCTCCGGGCCACGTGCAGAGCGCAAGGGTCGCGCCCCGCCGCTCGAGAGCGATCCGCTGCGTTGAGGTCGTCCCGATTGCGTCGAGCATCACCTCGGCGCCGAACGGGGGACGCCGCTCTACGCCGTCGATACCGGTCACCTCGCGTAGTAACGCCATGAGTCGTCGCTGGCGTCGCAGGTCGTGCTCGCCAGCGCGCGCCAGCGTCGTGAACGGCAACAGATGCGCGAAGTGCTGCTCCGAGAAGGCGATCAGGTCCTCGATCAGGACGCGCTCGGCTGGAGCGAGCAGTCCGCGCTCCAAGAGCGCCCACCAGTCCTCGAGCAGCTCATGCCAGCCAAGCGCGACGACCGTGCTCGGCTCCTCGACCTCCACGCCGCGTAGCCGCAGCAGCTTCGCCTGGTCGCTGGACACCTCACCGACGACCTTGCTCTCGATCACGACGACGAGCTCGGCGCCGAAGCGCAGCACGCCGTCGAGCCGCTGCTCCCGTGTGCGCTCCTTGATGGCAGCGCTGGACAGGTCGAGTCCCTCATCCGGGGAGAGAAACACGCTGATGAGCCGGCGCACGGAGGGAGTCTCCCCTCCATCGATCGCTGGCGGGTCAACAACGTGCCTCGTTTGCATGTCGGTATCGGCCTCCGGCAGCCGCCCGGAAGGGCGCCCGCCGATACGGGCCAGGAGAGCATCGCGCGCCAATGGCACGGCGCGAATCACGATCATCGCCGCCCGCATGAGCTGATCCTCGTGGCGTGCAGGGCGCTCGTAGGGTACGAACACGTTTAGGTGTCGATTCACCGGCGACCTCGACTTGCAGCTAGCCGAGACCGAAGCTGACGGTTTCCCCAGACTCTCCCTCGCAGCGCACCCCACTGGCCCCGGACTGTTCGGTGCAGGAGAGGCCCTCGACCTCCACGGGTCCAGATCCGGCCCCCTGTTGGATGAGCGTCGGGTAGAAGTCGTCAGCGATCTTGATCGCGGTATCGCAGTCGACGCCCGTGGCACTCAGGTCCACCGCATCGGCAGGATCGGCGCCCGTAGGGCCGACGTCGGGGACGGAGGGACAGCTCTGCGCCGTCGTGCCCTGCCCGTCTGAGATGTCGCACCGCGGCGATTCACTCCTCTGGGCGTCGGCCACCGTGTAGGTCGCCGTTGAGCTGTTGTCGTTGGGGAACGTCCAGGTGGCGCGGAGCCGCCGACCGCCCGCGGTGCGGATACTGGTGACGTAGTTGACCTCGCTGCAGGCCACGGACTTCCAGCCTGATTCTGAATCGGCGAGAAAGGTCTTGACCAGCTCAAAGCCCGAGGCGAGGGTCAGGTCACGTCCGCGCGTGGGATAACTGAAGCGGTCAGAGAAGGTGTACGCGGAGATCACGCGGGCCTGGTTGTCGTAGCCGACGCGGATCTCGCCGTAGCGTCCGCTGTAGCCGAAGTCCTCGCCGGCCGCGTCGCTCCCCTCGCCGTAGTCTCCCTCTACGTCCGGGCGTGGCCGGCCGATCTCGATCAGGCCGATACCAGACCGCCTCAGGGTGCGGGCGCGGAACTTGCGTCGGCGTTTCGCGACGACAGCGTCGCGGCCCGTCGCACTCGCCGAGGCGGCAGTCGTTACACGCGGGGAACTTGGCGCGCGGTCGCTACGGCCACTGTCGTTGGCCGAGAGCGCAAACACCCCGCCCGTGACGGCGAGGACCACGGCGCCGACAAGCCCAGCAGCGATCAGGCCGCGGCGGCGGCGTTCGCCCAGGGCCGGCATATCAGGATCCAAGCGGGTCTTGCCGCCGTCGCCACGACTGCGCCAGAAGGTCGTCGGTGCACGCGCCGCACGCGTCGGCTGCACGCCGCCACCGGCAGCGATCAACTCGTACGGCAGGCTGGCCCGCGGCCCGGGAGCGGGTTTTCCTAAGGCTCGCCCGACCTCCCGCACGAGGTCGGTCGCGCTCGTCGGACGCTCATCGGGATTCTTGGCCAGGGCCTGCAGGAGCGGCGCGTCGACACCTGCGGGCAGCGCAGGACAGCACTCAGACGGATGCGGCGGCGTCTCGGAAAGATGTGCATAAAGTGTGGCCGCCTCGGACTCTCCGGCGAAAGGCACCCGGCCGACTAGCGACTCATAGACAACGATGCCGAAGGAGTAGATATCGCTCTGGGCGGTTGCCCGGGCACCCTGGATCTGCTCGGGCGCGATGTACTCGATCGTGCCGGCCATCTGCCCGGTTGCCGTAAGCGTGGCCGCGCCGGGCGCGCGCCCGAGACCGAAGTCGGCTAGGAACGGATGGTCGCCTGTGCCAATCAAGACGTTCTGTGGCTTGATATCGCGATGGACGAGATCGGCGCCGTGTGCTGTGTCGATGGCATCAGCGATCGGGCCGAGCAGCGCCAGGGCTCGACCCGGTTCTAGTCCACGCACGATCAGCTCTTTCAGATTCGGTCCGCGCACCAATCGCATGGCCAGGAAAAGCCCGTGCTCGGACTCGCCCGCCTGATAGACCGGGACGACGTGGGGGTGCTCAAGCGACGCCTGAATCTCGCCCTCGCGGCGGAAGCGCTCGATGAAGCGCTCATCGTTCGCCAGCTGTGGACCGAGCAGCTTGAGCGCGGCAGGCCGGCCGAGCGATAGCTCGGTCACCTCGTAAACGACTCCCATGCCGCCGTAGCCGAGCACCCGCTCGATGCGGTAGCCAGCGACAATCGTTCCCGCGACCAGCACCGGCGGCGAGTCTAATGCCAAAAGCGGGCCTCGCAGCCGCGCAGTCTGGGCAACCGAGTCTGTACAACGGTCCGCCCGAGCGGTGGAGCCTCTGCGGCGGCATCGGCCTTTCGAGAAGCGCGAGGACTACGGCGTTGCGGCGCTCACGCGCCTACGCCGCCTGCGGCTGAGCCAGGCCGGCGTAAAGAACGCCCTCCTGCGCGGCGCGTTGGCGCTTGTACTCAAGCGCCAACGGCAGGGTGACCTGGCCCTCGAGAATCAGTGCCAGGTCGCGACCGTCCATGACGAGGACGCTGCGAGTGAGCGTGGCCACGTGCTCGACCGCAACTCTGCCGCCTACAACGCGCACCGCCTCAATGGATACCGCCGCTGGCTGGAGCGGCCGGACTCGGCCCGGGCCGGCGAGGCACCGGCCGCCCGCGAGGTGCTGCTAGCCGTCGAGAAGGCCCTGCGGATCTGCGCGCAGCACGACGAACTGGCCGTCCCCGAGAGCGAGCGGCTGCTAGCCACGCACTGGTGCGCCCGCGCGCTCACTGTTGCATTCATGGCCGGCTTCGTCACGTCGGCGCCCGACGAGGCGTCCGCCGCCACCGACGCGATCGTTAGCACGCGCTGACAATCGTCGCGACATCGGCCGCTCGGCCACGCGTTCACGTCTTGACTCCGCTGAACGTTCGCCCGCGGCAGATGCTGCGACGAGGCCAAACCAGAAGCCCGTGCATTACCGCGCAGGGCTACCGCATCTCAATGCGCTGGAGACGCCGTCGCGCGTTGCCCGCCCGTGCGCGGGCTCTCGGGCGCGATGTCAGGGCCTTCTGTGGTCACGCTGGGCGGCGCAGAGCTCCTCGACGGGCACGCCGAGCGCGTGGGCGGCGCGGCGCTGGTCGAGCGCCGCGCGTTCGAGGAGCTCGTCAGGGATCAGGCACGCGCGCGCGCGTAGCGCCGGGCGTCGCCCTCGTGGTAGGTGCCGGGGAGCACGCCGGCTGCGATGTCGATCGCGTAGGCGCACATGAAGACCACGAAGGTCAGCTCGGGACGCCGGGTGGCCGCGCGGCCAGCTCGTCGGTGAGGAAGAAGCGCTGCGCGGTGCACACCGCGACGGTCTGGCCCCGGTAGGTGACGGGGTGGATAGGGCTCATAGTGACCTTAGGGCCCGGGCGGCAGCGTTTCGCCCCCCGGCTTAGCGCACGACGTCGCGTAGGCGGGCGCGTCCCTCGGTGATGCGGCGGTTGACCGCGGTGTAGCTGCTGTCCGTCAGGGCCGCGATCTCATGGTAGCTGTGGCCCAGGCCGTAGAGCCAGAGCGCTTCGCGCTCGCGCGGCTTGAGCGCCTGGAGAGCGCTGACACGCCGGTCGTGCTCGTCGCGGGTGAGCGCCGCGTCGACCGGGTCGCCGACGGCGCCGGCCGGTTCGGTGAGCTCACCGGGGTCAGCGTCGGGACTTGAGAGCGCTCCGGCGGGCAGCTCGCGGGCCCGGCGGGCTTGGGCCCATGTCTCGCGGATGGCGACGGTGGTCAGCCAGCTCAGCCCGCGGTGGTCGAGATGGATCTCGGGATGGGCGAGCAGGATCGTCCACGCGTTCTGGCAGGCGTCCTCGACCGTGGTGTCCGAGCTGTGGACGTGTCGCGCGACGATCGCGCGCAACCGGGCGGCATGCTCGGCGTAGAACCGGGCCATCGCGGCGTGGCGGGCCCGCTGGTCGACGGGGCTCTTGTGCTGGCACTGCTGGGCGGTGGTCACGGCACTGGTCTCCTCGGTCGTGTGGGACCGGGGCCGGGCCGGTGCTCACCCCCCGCCCCCGGAAGGTGAGCGCGAGAAGTCCGGCGCGCGCAGGCGCGTCAAGGGCAGCCCGTCAGGGCCGGCGCAGCCGCCGCGCAGCGGTGCCCCTTGACGCGGCGAGCACGCCGGGCACGCTCACGCGGCCTTCCGGGCGGGGTGGCGCCGAGCCATCCAGGGCACGTGCCCTAACGGGCGACGTGAGAGCGGTGGACACGACCGCCGCAGCCGCTCGGGAGGCGTTTGGGACCTGCTGAACCACCCGGATTCGGACGGTGATGGCGTCCCGGCGCCCGCGGCGACGCGTTCTCAGGCGATCTGAGGGCCTGCGGCGAGAAGCCGTGGGTGATCCGTCGTGCACAAAAATCCGGTTTCGAGGCGGCAGGACAATCGACGCCTCCGGTCGGTGCTCGTCAGCTCCAAGTGTCGCCCGCGGCCCGCGCGTCCGCCACTCGCCACTCGCCACTCGCCACTCGCCACTCGCCACTCGCCAAGTGCGAACATGTGTTCGGTGGGTGAGCATGGGTCTCCATACCCGCGCTTCCAACGCGCGCTGGCCACCGGTAATCCCACGCTGGTCACCGCGGCCGCGCTGGAGCTCGGACGCCTGTCACCCGCCGACGCGCTCGCCGTCTGCCTGGTCTTCCGCGATCACGACCACGCCCGGTATGAGCGCGCCGCAGTGCGCTGGCTTTCGCGCTTCTGCCAGGAGACGTCCGGCGTCGCCCTGCGCGACGCGCAGCTCGCACTCGCGGCCCTGGTCGCGCTGACCGGGCCTGCCCGTCACGGCGCCGCACGCGTCCTCGCCGAGCTGGCCGAAACCTACGATCGCGACGACGTCGCGCAGGTCTTCGACAAGTGGCTCGAGGGCAGCCCGGGCAATACATAAGCGCCGAGCGGCAAGTGCCCGCTTCCCCGCACCCCGGGCGGGATCTCGCCTACCGGTCTACCTAACGCGAGTTATCGAGCATCAAGGCCACCCATCTGGTCCGGGGCGAAGGACCCTCTCGTGAGCGTTGCCCGGACAACGCTGCCGATTAGCGCTCGAGGGCGATCTTGCGGTTCACCTGCTGCGTCCCACTGCCTCCTGTCGGGCGGGCCGTCGCGTTAAGCGGGCTCGCCCTTGCCGCCTTGCCCGCGCTCACGGAACCCGATCCGGCAGGCCGGGTCGCCGGCGAGCGCCGTCGCGCGGCGACGTCGGCGGCGCGGACGGCCAGTCCGGCGGGATCCACCACCTCCTCCACGACGACGGCGACGACGGCTTCCGCGCCATGGCGCGGAGCTTGACCGCGCCTCGGACACGTCCGGGAATTGCCCCCTCGGACGTGCTCTCCGCTATCGCAATGCGCCGAATTCGATAGTGAGCGGCGTCATCGGCGGCGTGACTGCTGTGATCGGTTCCGTTCGACCATCGAGGCAGTTGCTGCCGACGCGCGCTAGGCTGCCGAGTCGGGGCTGAGCGCGGCCTCGGCGCTAGGGCCGGGGGTATCGGAGGTCGCGAGATCGCCAAGTCGGCCGACCAAGACGGGGCCCTTGGAATAGCATCCCTTGTGCTGCCACCGGACGCCACGACACATACCCCGCGTCGTCTCGCGGAACCAAGTGGTTGGGTGCTCTACCTCAGCCACACACAGCCGGAAAGGCTGGTGGTGTTCGTGCACGGATTCGCCGGCGGTGCTGTTGACACGTGGCAGCGCTTTCCCGAGAGTGGCCGACTGCGCGGCGGGTGGGACGCGAGCGACATGCTGTACGTTAGATACGATTCCCGTAAGGAAAGTCCTAGCGGCGTTGCTGCTCGGATTCGACGGGCACTTCCGTGGTTCTACCCCTACATGCCACCCGAGCATATTGAGGAGGGTGGCGCCAGCGTCCGTCCGCGCGCGACCGCGCCTTACGCCGAGCTTCTACTCGTTGGGCACTCGCTTGGGGGCGTCATCGCGCGTATCACGCTCAGCGACTCTGCCCAACAGTGGCTCGAGGACCGCGAAAAGGACCCGGACACGCCAAAGCCGGGGCTGCTCGACGCTAAGCTTCGGCTTTTCAGTCCCGCTAGCGCTGGCATCCGACTTGCTGGGAAGCTGGGAATGGTGCATGCAACCCCTTTCTGGCGAGTAGTCAACTTTCGCCTGCGCGACTCGCCGGCGTACACGGACCTCGAGCGAGGATCCGGGTTCCTCGCCGACATTCGCAGGCGGACGGAGGACCTCATCGAGGCGTTCCCCGAGGAGGTCAGCGCACTTCGAGCAAGCATCGTGTGGCCAGTTGCGGATGATGTTGTCGTGCCTAGTCGGTACAGGCACGACTACGTTGAGCAGTGGGTAGAGAACAAGACCCACTCAACAGTGTGCAAGCCAAATGATACGTATTCTGAGCCCTGGTTATTCGTTGAGACCGGGAAGACCGAATGACAGCTGCGCGCGTCGATCGTGCGCTATTCCGACTGCGCACCTTTGAGGTCGAATGGGTTGCGCCACTGACTTCCAACGTCACTGGGTTCGATGACCGTCTAGCGGCTCCTAGACATGACCGTTTCGATAGGCAAGCCAGTGTGGCGTTGCTCAATTATGTTCTCCTCTTGGAGGCCCAACGCTGGATCGCGATGGGGCAGGATGTTGGCTACTTTGCTCGCGCACCGGTCCTAGAAACCTTCGAAGTGCCCCTCGCAGTGCCGCAGGTGGCATGGATTGTGGAGGAGTGGCACTCTGACCGCGCCATTGCGGACAGCGTCGATATCCAGGAATTCGGGCGCGTGATGTTCGAGGCCCAAGGCGATCTCACTCCTGAGCGCCGAGAGTTCCTGCGGCTGATCTGCTTCGCTGGCTCCGCCGAATGGGACGAGCGGCTAGAAGAGGTCGCGCGCCTCAGCCGGGCATTTGCCCGCCAGCCTGACTTAGTCCTACCGTACGCGGAGGTAGATCGGGTGGAATGGAGCTTGGAGGGCGCCGAGTCGAGCATCGCCACAGCCGGGAGGCACTTTCCGGCGGACTGGCGCTCGACCGCGTTCTCCGATGTCGCCCGGCGGTCGCCGGAGGCGAGCGCCCGACTGTCAGACCTACAAGCGGTGCGCGCTGCCGTCGCAGAAGCAGCGCTGGCACCCGATCGCCGGGAGAGGACTTGGGGCCGTCTCAGAAGGTGGCGCAGTCACCACCGGCGCCGGGCAGGCCTTCTCCACATCCCGCGTAAAGAGGAACTACCCGAGCTCACCCGAAATGGCCTAGCGGCCCTGCTCGACCTCTCCGCCTCGTGGTGGCGGTTTATCTGGGGACGACTGACTGATTGGGTGATTCGCCAGTTCGTCCCTGCCACCGCTCTCCGAGGACGCCGTCCTGAGGTTCGCAGGCTTGAGCCGCGGGAAGAGGTGTTCGAGCGCCTTCGGGCCTACTTGGCGAGGGAGCATCACACCGATCCCGTGTGGATAACCGAGAGCGCGCATTTTGAGCGCGAGCTTGGTATGGACTCATTCGCTCTCGTGGAGCTCGTTGGTGAGGTCGAGCGTGTCTTCGGCGTAGACATGGGTGGCCAAAACGCCGCGCGAGTCAGGACCGTTGGTCAAGCGGTCGACTTTATTCTGGCCCACCAGGCCGCACCGATTCTTGAGGCCGAGGCCAGACGGGTTCTCGAGAAGTTCAATAGGTCAGAGAGATCCCGCGAGGGCCGGGCGTTGTTGGACGCGTACAAGCGGCTGGCGCAGCACGTGGCCACGCGGGTCGGTCTCGGCTCCGATCACCCCCTCAGCCTAGAAGATTTCGTCGCGCGGCCCGAGGGGACGACCAAGCCGAAGGGCAGTGAGTCCGAGGTCCTCAAGCTCACAATCACCGCAATCGTCCGAGTGGCGGACAAGTCTGGGCGTGACCGGGTTAGCCGCGACGTCTACCCGCAACTAATAGAGGCTCTTACTCCCTCCGAGGCGCTCGATCCCTCGCAGGCTGAGCAGGTCAATCGCACTTTCGAGAAGATCGACGTCGACAACGACGGGCAGCTGAGCGCGGAGGAGTTGGTGAAGGCTGTTGACGACTATTGGGCCGGTGAGCTAGAAGAGGAGCCGCTAGGGCAATCTGTACTACTACCGATAGCGGCCTGAGGAAGTTACCCTCCGATCCGAAACCACAGGTCAGCAGCCGGCGGTATGCCCCCGAAGGGGTTGCGCCACCAGACTATCGGATCCGGCGCATTGCGATAGCGGGCGAGAGGCGGTCTTTGGCACCGTGGCCGTGCTCGCGAGCACGCGGCCTCCTGCGGACACGTCCGGGAATGCCCATTCTCGGACATGCGTCCTTCCGATGAGCCGCATGGGGTTGCGCTTCCCGCTCTGCCAGGTCCGGATTCCTGGGATGTTTCAGTGATGTCATTGAGATCGACCCAGCTTCCGCACTCGACTCGCTCGAGAGAAAGGCGATGTAGGATCGTCCGTGGTTCGTAAACCAAGCGGGCGGGAACGTTTGATCGATCGCATCCGACACGACATCCAGCAACGACTTGAGCAGCTGCTCGCCGAAGCCGAGAAGCTGCGTGGCGCGCTCGCCGCGCTCGACCCTCGGGAACGGCCCGCACCACCACCACCGGCGCCTGTGACGTCGCGTCGCCCCCCGGCGCGCACCCGCTCACCGAGCGCGGCGAGAACGCGCCGTCGCACCGCTCCGGGAGCGACCAAGAGCAACGTGCTCGCCGCCCTCGCCAACGGTGACGCGATGACCGCAGGCGAGGTCGCCACAGCCACAGGCCTTAACCGTGGCACCGTCAGCACCACGCTCTCCAACTGCGTGAAGACCGGCGAGGTGCTCAAGGCCGAACGCGGCTACCGCCTGCCTGAACGTGACAGCGCTTCGGCCGCGCAGGCGAAGGCGGCCGAAGCCGTCAGCCTCGCCACGTAGCCGTGCTCGCCGGGCAAGAGGAGCGCTCTCGCCCGGATCGTCAGCGACTACCTCAGAGCGGCCACCGGCGTGGGGCGCGACTCGGGCCCTGAAACACCAGTTTGCGCCGGCGTTTCCCCGCCAGCTCGCGTTGTGAAGCGGCCTAGCCGCGACGGCTCCGTAGCCCGGTACCCGAGGGAAAGCCGTCCCCCTCGGTATGTAGGAGGCCTGAGCTCGCCCTTCCGTCGCCGATACAGCCCGACGAGCGTCCTATCCTCGCCGGACATAGCCTGCTCGGGCGCGTCACCGCAGCCCGCGCTGGAGGGCAAGAATCGGCCGATCATGAGTTCTGCTCGACGAGATGTTCCAAGATGTCTTCGTTGGACGTGTCGGCTCGCAACCCGTAGGCCGCAAGCACCGCCGCGTCGAGCCGTGCGTGGGTCTGCCGTAACCAGGCTGGCGGATCGTTGTAGAGCCTGTTCATGGTGCGCTGCCGTAGGTCGCTTTTCGCCGCCTCCGCCGGAGAGAGCCACCCCTTGCGCAGCTCGTCGAGCGCCTTTGCGGCGGCTGCGACCTCAGCGCGCTGCTGCTCGGTCGCCTCTGGGAACGGGAAGGTCTCAAACGTCGTCGTAGGGGTGTACCGGAAGCCACTCTTCGCATCGCGGACCTGCGTGCCTTGGCCGCGGGCCCACAGCTCGTGGGCCCGCGAGTGCAGGACTCCGAAAAAGTAGTCGTCGTCGCGCGCGAACACGAACAGGCTCTGATCCGGCAGGGCCTCGGGAGGAAGCCAGCCGAAGATGCGGTGTTTGGCGTGGCCCGGGGTGGCGATGAATCGACTGAGCCCGCTAAGGGCCGCCCGCATGGCGGGACGCGGCTCAGCGTGCAACCACCAACGCTTTGCGTAGGCCGGCCGGCGGTTGCCCCTGCGGATCGCCTGCACATGAAGTTCGGCGTACTGGAATGGCGCCTCATAGAGCGCGGCTTGCTCTAGCGGCATGCCAGCGCCGAAGTCGATGATCCATTCGTCGCGCGGCCGCGTCGTGATGTCCCGTGCCGTCGCCCAGGGTCGGACGACATCGGCGTTGCTGCGACCATCCGGGTTGTGGCTCGCGAGCAGGCGGTCGGCGATCTCACGCGAGATGTCGAAGGCTGCTTTTTTCGAGGTGCCCTGAAAGCAGATGCCGCGGTTCGCAGGAAGCGGCCGTGCCTTCGTGAGGTCTAGACCCGCGGTGAGATTGGTGTTGATCGCCGTCACGGGCGTGCCGTTGAGGATCAATGTGTCCTCGGCTCCGTCGTCGAAGCCGACGAAAGAGACTTGTACCGCGGCGCCGTCAACCACCCACTGCTCGTCTGACCAAGCGAAGAAGATGTTGCCGCTGTCCTGGATCCGCCCCAGGACCTGGCGGTTCGCGCCGCCTCGGATGGCCTGCGTAGCAATCAGTCCGACTCGGCGAGCGTCGCCTGCTTTGACCATTGCCCGGGCCTTCTCGTACCAGTAGACAACTAGGTCAGCGGCGTTCGGGACGCGGCCGGCGTAGAGCGAGTAAAGCGCCGCCACGTAGTCGTCGCCGAGGCCATCGCGGAGGCGAGTGTTGCCGAGGAAGGGCGGATTGCCGACAATCACGTCGGCGCTCGGCCAGGATGGTTCAGCCGGGGCTTCTGGATCGCTCAGATCGAGCACGGCGTCGCGGCACTCGATGTTGTCGAGCGGTCGCAGGATCGGGTCGCGCAGGTATGCGAATCCGTTGCTGAGCATCCACTGGATCTCGCCGATCCACACGACGACTCGAGCCAACTCCGCGGCGTACGGGTTCAGCTCCATTCCGAGTACCGCTTGCGGCCCGACCTCGGGAAACTGCATCGGCGCTTGGATGGTAAGCGACCACCAGAGGATAGCTTTGCGCTCGAGGTCCTTCAGCGACTGGAGGGCGACGTAGAGGAAGTTTCCCGATCCGCAGGCTGGGTCGAGCACTCGAACCGCCCGAAGGCGATCGAGGAACGCACCAAACACGCGTTGGGGATTGCGATCTGCCGGAGTGCGCGCGGTGACGCGCTTGCCTTCGGCAAGGAGCGCCGTCACGCGTCCCTTCGTCTCCTCGAACTCGCGACGGAGGGGATTGAGGAGCACAGGCTCGATGAGCCGCAGGATCGCCTGGCGGTCGGTGTAGTGCGCACCGAGCTGTGCGCGCTTGCTCGGGTCCAGCCCGCGCTCAAAAAGGGTGCCGAAGATGGCTGGCTCCACCTGGGACCAGTCAAGCCGCGAGACCCTCCGGACGATGGAAATCTCAAGCTCGTCCAACGCCAGTACTTCGGGACCGTCGAAGAGCCCGCCGTTGAACCACTCGATGCGCTCGGCTCCAAACAGGCCGCCCTCGGACGACATCTTTCCGAAAAGATCGCTGAGTCCTGATGCAAACACGTCGGCTGCATTACGGGCCGCGTCGGTCAAGCGAATGAGTAAGCCTCGTGGGAGCAGGCCGGCATCCTCGGCGAACATGCAGAACAGCAGCTTGTTGAGGAAGTGGGCAACCTGTTGCGGCTCGTGCCCCCGAGCACGTAGACGCTCGGCGAGCGACGCGAACTCCTGGGCTGCGTCGGCGGTCAGCTCTTCGCGGGTCTTGCCGGGACGCAGCGCCTCAGGCTCGAGCATCACCGCCGTTATGACGCGCAGCGGCTCCTCCGGCGCTTCAAGCAGCTCCTTGAGAGTGAAGGCGTAGACTGTTGCCGCGGTGTTCGTGAAGTTCGTATGGATCTCGAAACGATCGAGGTCGCACACGACGAGCAGCGGCGGGTTCTCCAGCGCCTCGCGGTACAGGAGCAGCTGGTTGTAGGCAGCAGCAAGGTCTTTGCGCTTGCCCTTGTATTCCCACGCGAAGTAGCCCTTCTTCCAGACGTCGGCGAACCCACCGCCCCCGCCGGTCTTCTCCGCGCCCTTCTCAAAGGCGTAGAAATCGCCAGTCGGGTCAGCCTCGTTCGGCGTCTGCGCGCCGACCATTCGGCAGAGATCAATAAAGTGCTCTTGTGAGGCAGCGCGCTCGGTGCGAGTGCTGCCGCTCCACTTCAGCGCAAAGTCGCTCGGCGAGATCACCATCGTGGTCAGCCTAGTGGCGTCCCGCCCGTTTCGAATCCCGCCACGTCCCCGCCGGGAAACTCGGTTTCCCCGGGTAAATCCGGGCCGTCGCGACCGGGGGGCGAGGGCCGTGAGTGATACGCCCGCCTGATCGCTCCTAGAGGTCTTGGGATCGAGGAGCGGTTTCTCGTTGGTGGAAGGGCCGGAGGGAAAAGCGACGGGCTCGCTCTTCCGGGCGCGCAGCTCGAGGACGCGCTCGGCGAGCTCGGCGGGCCGGGCCTAGTCGAGTCGAACGGCCTGGGTCGCCACGCAGTACGGACCTGGAGACTAGAAGGACGCGCCGAGCATTGTCAGCGCCTCAGGCAGCTGTCATCCGGCGTTGCCACGACACCTACGCCCAGCTCACGCAGAGCGACGCCCGTCCTGCGTTCACCACCGGGTTTGACCGCGACATCGACCTGCCGCCCGATGTGCTCGCCGTCTACGTCGACGTCATCCTGCTCGATGCGGCCGGCTACGTGCCCCGCCTGGTGCTGTGGGACGACAACGAGCTGAAGGCCCAGCGCGCTATCGCCTTCGCGGCGCCAGCCTGGCGCGCCGCCGAGAATGAGCTCGGCGATGGCCGTGTCGTCCGAGTCGAGGTGTGGAGCCTGCGCCAACCGGCGCAGCGCACCGTTTCGGCCGCCGAGGCGCGAGGCGCCATGAGCCAGGTCGCTCGGGTCGTGCATCGCCTGGCGAGCTGAGGCTGGCCCCGGCCGTCTCGCGCACGATCTGTAGCGAGGAACGACCGGATCCCCTCACCATGCTGTCGCGCTCCCGGGCGTCAGACCGCCAGGTGCAAGGCCCGCGGCTCAACCGGCGCCGGCGGCATGCGGGCACCACGGACAAGGGCGTCGAGGTTCTGCTCGATCTGCGCTCGCGCATCTTCGCCGCGGCAACCCCAGAGGTCGGCGAGGTCATCAACGAGCGCGGGGATGTCGGAGGGCTGGGCTCGCCGACCGCGGACCGTCACGAACGGGCCGTCGGTCTCGGTGAGCACCCGCTCGGGTGGCAATGAGCGCAGCAGCCGTGCTCCCTTCTGTGTTCCCAACATCGCGGCGTTGACCGAGAAGTACAGGCCGGCGTCGAGCGCATCGTCGACGTGGCGCAGTGCGCCCGAGTACCAGTGCAGCACGGCCCTCACGCGAGCGTCGGTGAGGGCCGCGATCGTGTCGGCCTCGGCGCCGCGCGAGTGCACGCTGAGGATCGCGTCCTCCGCGGTGACGCGGGCGAGCACCCGGTCGAAGACGATCCGCTGCTCGCGCAGCGTGGCCCGCCCCTCGCGCGAGCCGTCGAGTCCGACCTCGCCGACGAAGTCGGCCTCGTCGACCAGTTCGTCGAAACGACGCAGCGCCGCGGCGTCCATCTCGGTCGCGCGCAGCGGATGAGCACCCAAGGCCAGCCGGGCGCGCGGGTCGCAGGCGAGAACCGGCGCCCACCCGTCGAAGTGCTCCGGCGTCTCGGTCATCGCCACGCAGACCACTCCAGCCGCCTCGGCGGCGGCGAGAACGCGACCGGGATGCTCGTAGCGGTCGAGGTGCACGTGCGCGTCGAGGAACACCTCCTCACCCTAGTTCGGGGCGTAGACCTGCGCGACCACCGCGCGCTGGGGACCGCCGCTGCCGACGGTCAATAGAGGCGACCTTTTGCAGAGGTATTGCGCCGCAGAGCTGGCTCATCGCGCCCAAGAGGTCGCGGGTCTGAGTCCAGCTGGCTCCGACGCTCGGACGCCGATGATCGTCGCCACGGGCGTCGTTGCATGCGGGCCATCCACAAGACCCGTCAGGGGCGCGCCTCGAGCCGCGAGTTCGCTCGCTCGTCGCGCGAGGCTATGCCTTCGCACGTCTAACATCAGCGCGATGGCAAGGGGGAACAGTTGAGGGAGCACGAGATGGGCGGGCTCGAGAACACGAATGTCGCACTTTGCGTTCCTTCGCGTTCCCTCATGACCTCTCGCGAGCGTGCCAGTGTCCAGGGTAGAAGATGCGGTTTTGCAGCTAGATTGGCCGCCAAAGCGCGCTTTTCCCCGATAGCTCGGCCGGATAGATCGCCTCCCTCCTAAGGAGTAGGCCGCTGGTTCGAATCCAGCTCGGGGCGCTCTGCGCCGCCCTCGCGCTCGCCGTCGCGTTCGCGACGCTTGTCGGCGGATGCGCGAGCGAGGACACGCAGCCCCCCGACGTCCGCGAGCGCAGCGACCGGCGCCCCACGCTTCCTGCCGGATGGAAGCGGGTCGTCAACCGGCGGGGCGGCTTCAACGTCGGCTTTCCGCCGGGATGGCGCGCGCGAACCGCCCGGAGCCCTACGCTCGTGCGCTCCTCCGACCGCGCGCTCGCCGTGTCGATCTCCTCCGACCGGGGGGACGTCGGCCGCGATCTCGACCCGAAGGCCTACGCGCGGCGGGCGGCACGCGCCCTCGAGGGCT
>JAABUS010005700.1_pt1 | contig 16022 bp, 13 predicted proteins | sample 5560161 | NCBI WGS metagenome assembly JAABUS01 (sample SAMN10711885, study PRJNA513376) | rock metagenome | isolation source: Antarctica rocks | place: Antarctica: Victoria Land, Trio Nunatak nord | collected 2016-01-04
TACAAATAACTAGTAATGCTGCTGCTGCTGCTGCTGCTGCTGCTGCTGCAGACTCATCTGTACAACGCTGATATGCCGCTGCTGCTGCTACTGCTGCTGCCATGTTCATGGCTGTTGCTGTCTTTAATTTTCCAACCTTGCACTAAGCGGGTTACAATGACTCTCTTGCTGTTTTTGCATTGCAGCCTTCTGAGCATCTTAGCTTGCGCTACAGAAATGAAGTGAAAGAACTGAACTATAGTTTTTGCAGGCCTCCAACGCCCCAGCACTTTCCAGTTGGCTCTGGCGGCTGAGCTCCAGGGCACAGCAATGCTGCTTGACATTTGTGCAGACGCTTGCATCTATGTACGACAATGGCATGAAGACAATGAAGTCATGCACCGTTCATGCTAGGCAGGAGCTGTTTGGTTCTGACTTCACAACCTTACTTCTGGGTTGCTACGTCTTCATGCTTCACATGTCAAAAATACAAAGACCAGCATGGGGTATTGGTCTCAAATGCAAAACACATGGTGATGGTTGCAACCTTGCTAATGGGAAGAGGCGTCTGTGACTTCAAAGGACTTTCTACAAACCTACATGTTTTCCCTGCTGCCTCTCTCCTTGTCTGAATTGCATTTGACTACCTCCTGTCTTTTTGAATGCCCCTGTCTGCTGGTGGATCAGATCAAGCACCACACTTGGTCTACAGGCATGCCCATTGGTGTCGCCATTCAAGCACAGTTTGACTATCATAGGAAGTTTCTTTGCTGAATACAAGTGGACACCTTGTAGCTGAGTTGCTCTATGAAAGGTCATTGTTGCCCTAGCTAGGGATCCCTAGTGACTTGTAGGTCCTCAGGTGAACTACAACTGACCTCAGGATGGTTAGGACTTAGGACTTAGGGTTTAGATTCCCTAAACCTGCTGCGCATTCTGCTTGAGTGAGAAGTGAGTTCTACATTGACCCCAAAGCCTTCAGCTTAACCCCCAGCATGTGCTGATGGGGGTGATGGCGTAGGAAAGCTTTGTTTGCACGGTGATGTACATGTGACTGGTCCTGCAAGGCAGTGCCAAAGTGTCCTGACTCATGTGTCTCGAGGAATAGGCAAGGAAGCCGTGACTGCCCTGTGCACGTCATTGATCAGTATTGCTGCAGTTGGTCACAGACTTCAGGCTTTAGGCTTGGAGGTTGTACTTGAATTGCAGACCAGCATCAATCGCTGCAACTTGGCAAGGCATCTCTGTGACAATGAGCAAAGTAGTCAGGATTGATTTGCAAGAACAGAATGTACATACCAACCCCTTGCTTGCATGTGACCTGTACGTAGCGCATTTTGCTGGATAATTGTTGCAACCCATGGACCCGATGTGCAGGGTAGCTTTTGCTCATCCATTCACTCGGGTTTTGCAGGTGAATCTGCAAAGTCATAGTAGATGTGGAACATAAATTGTCAGGCTGGCAGCTTGATCTCAGCCTAGCAATTTGCTCTGCTGGTAACAAAGACTGGGGTCATGGTAGCAAAGCTGGTGGACCTCAGGGCTGCATTTACAACTGCACGTCGACTGCTGTCATCCATTTTAGCACTGGCATGCCCAAGCAACTTATAATGTCTTGAATGTCCATCTGCCCTGTGCGCACACCCTATCTAGGTGGCATTGGGTGCTAGCATTCAAGCATGCCTTCTTGACCTGCAGCGTTTATGACATTGTATGAAACTTCTGACAGGCACAGGTGCGTTGTTGTCACATTTCAGAGAGTGTTGGTGCCTGGAACCAAAAGTGCACAACTGCGCTTCTGTACAATGAATTGTGCTGTGAGGCAGGCCAGAGGGTTTGCTGATAACTGCATGCATGAAGAAATACCTACTTCATTACTTTGTGATGTCAATCTGGATCATGCTAGTAGAGTCACACATGCTTTAAGGCATCTAAAGCGCAGCGCTTAGTGCGCAAATTGGCACACAAGACGCATACTGTCGTGCGTGTACTCAATCAGCCATGAATAGCATTGGCTGAGCTTGCCAGCATACAGCACACACTCTTGAAACACTGCGCAGGCTGCAGCGCATGCCCATTGTACTGCCACCTCCAGCATGGTACTGGTTTTCGACCAACCTATAGGCTTGCAATCGTTGGTAGCTACTATAGGCCTCATGGAGCAGCTCCCTGCCTGCAGAAGCCTGGCAAGCACAATGCAAGCATCCTGGCCATCCAACTTGCTGCTAAGTTGCCACAGAAGTTTCAGGTAGGCAACAGCCCCCTTATGGTTCTAAGGTTTGCCAGCATGTGACAAAGCTTGCAAAAAGTCATCTCAGCAGGCCTAATCTAAGACATGCGAGCAATGAACCCCAAACTGTAGGCAAGGAGAGCATGCAATGCTGTAGCTAGGGTGTTGCAGATATCATTTCAAGGTGTTCATGCCAGCATATGCATGCATGCACAGCAGGCATATGGGCAGGCACAGTGCACTGCATACAGGCACTTGCAGCAGGATCTTAGCCAAACTTGCGTCAAGCGAGTTAGGGCAGATGTGAGCAAAAGCTGATGTATATAGTAGACATGCATATGCCAAAAGTTTATCCAAATAACAACTGACCAGCTTGGATATTGTACTCCCCACACAACTCAAACAATGCGTATGACAATGACTTTCCAGCTTTGCACCTCCACCGGCCAGTGAGCTGTGTAACTAGGTGTGCATCAAATCTGCATCACCACAATGTTGCATCTTGCAATGTGGTGTGTCCTTGCTGAGGGCTGTGTCTGGTGAAGTGACACAACAAGGCAACGATATGTGTAGAGATCCCTAGAAAGAGGAACTCAAAGGCCTCTGGCTAGCCAGCAAGGCTGATTGCTTGTGACAGGCTTTCCCCCCCTTCTGCCTGTAGCAGAGCTGCAGAGCCTCAGCCACCCTGCCTCGCACCATCCTCGCGTATCAAACCAAATGCAGCAATCAACCTAACAGATGCCCACCTTTTGTAGATAACATGCCCTGAGGTGCGTGGAGGCAACTTGAATAGAAACTGCATTTGATTCGGAGTGTTGTTTCAGTTCACAACCACCACCTCACTTCATGTGAGTAGTGAAAGTTCTCACAGTTTGTCAGGATTTTCACAACTCATTCCCTCCAGCCAATAAATTGTTGAATACGCAGTTGATATTATGAGAGGTTGCTGTCAGCAAAGACACTGCTGCATTTAAATTCCTGATCATGTTATGTTGTCTATTCCTTTGTCGTAATCATTGAAACATGCAGTAGTTCCTGCAGAGTCTGCATGGTGCGAGTCTGCATGGTGCGCGTATGCAATCCTCATGCCTCTCAGTCCATGCCTGTTAGGCAGGCCATGTGAACATGTGCACATGCGTATATATCATGAGGCACGTACAGTACATCAAATCATGACTTGATGGCAATTGTCGAAAGCACCTTTTGATCCGGTAAGTAAATGCATTGTGCACACAATGCAAAATTGTCTGATTAGTGACAACATTCATAGGTGTTCTGAACACCTAAAAGTTTTCTCAAGCATACTGCGTAGTCTCTGCCATGCCTTTCTGTCTGTAAACCATCACATGCATCGATGACACCTCATGCCGTTGGAACAGGTGTGCACTCATGCTCACCCTTGTCTCTTTGTCTGGCAAAGCTTGTGTCTATTGAGGCTGGCAGACATGGTTGCTACTTGTGTACAGCAGCAGCAGCAGCAGCAGCAGCAGCAAGCACTTGCAACATCAAAGCAGCTGTGCTGGCAACAGCGGTCTTGGCAGTTTTTCATGCTCACGGTTGCGATAGGGATAGAATGCAGGCATAGGTAAAGACGACGCCAGTCACAACACACAAGAAAGAAGTGACTGTCCTTGTTGCAGTAAGAAAGGTATTGGAAGGCAAACAAAGCAGCCAACATTTGATGCAGCACATCATTTACTGCTGCGTGAATGGGACTATGAGCGGAGACCCAAGGATAATATTCATCCTCTGCCACTCTTGGCAGCCGTAAGCTTGTGCATTGAGTGTGCCAGAAATGCCCCAAGGGCCAGCTGCACCAATATCAAATGCGTGCTTACCATCGCACTGGCAAACACTGTTTGGGGTGTCCATATTGTGTCGGCAAGCAAGCATGTGAATGGAAGTCGCTGCAAACTCAGCATCCTATTATTTCATCAGAGTCAGACTTTGACAGAAATGGCTGAACACCAGCTCAAGTCTCTTCTAGGTCTCAACAACATGGTTGGTGGGTGTATACTGTGCAAGGCATTTCGGCTCAAATGGTATGTGTGTGCACAGCTCCTCAAGTCAACCCCAGATGATGATGAGACATCACTTCAAAATTGCCTGTATACAACTTCATTTGCCAAGCAGTTATTGCAAAGCTACTTGACAACGCAATACTGCAGACTTATGAGATCTTCCGCATATTGGCATGACATTGCAATATGGATTGTCAATGACAGCATGATGCAGCAAGGCGTATTTGGCGTATGCTAGAGCAAGACTGCAGCCTCTGCACATGCCGTGAGATCCCTTCAGGTTGGAGGTTGGGCTTGTATTGTCCTTTGTCGTTGTTGTCGCCTGACAAGGAGCATTTGAACTGAAAGATAGATTCTTTTTGTTGATGGACATGGCGGAAACAGCAAACGAATGTTGCGCTTCATGGCTTTGTATTTCTGAATTCTGCCATTGCTATATTAGTACCACTGCCACACTCTTTGTTGCAATCCATGTACACGTTACTAAATGTCACAATTGCACCATCTCTTGTCATTGTCACCAGCGTCGTCACAGTGACTATTGTCATCTTGGTTATCACTGCTCCCACTGTTGCTGTAGTTGCTGATTCTTACTGGATCCTGCCACTGTGCTTTGTGCCATGAATGTTTACATGGACAGTTCTTGTGGGGCCAAGCATTGCAGTATGCATAGAGCAAGTGAAAATCATCAGAATGACCAGAATGTCGTGCCTGTTACGCCTTGATGTACTGATGAACATACATACATGCTGAATGAGTTGAAAGCAATGATGTGATGAACTTGTGCTGTCCTTGGTGTACGAGGCTTACATGCACCTCGAGGATGTCTAGTGAGCTCACTAGACATACCACGATCTTCCTCCAGGTGTGACATCGTCAACAACGGTATGCAGCTCATTCACTGCAGTTTGAGCATCTCAGGTTGTGTTGCTCTGCAGAAGCCTTGGCAGAGTCATTCACAGGTTGTAAGAATCTGGCTTGCAGCAGACGGGGAATGAGCTCAAGTACAGGGCAGGCTCGATCGATGACGTAACAACTGCGGCCAGCTGCGGCAAGCCTTGCGCGCCAAAACCAGCTCGGTTTGAACCCTGAGCTGAGACAGCACACACACTCTGCTTATGCTGGTTACCTGCACATCTGCTGCTTCCGTTCGCCTGAAGATACACTGCACGTCATCCACTTTTGCTCAACAACGCTAGCAGTTATTCGTAGTTGCAGCTTGCGCTCTTGTTCTGAAAGTCAACGTTACTCACTGCAAGATGTTCGGAAGAATAGGGGCTTTTGGAGCGCAGCTGGCAACCACAGTTGTCTTTCTCACTCACATTGCCGTCGAGAAGGCTACAGATGCTGGCCTGGCTCCGCCACCGGTTCTTGTTGGTGCAGCAGTTGCTGTTTGCGGGACATCATACGTTGTTAAGAAGCTTCACAGGAAAAACCTGCACAACAGGAACAACCGCAGATCTTGCAAGCAGAAGGTACCTTGTGCCGTGTCTGCAGCACTTTGGCAAGCTATCCCGAAGCAGCTGGCAGTGTTGAACACTTGTTGTTTTGCAGAATAAGCAGTCGAGGTCTTACGAGGCACCTTACGATGCTTACGACCAGCCTTCTCAGCTGACAAACACTCGGGAACTCTCCACGCCTCCTTCTCCTGTCAGTCCAAAAGCTGCCAGACATGCAACACCTTCGTCTGCAAGGTCCAGCCCCTCGCGAGCCAACAGGACTCCTTTGACAGACACCGCCAACGGATACATCTACAACGATGTCTCCACCCCAGTTCCGCCTCCAAAGGGCCTCTCCAACCAGTTTTCCGGGTTCTCTGCAAACCACATCGCTCCCAATGACAGCCACGTCACACCCTCACAGGCTTTGCAGCTCAGTCCATACTCTCCCACCGGCAGTTTTGCCAATGCTCTGACACCTCTGACAGAGATTCCGGACAACACCGATCAGCCTGACGATTACGACGATGCCGATGGTGAGGAGTGCGAGCTTCGAAGATTGCGGCATCACCACAGGACCTGCAACACCTTAGCAAACTTGAACCAGCCAAATTTGCCACCTCCCCTTTCTTTGGATGCCCTTGTGCAGCGCCAAATTGCTGCCCGGTCAGCTTCGTCAAACCTGCGTGTCCGCAACAAGCTGCAGCTGACTGATGGCAAGGAGAACACTGCTGCCATCCAGGATGGCAAGTAGACTCTGCCAGTCACTCAGCTGAGTCAGCGCGGCATGCGGGCCATATGAAGTTATTGCATGACATGTAATCTTATGTTGTTCAAGCTGCAGCCTTGACTGGTTCTTTCTTGACTGCAAACTCCACAATTATTCCAAAGCCGCAAATATATTACTGGATACTTATACCTTGTTAGTTGAATAAGATGCAAATTGCGTTTCAATTAGCTACTACATGAGTCATTACCCTACTCACCTTTTTTTTGCATTCCACATCATCTTTGTGCCACACCAGTGGTAGATATATCTGTGTACATTTCCATTCTATCATTATGCATGATACACATGAAGCTTTGTAAGGCACACTGTGCTGTCACACAGGACAAAGTGTGACATCATGCTAGACACTCTATCATTGTTGTATCCAGCAGCAGGCATAGAACAAGAGCGTTTGCACAAGAAGGTCCAGAAGCTTGCTGCCTGAACAAGCTTTCCTTCGATAAAAGGAGAGCATGTTCAGTCAGCAAGCCTTTGTTTTCAGTGAAGTAACTTGCATATGCACAACACAGCAGTGTACTTACCAGCTCCAGGAAAAATGCCAGAGTCTGGCCCTCCCCTTGCCCCTTGACTTTGACGCAGACTGCTGACTGCGCCAGCAGCTTTCTTGCTGAGCAAAGGCTACCCCAACTTTTGAACAAAGTCTAAAGCTTTGGCTTTCAAACTTGGTCACGTAAGATGCAAGACCATGCTGAGTCACTGGGTTGTCATGGTCATGAATGGCAATGTACCATGCCATCTCCAGCAATGCAAATGTCCTGATCAGGATTTATGGGCCCCACTGTATATTACATTGAACTGGTTGAGCCATGCAGCAGTCTGGTCATGACACAAGCACAATGTGCGTTTTAACGTAGTCATCTGTTGCCACACACCAGTGTAGGACGGCTTCGCAACTGCTGGCGCGCTGCCACCGACTGAAGAGGCGTGCCGAAGTTCGGCTCAGATGCCAGATATCCCTGACCAGGTGACCCGCTTCAGCCCCACCAATAATAGCTATCGCAACGCATTCCGAAGACCCAGCACAGCGCAATCAGGCTTGCGTATCCCTGCCAAGACGACTCAGGGCACTATTGCATTTCAGCCTGGAGCTTCTTTCAGCTCTTTTGCAAAAGCATGTCCAACGAGCTCTGCCCCAACAGCTCAAGAGCAGCTGCTTGAGAGCCAGAAAAGGTGACAGTTCTTCCTCGAAAAGCAAATGTGAGGCCACCGTCAACCTGCAAGCATTCCTGCAACACCTCTCTTGCTGTCAGCTGACAGGACATGTCCCGCAAGTCTGTATGTAATCAGCATCTGAGGAGCATGCATGCAAGTTGCAAGAACTTCTTTGAGGAGGACTATCCTCACCGCTGAAACTGCCTTCATAATGTCTCACAATGCCTCTGTGACTACAGTTGTCACCAGCTCCAAGCAGACAATGCTGTGCTCAAGGAGGCATTGGCATCATCTGCCCCTCATGCAAGGCCTGTCCGGCCGCAGTCTGCTGCTCTGCCAAAAAGCAGGGCTGTGCTGAGCCGTTCTTCTTCTGCTGTCCTGGCATTCACAAGTCAGGTACACACGCTCTCACTACAAAATCTTGACGTATAGGTTCGTTTTTGACGATGCAACAGTTTGTATGACAGCAGAGAACACAATGCAAGATTGTCTGACTGCTTTTGTCGGAAACGTTCTGTCTATACATATGTAGACAGAACGTCTGAGTCCTCCTGCAGGCACATCAAATCTGTTGTTACACAAGCAGAGCCTGCTACTGCAGGGGCAAGACAGTGCGGATGAGCATTCAAGCCTGAAGGGGCAAGTAGCTGGTCTCAAGCTGCAGCTATCAGCAGCAAACAGCCAGGTCCAGCAGCTACGCCAGCAGGTCACCTCTGAGACGGCAAGCAGACAGAAAGCCGAGCAGGGAAGACAGCATCTGTGGGAAGCTCAGCTTCTGCAGCAGCAGCAGTCCATGAGTCAGAAGCTTGGACATGAGACGTTGCTGCAGCAGGTGGCAGGACATGATGAGCAGCAGCGGCAGCTGATGCAGAAGCTGCAGCGCTGTGAGATACACATAATGGAATTGGTTGCACAGGTGCAGAGTAGGGATGAGTCACAGCAGAAGCTGGCACAGCAGTGCCAAGAGCTGCAAGGGCAGCTGACAAGCAGCAACGTGTCATGTCAGCAGCTGTCTGAGCAGTTGCATGTCAGCAATGAGCAGCAAGAGCATCTGCAGGCTCTGAATGGCGTCAAGCAACAGGGAATGTCTTGTCAGGTGCGGCATCAAGAACAGCAGCAGCATCATGATGTGCAGCTGCAGAAGCTACAGTCACAGCTGCAGCAAGCACAGCGTGATGTGAAGCATGTACAGCCTAAGCTGCAAACAGAAGCTGAAATTTTGTCCCTCAAGTGTCAGCTCAATACACAGCAGAAGCTGCATGAACAGGGGCAGCGGCAGCTGCAGCAGAAGTTGACTGATGCTGTTAGCCAGCAATCGTACAGCAATGCTGCAGAGATGCATGCTGAATGTGATCAACTGAGACAGCAGCTGACTGTCGTGACAAGGCAAAATCAAGAAAGTGCAGTCAGCATTACGTCACTAAAGACAAAGCTTGACCAGGCAGAAGCAGCAGCTGCAAAAGCAGCTGCTAGGGTCTCTGCTGAAGTGGCCACAGTTGCAGAAGTAACTGCCAGAGCTGCAGAGAGTTCTGCTAGGGTTGATGCGCTGGTACTGTCTGAGGCGTCACTGCGAGTCCAGCTGGGAGAAGCAGAAGAGCGCATCAATCTTCTGGTGTCACAGCATGATCAGGTGCTTAATATTTGGCATACTGTAATCTCATTATTTAAGCATTGGACTAAGTCCCTGCCTAATGATATACACCAGCCTCATAGGCAATTCAACATGCCATGCAGCGGACAGTATACTGCTTGCACATTTAACATTTTGCAAAACAATACTGTCATTGCCGGTTGTTCTTCGATGACAATGATTGCTTGCAGCGTATTGCTCATGTTTACTAGATAGTATGCTGCATGATACATTGCCTGAGCATGTTGGATGCAATTGTCTTTGCTTTCTTGTGCATCATATGGTGGCAAGCACGGCACAAAGTGTGCTGCATTCCTGCATTTGCAGCCCTCACACTTGGATACACAGACAACAGTGTTCATACATCTCTTGCCAGCTGAGAGTCTCTGGAGAGACAAGACTTGTCCTGCACGTACCTAGCTCATCATGAGCTGGAAAGCGTTTTAATTATTATTATTATTATTATTGCCAGCTGAGTCTCTCTGGTGATGTCATATCATCCCCGAGTCAGTCTTTGTACCTGCTGCTGCATGACTTGCACAATCTCGAAAGTACCTATGGTCTTCTTGCAGGAACAGCAAACAGCGGACAAGAGAGTGATGCTGGCCGAGCGTCAGCTGCAGGATTTGCAGCAGCAGCTGACGGAGTCACAGAAGCTGCACAAGCAGCTGCTGCAGTCACTGCAGCTGCAGCAGCAGCAGGCAGAAGCTGACAAGGAAGGTGCCAAGACAGCCCAGGCTGCAGCTGAGGCATCTAGGGTAGAAGCTGATGAGCAAGCCAGGATGGCGGGTGATGTCATCAAGCAGCTGCATCAGCAGCTGCAGGAGCAAGCAGCAGCACATGATGCTCAAGTACATGCGCTGAAGGTAATGCAGAAGCGTAATTGCGTCACTTTGTTGTCTCAAACTTGAGCTACAAATCAAGGACCATTAGTCAGCTGATTACAAAGAGGAAGATGCATGATGCAGCTCAAGTACATGCGCTGAAGGTAATGCAGAAGCGTAATTGCGTCACTTTGTTGTCTCAAACTTGAGCTACAAATCAAGGACCATTAGTCAGCTGATTATAAAGAGGAAGATGCATGGCGCAGCTCAACAAGATAGACTCAAGGCTGAGCATGCAAGGCACTGTTGATGCTCACTTGGTGACAGTACGTGTCAGTACATGTTAGCTGCCCATGATACAGCCTATGATAAAGCTTTACTGATCCACTGTCCAATTTGCAAAATGCATCTGCACATGTCCTCAATGCGAAGGGGCCTTTGTACTCCTCTGAAGGCCTACTTTATCACTGACAGTCAACAATAACAAAATATGTGTAGTTGTTTATCTTACTGGCGTTAACAGGATACAAATACGCATGTCAGCGGCTCGCTTTGCAGTGTGAAATAGGATGGTGTTGCTGCTCAGGGCGACTTAGTGCAGCAAGGGGAAGTTCACAGAGCTGCAAATGCAGCACAGCAAGCACAGCTGCTGGCTCTACAGAGCCAGAATCAAGAGGTCTGTCTGAGCCAGCGTGGGAGGCAGCACCCATGGGCGGGCAGGGGTTCAGGTATACAGACACACACTCATCACCAACAGACAAATGCATAATTGCACTTGTATCTGTTGTGTGTGTTAGTCTTTTGTGAGCATGATGTTCTTATATGAGCATGCTTTATGTCATCACCCAAGTACATATCTTTTATAACTTCTCAGGGTTGAGCCTATGACCATTGGGGTGCTACTAGTACCCATATTGATGATGAATGATTTTTGACCCCGAGTCGTGATTTGCCATCCCTTGGGATCTGCTGTAGTCCCCAAAGTCACTGTGATAAGTATGGTGGCACAGTTGCAGAGCCCACACCTGATTTCTGCATTTCTGTCAGGATTATCGACATCCAGAAACATGGATTCATGAGTTTCTGTGGGGGACCACCTGATCCCCAGTGCCTTGGTCTGTGTCAATTCACAGCTGCCTATGTAGTGCCTCCCCAGTAGCATACCCTGCGCCACAAACATCATCTACTTTGCACAGCTAAATCGCATTTCACATGTCCAGAGCATGCATGAGGAAGACGAAACAGATTGTGAAGCAATGCTTGCAAGGAGCGCATGGAGTTTGCATAGTGTGACCTTTCCCTGGTGTTGCAGGCATGAATGGCAGCCTGTGTACTGCCATGCCTAGCAGAGCAGCAGCAGCTGACTCACAGAACTGAGCGAAGGCTTCAGAGTCGCATTACTCTGGCACTGTCATCCTGTCTTGCGTGCAGTCGTTCTGACAGGCAGCATTTCTGACAGAGGCATCCTTTCTTACGGGCAGCCTTTCTTATAGGCAGCCTTTATTACAGGCAGCCTTTCTTGCAGGCAAACTTTCTTACTGTCATCCTTGTTACAGGCAGCCTTTGTTACACTCAGTCTCCTCTGGCTGTTCAGGGTTGATTGGCAGGCCGAATAGCGCCATGCCTAGCAGCAGCAGTTATGAAGGCAGGGGGTGGCAGCAGCTGACTGACAGAATGGGAGAAGTGGAAAGGCTGCACACCATTGTAGCCAGAGACGCTGCAGCCATGAAAGCCATGGGGGTGTTGGTAGCGGCCAAGGCCCTCAAGCTAGACGTGCATGGTAAGGCCTGCGGAGTGAGCAGATTTGTTGGAAATGGCAGAACTTGTGACTCGCCAGATGAGGCTCTGGTGCTCCTGATTGAAGTGGCGCCACACCACCTGAGGCGTATTAGGCAGCACTCCTTGATTGCAATCTCCTTGTCCTTTTATCCATGCATGCATTCATTCAGTCCTTCATGCCTTCCCTCATGCATGCATGCATTCACTCGGTCACTCACTCCCTCATTTGTTCCTTCCTTCCTTCCTTCATTCATTCGTTCATTTCTCCATTCCTCCATTCCTCCATTCGTCCGTTCATCCGGTCATTTGTTCATTCATCCAATCATTTATTCATTCATTCACTCATGCACCCTAGGTCAGGTATGTTCAGTCCTTAGTAGCTCCCTGCTCCCATGAGGCCCTGTTTTGGCAGTCAGCATACCAATAGTCATATATGTCAATGTGGTCAAGCTGTGTGTGTCAGGAAGGCTGCAAGGTGACTGCACACACATGTCAATGGCCTACACAGCAACACAAAGGCGCAACAGCAGTGCAGGACAAACAGACGGCGCATGGCTAGCCACAGCACAGCAGCACATGCTTGCTTCGTTCAGGCAGCATCAGCATGTGGAATGCATGCTCCAATTCTTGGGCGACGCTGATTGCTGTCTTGCAGTGTGTTGCCTGCAACACCTTGCCATGCGTCCAGACAATGCCCAGCAGTCCTGAGCATCATGCTAGCTCGCGATTCTGTTGCCAACAGTGCAGTGATCTTTTGCTGCAGAGTACAGACGCAATACAGAAACCCCAAGCTTGTTTTTGCCAGTTGTTCGAGGGTGCAGGAGCTGATATGCAGTTCACTCTGAGAGTCAGCTACCTTGCACTGCAGGCAGCAGACCAAGTAGTGCAGGGGCATCTTTTACACAGACCATTCGGCTTCAGCAACAAGTCAGGGAGCTGCAGCACCGGCTGCAGCATGCACAGGTGAGACAGATAGCTCAGCATGACAGTCAGGGTGCTTGATGCGTATGAGCAATGCAAGTGGACACAAGTTCGTTGCATACATGTGCTCATTCTGATGCCATTGCAACAACACATTGCCCTTGTTGTGGCATTGCTGATGTCTCTACATTGCAGAAAGTAACATGCCGCACTGACACATCTCGAGCTTTGCAACACAGATGTTGCAATGCTTGCTTGATATATGAGTTGCCACCATTTGGATCTGCAATGTCAGACTTGGTCATTGCAGGTGCCAAAGCCAGAGTAAATGTCCAGCTGGAATGGTTGGCAGCTGATGGCACTGATGAACACTGTACACTCACTGTATGCTGAACGGCTCACTGTATGCGTTGTCCTGCACCAGAGACCTCGCACACTCTGTTTGGTTCTGTGCCTGAAACCACTTCAGGCTTGCTCTGTCAGAGACTCACTGAAGAGACAATCAAATTGTGCCAGAGCTTTGCAAGCTCACTTAGATTGCACGCCTGCTAGATGCAAGCCTTTGTATACAACTCAGCAGCCAGTATCTCAAATTTGGGCCAGGGCTACTCAGCTATGTGGTTGCAATTACAACACTCAACTGCGAGTCCTAATTAGCATTGCAAGCTTATTTCTCCTGTGGCCCATTTAGAGGCCTACTTTTGTGATGAGATGACCGGCAATAACTGTTATTGTCACTGTATGTTTGTGTGTTGAAGCATGTTCATGCACAATGTGTTTGCATTGTTGTTCCTTGTGACGTGAAGTTATTGCAATTGGTCAACAGCTCAGGATCCAGCAAAGGTGCATGTGCCATGGCATAATGTGATAGTCATGTGAGAGTTGGTGCAAATTTCTTGTGGTACTAATTTACCGTGTTCACTGAAAAGACGGTTTTCACTGAACAGTAGATATGGTGTTCAGCTCAATGTCGGCCAGGCAAGCTCATGATGACACCGAAGTGGTAAAATCTGTCTCAATCGCACGCACATCTAGGGAGTTGGGGCCGAATGTCACTGCCCTTTTGGCGTGACGTCATGCCACCTGTGAAGATGAGTCATCATGATTTACCTTCCTGTCACCTACGAACTTTGCGAGCACCCCAATGAAATTAGGGATTGGGGAATATCTCCCATGAGACGTTGGCGGTTTTCCGGTTGCAGGTCGTGCACCTGAACATTGCATCCAGAGCTGGTCAGTCAGCACGTCAAGGTAGGCCCAGCCATGGTCAGGACCTGCCTGTGCACTTGTTGATGAGTGAGTATGCAGTGCTTTGGCGCTTGCAGCAGGCAATACGTGCTCGAAGACGAGGTCGCCTGGTAACTGACCTTGCAAAGATCCAAAAAACGACCTCGAAGGAGTTTATGCTGCAGGTCTCTTGGTCCTCGTCTTCAGCACACGTTTTCAGTGCTGTTGCTTAAACATTTCCCTAGCTTTCGCGGACAGCATCGCATGCAGGGGTTCTAACATGTTTCCTTGTGTGCAGTAAAGACAAAGGCCAGACGCAGGTTCCTTTTGACTCTGCACGTCCGAGTTCAGTTGCTACAGCGGACACCAAACTTTCGAGCCTCATGCAATCTGGCCTTACACGGCAGCCAGACGCCGTTTTGTCGTGCGAGCAGCATGCTGTGCCCGACGATATCAACATCGAGCCATCTCCAATCAACTCTGTGGATTCAGTTGCTTCAGCAACAAGTCTCAGCCTTGCATCCAAGCAGAAGGCAGGGTCAGCTGGAGTTGACAGCTCTTATGCTTCAGCAGGGTCAGCAGCAGCTTGCAGCACAACCGGGCTGCATTCTGCTATGCCAGATACGGCCCTAATAAGCTCTGCAGCTTCCGCACGACATCTTCAACGCAAATCTGCTCAGCAATCTTTGTTATTTGCTCCTGCTGTTCTGCCAAACCCAGCTGCATTCTCTCACAGTGGCAAGGCTCCCCACCTTGGACAATCTGCCTTGGCGCCGCAGGCAAGCGCTCCGCACCATGCTGTTGCTGCAATGCATTTGTGTAGGTTGTTGTACACAGGCTGGCAGTAAGGCATTTCCTGACACTAAGTGGTTATTCACCTTGACCTGCAGGCACCAATAGCCTCTAAGTACAAAGATGCTGTCCAGGCGTTGTTCCCAATGAGGGGAGGGCACCAGGTGAGTTGCCTGACGCTCCACCTTGCAATGCAGATCTATACTGTATCGCTGAGATTTCTGTAACATTTCAGTGTGTACGCTGGTAGCGTTTCACTCAAATCAGCACTGCTTTCCAGAAGCGTAGACATGCTTTGGGGGATCTTGCAGGATGCTGAAATGCTGATGCCAAAAGAGGGCAGGCTTGTCAATGATGTGCCAAGCATAGCAGGTGGCGTGCAAGCTGCTCACACACAGCATCCGTCAGATCAGCTACCAAATCAGGGTCTGAAGGAAAGGTCAGGGTATGAACAAGGAACGGTCAATGAAGCCAACTTCAGCTGGGATTATATTGAGTCACCACAGCAAAGCAAGGATTTCTTGGGACACCGGAAGTGTGACATCAGAGAAAGCCTCGACATGGATTTCAACTCTGATGAACCCGTGGCAGTCACTCGCCGTAGTAAGGACTATGGGGAACGTACAAGAGAGTGTGACTCACGAAGGTGTGCAAAGCAGCCTAGGTAAAGGCAGGTCCTATTCAGGCTCACAAGATAGCACCTGATGTGCTGCGTAGGCAGATCAGTTTGGTCTGTGCAAGTTCTTATCGTGTTTGGTCTGTGGGTGGGCAAACATGTATTTGACATATTATAATAATGTTTGCGCTTCACACTTGAGGCAGACACATGGTTAAGAGACGAGTGAATGGAGTAATGTGTAGCATTATTATGCTGTGTATGATGATTATTATTATGTACTCCCGCTTACAGCCTTTCCATAATTGTATTCAGTTTGTGGCTACATGACTAGCATGCATTCCTCGTGGCTTGTGTGCTGAAGAGGGATCTGACTGTTAGATATGCCTGGGCTGCCTTTGGCCTACTCTTTTTTGTAGTGCCAACTTTCTGGCATGATGTCTTCCGCATCTCTTCTGCAGCTTATACACTGCTGACCACACGGCACATAGGTTTGGGTCAAACATGGCACGTGCAATCAGTTTCTGTGTTTTGTTCATCTTTTCTTATGGCAGCACAATTTTGACACGTATAGAGAGATGTATATAGAGATCATATGGCCTAGCATGTGAGTTTTGATCAA
>JAABUS010005702.1_pt1 | contig 16017 bp, 16 predicted proteins | sample 5560161 | NCBI WGS metagenome assembly JAABUS01 (sample SAMN10711885, study PRJNA513376) | rock metagenome | isolation source: Antarctica rocks | place: Antarctica: Victoria Land, Trio Nunatak nord | collected 2016-01-04
CCAACTACCTGCTGGCCGAGATGACCGCCGAGCACGTGAAGGTGGTCCTGACCGGCGAGGGCGCCGACGAGCTGTTCGCGGGCTACGAGTACCTGGCCGACCTCGAGCATCCCGAGGAGCTGCACGATGAGATCGTCCGCACCGTCGAGGGCCTGCACAACCTGAACCTGCAGCGGGCCGACCGCGTGACCATGGCCCACGGCCTGGAGGCGCGCGTGCCGTTCCTGGACCGCGAGGTGATCGCCCTCGCGCTGCGTCTGCCCGCCCAGTGGAAGCTCGCACCGCCCGGGACCCAGGAGAAGATGCTGCTCCGCCGTGCCTTCGAAGGCTGGCTGCCCCACGAGCTGCTCTACCGCGACAAGGAGCAGTTCGGCGACGGCAGCGGCGCCGCGGACGTCCTGACGCACAAGCTCGAGGAGACCGTAAGCGACGACGACTTCGAGGCCGAGCGCGAGCTGGTGAGCCCGTCCTTTCGGACCAAGGAGGAGCTGGCCTACTTCCGGATCTGGTCCGAGCACCTCGGCGGCGTTCGCCCCGAGGTCACGCTGGCGCGCTTCGCGACGGCTTAGCCGGGCGGGCCGGACGCCCGGTCGGGCGTGATCACCGGCCCGAAGCCCACCCGCAGCAACGCCCCACCGCCCGGCGCGTTCGCGGCCTGGGCGAAGCCCCCGTGGGCCTCCGCCGCCTGGGCGACGATGGCCAGGCCCAGCCCCGAGCCTGAAGTGCCGCGCGCCGTGGCGGCGCGGTAGAAGCGCTCGAACACGTGCGGAAGATCCTCGGCGGCGAAGCCGGGACCGTGGTCGCGGATCGACAGCACGCCGGCGGCGACCGAGACCTCCACGGCCGTCCCCGGAGGGCTCCACCTGGTCGCGTTGCCGATGAGGTTCGACACCGCCCGCGCCATCCGCTCGGGCTCACCCCGGATCAGCGTCGGGTCAAGCCGGGTCTCGATCCTCACCCCGTCGGGGACGCGGCGCTCTGCCCGCTCGGCCACCGAGGCCACCAGCTGATCGAGCCAGACGTCGTCCTGCCCGGCGCCCGGCTTGGAGCCCCGGGCCAGCTCCACCACGTCGCCGACGAGCTGGGTCAGCTCGTCCAGCTCGTCGACGATGTCCGCGCGCATGCGCTCGCGCTCGTGCGAGGGCAGGCGGTCGGCCTCGCCCAGCGTCTGGATGTTGGCCCGCAGGCTGGCGATCGGCGTCCGCAGCTCGTGGCTGGCGTCGGCCACCAGGTGCCGCTGGGCCTCCACCGAGTGCTCGAGCGCGTCCAGCGTGGAGTTGAAGGAGCGGGCCAGGCGGGCCAGCTCGTCGTCGCCCACGACCTCCATCCGCTGCGACAGGTCCGGATCGGCGCGCAGGCTCTCCGTGCGGCCGGTGAAGCGGGCTATCGGCACGAGCGCCGCCCTCGCCACGATCGCCCCCAGCCCCGCTCCAAGTGCGATGCCCACGGCGCCCACGAGCGCCAGCGCCACGAGGATCCGCTCGAGCTGGGAGTCGACCTCCTCCAGCGAGCGGGCCACCTGCACCGCGCCGCCGGCCGGCAGAGCACGCGTGTAGACCCGCAGGTGGCCGCCGTCGACATCGGCGTCGGCCAGGTAGCTCTCCCCGCCCTGGCGGGCCAGGGCGCGGGCGCGCTCGCCGGCGGGAATCCCCCGCCCGGCGCCGGGCGGACGCAGCACGCCGCCGCCGGGGGAGATGAACTGGGCGTAGGTGTCGGGGCGCCCGAAGGGCCCGCCCCGGGGACGCAGGCGCCGCGACAGCCGGCGCTGGCGGTTGGGGGCAAGGCCGGGCAGCGCGCCGGCGCCGGGGGGCGGGCCTCGTCGCGCGGGCGGCGGGGGCGGTCTGTCACCCCCGTCAGGGCCACCGACGTCGCGCAGGCCCACCGCCCGCCGGGTGAGCGAGTCGTCGACGCCGCCGCGCAGGGAGGAGCGCACGGCCAGGTAGGTGAACACCGCGGTGGCGATCACCGCCGCCGCGACCGCCAGCGCCGCCACCGCGGCGATCCGGGCACGCAGGGTCACGCCGGCTCGCGCAGGGCGTAGCCCACGCCCCGCACGGTGTGGATCAGGGGCCGGGCCCCGGCGTGCTCGAGCTTTCGCCGCAGGTAGCCCACGTACACGCGCAGCGCGTTGGACGCCGGACCGAAGTCATAGCCCCACACGCGGTCGTAGATGACGTCGTGGGGCAACACCCGGCGTGGGTTGCGCATCAGCAGCTCGAGCAGCTGGTACTCCGTGCGGGTCAGCTCGACGAACCGGTCACCGACCACGGCTCCGTGGCGCTCGCCGTCCAGCTCCAGCTCGGCGAAGCTCAGGCCGTCCTCCTGCGCGGCCGGCCCCGACCGGCGCAGCAGAGCCCGCAGCCGGGCCTTCAGCTCGCCCACGTCGAAGGGCTTGACCAGGTAGTCGTCGGCCCCGGCGTCCAGCCCGTCGATCCGATCGGACACGGCGTCGCGTGCGGTCAGCACGAGCACGGGCAGCCGGTTCCCCGATCCGCGCAGGCGCCGGCACACCTCCAGCCCGTCCATGTCGGGCAGGCCCAGGTCGAGCACCATCGCGTCGGGCGCGCCCGACGCCGCCGCGCCCAGCGCCTGCTGCCCGTTCTCGGCCACCTGGACCTCGTGATCGGCGAGGGTCAGGGCGCGTCGCAGGGCGTCGCGAAGCGAGCGATCGTCGTCCACCACCAGGATTCGCATCCGTCCATTGTGGCCTCGACCCGGTGGACGCGAAGCCGCTCCTACCTTGGGCTTACTCTGCACAGGTGGCTCCGAGCAACGACTCCCCTTTCGCCCTGCGTCTGAGCGGGGCGGTCAAGCGCTACGGCGACGTGACGGCCGTGGACGGGCTCGACCTCGAAGTGCCCCTCGGCACCTGCGTGGGCCTGCTGGGGCCCAACGGAGCGGGAAAGTCCACCACCATGAAGATGCTCACCGCCCAGGTGATCGCCGACGCGGGCGACATCGAGGTGCTGGGCTACACCCTCCCGGGCGAGTCCAAGCAGGCGCGCGCGGAGTGCGGGGTCGTGCCCCAGCTGGACAACCTGGACACGACGCTGACCGTGGAGCAGAACCTCGTCGTCTTCAGCCACCTCTACCGCGTGCCGCGCGCCGAGCGCCGAGCCGCGGTGGACCGGGCGATCCAGATCGCCAGGCTCGGCGACCGCCGGGGCGCGAAGGTGGACGAGCTGTCGGGCGGCATGCGCCGCCGGCTGCTGATCGCACGCGCGCTGGTCCACCAGCCCCGGCTGCTGCTGCTCGACGAGCCCACGGTCGGCCTCGACCCCCAGGTGCGACAGGAGCTGTGGGCGCTGATCGACGGCCTGCGCGCACAGGGCACCTCGATCCTGATGTCCACCCACTACATCGAGGAGGCCGAGCGGCTGGCCGACACGGTGTCGATCGTCTCGCACGGCAGGGCCGTGGCCACCGGGCCGCCCCGGGAGCTGATCACCGAGCACGCCGGGCGCGAGGTGGTGGAGGTCTACGGGCCGCCCGACCACCTCGCCGAGGCCGAGCGGGGCGCCGCCGCGGCGGGCTTCTCCACCCGCCGCACGGGCACCTCGGTGGCGGTCATGGGGCTCGAGAGCGCCAACGGCGACGCCCCCGAGGGGGTGCGCCGCCAGGCCAACCTCGAGGACGTGTTCGTGCTGTTGACCGGCGAGGAGATCTCGTGAGCGCCCCGGCCGCCCGGAGCCGCCGCAAGCTGGGACGGCTGGAACGCCCGGCGCTCCAGGGCGTGCTGGTGCGCGAGATCATCAACTTCTCGTCCTACTGGAGGGCCACCACCTTCTCCTCCACGGTCGAGCCGACCATCTACCTGCTGGCCTTCGGCTTCGGCTTCGGCTCGCTGGTCTCCAAGGTCGGCGGGCTGGACTACATCGAGTTCGTGGGCACCGGGACGGTCGCTACCGCGGTGCTGTTCGCGTCGGTCTTCCCCGCCATGTTCGGGACCTTCGTCAAGTACCAGTTCCAGCACACCTACGACGCGATCCTGGCCGCCCCCGTGGACACGGAGGAGCTGGTCACCGGCGAGGCGCTGTGGATCTCCATGCGCGCCGGCGTCTTTGGCTGCGCACCGCTGCTGGTGGCCATGCTCTTCGGCCTCGACCCCTCGTGGGGCATGCTCGCGGTGCCGGCCATCTGCTTCACCGCCGGCTTCGGCTGGGCCTGCTTCGGGATCCTGATCTCCGCCGTGCTGAAGTCGATCGACAACTTCTCATACGTGACCAGCACGGTGATCACGCCCCTGTTCCTGGTCGCCGGCACCTTCTTCCCGATCGACCGGCTGCCCGGGTGGGCGCAGGTCGCCGCCAACGTCAACCCGCTCTACCACTGCGTGCAGCTCGTGCGCGACGCCGCCTTCGGGTGGGACTTTCCCGCCGACGCCGCCCACTACGGGGCGCTCGTGGTCTTCGGCCTGCTGGCTTGGCGGCTTGCCATCAACCGCATGACCAGGAAGCTCATTAATTGATGCTCTCGACGGATTGGGATGCCCTCGACGGATTGGGCATCCATGCCCAATCCGTAAACGGCGATGCGGTTGTCCACCGCAGCCGGCATGCGGTCGTCTAGCGCAGCAGCGCCGCGGCGGCCGCCACCAGCGCCGCGTTTCCCTCCGCGGGGCTGCCGTCGGCCATGACCAGCGTGTCCTCCAGGCCGATGCGCAGGTCGTGGCCTCTGGCCGCCGAGAGCTCCAGCACCGACCACGTGGCCACGCCCAGCCCGTGGCCCAGGCGCAGAGCATCCACGGCCTCGCGGTCCAGCGCGGCGTCGATGGCCCGAGCGGTGGCCAGCTGGTCCGCGGCGTCGTCGTCGGCGGGCTCGATCAGCACCCGCAGCAGTCCCTCGGCCATCCCGCCCGACACCAGCCGCTCCACATCCTCGGCCGAGGCCAGGCCGGCCTCGACCTCGATCCCGCGATCGACCAGGGCGGCCATCACCTCCAGCGCGCCTTCCTCGCTCAGGTTCACCGAGGCGAAGTCGGGCTCCGCCCACTGGTGCACGGCGGCCACGCGGCTCGCCAGCTGCGGCTCGATCCACGCCCCCGTGCTCACGCCGACCGGCACCCCGGCGGCGTCGCGCACCGCCTCCACCGCGGCGTCGACCACTGCCGGGTCGAGCGTCTCGCGCCCGTGCCCGTCGCGCGGGTGCAGGTGGATGGCCCCGGCCCCGGCCGCGACACAGGCGGCCGCGTCGCGGGCGGACTCCTCCGCCGTGAGGGGCAGCGCGGAGTGATCGCCGGGCTCGCGGGCCCCGTTGATGCAGGCCTTTAGGAGCATTTCAGCGTTGCGGCGAGTGCACGATCGCGTCGATCTCCACCAGCGCACACTTGGGCAGCGCTGCCACGCCGACGGCGGCACGGGCCGGCGGGTCGTGGCCTTCGAAGAAGGCGCCATAGGCCTCGTTGATCTGGGCGAAGGCCCCCAGGTCGGTCGTGTAGACGGTCAGGCGCACCGCCTGGTCGAGGCGCGCGCCCGCCGCCTCGGCCACCGCCGCCAGGTTGCGCAGGCACTGGGCCGCCTGCTCGCCCGGCGTCTCGCCGACCAACCCCGATCCCGAGGGGTCCAACGGGATCTGGCCCGAGCAGAAGACCAGGTCGCCGACTCGTACGGCCTGGCTGTAGGGGCCGATCGCGTCCGGGGCCAAGTCGGTGTGGACCGTGACACGGTCGGGAGACATGGACCGACCCTATTGCTCAGCTCGGCGCCGGCATGGTGCCCCCCTGCAGCGCCTGGGCCACCGCGACCAGGTTGGCGGCGGCCGCCCGCCCGGTGGAGTGCGACCACTCCTTGCCCTCGTCGCTGTCGAGGTAGACGTCGCCCGGGCCGGGGCCCCGGTTCCAGTAGGTCCAGGACTGACCGGGGACGGTGTAGCCGATGTCCACGAGACCCCCCGAGATCTCGGAGATCACGTGGTGGGCGCCGTCCTCGTTGCCGGTGACCACCACGCCGGCCACGCGGTCGTAGGCCACCGGGCGTCCGTCGGACGCCTGTTCGGAGAGCATCGCGTCCATCCGCTCGAGCACCCGCTGCGCGACGCTGGACGGGCGCCCGATCCACGTCGGGGTGGCCACGATCAGGATCTCAGAGCCCAGGACCTTGTCGTGGATCACCGGCCAGCCGTCTCCCGCTCCTTCGTCGGAGGTCACCCCGGGCTTCACGTCGTGGTCGACCACGCGAACGACCTCGGTCTCGACTCCCTGCTCCGACAGCGCCTCGATCACCACCCCGGCCAGCGCCTCGGTGTTCGAGGTCTGGGGAGAGGGCTTGAGGGTGCAGTTCAGGATGATCGCGCGCAAGTGGCTCCGTTCTCTTGGTGCAGAGGGGACGGATCTACATACCCGGACCTCGCGCTCGGCGCACCGGACTCAACCGTGATGGCGCGTCTGCCGATGCTCGGGAGGTGAACGTCGACGACCTCGTCCTGGTCCAGGGGATGCACGACACGCGCCTGGCGTTGCGTCGCTTCAAGGATCGCCCGGGGGCGGTGCTGCGGCCGTGGATGGGCCTCAGCGTGATCATCGCCCTAGTGCTGCTCGCGACGGTCTGGGCGGTGGCCGCGCTCAGCCCCGCCGACCCGACCACGATCCCGCTCAACGGGGTCGCCTTTGACCCGGGCCTGGCCGACTACGGCCACATCCTCTACCGCAACTCGCTGGTGCTGGCGCTGCACGCCATGGCCTGCGTCGCCGGATTCATGGCCGGCAGCTCGCTTCCCCTGTCCGCGGCCAACCGCAGCGGTGTGGACCGGTGGGTGCACGAGAAGGCGGGACCGCTGGCGATCGGCTTCGTCACCCTGGCCACCCTGTTCTCCCTGGGCACCCAGGCCTACGCGATCGGGGGCACGGCCGCCACGGTCGCCGCACAGCTTCAGATCTCTCCCGGCCTGCTCATGCTCGGCCTGCTCCCCCACGCCCTGCCCGAGCTCGTGGCCCTGTTCCTGCCGCTGGCCGCGTGGCTGATCGCCAGCCGCCAGAAGCGCTGGGACGAGCTGCTGGGCGCCACGGTGGTCTGCGTCGGGCTGGCCGTGCCCGTCCTGCTGGTCAGCGCCGCCGTCGAGTTGTGGATCTCGCCAGAGCTGATGAAGGCGATCGCCGGCGCCTGAGCAATCGCGCCAACCGGCGGCTGCGGTGTCGTGCGACATGCTGTGGGCTCCCGTGAGACCCCCCGACGGAGCCCAGATCCACGCGCCCGAGTTCCCACCCAAGATGGGATGGCTGAACGTCGCTTTCCTGCGCATGGCCGGAATGGTCGACCGCCGGGTGGTGATGATCGAGTTCTTCGACACCGCGCGGATCAACTCGCATCGCACGCTTCCCTACCTGCAGGGCTGGCAGGCCCGCTACGCCGACCACGGGCTGCGCGTGATCGGCGTTCACACCCCCGCCTACTCCTTCGGGCGCGATCGCGAGACCGTGGAGCGGGCAGCGGGCGCCATGGGGATCGATCACCCCGTGCTGCTCGACCCCGACTACCGCGTGTGGAGGCTCTACGGCAACCGCGGCTGGCCCGGCCGGTACCTGTTCGACCGGCGCGGGCTGCTGCGCTACATCCACTACGGGGAGGGCGACTACGTCGATGCCGAACAGGCGATCGTGGAGGTGCTCTCAGAGCTCGACGGCGCCGATCTGGGCGACCCGCCCGAGCCGCTGATGGCGCTGCGCCCCGAGGACGAGGAAGGGGCGCTGATGGAAGCCCAGACGGCCGACGTGTCGCTGCCGGGCCAGAGCGAGCGGCTGGACCTGGGAGGCGACTGGATCGACGGCGAGGACTACATCGAGGCCGCCTCGGCGGGCGCGACGGCTAGGGCCCGGTGGAGGGGCGGCGAGGCCTACGCGGTGCTGTCGGGAACGGCGGAGTCCGGATTGCACGAAACCGAGGGGATGGTGACGGCCGACGCGCCCGGCCTGCGCCTGCACGGGTTCCAGTTCACGCCGGCTGCGCCTACGCCTATCGGGCGGCCAGGGCCTTCCTGATCTCCTTGGGGGAGGTCGCGAATCAAGACCGCAATCGACATCTGCCGCGTCGACGGACGGCGAAGCAGTCCCTCGCCCGCGCCTCGGTGAGTTGGGCCTCAACGGGCAGCCCGACATGAGGCAAGAGCCGCCTGGCGACCTACCTACGCTCGCCCTGCACCCTTGCATGCCACCGGTTCCACCCGGCCAGCGTCCGCTGTCGACCGCGGGAAGGCTGCCCCACAACGTCCGGTCGGCTCGATGCCTCACGCACTTACGGGCTCGCTCGCAGGATGCGACGCTAGCGGCATCCATGGTTTGGGTTTCTTGTCCAGCGTCGCGGGTTGACTCGACTCTCGCGATATGCGCGTTCTCGATGATGATCGCGGAGAGGCGAGTGTCCGATCGCACAGCGCCTCCCTCCCTAGGGAGTGCTTGATGGGGACCGGGAGAGACCTCTCGGATGCGCTGCCGCACCGAGTCATCTGCGTCGTTCTCGCCAGGTTGTCTGTGTCTAGCCTTGGCGCTCGCCCAGCCAGCTGGAGCGACGCGACAAGCGCCTGACTGGGTCCCGATAGAGAGCGATTACTCGCAGGGTGAGGATTGTCAAGGCAACGTTGACCCGATTGGTTTAGTGATGTTCGGTGAAGGTATCACCGGGCAAAACCAGCAAGAGATGGTCCAATTCCACACCGGCTGGGAAGCTGGTGACTCGGCGCCCCGTCAGGCCACACTCAACTCGGGCTTCGTGTGCGATGCGATGGATATAGATAACCAAAGCGATTGTGGCACCTGCGACCGCCGGCACGTCCGCTTGAACTATGTCGGACATCCAAGGTATTTCGCTTATGCAGCGGGGAGTGTGGTGTCGACCTCCGACAATGTGGTAGTCGGTACCCCCCATTCTGAGCTGTGGGACGATGATTGCAAGGACGGGGGGTTTCTCGGCTCCGGCACAGGCGGACACAGAACCTGGAGCTTTTCAGACGCGCGCGACTACGTCACAAGCGCGATGGCGAGTGAGCACCCTTGGGAACCGGTTTGGTACGGAAACAATGAGCGGAGGCCCCAGTGCACCGAGCGGGAGACGAGCTGGGCATCGGGGGACGGTGTCGTTCACTACATCTTCAGCTGGCCCATAGATTCGCCTCCCCCCTGGAAAGCTGAATGCGATGAAGGGGTCGGCGGAGGCACCTGCTGATGGGTGAGGAGACCGAGGAAATGCGAAGTGACATCCGGGTGAGGAAGCAGGCCGGCGAGCAACATCCTCGATGCTGCCTATGGACGCTGGGACTCGTGCTGTTTGTTGCCATCGCACAATTCTCGGCCGTGAGTTGCGGATCCCAAGTGGGCAGCCAGGAGGGTGGCAGGGTGGAGAACCGCCAGGAGAACTTACGCGAGAGAGGCGAGCGCTTACACCGCGGGTTGAAGCAGCGCTCGTTAGCCGGGCGAAACTCTGAACCAGCGGAACGGATGGCGGGCCTTGGCCGGCCCTGTGCGGAGGCCGACGGCTTCGACTACTACTCCCTCAGCACGTCGTTCGAGGGCTTGGAGCTCGCCGGCAAGGGAAGGCAATGTGAACCGCCGCCCAAGAAGCTCCGGGATCCCAGCGGCAGGCTGGTCTACATGAATCCAGCTCGGACGAACACGGTCTTCTACGTCTACGGCAGCTGCAAGCCGCCTCGCGATGCGGACACGGGTCTCGCGACAGAGGGTGGCTGCACGCCGCCGCTCTCGGTCAACAGCAGTCCCGCGTGCGAACAGCCCCATTCGCTGTATGCGAGATACGCCGCCGGCGGGTCTCCGGTTCCCCATCAACACTTACGCGTGAGGGGTGCGCCCGCGGCGATATTCGGGGGGCGACCCCGAGATGATGTGACCCGGATCGAGCTTTACGCAGGCGACGCCCGCGTCCTGATTGCTGGCCGTGATGCTGAAACCGTGAGGCGCGCGGCGGCCCAGATTGCAGCTCCCAGAACCAGTCGCGGCGGCGCAAGAGAGGCAGGCGCCGTTCTGCCCAACGCGATAAGGGGCGCCGCGGAAGATACCGCGACCGAGAATCCGCGATGCTGATTCCCCAAGCGGGATGTGCAGTCCAGTTGCGTTCGGCTCAAGAGGGGGTAACCGCACAACGGGTCAAGGTTAGGCGGCCGACAGTAGAGCAATCGACGCTGTCGCCGAGCGATCACCGGATGGGATGCGCCCGGTGACGAGCACAAGGGAACTTGCTGCTGTGTCCTTTCGAGCCGTCCTTGGAATCGTCGGTGTAGCCGCGCTGGCGTTCGGCGGTCTGTGGGCATATGAAGCGATGGACGTTTTCGACCCTAACTTCAACCCGAAGGGCGGGCTGGCCGGGTACCAGAAACGCGCTCTGGCGATCCTCGGCGCCTTGGGCGTGCTTGCCGCGTTGGTGACAGGTGGCTCGGCACTCGCCTACGCCAAGACCGCCACTCGTCGCTTCCTCGCGGGCGTAGCTCTGGGTGGACTGTGCGGCGTGCTTCTCTTCGTCGTCTGGATCGACCTATACGAGGTCGCGGGAGGCTCCGGCTGAGGCTTCGTGCAGTTGAAGCTGGGCGGGTCGGCGCACACCGCTCCGCCTGCTGGGACCCACTCATTGAAACTTCGACTCGGGCCCGACCTACGCTGATCTCGATGCCGTACACGCCGCCCAGCCGACAAGAGGCCGACAGTGGAGCGCGACCCCAAGGCTTCGGTGACAGGGACGGGGTCGCCGCGGCGTACGCCGCCTGGGCGCCAACGAGCACAGCCGGCTCGCCGCCTGCGTCCCGGACTTCGGGACGACGTGACGGGTGCGCACGCACACGAGCGGGTCGATGACAAAGGCAGGCGACGCCTATCGGGCGGCCAGCGCCTTCCTGATCTCCTTTGGGAGCATGAAGCGCACGTCCTCCTGGACCACCTCGAACTCGGACACGTCTTCGGTGCCGCGCTCACGGAAGTGCTCGACCAGCCGCTGGACCAGCTCCTCGGGGGCGCTGGCTCCGGAGGAGATGCCGACCACCCGCTTGCCCTCCAGCCACTCCTCCTCGACCTGTGCCTCGTTGTCGATCAGGTGGGAGTCGGCGCCGTGATCGCGGGCCACCTCGACCAGGCGGTTGGAGTTCGAGGAGTTGCGCGACCCGATCACCAGCACCAGGTCGCACTCCGCGGCCATCTGGCGCACGGCCATCTGGCGGTTGGTCGTCGCGTAGCAGATGTCGTCGGTGCGCGGTCCGGTGATGTTCGGAAACCGCTCGCGCAGCTTGAGGATGATCGCGCGGGTCTCGTCGACCGCCAGCGTGGTCTGGGAGATGAAGGCGACCTTGTCGGGGTCGTCCACCTCGAGCGTGTCCACATCGTCCTCGGTCTCGATCAGCACGATGTTGTCGGGCGCCTCGCCCATCGTGCCCTCCACCTCCTCGTGGCCGTCGTGGCCGATCATCACGATCGTGTAGCCCTCGGCCGCGAACTTCTTGGCCTCCACGTGCACCTTCGTGACGAGCGGACAGGTGGCATCGAGCGTCTTCAGCTCGCGTGAGGCCGCGTTGGCGTGCACCGAGGGCGCCACGCCGTGGGCGGAGAAGACCACCGTCTCGCCCTCGGGAACCTCGGTCTCCTGCTCCACGAAGATCGCGCCGCGTCCGCGCAGCTGCTCCACGACGTGCTTGTTGTGCACGATCTCCTTGCGCACGTAGACGGGCGGGCCGTAGAGCTCGAGAGCGCGCTCGACGGTCTGGACGGCACGGTCCACGCCCGCGCAATACCCGCGGGGTGCGGCCAGGAGCAGCTTTTCCGGTGCGGTGGGCATCCGTTCAGAGTCTAGGCAGGAGCTCCATCACCGTCTCGCCGACGGCGTCGAGGCTGCGCTCGGAGATCTGCGACATGTCATCGCAGGTGCGGTGGAAGCAGGCGTAGTCGAAGTCGATCAGGTCGACCGCCGGCACGCCGCGGGCCAGGAACGGAGTGTGGTCGTCCTGGATCCGGCCCTGCGTGCCGGCCGGAAACACGCGCCCGACGCCGGCGCGGCGGGCGGCGGCCCGCAGCTTGGACCACAGCTCGGGGTCCGCGCTCGCGTCGCGGCGAAGCCGCAGGCCGCGCTGGCCGACGAAGTCCAGCAGCACCATCGCACGGGCGCCCCGGTAGGTGGCCGCGGCCACCTTGCTCCCACGCAGTCCGCGCGCCTCGAACTCCACGTCGGGCGTCCCCGCCGGGCTCTCCTCCCCGTCGAAGGCGATGAACACGAGCGTGGAGCGCAACCGGCGCGGCTTGACAGTGCGCGCGAGCTGGGTGACCACGGCGGTGGACGCCGCCCCGTCGTTGGCGCCCACGAAGCCGGGGATGTCCTTGGTGTCGTAGTGGGTGCCGATCACCACCACCCGCCGGCGGTCCCGACCGGGAACCACTCCGATCACGTTGCGAAGCCCGCCCGGGACGGATTGGAAGCGCCCACCGGGCAGCGACCGGCGCAGACGCTCGGCCAGCCCGCGCGACGCCGCCGAGCCGGCGGGGCGCGGTCCGATGGCCACCTGGCGGCGAACCGACTCGTAGGCGCCCCTGGAGTTGAACCGGTGGGTCGTGGGGCGAGGGACGGTGGAGGCGGCCTCGGCGGCGGCGCCGCTGGAGGCGCTTCCGTTCACGAAGGGCACGTTGTCGGTGGCCACCAGCGCTATCAGCGTGCCGGCGAGAAGGATCTGGAGAACGAGCACGGCGGCGAGAAGACGCATCGCCGACATTGTGGCGGTCTTTCAATCGCACGCTACGGGCGCGAGCGACGACTCGTTTGTCTGGGGGACGGATTAGTCGTCGCTCACCGAAGCCAGAGGTCAGAAGTCGTCGCCGATCTTCCACACGCCGTCCTCCTTGATCACCTCCACATCGCCACCGCTGTCCGGATCTCGGTCGCCCGGAACGTCCACCGACACCGCGCGCTCGAGTCGTTGTAGAAGTCGACCTCCCCCGCGACTGCCCGCTCGGCCCCGGCGAAACCGGTGGCCCTGAGCGCCTGCTCGCAATCGCAGGCGGCGAGAGCCACCGCCAGGGCGAGCAGCGACATCAGACCACATGCGCGACGAGCAATTCGACAGGGCTGTACGCCACCGCCCACGTTGGGCATGGTAAGCGCCGCGGGCAGCAACTAGGTTCTAATCCATGGCGCAGGGCCACAAGGACCGGCTGAGCGCGGTCGACGCCTCGTTCCTGCACGAGGAGCACGAGTCGTCGCACATGCACGTGGGAGCCGTGGTGATCCTCGACGGCCCTCCCCCCTCGCGCGAGGAGTTCGTGGAGCACATCGAGTCGCGCCTGCACCTGGTGCCGCGCTACCGCCAGAAGCTCTCGTTCCCGCGCTTCGAGATGGGCCGGCCCTTCTGGATCGACGATCCGCGCTTTAACCTCGAGTACCACGTCCGCCACACCGCGCTGCCCTCGCCCGGGTCGCTCGCGCAACTCCGCGGCCTGGCGGGGCGGATCTTCTCGCAGCGCCTGGACCGGTCCAAGCCGCTGTGGGAGCTGTGGCTCGCGCAGGGCCTCGAGAACGGGGGCTTCGCCCTCCTTTCCAAGACCCACCACGCGCTGGTGGACGGGATCTCGGGGGTCGACCTCGCAACCGTGCTGTTCGACCTGACCGCGGCCCCCGTCGAGGCGCCGGCCGCGGACACGGCCTGGAGCCCTGCGCCCGAGCCCTCGCAGGCCGAGCTGCTGGCCGAGGGGGTCAAGAGCCTGGTCCGCACACCCGCCCGGCTGGCCTCGAGCGCGATCGGGGCGGCCGGCCACCCCAAGAGGACCCTGGGCGCGGCACGCGAAGCCGCGGAGGGCCTGGGCGAGGTGGCCCGAGCCGGGCTGGACCCGGCCCCCGACGTGCCGCTGAACGTGCCCATCGGACCGCACCGGCGGCTGTTCTGGGTCCAGAGCGAGCTGGCCGACTTCAAGCGGGTGAAGAACGCGCTGGGCGGCACCGTGAACGACGCCTTCCTGGCCGTGGTGGCCGGCGGCCTGGCCCGGTGGCTGCGGACGCGAGGCGTGCGCACCGAGGGGCTGGAGCTGCGGGGCCTGGTGCCCGTCTCCATCCGCTCGGACGCCCACCGTGGTCAGCTGGGCAACCAGATCGCGGCGCTGCGCGGCCCGCTGCCCGTCTACGCCGACGATCCGGTGGAGCGGCTGCGGATCGTACGCGAAGCGATGCAGGGGATCAAGGAGTCCAAGCAGGCCCTGGGCGCCGAGGTCATCTCCGGCCTCGAGGACTTCGCGCCTCCCACGCTGCTGGCCCAGGCCGCTCGGCTGAACTTCTCCACGCGCCTGTTCAACCTGATCGTGACCAACGTTCCCGGACCCCAGTTCCCGCTGTACCTGATGGGCCGCGAGATGCGCCAGATCGTGCCCGTGGCCTTCCTGCCCGACCACCACGCGCTCGCGATCGCGGCCATGAGCTACAACGGCAAGCTCAGCTTCGGCCTGCTGGGCGACTACGACGCCATGCCCGACCTGGACCGGCTCGCCCACTTCTTCGAGGAGTCGCTGGCGGAGCTGGTGGATGCCGCAGACGAGACGGGCATCGTGCCCGCCTCGTAGATGCCGCAGACGAGACGGGCATCGTGCCCGCCTCGTAGATGCCGCCGACCAGACGGGCATCGTGCCCGCCTCGTAGATGCCGCCGACCAGACGGGCATCGTGCCCGCCTCGTAGATGCCGCCGACCAGACGGGCATCGTACCCGCCTCGTAGAACGTCAGCGGACCGGGATGAACTCTTCGGTCAACGGCCCTGGCGCGGCTTCTTCGCCCCCCGGACCACCAGCCGCACGTCGGCCTTCCTCGGCTTCGCCTCGCGGTTGCCCCCCTTGTCGCGTGCGCGGGTGTAGAGGCGGTAGACGCCGGGCTTGAGACGCAACAGGGCGGACCGCTTGCGGGTCGAGCGCTTGACCCGCCGGTACTTTCCGCGGCCCTTTCGCATGTAGAGGTCCGCGTCGCGCACGCCGGACGGGATCAGCGCCGGGCGGCCGGCCGGGTCCGAGGCCGACCAGCGGACCCGCACCTTGGCCCGGCGGGCGCCGCGCGCGGCGCGGACGCGCCGCTTGGCCCGCGCCCTGGACGCCGGGACGACGCGGTCCAGCCGGCGGGCGGCGTCCACGGTGCGGCCCGCGTCGATGATCCCCCACCCCAGCTCGGGTTCCCAGGCGCCGCGGCCCCTGGAGCGCTGCTTGATCAGCGTGAGCTTGTCGCGCAGGGAGAGGAAGGGGTTCAGCGCCGACACAAGCGCGGCCAGGCCGGTCACCTGCGGCGTAGCTATCGAGGTGCCGGCCAGGTAGCCGTAGTCGTCGTCGGAGCCGATCGCACGGCGACAGACGCAGCCGCCCAAAAACAGCGGCGGAGCGCCCTCGCGCGATGCGCCCGAGGCCGGGAAGGTGGAGATGAGTCCGGGGGGCCCGGCCGGACCGTCGTCGAAGAATCCATAGGCGGCCACCGAGATCTGACTGCCCAGGCCGGTTCCCGCCCGGCGGTCGGAGAAGTCGGCGGCGGTGACCACCAGCCCGCGCCCGGCGCTGAGATCCGGGGCGTTGCCCGGCTGCAGCAGGCTGGCGGGGGCGCCCTGATCGACGTCGGGGTTGTTGCTGGCCGCGGCGACCAGCACCACGCCCTTGCCCGCCGCGTAGTCGATCACCTGGCCAAGCGCGGAACTGGGGGCACCGCCGCCGAAGCTCAAGTTGATGGCCTGCGCCCCGCGATCGACGGCGATCCGGATGCCCTCGATGATGTCCTGATCGCTGATGCCGCCGCTGGACCCCTGGCCGAGCTTGACCACCGCCAGCCGGCAGCCCCAGCCCGCGCCCGCGATCCCCGCGCCGTTGTCGGTGCCGGCGCAGGCCAGCCCGGCGGTGTGGGTGCCGTGGCCGTCGGAGTCGGAGGTGGGCGCCGAGGTGCCGACCGCGTCGGCGCTGGCGATCTTGCCCGACATGTCGGCGATCGAACCATCGACACCGGAGTCGACGGCGCCCACGATCGCCCCCTGGCCGGTCGTCACGTCCCAAGCGGAGGGGAAGCCCTCGCGGGCCAGGGCCCACTGGATCGGCGT
>JAABUS010005704.1_pt1 | contig 16011 bp, 15 predicted proteins | sample 5560161 | NCBI WGS metagenome assembly JAABUS01 (sample SAMN10711885, study PRJNA513376) | rock metagenome | isolation source: Antarctica rocks | place: Antarctica: Victoria Land, Trio Nunatak nord | collected 2016-01-04
CAACCGCCCGGCGTCACTCGCGCACCGGATTTATGGTCTGAACTTTTCCAAAAGGCTGCGTTTGATAATTTGCGCGAACTATATTCAGGTCACGAAGACTTCGCGGGCGCATTCGTGCGCGCGATACTTTCTTCGAGCGCAAACACATCACCGCACCAGCCGAAAAAACTTGCTGCCGCGCGACGGGAAAGGGATTCTCTGCGCGAGGACTTGCTCGGCTGGATGCAGCAAACGCCGCTCATCATCGCGCCCGTCGGAGCCGTGCCAGCTTTTGCGCACGATACGCGCCGCGTGACCGTTGGCGATTCCTCGCAGAGCGTTTTTCGATCCTTCAGTTACGCGCAAACTTACAATGTGTTTGGCCTGCCGTGCGTTGCGATACCGGCGGGACGCACAGTGGAAAACTTGCCCGTCGGCGTGCAACTAGTTGGCCGCCCGTTGATGGAAGAAGAAGTTTTAGCCGCCGCCGCAATCATCGAAGAAGCACTCGGCGGTTGGCAGCCGCCTGCGAATCTTCCAGCATAAGAGAAAAGTAGTTGGACTGCTTCTTACTAAATGATAATTGATGTTTCAATCACATATGATGGACGCAATATAACAGCAAGATCAGAAACTGCCGGACATTCAGAGACTAGGCTTGCAACGATTGGATTATCCAAAGAGCGTTTTGGCGAAGTTGAGTGTATCGAGTGTATTGGAGAAGTATTGATTCCACAGATGCAACAAGACTTTTGGAATAGGGATAAAGGAAGCCGTGTCTATCGCTTCATTAATCCTTTCTTAATAGAATCCTTTGAACCCGATTTTGCTTTCGCCATAGTGCAGTATTTTTGCTATCAAGCTCACGGAAGTATCAAACCCGCTAGAAATCTTTGGAGGCACGTAATTAAACTTGACCATTTTATAATTTCCTTGAAGCTACCACAGTATTCAAGAATACCTGCGGAAAAAAGAAAGGCTTTCGAGAAGAAATTAAAGCGACAATTCGGACGGTTTGAGATTGAGGAATGAGTCCTGCTCTCTGTTATGAACTGAGTGCTGTTCGCAAGGCACATCCCGACTCAGTTATTTGCGCGCGTGTTAGCGGCAATCGCATTTTCGGCAAAAGAATGCGAAGATAAGCAACATTCAATGGAAACAATAAGAGAGTTAATGCCGCAAACACCCCACGTCGAACAACATTTTACGGCCAGCGAAGTCGTGCGCGATATTGTGATCGGCATGGCGGACGGATTGACTGTGCCGTTTGCGCTCGCCGCAGGTCTTTCGGGCGTCATCAATTCTTCGGGCATCATCATTACGGCGGGACTCGCGGAGATCGCCGCCGGATCAATTGCCATGGGACTCGGCGGTTATCTCGCCGCCAGAAGCGACGCAGAGCATTACGCGAGCGAACGTGTGCGCGAGGAGCTTGAGGTCATCGAAAAACCAAAGGCGGAAATGGCCGAAGTCGCAGATGTCTTTCGTGAATACGGTCTGAGCGGCCACGAGATTGCGCCGATCATCAAAAACTTTCAGAGCCGCCCGAAAGCGTGGGTGGATTTTATGATGCGCTTTGAACTCGGTTTGGAAGAGCCTCAACCGAAGCGCGCGCGCAACAGCGCCGCGACGATTGCCGGATCATACATCGCGGGCGGATTTATTCCGCTCGCGCCCTATATCTTTATACATGAAGCGCAAACGGCACTCGGCCTCTCTGTGCTTGTGACGCTGCTTGCGCTGCTCGTCTTCGGTTACGTCAAAGGAACTTTCACGGGCACTAGGCCCTTTCGCAGCGCGCTGCAAACAATGCTGATCGGCGGCCTCGCGGCGGCGGCGGCTTTCACTATTGCGCGCCTTATCTCGTAAAGCAAATGCGCCGTTATGACTTGTAGGAGTTGACTGATGAAAACACTGATAATCTTGCCAATAATCTTTGCTTTAGTTGTGACAGGGAGCTTTCCCGTTTATGGCTCTCAGCAAAATAATGAAATTACGGAGGTCACATTTGAACGAAAAGGGTGTAACGGGTTCTGCCCTGTTGATATAGTTGCTTTCCATAGAAATAGTTCGCATACATATACAGGGATCAGATATGTTGATCGAATCGGTAGTTACCAAGCAGATCAACGAGAATATAAATTTGATGTGCTAGTAAAGGTGTTAGAAAGAGTCAACTCTGCCGATTTGAACGAAGATTATGGGCGTGGGACATTTGATGCTCAGGTCATTACCCTGCGTGTAACTCGTGGGGGAAAGTCTAAAATAGTCACATCTTATGATCCAGAAAGGATGCCCGTTGAGTTAGTAATTATCAGTTCATTTATAGAGAACGTAGTGCCCAAGATTCGCTGGAAGAAAATTGTACAGTGAACCCAAGGCATGATATGTCATTCAAGCAGAACACGAATAGCGCGGCTTTCATCCGCGAGACTTGAATGCTTGATGCGTTGAATGCGCGCATGGTCAATTCCGGCGCTCGATGCTTTCATTTGCAATGCCGTCTCCGTTAATATCTCGGATGTGAAGTCGTTTTATTTCATCACCATTGATCTTAGTCAATAGACGTTCGCGCAGATTGTTCTTACCTTAACGTCGCAGGAGATTTTCTTATGGGCACTTTAATCTTTTTCATGTTCATCGCCATTGCGTTGCTCGTTGTCGCTGCGAAGACGATTAGGATCGTACCGCAGGCGACCGTGATGCTCGTCGAACGGTTCGGGCGCTTCGATAAAATCGCGGCGAGCGGCCTCAATATTCTCGTGCCGTTTCTCGATAGACCGCGCGCCGTTTACTGGACGGGCGCGCGTCCCGGCATCACCTCAATTGATTTGCGCGAGCAGTACATAGACTTGCCGCCGCAGCCCGTGATTACGCGCGACAACGTGACGATCCATGTTGACTCGGTTGTTTACTGGCAGATCACAGACCCTGTTAAGTGCGTTTACGAAGTCGCGGATTTGCTCGGCGGCATTGTGCAATTGACGATCACTGGAATGCGCGCCGTGATGGGCGACATGGATTTAGATCACACGCTTTCGCAACGCGATCAGATCAACGCTAAGCTGCGCGTTATTCTAGACGAAGCGACAGACAAGTGGGGCGTTAAGGTGACGCGCGTTGACGTGAAGAACATCAATCCGCCCGAAGACGTGCGCCTGACAATGGAAAAACAGATGACCGCAGAGCGCACGCGACGCGCCCTTGTGCTGCAAGCAGAAGGCGACAAGCAGGCCGCGATCACGCGCGCAGAGGGCGAGAAACAAGCCGCGATCACGCGCTCCGAAGGCGAAAAGGAATCCGCCGTGCTTCAAGCAGAAGGCGCAGCGCAAGCACGCCTTCGCGCGGCGGCAGCCGAATCCGAAGCCATCGCACGCATCGCGCAGGCAATGGAAGGACACGGCAACCCCGCGCAGTATTTAATCACCGCGCGCTACATCGAAAGCTTGAAAGAAATGACGCGCGGCAACAACTCGAAGGTAATCTTCATGCCTGTGGAAACGTCCGGCATGTTGTCGAGCATCGGCGCGGTCAAAGAAATGTTCGCCGAAACAGGCGAGAAGCGCGCGAATCAGAATGATAATTCACAATCAGGAACAACTCAGATTGTGCCGCCGCGACAATTGCCGACATGATTAATTCGAGTTGCCGAATCAGTTGCTTGTAATTGCCGCATCAAACGTTATCCTTGCGTTTGAAGATTTGCTTACGCGGCTGCGAAAACTGACGATACGCTTTCAGCGCTACAATTACCGAGCTAAAACGATAAGCAGTTCACTACCTTCTGCACAAATTATCTAAACGGACGCCATAGCGAAAAGGATGGGACGGTCGAAGACAGAATCGGCGTGTGCGTGTACTCACGTCTTTATGAAATGTGTGAAATGGAGCAGATTGAAGGTGAAGATCACCGCACAATGTATGTTTTGCGGCAGCCCGGCACCTTTCTCTCCAAAGGTCATATGCCGGGGCAGCCATTACGTTTATCTTCTATACATTAGAGGAAATGGTTTCGCTAAAGCTGACTTTGCTTTATAAGAAGACTATCAATCAATGGCCGGTAAATAGTGTTGTCCAAATGATCTTTATAAGCTTCCTGATACAAGTTCTTTTTAACATGCTTCTCGATCCACTTTGCTTCTTCGAGAAGTATCCATAAATTATGCGTGGCACGATTACGGAAGCCGTATGAGGCTCCGGCCTTTAACCCTTTGATTCCTCCGAGTTGGCAAGCCGGACATAAACACTCCAGCAATTTCTTTTTCTCTTTCCCGTTAAGTTCCCGCCCTTTCCACGAACCAAGCTGCGTGATAACTCTTTCGCCGCTTCCCGGTAACTGAATAATGCCGCGTGCGGCGCGATTACGCCAACCGCTGGAATCTACAGAGTCTATCTTGAGCAGTGCCGCGACATGAAGAGTTGACGTTCCGCCGATGCCGAAGACGTGTATGGATTTGTCCGCGAACTCACGCCGGATGCTAATCAGGCTTTCCAAAATTTGGGAATGCGAGAGAGCTTTCGGAGCGCGCAACAAGTTTGGAACAATACCGCCCAAAGCAAGAGACGGTTTGGCCGCCAACCGCTCGTGAGACTTTAGGTGAGAAACATATTCCTGCAAGACGCGGCTGACGTGAATCACCGGCACATATCCGTCATGTTGGAAATCAAGATTGCTGCGCATTGTGCGCGACAAGCAAGAGCGTTGTTGCCGTAGCGTCATAGCGGGAGATGGAATGAAATCTTGCGGAATGGGTCGCCAATCGGGTCGAGCATGAATCACAAACTCTTCATACTCTTTGATCGGTGTCGCAGATTGATTGCGAGAAAAGTAAAACGCTCCGTTGTCGAGAAAAATCTTAACGCGCTTCGGAATCCCCAAAGACGCATGAAGCCCCTGCTCCATCGCACGACGCCGCATCGCCCGCATTTGATGAAATTCCGCATACGAGACCATCACCGCTTTCAGATCAGGCAGGTAATATGGCGAACGCTTGTCCCACACGCGAGGCTCAAGGCTTTTGAGATTTAGTCCGGCGACAATCAGCAACTCTCTATAACCTTTCTCACTGAGGCGATTGCTGATGAGCCTTTTCGAGCTTCTCAAAAGCGTCTTCTTCTTCGCGCTCGCCCTTTGATGCGGGTTCTTTAACCTTTACCAGCACGGGGAAATTAATCATCTGACCCGATAGCAATGCTTCGCCAACATCTAAGTCGGGAAGCATTTTGGCTTCTTCTTCGCCTAAACTCTCTACCACACGGCGCACGAAGTTTTGGTCGGCAGGATTGACCATTCGCATAATGACAAAAGAGTTACACTGCGAGAGCGTTGTTTCATCAAGCCGAGACGGGCGTTGACTAATAAGAATGAGTCCGACGCCAAACTTGCGCCCTTCCTGCGCTATCTGCTTGGTGATCTCAACGGAACGCGCTTCGGCGACAGTGTTGGCTTTACCTGGTACGAAGTTGTGCGCTTCTTCAAGCAACAAGATCACTGGTAGTTTGAGTTCATCATTAACTCTAGCAGCAAAAATGTCGTCAGCAACTAAACTATAAATGGTCGCCTGAAAGTCGCTGGTATAACCCGCCAGTGAAACAACACTAATCGCACCATAACGCACCAACTCTTTGCGTTTTGTCGGTAGGGGCACAGAGCTGGCTGCTATCTTGCGATTTGTTGTCTCCATCCGTTGCAGCACGCTGGCCGCACGAGCCGCGCGCTTCTTGACTCCTTCAAGCGTGCGGGCATCAGTCCCTGTGTAATTGGTAAGAGCCTGCCATCCCCACGCTATCAATTGTGGTCTCAAAGTTCCGGCCTGATCGCGTAAAGCTATTTCACTGGCTTCGGCCAGATTCGCAATGAGCCACAAATTCGGTTTCACCCCGTATTGTATTAGCTCCGGTTTTGCAAGCACACGTGCCAACCATTCCACACGCTGCGCCATTTCTCCGGCATCATCCACGATGAATGATTGCGCGGCTTTAAAGAGGTCGCCGAAGCGCGTCAACATGGTTTCGGTCATCGGGTAGCCGAGCGTGCCGACGATCTGTGCCACCGTCTCGCTGTCCTCTTCAAAAACAGGGAACTGAGCAAAATAGCGTTGTACTTTCCCCCGTAAGGATGGCACGTCGGCTAATCCTGTGTAGTCTCCATGCGGGTCAAAAATAACGATGGGATAGTTTTTCTCGGCCAATTGTTCGATGACGCGTCGTGCCGTCCAGCTTTTACCTGCGCCGGTCATCGCTAGAATCGCCAGATGTCTAGTAACGATGGTGTGCCCATCAACTTTCACATCAACTTCAGGACGATTAGTCAGCGTCGCAATGTCCAAAGCGCGATTCTGCTTTTGCCCCAATTCGCCTAAGACGATGCGAGCAACATCTGTTAAGTCTGGACGGTAAGCTCTCGTTGCAGGTTTGGCCGGATAGCGTAGTTGATCCAGCTTGCCGCCCTTGCCGCCGCTCAGAGGTTCCGCGCCGAGAACCTGACATACAGCTGTCACCATCTCGCGGCTTAAAGACAACACAGTGTCAAAAGGATCAGTTTGAGTTTCGGCAAGTTCATGTCCGGCTTCGAGCGGGAAAAGCGGATTGATGCGCTCGATGCGTTGCACCTTCGCCCAGATACGGATTTGTTGTGGCGACGCATCCGGCTGGCTCGGCTCACTCAGTTCAGCATCAACCGCAATGATGTCTTGTTCGCGCGCTGCCTCGTGCCTGACTGCAATGCGAAACTCACGGCTTGTGCTTTCGCCGACAAGTGTGCCGACATAAGCGAGTGCGGCAGCTTTTGCAGTGGAATCTGTAGACATGGGTTTTCTCCGGTTTAACTTTGAGGACGAAAAAGAAAATCTCTATGCGTAATATACATTAGACCTGTTGCGCGATAAGGATTTTCAACTCCGTAACTCGAAGTCACCAAAGGAATTATCGGGATTTTTCAATATTTCGGTGCGCTATAACCGCAAACCTTTTGATTTCTTTGACTTGCAAACATTTTTCACCTTATCGCGCAACAGGTTTATTGACTGTATGAGCAGCCGCCGCATCTCTTCATCTTTGATTTCGCCTAGCTGAAGGCTGACGCCGAGATGGTGTTTGATGAGCTTGCTGTAAGCGTTTGTGAGCCAATTGGGAACTTTGGCGTACTTATCGGCAACATCCAAGCCGACAGGAAAACCGTAACCGGGCAGCAGCCGCGAGTAAAGATAAACGCGGCGGGCGGCCTCTGTGATTTGCTCATCACCGAGTTCGGGAAATGTTTCGATACGAATCGGCTCAGTGTTTTCCGTGACACGCACATAACAGCCATGCACGCGCGGGAAACCAAAAGGGCTTGGTTTAAGGAAAGAGAACTTAACAGGAGTTTCAAAGGACTCGCCGTGTAGGGAGACATTATTCTTTCCTAGCCCTTGATATTTGTCCATCTCCCAAGATTCGGAATACTCGCCGGGTTGGAGCAGCAATTGCATGAGCATTGTATCCTTATATCCCATTTTGTTGAGCAACGAATCGGTATCGGTTAAATCGGTGCGCCCAAATATTTGATTAAAACTATCAGTCCGATTCTCGTGGCGCAGTCCGCGAAATACACGCGGTAGCATTACTGTCTTGATAAATTCTCGTGTTTGAGCGCCACGTTCCACTGCTCCGACGATGATCGGAACGGGAGTGCGCTTCTTCGCTTCGCGGATCAGCCGACGATATAAGAAGGCTATCCATGACAGCGGCTCAAAGACCCGCTGTCTAATCCACTCATCAGAGCGGCCTGCTGCCATATGCGGGTAGATGTCCAGTTTAGCTTCCAGAAGAAAATCCTCTTTAAGTTGCTTTGCCTCTTCGGGATTGGAGGCATATTGTTTTAAGAAGAGATCAATATCAGGTTCTGTAAAAGGAGTGTGCGCTCTCTCCCCAGCCGTATAGTGCCCTACCTGATAAACCAAAGGGCCATGAAACATAAGAACACGCAAATCCGGCGTGCGTTCCAACGCCGCCAACCCGCCTAAGAGTTCCGCTGTGATGCGTACAATATCAATAAAGTCCTTACGCTCTTTGCTGCCGCCTTCAATGTCGCCGAATATCACCGGGTAATAACCGAACTGCTCTCTTTCTGAAAGCCGACGTTCTCCGGTACGCACACAATAAGAGCCGACGCGCAAAAGAATCGGCACTTGACTGGAAATCTCCACACGTCCGACACCTCCGTCAATAAACGTCACAACTTCGCCGGAGACTTCCGGCCAAGCGGCATTCTCGATCTGATGAGTAATCAAGATTGGCTCAGGTCGTACTTCAAGCGGCTGTCGAATTGCCTGACGGAGAAAAGCTACAAACTCTGCGGTGTTCTTCAGATAATTGCCGCGACGATTTTCTGCGACCGTAAACGCGTTTTCCGCCAACCGCATGAACAAGTGCGGCTGACGTTGTATGTCTTCTTGCACTTCTTCAGTCGCGCGCAAGATTTGTTCGTCTTTCTGATTCATACTCGTATCACTTCCATTCCTAATTGAGCCAATACTCTTCTTGCTTCATCTGAATGAAAAGTGCTGACAGGCAAGCCTGTTAAAGAACTGACGAGCCATTTGGGAGAGACGCGAACGCCGTCAATCTGGACATACCATGAATGATAGGAAAAGGCTGCTTTGTCGGCGCGCTTTAGTGCTTTGCGTGAGAAGGTCAATACTTGATCTTGGGTCAGGGCAATCTCGACTCCCCGAAGCATAGCTCTACCTGTGACCAACTCAAAGCTTGCTGGTTGACGTAAAGATGAATCGGAACCGTAAAGCCAGTCATACATACCCGCCAATCGTTTGCCTGTTGCGCCCGAAGCCATCGTGACGATTGAGCCGGAAGCGAAAAGAGGATAGGCTGGCTCGAACGCTCGAAGATAATCTTTCCCTAAATTGATGAAAAGTTGATTGCCTATTTTTTGTCGGTGTAATTCACTGCTGAATAGTTGTTGGGCTTGATCTTCAATCTTCCCCTTTAACTCGTGCGCTCTTCGCTTGGTCATGCGCTGGTCATAGAAAGGGATGCGGCGAGTGTGCGGAATAAGACCGAATTTCGCCGACAGAATATAAATTCCAATTTCTTCGGTTGAATTTTTCAGGTAGCGGCGAAGCAGCCGAAAGGTAGGCCCGTCATACCGCTGCAGAGCGGGCAATGTGGAGCATTCATATCGCTTGTTTTGCGAGCAAGACAGCACCAACAGTTTACTCATTGTGATCTTAAACGGCTAAAAAATCTCCGCAAAATTTAAGCTTCAATTAGTTCTCAAAAGGTTCGTTAGGTATAATGCCACGCTTGAACAGTTACAACAATAAATACTGAACAATTCTTACGCATTCATGCCCAAACGCACAGACATACGCAAAATCTTAATCATCGGCTCCGGCCCCATCGTGATCGGGCAGGCGTGCGAATTCGATTATTCGGGCACGCAGGCGTGTCGCGCGCTTCGTCAGGAAGGCTACGAAGTCGTGCTCGTCAATTCCAATCCGGCGACGATTATGACTGACCCGGAGATGGCCGATAAGACTTATATAGAACCGCTCACATTGGAATCCGTCGCGGCGATTATTAAACGCGAACGACCCGATGCGCTCTTGCCGACGGTGGGCGGGCAAACGGCGCTTAATCTTTCAATCGCACTTGATGATGCTGGCGTGCTCGAAGAATACAGCGTTGAGATGATCGGCGCGAAACGCGAGGCCGTTAATGTTGGTGAAGACAGGCGTTTGTTCAAGGCGGCGATGGAAGAGGAAGGTTTGCCGATGCCGCGCGGCGGATTCGCGCGTTCGTGGGCGGAAGCAGAAGCGCTCGTTGAAGAAACGAATTATCCGGCGATTATTCGCCCCAGCTATACGCTCGGCGGCACGGGCGGCGGCATCGCTTTTAACCCGGAAGAGTTTGAAGAAATCGTCCGCGCAGGGTTAGCCGCGTCGCCGGTTCACGAAGTGTTGATTGAAGAATCAATCCTGGGCTGGAAAGAGTATGAGCTGGAAGTGATGCGTGATCTGGCGGATAACGTCGTCGTTATTTGCTCGATTGAAAATTTTGATCCGATGGGCGTGCATACGGGCGATTCAATTACCGTCGCGCCCGCGCAAACTCTTTCCGATGTCGAGTATCAAAACTTGCGCGACATGGCGATTCGTGTGATACGCAAAGTCGGCGTCGAGACCGGCGGCTCGAACATACAGTTTGCCGTTAATCCTGTGAACGGCGACGTGCGTATTATCGAAATGAATCCGCGCGTCTCGCGTTCCTCTGCGTTAGCTTCAAAGGCAACGGGTTTTCCGATTGCGAAGATTGCCGCCAAACTTGCGGTCGGCTATACGCTCGACGAAATTCCGAACGACATCACGCAGAAGACGCCCGCAAGTTTTGAGCCGACGATTGATTACGTTGTGGCGAAGATTCCTAAGTGGGCGTTTGAGAAATTCCGCGACGCCGAAGACGTTTTAGGAACGCAGATGAAATCAGTCGGCGAAGTAATGGCGATTGGCCGCACGTTCAAGGAAGCTTTGTTCAAAGGCTTGCGCTCGCTTGAAGCTGTGAAACCTCTGCGACTTGAAAATATTTCGGACGACGAATTGCAACGCAAACTCGCGCGCCCGAACTCAAACAGATTTTCTTATATCACATATGCCTTGCAACACAATTGGTCAATCGCGGAGATTCATCGTCTCTCGCGCATTGATCCTTGGTTTTTGGAGCAATTGCAGGACGTGATGCAGATACAGGATGAGATTACGGACAAAAAGCTTGAAGATATTTCAGCAGAGACTTTGCGTGCCGTTAAAGAAGTTGGTCTCTCGGATCGGCGCGTCGCGTATTTGACCCACAGCTCTGAAGATGAAGTGCGTGAATATCGCAAGCGTCTCGGCGTCGTGCCTGTTTACAAACGCGTTGATACGTGCGGCGCAGAGTTTGAATCCTTCACGCCGTATCTTTATTCGACTTATGAAGAAGAAAACGAAGCGCAGCCGACGAGAGAGCGCAAGATTATGATCTTAGGTTCGGGGCCGAATCGCATCGGGCAGGGAATCGAATTTGATTACTGCTGTTGCCATGCAGCGTTTGCTTTGAGAGAAGCGGGATTCGAGACGATCATGGTCAACTGTAACCCGGAAACCGTCTCGACGGATTACGACACATCCGACAGGCTTTACTTTGAACCGCTCACGTTCGAGGACGTGATGAATATCGTTGATGTGGAAAAACCGGAAGGCTTGATCGTGCAGTTCGGCGGGCAAACGCCGCTCAACCTTGCGATGCGACTTCACGAAGCGGGAGTTCCGATCATCGGCACATCGCCGGATTCGATTGATCTGGCGGAAGACCGCAAACGCTTCGGCGCGCTGTTGGACAAACTGCGCATTCCGCAACCTGAAAACGGCATGGCTGCGTCGGGCGCGGAAGCGAAAGAGATTGCCGCGCGCATAGGCTATCCCGTGCTCGTGCGCCCGTCTTATGTGCTCGGCGGGCGGGCGATGGCGATTGTGTACGATGAAGAAAGCCTTGATGAATACGTCCGCACGGCGGTTGATTTCTCGCCGGATCGTCCAGTGTTGATTGATAAATTTTTAGAGCGCGCGGCGGAGTTTGATGTTGACGCGCTTGCCGATGATGATACTTGTGTTATCGCAGGCATTCAGGAACACATCGAAGAGGCTGGCATTCATTCGGGCGATTCGTCTTGCGTGCTGCCACCCATTCGCATCGCTGAAGAACATCTGGAAACGATGCGCCACTACACGCGTGAGTTAGCGCGTGCGCTCGTCGTGCGCGGCCTGATGAACATACAGTTTGCGATTAAGGATGACAGAGTTTACGTTTTGGAAGTTAATCCAAGAGCTTCGCGCACTGTGCCGTTTGTCTCGAAGGCGACGGGCATTCCGCTCGCGCGTATTGCGTCGCTCGTGATGGCCGGACGCGCGCTGAAGAGTTTTAATCTGCCGAACGATTTGACGGTCAATCGCTTTTTTATCAAGTCGCCTGTTTTTCCGTTCGCTAAATTTCCGGGCGTTGATCCGATTTTAAGTCCAGAGATGCACTCGACGGGTGAAGTGATGGGCATCGGCGAGACGTTCGGCGAAGCTTACGCGAAAGCGATGCTGGGCGCGGGGCTTGAGCTTCCCGTAAGCGGCACGGCGTTTATCAGCGTCAACGATGCAGACAAGGGGCAAGCAGTTGTGCTCGCGCGTCGCCTTGTGCGACTTGGATTCAATTTGACGGCGACCTACGGCACGGCGGCGCGTCTACGCGAAGTCGGGCTGCAAGTCGAAACGATTTTCAAGGTCAACGAAGGACGCCCGAACGTTGTAGACCAAATTAAAAGCGGCGCGATTGATCTTATTATTAATACGCCTTTGGGACGCACGTCGCACTATGACGAGCAGGCGATTCGCCGCGCAGCGTTGCAGTACAATGTTGTTTGCGTAACGACGATGACGGGCGCGCAGGCCGCCGTCGAAGCCATCGCCGCGCGCATGGAAACGGGCGCTGCCAGAGAAGTGCTGTCGCTTCAGGAACTGCACGCTTTGAGCAGCGTTGCAAGATTATAAGTAGTAATGAGTAACGCAAAGCTGCGTGATAAATAGTCAAGGGGCGTTTGCTGCGTATCGTTCATTATTCACCGTTCATTACTCATACTTCATCTTTTTTATCATTCCTTTGTTTAAGGAGAACGTCGTAAATGGAAATCAATAGCAAAGAAGTGATTGAACGGATTCTGGATGAATGCCGCACCATCGCCGTCGTCGGACTTTCTTCAAATCCGTCGCGCCCGTCAAACGGCGTTGCCGGATACATGCGGAAACAGGGCTACAAAGTAATTCCCGTCAATCCGCGCGAAACAGAAGTCTTCGGCGAAAAGTCTTATGCTTCGCTCGCAGACGTGCCCGGCAAAGTTGATCTGGTTGACATCTTCAGAAGAAGCGAGGAAGCGGGCGCGGTGGTTGACGAAGCGATCAAGATCGGTGCAAAGGCCGTCTGGTTGCAGGAAGGCGTGATTGATAAAGCGGCAGCACAGCGCGCGCAAGACGCAGGGCTGCTTGTCGTGATGGATCGTTGTTGGCTAAAAGATCACGTTCGTTACAGATAAAAGAGAAACGAGCATGGCTGAATTGATTCGCGCCGTTGTGATAACAGCGAGCGACCGTTGCGCGCGCGGCGAGCAAAAAGATTCGTCCGGCGCGGCGCTCGTCGAGTTGTTGACGGAAATGAACGCGGAAATAATTGCGACGGAAATTTTGCCGGATGATCTCGAATTGATCGCGGATAAATTGCGAACCTACGCGGATCGCGCAGACGTTAATTTGATTGTGACGACCGGCGGCACAGGCTTTTCGCCGCGCGACAACACGCCGGAAGCGACGCGCGCCGTGATTGAAAGAGACGCGCCGGGACTATGTGAAGCGATGCGCCTTGAGACGCTTCATCAAACACCGACCGCGATGCTCTCGCGCGGTGTCTGCGGCATACGCAACGGCACTCTCATCGTCAATCTTCCCGGCTCGCCGAAAGCCGTGCGCGAAAGCTTTGCCGTGATCGAAAAGATTTTGCCGCACGCCATCGCGCTGCTCGCCGGAAAATCGCATGAGGAAGCGAAGAAAGCCGTATGATGCGCGGCAACGCACGTCACAGTAATTAAAGCCGCCTGAATATCACAGGCGGCTTTAATTACTGTGACGTGCAAATAATTTGTAGTGTGCTTAGTTCCCGTCGCTCTTATCATCCAGCACAAATGTAATCATCATGTTGACTCTGTAGCCGGAGGGTTTGCCGTTGCTGATCTCTACCGTTTGTTCTTTAATCCATGCGCTTTTCAAATTGCGCAAAGTCTTGGTGGCGCGCTTGATGCCTTGTTGAATGGCATCCTCGAAGCTTTTTTTTGAGGTTGAACTGATTTCGGTAACGCGTGCGATAGACATTTCTTGTTTTCTCCCTAATCCATGTGTTATGCCGTCGCACTTGAATGCGACAATGCGTTTGAAGAACGCATACACCTTACCTTAAACGCTGAAACATTCAAACATCTTACGCCGTAAAAAGTATCCATTGCGCTGTGAAGGCAACTGTGCGCAAAAACTTTTGCGAAGAAGACGCTATAGACTTTGCAGGTGGCGCGTGTCGTTGACGGCGAGCACGCGCACATAACCGTCCGCGCGAAGATCAAAGCGTGTGATGCCGCAGTTGGCGGTTGCGATCCAGACTGGACGCAGGCGCGGCGCATCGAGCGCGCCCATTAAGTGAAGCGCGAGAATGCAGATCGTGCCTGTGTGAGAAAAGACTGCGATACGCCCGCCCCTGTGCTGTTCGATTATTTCATCAAGTTTGTGTGAAGCGCGTTCAAGCATCTGGCGATAGCTTTCGCCACCGAGTATGATGTGCTCGAAATCACGTCGAAGCAGCGCGGCGTATTGTTCTGGATGCGCGGCGGCGGCTTCCTCAAACGTCAAACTCTCCATCACGCCGACGCTTCGCTCACGAAACGCTTCAGATTGATTTATCTGTAAGCCTGTGAGACGGGCGAGCGGTTCGGCTGTCTCAACAGCACGCGGTAGATCGCTCGCGTAAATGGCTTGAAAAGTTTGGGATGATAAAGCGCGTGCGGTGGCTTCGGCCTGTGTGTGTCCGAGCGTTGAGAGCGGCGTTTCCGTGTGACCACCGAAACGGCCTTCGGCATTGCCCTGCGATTGACCGTGCCGTATAAGAAGCACGCGCGTCGTGTCAGACATTATTGAAAATTCTTGGCAGCCTAATAGTTATACTTGATACTTCTTGCTGCGGTTAATTTTCCTAACCAGACATTAACAAGGTAGCGAACGGCGTAATGCGGATTTAACGAACGCTCAAATGCAAATGTTTTATCATCTATCCAGACTAAGTTGTAATATGGACGATGTATATCCGGCAATACTACAACTTCATATAGGATGCCCGTCTTTTTATTTTCAAAAAATATACGATCTTTAATTAATAAACCGTAAGCAGTTCTCTGGATGGGCTGCTCCACAGTGAATGCTCGGTAAGTCTGACTCCTGTTGAGAATTAGTTTTTGTTTGATTATTTGCGAATCAATCGGCGCTTCGATAATTGTAACGTTTGGCGCAACCTTCTTAAAGAGGGACTTTCCAAGTGTTACCTCATGCTCATCGTTCGATACTGCTTGAACTTGTGCAATAGCCGGAGAATAAAAGCCTTGCATGAGAAACAAAAGCAGAGCACCAGAACTTAGTAAGCTAGCTCTATTAATTCCTTTCAAAATGTCTAACCCTGCCTTCATCGTTTATTGTTACGCGGCGACAGTTTCGGCTTTCAATTTCTCTGCTTGGTAATGAGCGACGAGCGCGTTAATAAAGTCGTCGAGCGCGCCTTCCATGACGAGGTCAAGTTGGTGAATGGTCAGGCCGATGCGGTGGTCTGTGACGCGATTATCTTTGAAGTTGTAGGTGCGTATTTTTTCGGAGCGGTCGCCGCTGCCAACCATCGTGCGGCGTTCGGAAGCGACTGCATCATGTTGCTTTTGTTCTTCTAATTCCTGAAGCCGCGCGCGAAGAACACGCATCGCTTTCTCTCGGTTCTTGATTTGCGATTTTTCGTCCTGCATCGAGACGACTGTGTTGGTCGGTAGATGTGTGATACGCACGGCTGAGTAAGTCGTGTTGACGGATTGGCCGCCCGGCCCGGAAGAACAGAAAGTGTCTATGCGCAAATCTTTCGCGTCAATTTTAACGTCTACTTCTTCTGCTTCGGGCAGCACGGCGATGGTGATGGCGGAAGTATGTATGCGCCCGCTCGCTTCTGTTTGCGGGACGCGTTGGACGCGATGCACGCCGGATTCGTGTTTGAGTTTTGAATATACCTTGTCGCCTTCGATAAGCGCGACGGCTTCTTTAATACCGCCGACGCCGGAATCGGATGCGTCCAAAACTTCCATGCGCCAGCGTTGGCGTTCAGCATAGCGCGCGTACATACGCAGCATCTCGGCGGCAAAAAGCGTCGCTTCGTCGCCGCCCGTTCCGGCGC
>JAABUS010005705.1_pt1 | contig 16000 bp, 13 predicted proteins | sample 5560161 | NCBI WGS metagenome assembly JAABUS01 (sample SAMN10711885, study PRJNA513376) | rock metagenome | isolation source: Antarctica rocks | place: Antarctica: Victoria Land, Trio Nunatak nord | collected 2016-01-04
CCTGCTGCGATGCGTGGAACACGCTGATGAACATGCCCCAACGCCTCGCCTCCATCACCCGTCGCACCTGGGCCAGAACAGTCAGCGGATAGGGCGTCTGGTATTAGAATGCTGCACCTGGGCGCGGGCGCGAGCACTGGGCAGATTTTCGCTTCCCTGCTGACCGGCTACAACGCCGACGACGGCGCCCAGGTTGGCTTCTTGGCTTGATCAGGCCGCGGACCCAATCGGCTCGTCCACCGGCGACGGCGCGCTTCAGGCCGGCGATCGGCGACGGGCTGCGGTCGCGCGCCGACGAGTGTCGGGCGGCCGAGGTGCAGGTCGCTGACCATACCTGGTCCGCATGCTGGAGTTTGGACGCCCGAACTCTGTCCGTGTTGCCTGAACGCAGACAAGGGTTGGGCTTATCGCGTACGCTCTGTTGGTTTGTGAAATAACGCCTTTTGTCATCGCAAGTTCATTGTGGTGCTATGCCGGTCTCGTCCAATGTCGTTAGCGGGATGAAGACGGTGCACGTGCGTGCCGGTGCGCCCAGTCCAGTTCTGAGGGCACGATTTGGTGATCACGGTCCCTTTCTCCTTCCCTCGCCTCCGACACTCGAAGAAGGGCGTCGCTGCCCAACCCCGGCCGGGGCGCCCGTGACCTACTTACCCGAGAAAATGCTCGACGAGGCGTGGGACGTCGTCTTCAATTCCTACGACCCCGGCGACGAGCAGCGCCGCGAATCGCTGCTCGCCCTCGGCAACGGCGTGCTGCTCGCCCGCGCTGCCGCAACCTGCGCGGTTGCCGACCAACACCGCTATCCCGGCACTTATTACGTTGGGCTCTACGACCGGCGCGAAGAGGCGGTGGACGGCCAAAGCATCGTCCACGACGAGATTGTCAACCTGCCGAACTGGATGCCGCTGACGTTCCGTGCGGGCGGCGAGGCGGCGTGGACCTGCATCGCCACTGCCGAGATCCTGCACTACCGGCACGCGCTGGACACGCGCCGCGGCCTGACCTGCCGCGAGGCGCTGCTCCGCGACGGGCAGGGCCGCCGCACCTGGCTGCGCGAGCGGCGTCTGGTCAGCCTGGCGCAGCCGCGGCTTGCGGCGCTCTGCCTGGAGCTGACGCCGGACGGATGGGAAGGCGCCATCGAGCTGCGCTCTGCCCTGGACGGCAGCGTGACCAACGGCAACTGGCCCCAGGAAGCCCCGGGCCGACGCCGCCTGCTCGGCGGCATCGACGGCGAGGACGCGGGTGGCGCGCTCCTGCTGAGGACGCATCTCGCGCGGTCCCGCGTCGCCGTCGCCGTGGCCGCACGGACAGTCGTCTCCGGCGCCGAAGTGGTGGCGCGCGAGGTGGAGCGCCGAAGCGACATGATCGCTGAGCGCATCGTTTGCTGTGCTGGCGCCGGGCAAACGCTGCGCGTGGAGAAAGTCGCGTTCATCCGCACCGGTCGCGATGCGGCCGTGTTCGACCCGGGCGACGCGGCGCTGACCGCCGCATGCGGCGCCGCGTCGTTCGAGGCATTGCGGGCCGAGCACGAAACGGCGTGGGCGCGCCTATGGGAGCGCTGCCGCTTGGACGCGGGGCCGGACACGCTCGGAAACGCGCTCCGGCTGCACGCCTTCCATCTTCTGCAAACGGCCTCGCCCCACACGGCCGACCTGGACGCCGGGCTGCCGGCGCGCGGATGGCAGGAGGCGTATTTCGGCCAGGTGTTCTGGGACAGCACGTTCGCCTTCCCCTTCCTTGCCATGCGGCTGCCGGGCTTGGCGCGCGCTCTGCTGCTTTACCGCTACCGGCGGCTCGGAGCGGCGCGGACGGCGGCTGCGGAGGCTGGGCGGCGCGGCGCCATGTTCCCGTGGCGCAGCGCCACCACGGGGCGGGAGGAAACGCCGCTCCTGCAGCCCAACCGGCTCGACGGGCGATGGACGCGCGACGACACGCGGCTGCAGCGGCACGTCAGCCTGGCAATCGCCCGCGATGTCCACCACTACGTGCTCGCAACGGGCGACACGGAGTTCCTGGCGGAGCATGGTGCGGAGCTGCTGATCGAGATCGCGCGCTTCTGGGCCAGCGCGGCCCATCCCTGCCCGTCGGGCGCGGCCTCGGGCCGCTACGACATCGCGGGCGTGGTCGGCCCGGACGAGTTCCACACGCGGATGCCAGGGGCCGAGACGCCAGGCGTCGAGACGAACGCCTACACGAACGTCATGGCGGCCTGGACCCTGGCGCGGGTGCCGGAGCTGCTCGACCTGCTGCCGCGGCGGCGGCGCGAGGGGCTTTGCCGTGCCCTGCGCTTGGGCGCGGACGAGACCGCGCATTGGAACCTGCTTAGCCGCCGCCTCCTTGTGCTGTTCCATGGCGACGGAGTTGTCAGCCAGTTCCGCGGCTACGATGCCTTGCCACCGCTCGACCTCGGCGAATACAAGCGCAAGCATGCGACCGGGCGCGTCGATCTGGCCTTGGAGGCGGAGGGCAAAAGCGCCAACGGCTACCAGATCTCGAAGCAGGCGGACGTGCTGGCGCTGCCCTACATGCTGCCGGGCGCGCAGCTCGCGGACACGCTGGCGCGCCTGGGCTACGGCGTAACGGACGACCAGCTTCTGCGCACGGCGCGCTACTACCTCGCGCGCACGTCGAACGACTCCAGCCTGTCCCGCATCGTCTGCGCCAGCGCCCTCGCCCGGCTTGATCCGGCGGCTTCGTGGGCGCTTTACCAAGACGCGCTGCGCCTTGACCTCGACCCGGCGCAGAAGGGCGCCGCCGAGGGAGTCCATCTCGGGGCCATGGCTGCCACGCTCGACGTGATGCAGCGGCACTACCTTGGCCTCGATGTGGACGGGGACGGGCTCGCCCTGTCGCCGGCGCTGCCCTCTGGCCTTGGCCCGGTGAGCATGGGCATCCACTACCGCGGCGGCACCTTCGAGCTGGCATGGGACGGGGTGGCATTACGGCTCGCCTCCGATGCGGCGAACCCGGGCGAGGTGGCGGTGGCGTGCAATGGTGGCAAGGAGATGCTTCGAGCCGGAGCGTCCTTGGAGGTCGCGGTCGCCGAATGACCACCAAAGAGCCAGTAAAGCCCCGGTCTGCCCCTTTCCCTGTGCTGCGAGCGGGCATCTTCGACGTGGACGGCGTCCTGCTCGCGTCTCCGCACGAACGCGCTTGGCGCGAGGCGCTCGAGGGCTTCGCCGAGCCGGAACGCCTCACCACCGCGCTTTATCAAGCCCACGTCGCCGGCAAGCCGCGGCTCAGCGGCGCGTGTGCGGCCCTGGAGGCGCTGGGTGTGCCGGATGCCGAGCGGCAGGCGGCCGCGTATGCCGAGCGCAAGCAGGAGCGGATCGAGGCGCTGATCGCAGCCGGCAGCTTCGAAGCCTTCGCCGACGCGCTCCGCTTCGTGCAGGCGGTCGGCGCATTGGGCCTGCCCATGGCGGCCGCGTCGTCGTCGAAGAACGCCAATCGCATGATGCAGCCGACCCGGCTTCCTTCCGGCCGGAGCCTGCTGGACGCCTTCAGCGCCAACGTTTGCGGCCGCGACCTGCGGCGGGGCAAGCCTGACCCCGAGATCTTCGTGCTCGCCGCAACGGAGCTGGGAGTGGCGCCTGGGCACTGCTTCGTCGTCGAGGATGCGCCCGCTGGCGTCCAGGCGGCCCGCGCCGGCGGCATGGCGGCGCTCGGCGTCGCCCGGCTCGGCGATGCGGCCCTGTTGCAGGCGGCCGGGGCGGACCTCGTGGTGACGAGCTTGGACGAGGTTGACGTGGCCGAGCTGGCCTGCGGGCGGCTCGTCCGGCAAGGCCGATAATCGTCCACGCCTGGGATCGCACCTTCAAATGGACCGCTTGACCTCGCGCCTCAGCCCCCCGCGAGACCTTGTCGCATGGATCCGCCTGGTGGCATCTGGAGCCGAGCTGACGTGGAAGGTTCGTCCTCTTCCTGATCCCCGGACAACCACTTGCCCCATGAGCTCAACCAGGACCGCCGTCATCACGTCCCCAGGCAGAAGAAGGTCATGAACTCGACGGCCTATGACACCGCTTTGCGCCAGCGCGGCAGTTTGACGGTCTGGTTCACCGAAGATGCGGTGGCGGCCCCGTCCGGCACGCCATCCGGCTGCACCGCACCGGCTTTCGTCCTGCTCGCCACGATCCGTACTCCCGCCGGCTGCGTCTCGCGATCCTAGCGGCGTTCCTTCCAAATCTGGAAGCATTCTCGCCATCGAGGGCTAAGTGCCTGGACTGCCCCGGTAAGCGATCCCATGATCCAGAAGCAGTGAGAAGGCCAGTCAGGATGCTTCGGCCTCAACTTCCTCAAGGGTTACGTCGAGATGCACCGGGTTGTGAAGCGTGTTGGCTACGGGCGACCAGAGCGTCGCGTGTCTGACAAGCGCTTCCAGGCTGGCGCGCGGCGCTTCCGCCTCGATGCGCACCGACACCCGGATCGCCTCGAAACCGATCGTCTTGGGGGTGAGGTCGCCGGCTCCCCAAACGGCGGTTGAGTTCAAATCCGCCGCGAGTTCGAGTTCCAGCGATTGCAACGGGATACCTTGGGCCACGGCGTTGGCGTGGATGCCGACGGCGAGGCAAGAGCCGAAAGCGGCAAGGAGCGCCTCCGAGGCGTTCGGCGCGATCGCCTCCCTGGACAAGCCCTCCGGCTCGTCCTCCGTCACCGGTTGCGGCGGCAGGTTGCGAATGTAGTTGAGCTGATTGAACCGGCCACGGGCGACGGTGCGGCATCGCAGGGTGCGGGTCGCAGACGGGTTTGCCACTCCCCTAGCGATCAGGCCGTCGAGCTCGCGCTTGTCCACTGGGGTCCGTATCGGATTTGATGGCTTTGTCATTGGCTGTCTTTCAAGCTCCCGTTGGACGTCGTCGTCGAAATAGCCACCGCTCGGGCAGAAACTGCCTTACATAGGATCGGGCGCGTGGCCGGCCGGCCGGTGCTGCACCGGAGAGTTTGGCCTGCCGCTCTTCAACCTACACAATCCGGGTGGGCGGGCAGCGGGCCAAAGACGGCTAATGAGAATGCAAAAAAGGGCAGGAGGCCGACTGTGCTGGATTGGGACGACCTCCGGTTCTTTTTGGCATTGGCCAGACATGGCAGCCTGTCCGCGGCCGCCAGGGACCTCCACGTCGCCCAGTCCACCATGGGGCGCCGGCTTGTTTCTTTGGAAGCAAGCCTGGGCGTGCGGCTGCTCAACCGGACGCCGGACGGGTATGTCGCGACCCAAGCCGGGGAAGGCGTCCGCGCCCGGGCCGAGCGCCTGGAGCAGGAGGCCATGGCGCTTGAGCGCGACGTGGGTGGCCGGGACACGCGCATGGCGGGGCTGGTCAGGGTGACCTGCGCCGAGACCGTCGCCACGCACATCCTGGCGCCCTGCTTCGCCTCGCTTCATGTGCAGCAGCCCGACCTCATGATCGAGCTGATCCCCAACCCGCGGGAACTCAGCCTTTCCATGCGCGAGGCGGACATTTCCCTGCGTTTGAAGCACCCCGACCAGCACGACCTGGTGGTCCGCCGGATCGGCTCGTTGGGGTTCGGCCTCTTCGCCAGCTCCAGCTATCTAGGGCGCCACGGCGACCTGGATTTCCAGGGCGGCTGCCCCGGCCATTACCTCGTCACCCAGCTCGAGGACATCCAGGACGCGACGCAAACCGCCTGGCTAGCTGAGCTGGCGCCCCGTGCGCGCGTCGCCATGCAGACCAGCAGCCATGAGGCGGCGGTTTCCGCCGCCCTCCATGGCGGCGGCCTCGCCTGCCTCGCGCGGTTCCGCGCCGACAAGGAGGGCGGGCTGGTCCGCCTGGACGTGCCGTCTCAGGTCCCGAGCGCGGACATGTTCCTGGTGGTGCACCGGGACACCCGGCAGACACCCCGCATCCGGGTCGCCCTCACGCACATCACCGAGTGGGTGCGCCGCCAGGCGGGCGAAATGCTTCCCTCCGATGGCGGGCCGGAGCACTGAACGTCCCTGCCCGCCTGCCGCCATCTGCCCTGCGTGCAGATTCGCATAGTCGATGACCACACTCGGTCCCCGTGTGCGGCGCTGCTTGCCCCTACGTTGGCCGGTGATCCCACGTGGTCGGCAACTGCATCACGGTCCGTGGCTCGTTCGTCGGCACGCGGCAGCCTGAGACCTTGCTGCCCGGCGCATACCATCATGGGAGAAAGCGGATGACGTATTCGAGCCTCATGGTCCATCTGGACCTCGGCGTGCCCAATGAGACGCTGCTCCAGCTCACCGCCGACATGGCCGAGCGGTTCGGCGCGGAGGTGATCGGCGTCACGGCCTGTCAGCCGATGCAGATGCAGACCATGTACGGCAACGGCTACACGTCGACGGACCTGATCGAGCAGGACCGCGCCGTCATCGAGAGCCAGGGCGCAGAGGCGGAGGACCGGTTCCGGACCGTCATGCACAACCGCGTGCCCAAGCTGCAATGGCGCTCAACCATCAGCTACATGCAGCTGACGAACTGGGTCGCGGATCAGGCCCGCGGCGCCGACCTGCTGCTCATGGCATCCAGACCGGACGAGTCGCGGTTCGAATCCATGAGGCGCCTGGATATCGGCGACCTCGTGATGCGCATCGGCCGCCCTTTGATCGTGGTTCCGCCGTCCATCGAGGCGCTCGACTTGGAGCATGTCGTCATTGGCTGGAAGGACACGCGGGAGACCCGCCGGGCCGTCCTGGACGCCTTGCCGCTTTTGCGGAGCGCAGGGCATGTGACGGTCATGGAGATCGTGGAGGATGCCGAGGAGATGGCCCCAACCCGGCTGCATCTTGCTGAGGTCGTCGCCTGGCTCAAAGGGCATGGCGTCGTGGCGGAGGCCGTCGCGGAACCGCTATCCGGCGGTGCCGCAGCCCAGCTTGAAGCAGCTGCCGCGGCGAAGCGCGCCGGGCTGCTGGTGATCGGCGCCTACGGGCACAATCGCCTGCGTGAATGGGTGCTGGGCGGCATGACGCGCGACGCCTTGCGGCACTCGGCGCGCTGTTCATTCATGTCGCACTGACATTGAGCCTGACAAACGGCAAGGGTCAGGACATGGGTTCCGTATCCGCATAGTGGCTAGGCGGAATGGGTCCGTGCCCGGGCAGGCCTCACCCGGTAGAACAGAGGCGGCAGGGAAGCGGCACTGTCCGAAGGGACGCACCTTCGGAGTGCCGCCGACGACACCACGCCCGCGACTTTTTCAGGTCCATCCCGGCGTGGAACTCCAGCAATGCGAGGCAACATGTCATCCGACAATCATCTGCAACACGCCGTCACCGAAGAACTGCGCTGGGAGCCGAGCGTCGTGTCCGCCCATATCGGCGTCGCGGCTGCATCCGGGGTCGTGACCCTGACGGGCCATGTCGAGAACTATGCTCAAAAGCATGCGGCCGAGGCGGCAGCCCGCCGGGTCAAAGGCGTCAAGGCCGTTGCCGAGGAGATCGAGGTCCGCTTGCCGTTCGAGACGAAGCGGACGGACGAAGACATCGCGGCAGCCGCGATTGACCGCATGGGCTGGGATGTCTCCATTCCCAAGAATTCCGTCAAGGTCCTGGTCGAGAACGGATGGGTCACCCTGACCGGCCAAGTCGATTGGCACTACCAGAAGAATGCCGCGGTCCAGGAGCTGCGCCACTTGTCAGGTGTCACCGGGCTATCGGACCAGATCACGGTCAAGCCGCGCGTCGACGTGGCGGACATCAGCGACAGCATCACGCACGCGCTGCATCGGTCGTGGTTCTTCGACCCGCAAACCGTCACGGTCAGCGCCGAGGGCGGCCAGGTCCGTCTCCGCGGTTCCGTCCACCTGCCGCACGACCGGCAGCTCGCCGCCGCGACGGCCTGGTCCGCGCCCGGCGTGACCGGCGTGCAGAACGACATCGCCGTCATTTAAGCGTCCGGCCCCATTCGCAGCAGACGAGGGACTCTGCCATCGCGAGCGGCAGGACGGCCGGCGCAAGCTGGCCGGCTTGCCCTGGCGCGGCGCATCAGCAAGGGACCAGCACCATGTCGCAGCACGACGCATTCGTGGCCGTCTATGAAAAGCACGACGCCGCGGAAGCCGCGGTCCGCACCATCGCCGAGGAGGGCCTCGACATGAAGCACTTCAGCATCGTCGGCAGAGGCTACCACACCGACGAGAAGGTCATCGGGTTCTATAGCGCGGGCGACCGGGTCAAGTTCTGGGGTTCCCGCGGCGCCTATTGGGGTGGGCTATGGGGATTGCTGTTCGGCGGCCTCATGCTGACCATTCCCGTGGTCGGTCCGGTGGTCGTCCTGGGCCACCTGGCCGGGATCGTTTTCACCGCGGTCGCGGGGGCGGCAGAAGGCGCCGTGGTCATGGGCGGCCTGGGTGCACTCGGCGCGGCGCTGTTCAGCATCGGCATCCCGCACGAGGGCGTCGTCCGGTATGAGCAGGCGCTCAAAGCCGGCAAGTTTCTGGTTGTCGCGCACGGGCCGCAGGCCGAGGTCGAGCGGGCCAGGACGCTGCTCCAGGCTGGCGGACCGGTGCAACTCGACGTGCACGCGGATGCGCCAGCGATGGCGTCGCTCGCGGCCTGACCCAGCCGTCCCCGGGCAGGAACCGGTCTGGTCGAGCATCCCCCCTCCCAGCAGGATATGAACAATGACCTCTGATCCCTTCAGCCGGCTCCTCTCGGCATCGGCCCTGCGTCCTGCCGGGGGTGGTGCATGATGCTGATCGAGAAGCTTCAGGCTCCGCCCGCAGGGCCGCTCGCCGTCGCCGAGCTGGAGAGCATGGATGCCTGGTGGCGAGCGGCCAACTACCTTTCGGTCGGCCAGGTGTACCTGCTGGCCAATCCGCTGCTGCGCGAGCCGCTGACGGCGGCACACGTGAAGCCGCGCCTGCTCGGGCATTTCGGCACGGTGCCGGGCCTGAACTTCATCTACCTGCACCTCAACCGCGTGATCAAGGCGCAGGATCTCAGCGTGCTGTTCATCGCCGGCCCCGGCCATGGCGCCCCGGGCGTCGTCGCGAGCACTTGGCTGGAAGGCACCTACTCCGAGACGTACCCTGACATCCCCCAGGACGAGGAGGGCATGGCCCGCCTGTTCCGGCAGTTCTCCTTTCCGGGCGGCATCCCGAGCCATGCGGCGGCCGACACGCCCGGCTCCATCCACGAAGGGGGCGAGCTGGGCTACTCGCTGTCCCACGCCTACGGCGCCGTGCTCGACAACCCCGGCCTGATCGCGGCCTGCGTCGTCGGCGATGGCGAGGCGGAGACCGGTCCGCTCGCGGCGTCCTGGCACTCCAACAAGTTCACCAACCCAGCGACCGACGGGGCGGTGCTGCCGATCCTGCATCTGAACGGCTGGAAGATCGCCAACCCGACCGTGCTCGCCCGCATCCCCCACGAGGAGCTTGCGGGCCTGCTGACCGGGTATGGCCACGATCCCATCTTCGTCGAGGGCGATGACCCGGCCTCCATGCACCAGGCGATGGCCGCCGCGATGGACCGCGCGACCGCGTCCATCCGCGCGATCCAGGCCACCGCCCGGCATGGCGGCGACGCCCAGCGCCCACGCTGGCCGATGATCGTGCTGCGCAGCCCCAAGGGCTGGACCGGCCCGAAAACCGTGGATGGCAAGAAGACCGAAGGGTCTTGGCGGTCGCACCAGGTGCCAATCTCCGACATGGAGAAGCCGGGTCACGTCGCGCTGTTGGAAGACTGGATGCGGAGCTACCGCCCGCATGAGCTGTTCGACGAGGCCGGCCGCCCCCGAGCCGACATCGCCGCCCTGGCGCCTTTAGGCGAGCAGCGGATGGGCGCCAACCCGCACGCCAATGGCGGGGCGCTGATGCGCCCGCTGCGCCTTCCTGACTTCACGGCCTATGCGGTCGCGGTGGACCGCCCGGGGCAACGCGACGCCGAGGCCACGCACGTGATGGGCGTCTTCCTGCGCGACGCCATGCGCCTGAACGCGGCGAGCCGGAACTTCCGCGTGGTCGGGCCGGACGAGACCGCGTCCAACAGGCTGCAATCGCTGCTGGAGGCGACGGGCCGGACCTGGGACGCCGCGACGGTCGCGGACGACGACGAGCATCTCAGCCCCGACGGCCGGGTGATGGAGATCCTCAGCGAGCACACCTGCCAGGGCTGGCTGGAAGGCTACCTGCTGACCGGGCGCCACGGCCTGTTCTCCTGCTACGAGGCGTTCATCCACCTCGTGGACTCGATGGTGAACCAGCATGCGAAGTGGCTGAAAAGCGCGCGCGGCATCGCCTGGCGGCGGCCTGTCGCCTCGCTGAACTACCTGCTCACCTCGCATGTCTGGCGGCAGGACCACAACGGGTCGAGCCACCAGGACCCGGGCTTCATGGACCATGTGGCCAACAAGAAGGCCGACATCGCCCGCATCTATCTTCCGCCTGACGCCAACACGCTGCTCTGGGTCACGGACCACTGCCTGCGCAGCTGGGACCGCATCAACGTCATCGTCGCCGGCAAGCAGCCGGAACCGCAATGGCTGGGCATGGACGCGGCCATCAAGCATTGCGAGGCGGGCCTCGGCATCTGGGACTGGGCCAGCAACGACCGGGGCGGCGAGCCCGACGTGGTGATGGCCTGCGCCGGCGACGTGCCGACGTTGGAGTGCCTGGCCGCCGTGGACCTGCTCCGCAAGCAGCTGCCGGCGTTGCGGGTGCGGGTGGTCAACGTCGTCGACCTGATGACGCTGCAGCCGAAGGCGGACCATCCACATGGCCTGTCGGACTCGGAGTTCGATGCGCTGTTCACCACGGACAAGCCGGTCATCTTCGCCTTCCACGGCTACCCGGCGCTGGTCCATCGCCTGATCTACAACCGCGCCAACCACGCCCGCTTCCACGTGCACGGCTTCATGGACGAGGGCACGACCACGACGCCGTTCGACATGGTGGTGTTGAACCGCCTGGACCGGTTCCACCTGGTGTCGGACGTGATCGACCGGGTGCCCGGCCTGCGCGTATCGGCGGCCTACGCACAGCAGGCCATCCGCGACAAGCTTGTCGAGCACACGCGCTACACGAGGGCGCACGGCGTGGACATGCCCGAGGTGCACGACTGGCGCTGGCCGTCCTGAGGCTGCTCGCAGCGTCATGGTACCGGTCATCCTCACGTTGAACGCCGGGTCGAGCAGCCTGAAGTTCGCGCTCTACAAGGGTGCCGAGGAGACCGTCCTCCGCGGCGTGGTCGAGGGAGTGGGGCAGGCGCCCCACGTTTCCCTCACCGCGCCACACATGCGGCGGCTTGACCCGCCGGACTTGGCCGGCAGCTCGTATGAGAGCGTGTTGGACACGCTGCTGCAGTGGCTGAACGCACATCTGGACGGCGATGTCATCGGCGCAGTGGGGCATCGGATCGTCCATGGCGGCCAACGTTTCGTGGACCCGGTCCGCATCGACGAGGCCGTCCTGGCCGAGCTGGACGGCCTGGTCCCGCTGGCGCCCCTGCACCAGCCGCACAACCTCGCGGCGATCCGCGCGGTCGCCCGGGCGCAACCGGCGCTGCCGCAAGTCGGCTGCTTCGACACCGCTTTTCACCGCACCATGCCTGCGGTCGCGACCCGCCTGGCGTTGCCCCGTGCGCTGGGCGATGCGGAGATGCGCCGGTACGGCTTCCACGGCCTTTCCTATGAATTCATCGCCGGCCGGCTGCGCGAGGTTGCGCCCGCGCTTGCCCGGGGCCGGGTCATCGTCGCCCATCTCGGGAGTGGGGCCAGTCTTTGCGCCATGCGCGACGGGCGCAGCGTCGAGACGACGATGGGCTTTTCCACCCTCGACGGGCTGGTCATGGGAACGCGGCCGGGCTGCCTGGACGCCGGGGCAGTCCTGTATCTCATGCAATCGCGCGGCATGACGGCCAAGGCCGTCGAGGACTTGCTCTACCACCAATCCGGCCTGCTCGGCGTTTCCGGCATCAGCGGCGACATGCGCGAACTGGCGGCCAGCGCCATGCTGGAGGCGCGGGAAGCCATCGAGCTGTTCACCTATCGCGTCGCCGGCGAGGTGGGACGGTTGGCGGCGGCCCTCGGCGGCCTGGACGGGCTGGTGTTCACCGCCGGCGTCGGCGAGCACGACGCCGCTTTGCGCGCCGAGGTCTGTCGCCGGCTTGCATGGTTGGGTGTCGTGCCCGACCCGGCGGCCAATGCGGACGGCAAAGCACGGATCAGCACCGACGCAAGTTCCATTGAGGTGTGGATCGTGCCGACCGACGAGGAGGCCGTGATCGCCCGCCACACCCATGCCCTGGTTGCTGCCTGAACCTTACAGCGCAAAGAAGCCGATGCTTGCGGCCAGCATGAGAGCGGTCGCAACCCAGCCACTGATCAGCATGGCGCGCGAAGCGGTCAGACGCCCCATGATGCGGCCATTGCCGGCAATCAGCATCAGGACGGCCATCACCGGAGCGGCCAGAATGCCGTTCACGACGGCACTCCAGTAGAGCGCCCTCACGGGATCCAGCGGCGTGAAGTTCAGCCCAACGCCGGCCATGGTCGCAACGGCGATCGCCGCATAGAACGACTTCGCCTGGAGCAGGCGCAGGTCGAGGCCTTCACGCCACTTGAAGGCCTCCGACAAAGCGTAGGCGGCGGAACCGGCCAGCACCGGAACGGCGAGAAGCCCGGTGCCGACGATGCCGGCTGCGAAGATGACGAAGGTCATCTCCCCCGCAATCGGACGAAGCGCCTCGGCGGCCTGGGACGAGGTCTCGATCGTGGTGATGCCGACCGCGTGCAGCGTTGCGGCGGCCGCATAGACGATGCAGATCGCGATCAGGTTGGAGACCGCCATTCCGACAACCGTGTCCGTCCGGATGCGGGCAAACTCCGGCCTGGCGGATCGCGGCGTGAGACAGAGCGGTGCTTCTTTGCGGCGCTTCCGCTCTTCCACCTCCATCGCGGACTGCCAGAAGAACAGGTACGGGCTGATCGTCGTGCCAAGCACGGCCACAAGCGCCATCGCCGCCTCATGTCCGAATGTCAGGTGTGGAACGACCGTGGCCAGGACAGCTTCACGCCAAGGAACATTCACGGTGAGGACGACGGCGACGTAGCTGAACAGCGACAAGGTCAGCCACTTCAACGTCCCCGAATACACGGCGTAGCTGATGAAGACTTCCGCCACGACACATAGGATGCCAAAGCCCACGGTATAAAGGCGGTCACTGCCGCCAAACAGCAGCCGCAAGGCGGCGCCCATCGCCCCGAGGTCGGCGCCAAGATTGATCACATTGGCAATCAGCAGAAGCAGCACGATCGCCCGGCCCAGCCAGGGATTGTAGTGGCGGCGGAGGTTCTCGGAGATGCCCCGTCCCGTCACGCAGCCGATCCGGCCGCTGATCTCCTGGATGGCGATCATGAAAGGCAGGCTGAACAGCATGGTCCAGGCAAGGCCATAGCCGAACTGCGCGCCGACCTGGCTGTAGGTGGCGATCCCGCTCGGATCGTCGTCTGCGGCACCCGTTATCAATCCTGGGCCGAGGCGCCTGACCAGGCTCGACGATTGCGCCCCCGCAAGCTGCATTGGAACAACGCCCACTGATGGCCGCTGGTTCACCGCTCCCACGGCTACACGATCAGGCCCGGCTTTCGTTTGCCGTCCGAGAGGACTGCGGGTGCCGAAGACAACTCAATGTTCGCAAGCGCCAGATTAAGCGCTGAGTTGTCCGGCAGAGGCGATACTGGATCGGTTATCGGTGATATTCCTCGACCGGAGGCTCGTACAACGGAAGTCTATCCGTCCTCGATGCCTCCACCATGGCGAACCAACCTTCGAGAGAGACTCGGGATCGATATAGCGCGAAGACTACCATGTTTCCGGGAACCCCGGCAGGCTATCCACTGGCAGCCAAGTGCAGCGAGGCCGTCGTCCAGTCCCCGCCACCGGTCATCTCACCCAGGATGATGTTCTTGATGGTATGTAGAGCGAGACGCGCGGGAAAATGAGGCGGTGACGGGGACCTCGCGGTAGAGCGCAAGCAGCCGGTCTGCGCCGGGCATGTTGAGGCCGAGTTCGCGGGGGGCATTGTGCATCCGGGAGCAGGTGAGCCGGCCCTGCCCCGCCAGGGGCGCAACCACAGCCCTGCGACGGACCGCCTCGGCCCAGACCTCGTCCGGCACGCTGTGTGGACGCGTGCCCTCTGTCCCACTTCGCGACGATCCGTGTTCCCGCCGACCGCGTCTCGCGATCCTGGTGGCACTTCTCACAAACTTGGAAACATTTTTGCGATCCAGGGACCGAGCAAGTGCTTGGCCAACCCCGAAAACCGTTCTCACGATCCAGGAGCAGTGACACAGCCAGAACTTGCCACAGCGCCGGCTGCCATGTCCAGCTACCGGCTGCTGGTCTGCCTGGCCATCCTTGGCTGGTCCGAGCGCGATCTCGCTCGCCGTACGGATCGTCACCAGACAACCGTGGTGCGATGGGTCAAGGGCCTCTCGCCGGTGCCCGGCGAAGAGGCCGCTTGGCTGGAGACGTTGGTTGCTTTCCACGTGGCCCATCCTGCGCCACGTAGGAGGCCGGCGGACGCAGCAGGCCGCAACATGGCAGCTCACTGACGTGAGCACGACAGCGAGCGACCTGCCACCGTGTTAGACGGACGCACAATCAATCATTGCTGGAAATCAAAACCGACGCGACCATTCGACATTACGGACGGAATGCAACGTCGGCTGGGGTTTGTAGGACTCTTCCAGGGCCTAACTGCGGTCGCCGGAACCCATCCACGCTGCCTGTCAGGGAGCAGGATTTGAAAGAAGCCATCCGTAGGTTGCTGAGAGGCCGGAGCGATGATTATAGACGGTGCCAGACTTGACACGTGGCTCGACATTGATGGTGCATCACGAACCGGAACATTTACGTTGGGATTCCCGACCTGATTGGGCAAGAGTGCAAACTGCATGCACATATAGCCCGGCAAGGGACGTGCTGCATGGTAATCTTCGGCATGTGCAAGACCGGAAATGCCGGCAAGGGTGAGACATACAGTAGCAAGCCTCATCATGAGGACTCCTATGATCGACCTAAAAGGACAGGGGCTTGGGCAGCAGTTTGCCCGATTCTGGCACTGACAGACGCACGCCATTGGCCAATCGTTGTGACACCAGGAGTAATACCGTTAGCTCGATATTGCTCTGCAGTGAGAGGCACAACGTCGCTCATTACCGCACTACTTTGCGCCAAGGCGATACCCGAGGCATTGCCAGGACCAAAATTATAGTAGCCTCTCACGTCAAGCACAGACGGATTAGGCACGTTCGCGGCCTGCAATGCCACTGCGCCTTGCCGTAGATATTCGGCCGCTGCGATGCTCTGGGTGGCTGGGTCTGATTTGCCGGCCAGACCCGGCACGATGTTCGCGGCCAGGTTCGGATCGCGAGCCAAGGCGGAGTTGATCATCGACGTGTAGGTGTCGTCGCGCATCTGGAAGGTGCCGCTGATCGTGCCGTTCGAGGCCGGGTTGGCATTGCACCCGCTTTCCATGATGCACGTTGCAGCAACAGAAACCATTGTCACTCCGACTGCCGCTGCATTCTGCGACGCCGCCTCACCCCAGCTCTGCGACATCATCGTCGTCATTGCGATGCTGTCCGCGCCATCCCCCGAAGCATCCCCGCCCGTGACAGACCCGCCCGCCGCCGCCGCCGGGTCCGGCACCGTCGAAAGGGTGCCGGTCGGCATGGTGAACGGCGGCAGGCCCACCTCCTCGAAGGTCGGGATGGGCAGCAGCGGCACGCCGTTCATCGTCTCCGGCACCGGGTCCGCCCGCACCGGGCCGCCGGCCGCAAGCTGCGCCGCGCAGACGAGGGCAACAGGCAGGAGGCGGGGCGCTACGGACAGCACAGCAAAAAGGGCGCGCGCCCCCGTCCTGCCATGAGATGCGATCATGGTGCCGCCGGGATCGCGGCCGGCGATAGTGAGTGGCTGCATGGGACTTCCTTTCTGTTGGCAGCCGAAGCATCGCCTCGCCAGGCGCGAATGGACCCACCGTCGTCAGCGCCCGCCCATGGACCGGCGCGCAGCA
>JAABUS010005706.1_pt1 | contig 15998 bp, 11 predicted proteins | sample 5560161 | NCBI WGS metagenome assembly JAABUS01 (sample SAMN10711885, study PRJNA513376) | rock metagenome | isolation source: Antarctica rocks | place: Antarctica: Victoria Land, Trio Nunatak nord | collected 2016-01-04
AAGCTAGACGATAAGATGCTAGAATTCTTCAAGATTCTGATCGAGATCGAACATGCTTATCGACTGAAACTATCATCGACTATGAAGATACATTCGAAGTTTGCATCAAATCTGCTGCGACTAGATTCAAAGAACTCTCTGAACGAACAACGAAATGAATCGTCTGACTCTATAGTGATCGACGACGAAGATGAATGAAAGATGAAGAACATACTGAACTTCAGGCACTACGAAAGAAATAAACGACTACAATATCGTGTCAATTGAAAAGAATACGACGTCGATCTACATTGATACAACGTCGATGAAAGTGAATTCGAAGAATGTCTGAAGATCGTAAATGACTGTAATGATTGTCTCTTTAACAACACAAGGTATATACAGAGATCAAACAGTAATCACTATTACTAGACTTGAGGTCTGAAGATAGCTGAGACAATAATATGTATTGACTACTTACATGAGTTGAGCACGAAGCTTCTATCTAAGGAAACGATCATCGTTATATAGACATAGAAGAATCATGTCAAGTCGTTCTTGCTCTGAATGATCATTCTGATCATCCTCGAGCAAGGTGAGCAAGATGAGCATCATGCTCGCTATGCTCACTGTGATCACTTCTGATTCGAGCGATCAGAGCGATCACTTCGAGACTCTGATTACTCAATGATTACCTAATCATTGCTGTTTACGTAATCACGCGCGGAAGAGTTCTAACACTAGATTCTCTTCTAAGATTTTCGTTTCGAAAATCACTTTTTCTTCATGCCTTCTCATCGCATAACTAAAAACTCTACCTTGCGTCGCAGAGTTTTTCTTGAGCGCACGAGTTCTGAGCGTGCTGTCATGCGTTCTTGTGAACACTGCAGTCGCTTGCAAAAGAAATGCCGTGTCGGCAATGATTTCGACCGTTGCATCGAGTGTGTGCGTCTCGATCGCAAATGCAACCTTACTTTCTCGATGATGAAGTGAAAAAGAATAAAGGCAGAACGCGATCGCGTTCTTGATGAGCTGCTGAACGCTCACAAACAGGTGCAAGAGACCTTCGCGAGAGCTACTCGTCTGCAAAATCAATTTGTGTTTCTGAAAAACAAGAAACAGACGATGGTTGAACGAGAGTTTCGAAACATCGTCGAGCTCGAGAAGAATGAGAGAAAGGCTAGCGAATCATCGCTGAACGATCTTCTCTTTGACGTGTTCTTCGAGCAGGTTGAGATTTCTTCAGACTTTGACTGACTGAATTTCTCAACTGAAACTGTCGCAGAAGCGTCTGACAGTTTCTGAGATTTTCCTTCGATTCTCAAGTGTTCTCGATATGTTCGTAACCTTTTCACTTGATTAATCAATGAAACTGATCTTTGATATTCTGTCGATTCAGTATATCTTCTACTTCGTATTCGACGTTCTGACTTTCTGAATCAATTTCTGAAGATTCTGTTTGAATTGATGTATTCGAGTCTGCAGACTTCAAAAGACTGATATGAAATATCGAATGTATTCTCATAGATGTTGACAGATCTAACTTGTAGTTAATCGATTCTTTGATCTCTAGAATCTTATAAGATTCTAGCTTTGTGTGATTCAGTTTGTTACTTGATCTTTTCGTTTTGATGTTTCGTCTTAGTAGATACGCTTTGTTTCTCTTCTTAAGAGTAGATCTTCTATCTCTTCTTTTATTCGCATACAGAATCATGCGCTTGCTAAGAAACTGTATGTTCTTCTGTAATTCTTTTTGTAGCAGCTGCAATTGTTCTACCTGTAGTGTAGCTTTTTGAGCTAATTGTGCAAATTCACGCGATTTCTTAAGAGTTTCTGACTCGAACTCGTAGTTTGCAAAGAATGATGACACGCTGATTACTTCTGTCGTTGCGCTATTGAAAGTCAACTGTGCTACTGACAGTAGCTGTATTCAATCGTTTTGCCTATAGTTAATATAGCATCTGAGATACTGTTTCAGTGTCTGATTCATTCTTTTCATCTGTTCATCTGTTTGCGAATGATAAGCTGTTGACAGCTTATGATGAATTTCTAACTGATTCATCAAGAATTTTCAGAATTTCGATGTGAAGAGCTTGTCTCTATTTGAAATTATCTCGTCTGATAGTTCATGATTTGCTACAATCGTTCTTAGAAATGTGTAAGTCAAATCTTCTGCGAATGTTGCTTCTTTGTATGACAAGAAGTATTCGTACTTGATTAATCTGTCTGTTATAATCAAGATAGAGTCATAGATTGTTTCGATGACTCTTTTCTTTGACTTAGATAGCTTGACTATAAAGTTCAAAGCTATGCTTTTTCACGCACGATCTGATGTGCTGAGACTTTTCAAAAGTTCATAGAGTTTATGTCGATTGTGTTTCGTACGAATACACACATCGCACTTTCTAATAATATCTTCTATCTGTTTTCTCATCTTTGAGAAATAGTAGGTTCTAGATATTCTCTCAATGGTTTTATTCGAACTCTGATGTTCATGTATCATTGACTTGTGATGATCGTCTATCATCTCTTGTCTGCATCTTGTTGAAACATAGATCAGATCTTGAAATGTTAGTATTTCATTGATAATCTCAAAGTTCGCGTTGTTCTCGATATTTTCTATAATATCTTGCGCGACTGAGTCTTTTGCTAGCTCTAGCTTTACCCGTTTCTCAAGATCTCTGTTGTCGATTCGTAAAGTAGCTGCGTTTTGTCTATTATAGACAATCGAATCGTCTGAGTTCTCTTGCAAGATAGTCTGATTTACCTGTGATCTATCTGTCATGTGATCTGCTCTTCTGCTCAAGACGTCGATCTTCGAGTTTTCAGATTTCTTTCGATATTGAATTTGAAAGTTGTACGATGACAACTCTTTCGATCATCTAATCTGTCTTCGATTTAGAACTTTCGTGATCGTAAAGTATAGCAGATTCTTATGATCTGTATATACTTGAACCTGATGTCTAGATTCTTCAAGATATACTCTTCATTGTTTGAAAGAGTCGACAATAGCTAACAGCTTCTTGTCGTGTATCTCATAGTTCAATTCAGCGCCTGTAAGCTTTCTACTGTGAAATGCAATGAAATGCAGACGTTTCTTGTCGTCTGATTGACTGATACATGCTTCAATAGCTTCGTCTGACGCGTTCGTCTCGAGCGTAATGAGTTTTCCTGATTCAAACATGATCAGTACTGACTGAGAGATGAACAATTTCTTCAGCTTTTTGAAAGCTTCTTCTGCTTTCTCAGTTCACACGAACGATATGTTCTTTTTCGTAAGGTTCGTAAGTGACGAGATGATTCTGAAGTATTTCTCTATAAAGCGTCTATAGAAGTTCGCGAATTCTAGAAAGAATTGAACTTCGATCTTTGACTTTGACATCGATCAAGTCGTAACAGCTTCTATCTTCTTTGAGTTCATTCTTAGATTCTGAGACGTGACTATGAATCTCAAAAACTGTACACTCTGTACATGAAATTCACTTTTTCCTGACTTGATGCGTAGATCAGCTTTCTTCAAAGTCTGTAGAATCTTCTTAACATGTTGTACATGTTCTTTCTTCGTCTTTGAGTATACTAATATATCATTCAGATATACTATGATGAATTGATCTAGATAACGTCGTAGCATGTTATTCACAAAGGTCTGAAACGTGACTGAAGCATTGATTAAGTCGAAAGGCATGATCAAATACTCGTAATGTTCTAGTCGAGTGTGAAAGACTGTCTTTCATTCGTCTTCTTCTTTAATTCGTATTCGATTGAATGTCTCGAGTATATCAAATTTCATAAATCACTGTGCACTCTGCAATCTATTCTGCAGTTCTGCTATGAGCGATAACGAATAGCTGTTTTTAATCGTGATGTTATTCAGTGCTCTGTAGTCGACACATAGTCTTAGACTTTCATTCGATTTCAAAACAAACAGAATTGAGTATTCTGCTGACGATTGCAATTCTCTAATGAATTCTTTTCGCATGTTCTCTTTCAGATATTGTCGCAAAGCATCGAGCTTTTCTGTCGACAATGAGTAAATGAACTGTTTCGTGAGTTTCTTGTCGTCAACGAGCTTAATCTCGTGATTTCACGATTGATGTTTGAGTAGTGCCTCCTGATCACTTTCTTCCTCAAACAGAATCTTATATTTCTGATATTCTTTAAAGATAATAGCGATAGCGGAATTCTTCGAGTGATCGTTCTGAATCTCTTTGCTTCATAACATCTGTGCGTCACTGATTTCTCTGAACTCTTCGCGCATTTCTTCGCTCGTCATGACGAATATCTTCACATCTTGTGATGACTTCAATATCGAGTGCAATCGCGTCGTTTCTGTACCTAGAAATGCGATTGTCTCGTTGACTCAATCGATCATCGAATTGATCGTACGAAGCCATGGTATGCCTAGAACTATATCACTGCCTGACTGCTTCGTAACTTCTAAACGTAACTTCTTTCAATGTCGTTCGAGCCTCAAATGAATGAGTCGAGTTTCTTGATCTATTAGTTCGTTATTGTACTTCATGAATGTTTCATTGAAGTTTTGCAGATTGTAAGATTCTTTCTTCTTCTGCGTAGATATTTGTGCTTTTTTGACAAATCCTGAGAATATATAATTTCTCGTGCAGTCGCTGTCTATGAATAGCCGTGCTGCGTGATCATTAACCTTGGTTCAGACTCGTAATTGCGACGAGTCATTGATGAAGACAAATATGCTTTCGATTTTCGATCTTCGACTAGACTTCTTCGATGATCTGTCGATCGAAGAGTCTTCTAGTTTTTTGAACTAGAAGCTCTTTCTTTCAGTACTTGTTCTATGTACTGAAATCGATCTGAATTGATCTTCTTAAGTGAATATTTCTTCGAATCACACAGGTCAAACCTTTCTCTGATGACTTCTGTCATCTGTCTGAGTTTCCTGAATATGTGATCTTCATCGAAGAGTACATATTCTTCTTGCTTGATGAACTTGGCTTCTGTGAATGACTTTTTCATGACTATGTCACGATATTGAATGTCTTTGCGCGATGCGATCGACTCATCTTGCATAGTGTCATAAATAGCTTGATGTATATCATTCTTGATCTGTTGCATTCGCTGTGAAAAATCTTTCTCTTTCTGCTTAAAGAGAGTGTACAATTCGTTGTACATGCTTATAAAGCTTGCTTGACTTGTAAGCTTTCTGAGATCTTCTTTTACTTCAAGACGATCTTCTTCTTGCTCAAGAGCATCTTCTGCTGCAATAGTGAATGCTCGTAGAGTTTCGCTAAGTCGATTCTCTTCTTCGACTGCTTGGCGAATAGCTTCTTCAGTGCTGTTCAACCTGTTCGAGTCATATGCTTCGCTGTCGGAAATCTTCGATTTCGCGATCATAGTGAACGAGCTTTCATCACTATTCTCATCGTGCGCTTCTGATTGACGATGAGTTGCTGCGTAAGAACGATTCTTACGCGAGGGTTTCGAGTATCATTCAGAACCTTTCTTATCGCTCAGGTGAGTGCAACAGTTGTTCTCGTAACACGCTGTTCACGACAATGCTTGATGCTTGTTTTCCTGATCTTCTTTCGTTGCTGCGAAAGATCTGTCTTGCTTGTCATAAGACTTTGACTTGTTCTTGTACTTGTTCTGAGTACAATCTTTGAAGTAATGACTCAGCTTCTTGCAAGTATAACATGTCTTGCTTTGTTGAACTGTTTTATCGCGAGCGTTCGTCGATATTTTTCGAGTTGCGTCTAACTTCATAGATTGAGAATCATAGTATGGCTGTCGTCGTTCCTTCTTGAACTTCCGACTCAATACTACTGACATTGCCGATTCTTTATCTTTTTTCAGACGTCTCTCGTACTGCCTGTTATCGATGATTATCGCTCTGATTATCATCTTCTGCAAGTCAGCGAGTCTATCGATTCTAGCGATTTCATCCTTGACTTTCTTTCGTAGTCTCTGATAGAACTGACTGGTGAGAGTCGCATCGTCTCATTTCGTATTCGTCGCGATATGCTGAAAGCTGGTCGAATAAGTCGCTGCGAAGGTTTTCTGTCGCAGATTGTACAACTGTCGTTTCGCTGTACGTTTCTTGTCAATGTCTTCAAATACTCTTCTTAGACGTTTCTCAAACGTCTGAGAGTCACGAAATATCGTGTTGATTTCTTCTTCTCGTTTCTCTGATTTCTTCTGCAGATAATTCGTTAGATAATGATGAAATCATGTGAATGCATTATCTCTTAGATAGATGAATGCAAAGAGTACTTTGTTCTCGATGAACTTGAACTGAAATGAGTGTCGTTTGACGTATAGCTCTACCTGTACTAGATATGCTTCGAGTTTATCTCGATCGTCGTGATACAAGTTCAATGTTGAGATCTTGATTTTATCTGCGCTGAAGATGCTTGCTTCTTGACTGAGCGTGACTCGTTCTGACTGACTAGACATGACTGAAGAGAATGAACGTCTCTGATATCTTGTGAAAGAGTGATGCTCAAAGTGTAACGATTGTTTCTTTAACAACACAAGATATATACAGAGATCAAACAGTAATCACTATTACTAGACTTGAGATCTGAAGATAGCTGAGACAATAATATGTATTGACTACTTACATGAGTTGAGCACGAAGCTTCTATCTAAGGGAACGACCATCGTTATATAGACATAGAAGAATCATGTCAAGTCGTTCTTGCTCTGAATGATCATTCTGATCATTCTCGAGCAAGGTGAGCAAGGTGAGCATCATGCTCGCTATGCTCACTGTGATCACTTCTGATTCGAGCGATCAGAGCGATCACTTCGAGACTCTGATTACTCAATGATTATCTAATCATTGCTGTTTACGTAATCACGCGCGAGAGAGTTCTAACAATGACTTTCATGAACGATATTTGAACAAGTCAAGATAGAAATCAACTTAAGAAAGATCAATCGAACTGCAGCAATGAGAACATTGCTAGATGAAGAAGAGAAGTAATGTTGCGATCGTGCACTTCAAGTTAGTCTAATATAGATCATGTCAGACTATCATAAACTAGTATAGAGCTGATGTTGACACGCTAGCGACCTAGCGTGCCTTCGTGAGTAAAACTCACGACGTGTTGCATCTTCTTTCTTCTTCGACTTTGAACTTCTAGTTAGAATACACTCATATGATTCGCTCTATGCAGACTTATAACACTAACAGTAAGAATAAATAAAGCAAAAAATTGAAGAATATGAGATTCTTTCTAAAAACATATACAATATGAATGAAAAGAGCTTTTTACTTGAACTGCTTTAAAAGATTCAAAGAGTCTTCAATTTAAAACATCTTGACAGTGATAAATTGTTGAGTGTTGATCAAGATAATAATAAAGAATGAATTATCTTGATTGCAATCATTTGCATGAATATTATCTATATATCTTCTTCAATCATTTATCAGATGATATTAAATAATATTCAAAACAGCTGACTTATTGAATATGATTTCAAAGAGCAATTCTGCTTCTTTGCTTTCTTTGCTACTGACTGAATCAATGATGAATTGATCTACTCTTGACTCACTATCATATTTAATCGAAATACGAGATCAAAAGTCAGAAATTCACGAAATTATCATCTTCTATTTGTTGATGAGCATGATAATCATATCAACATGAAGTTTCTTGACTGATGTGAGCAAAACAAGATACTCATGACTTTATATTCTTCTCATTTTACACATCATCTTCAATCTCTGAATGTGAGCTTATTTAATTCTTTGATCAATTACTACTTGCAAAATCTGAATGATTGAATTTTTAAAAGTCAAGAACTGTTACGAGTGTATCAAGACTGATTAGAGCTAGTCAATGATTTAGTCGAGATCTGATCTAGATCTGACTCAGATTTGACTCAGATATAACTCAACACTCTTTTTCTTTCTCAACATTCTTTTTCTTTTTCAACACTCTTTTCTTTCATCAACATCTTGTTCATCTACATCATCTTCTTTTCATGTTACAAACACATTTCTTTCGAGTCTAGCGCAGTCTCTGAACATTACATAAATAGAAGCTCTTGTATCAATCTTCTTCTGTATTCTTAATATTCAGTTATAGCTATTTCTAAAAATCAAGCACTATCAACTCTGATCTTTATTGATTGTATCATTTAGACATGATTCTGACATTATATTAAGAATTCGTTAATCACATGATACTGATTTCATTACTCATTCAACATACTCATACAGACAGAACGAGTTTAAAGAAATTCATTTACCTGATGATTAACGCAATCGAAAGACTGAACAACACTAGAGAGTTTGATAGAATCAATGACAAGACTGTTTGAATCGCTAGACAACTTATCGCTCACTAAGTACGCAAAGTTCACTCGATCAAGAGAATCAACTCATTCTTGTGAAACAGACGAGTGAAAATAAGCTGTTCAACTCGATTAAGAGAATCGACGATAAAGAACCTTCGTGAATTGCTTGAGAATCACTCAAAAACTCACAAATCTCATCATGTCTAGTCGTTTGTCTACTGAAGAGCGTTCTGAGAAATTTCGAACTCGTTTCTCTCAAATCTCTGATGCTGATTCAACGAAATCATCAAGTGCTGCGTCATTCATTCATGAAGATGACGAATCATTCACTGAAACGATAATATTTCTCGTGTTCTACGAAATCTGAAAGGCTTGAAGCCTAGTTCTTGATAAAGAAACAGATCAACTCTACGAGTTAAATAAACAACAAGAAGACGAAATCAAAGAGTTGAAGACAAGACTTCAAACTAAAGAAAACACTTCTTCTGATTTCATCTACTCTGAGCGTTCTAGATCTCAAAAATACCTGATTCTTCGCTGTTTACTGATGAAAAGAACTCTACTTGAAAGAACTGATACGAAAAAATTCAGAATAAACTAGAGATCAACGTTGATTTCTTTTCTAATGAACTGTTAGAAGTCAGCATAGAGTGAGTCAATATGAGTGTCATTTAACTAGAAGATAAATGCTAAGAAAGAAAGATAGCTACAGAAAAGAAGCTGACTACATATGTGTGTTTCTCAGTCGACGCTAGACTCAATAGAAACTAGTCAAGATGACGAAGCGAGAATAGATCTGACAAGGCTAGAATCGTGACATTAATCTCTCTTCTTCGACGATTCATGTTCGCATGAATGTATTTTCTGCTTGATTCGATTGATTGTTCAATCATGATTTCACAGACTCAGACTCATTAAATTCTGATTGACTGAATAGTCGAAAGCGCTTCTAGCGCGATTTGTTCGAATATTGAATATGAAAATCGTCAACTACCTTCTGAGCGTTCATAAATTCATCGTCATCAGCGTTGTATCAATTGAGATCATTGTCATAATCATTTCATTTGACTCTATACTGAAGTCGTCTTCGATATCAACGAGAATTCAATACATCGTCGATTTCTCATTCGTCTTCGTCGTTTATCACTATTGAATCTGAGAATTCGTTCTTTTGATCAGCCAAGAAGTCATCAACGACAAGACGAAGCAGATCAGAATGAAATACATTATGAACATGCATAGACTCTGATAATTTTAGTTTATATGAAGAGTTAACGAAATCTAGATTGATGAAAGAATCGAGCATTTTGTCATCTAGTTTCTTGAAAGATCTCGCTGTAACGATGTTTCTTTCATTCAGAAACATCTTTGATTCGATCTCATAATTAACTTCTTTTCTATGCTTATTGACTTGTTTCATCATTTGTTTCCGTGTTTTGACTAGCGACTCGCAAGCAAACTTCAGTGTTTTGTTCATATGTTCAGATATATTCTCAACTTTAGTCGTCTGCAAGCGTTCATGAGAACTTTCATATTCGCTGACATCGAGTTCAAAGCTCATACGAGAATGAAAGTCTTTGTTTAGAAAGAAAGAAATCGAGAAGATGACTGAGAACAGAGCATTATTGTCGATAAACTCGATCATGAATAGTAGCTTAGCTCAGTCATTCTGCATGTACAAACAGAAAGATCGAAGATATCTTTCGACGTTCTGATTGACTCATTCACTTTGATCATCGATTTGAGAATGATAGGCAGTGAATAATCAAAGATTAATGCTCAGTCTTTTGCAAAGAAACTTTCATAGAATGAAGGTAAATTGGGAACTTCGATTCGAAACAATGAAATCGAGTAAATCGTGTATTCGATATATTCACTGAAGCATTAGCTCAGCTGTTTTTTTTGCTGTGATTTCTTCATCATCAGTAGAACAAGAAATATAGTGTCGTTTCTTTGTCAATCTACATATCACTGTTAGTATGATGTTTTTGCCTTTCGAAAAAGATAAGTCGATGATGAAATTCATGACTATGTTCTTTCATTGCTGTTCGAGTATGAATAAAGAATGTAGTAGTTCATTGAATTTATCTCGAGAAGTCTTTGATCGCTGACAAATGTAGCAGTTTCAAATATATCGATTTATTGTCTTTTGCATTGAAAATCAATAGTAGTATCTTCTTATGATCTCTATCGTTCTGAGAATTTCGAAATGATCAATAGAAGATTGATCGTGAACTTCTTGAATTAGCTTCATTTGAAGATGCTTATCGAAGAAAACTTATAGAAGATCATTTCGATATAGTATTTCGTTCTGAACTCGACAATCTCTTAATTTAGTATCTTCGTATTGAGCTTCATCTTTTAATACAACTTCACGAAGTAGAATACAATTCTTGTTGATTCTGTTAGCTTCTAGAATTAATCGATAAATTGATTCATCGTTCTCTTTCTCTTCTAGATCAGCGATTTTCATTCGATTCGACGTGAGAATTGTAGTTCGCTGATAGCGATATCGTTCATTCTCGAGACTTCTAGAAACTGAATCGACTCGACGAGTCAATGCATCGACTTTGATGTTTTATTTGTCTGAGCGATACATGATTTTGAAGTTGAAGTCGACGAGCTTTTGTACTCAGCGCATTTGACGTCTACTTAGCTCTTTATCTTTCATTAATGACGTTAAAGCTTGATGATCAGTGAACATCTTGATGAGTAGCTCAGTCAATTTTAGCTCAGATCATCAATGCTTGAAGACACGAATGATTGCTAGTAGTTTCTTGTCATAGATCTTGTAATTGCACTCAGCGAGACTCAGATTCTTGCTGTAGTAAATCATCGAGTGCAATGTTTCTTCGTCGTCATACTGAGAAAGTATGTCATCATTGACGTAGTTAAATGAGTCTATTTCAAGAATAGTCTTTCTATTCTGATCAAAATGACGAAGAATAAAGACTTCAGTCATTCGTTTCTTCATATGATCAAAGATCGTTTGACAAGCTTGATTTCATTCAAATATCATCTCTTTTTGAGTTAGTTGAATCAGAGAATGAACAATCTTTGAAAAGTTCTTTATAAAACGTCGATAGAAATTGCAGAAGTCGACGAAGAACTGCATCTGAGTGAGATTTGTAGAAGTAGATCATTCGACTACTGCTTGTACTTTTCTGAGATTCATATTTAGTTCTTTGATGAATAGCAATAGTCTCAGAAAGAAGATCTTCTGAACATGAAACTCGCATTTGTTTATATTCATTTGAAGATCGATCTCTCGTAGTCTATGTAGAACTAGTCGTACGTGTTTCTTATGTTTCTTCAGTGTTTTGCTGTAGATGATAATGTCATCTAGATAGATCTGACAAAACTGATGAAGATAGTCAAATAGCACGTCGTTCATATAGTGTTGATAGAAAGTCGAGTCGTTGATTAATTCAAAAGACATCACGTGATATTTGTAGAAATTAAAAGAGGTAATAAAGATAGTCAAATCTTCGTTCTTCGAATGCATGCGTAGTTTGTTGAAGACGACTATTATATTCAATCGAGTCAGATACTTGCTATCTTGAATACGAGCGAGAGTTTCGTCTATTAAGAGTAGAAGATAGCGATCTCGTTTGATCAAAGCATTGAGCTTTCTATAATCGACGCAGAAGCGCAGACTATCGTCTTTCTTTTCGATGAATAGTATGAGCGAAGCGTATAAGGTCGAGCTAGAAGATATAAAGTTCTTATTCAGATGTTTGATCAGATAATTCTTCATTTTTTGAAGCTTGTAATCAGACATATGATAGAGATGACTTCAAGAAGATGTTTTCTCGTCGATCAACTTAATTTTATGATCGTAGAGACGATGAGAAAATAGTTGATCAGTCATCGCTCGATCAAACACGTCTAGATAGTCATGATATTTCAAAGAAAGCTTAGCTTTGACTTCTTTCAAGATCTCTTTATGTGAAAGCTCTTGTAGATTTACATCTTCAAGTTTATTTCTAGCTGTTTTTAGAAGTCGATCGATTTTCGTGATGATGATCGTGAAAGTAGTCACATTCAATCGTTTGACTAGTGATCTATATGCTGCAGTCTCTATCATTGCTATGTTCATTGAATCGAAAGACGAAGCGAAGTTGATTGAACTAGATGATTTCACGATTCTACTGAATGAAGATGACTTCTCGCTGAGTCGAATGACAACAGAAGAAATAGATCTCTTTAGTATTTGAGTAGAAATCAAACTCTTCTGTTCTATCACGATTTTCTTGCTCGAAAGAACAGTCGAATGAGCTTTGATAGAAGCTTTGATATGAGCTTCGAAACTAGAAAATTGAAGGCAATCGTTTCTCATATCAATAGTCATCTCGATCTTGTTCATTCATGTTTTTTCAAGAATCATCTGATGTTGATCTAATCGAGTGATTAGCATAGAAGCGAAACGTTTCATATGATCTTGAACAGTTAGATTCGAATAAATTGCATGAGTAATGAGCTTTTTTGCATAATGATCATCGAATTTCCTTATTGATTTGAGCTTGATTAAAGATAAAGATTCAATTTACAAATGATCACAAACATTCTGCGCGATTAATTCATCAATGAACAAATAGTCAGCTGCTTCAGTGTCAATCAATGACTTTAATGAGTAACTAATTTCATTGCTAGATAGTACACATTCAGTAGTCAAAGATTTCGAAGCAAAGAGATCATTTGAGCTGCTCATTGTTGAAGAAATTAACACATCTTTCATCACGTCTTTAATGAAAGTCACTAGTTTTTTGCCTCATTCTTTGATTTCTCTGTAAATAATTTCTTCTCTTCTTTTGACATGATGATCTCATTTAGATGAGAGATGAATGTACAAGATGTTGAAGTACTAGTTTTCAGCTGAAAGCAATTCTTTGAAAGATGACTTGATACTTTGCAGTTGAAGCAGATGATTGACATTCTTGATCATTCAGATTCGAGAGTGAAAAAAGTAGCGAGTCGAACATAGCTAGTAGTTGAGGCTGATGCTGATGTCGACGAAGAAACGAAACGTTTTTTCGAAGCTGCTATCGATTTGACTGTTCATTGCTCGTCATGTAGCTGATAATTGACTTGTTGTTTGTTATTCACATCTTGAAGAAAGATCTTGAGCTTATTAAGCGAGCTAAACTCTATGAGGCAAACTGACAACGCGTTCTGAAGACGATTATTGATTTTATTCTGAATGTCGTTCATCAGAATGATATCGTCGTAGTTCAGAAAGCTGAATATTCTAGTGAATTCTGAATAGAAGAAGCTGAAGAGCTTGTTGAGCTGCTTCAGAGCAACGTATTCATGACGACACTTTCAAATCAGATTCTGATCTTCGTAAATTTCTTTCAGATGTTTCAGTAGCTCTGATAGTGATTGATAGAGTGAGAAAGCATCAACATGATGCTTTGCATAAATTTGCTGATCAGCATCGTCTTCTAGCCTGAAAATCACATAGACAATATGAATCTTTTCAGTAGAGTAATGATTCGCGTTGACATCGAGCTTGTCAGCTATTTTGATGTTTCATGTCTCTCAGATAGAGTCATCTGTTTCGATGAAGATGAGTGAATTCGAAAGCTTGACGAACTTGTGATGATCATTCTCGTTTTCGTTATCAGATAGAGTAGAAGATTCTCGTTGAAAGCGCGCTTCTTTCTGATTGACTTGTTGCTCAGCTGACTGAGTATCTTGACGAAACATAGATCGATCAGCTTGACGTTGTTTCGCTCTGAAGTTCAACCGCTCGTCTTGTAGCTGACTGATCTTTTTCTCTAGCTCATCATTCTTATCAAAAGCGACTTTTAGTTGTTTCGCTCTCTTTTTGTGATCTTCTTGTACAAGAAGTCAGTGTTCATTGAGTTGTAAAGTCAAGTCACGCTGACTTCGAAGCTCGTTCAGCATATTGATGACTTTGTTGAGTTGATTGCTGACTCAATGAAACAGTTGTTTTTCGATGTTTATGTTTCATGCAATGACAGCTTTCTCAGCTTCAACTGAAGCATCGATGAGTAGAAGTGAAACTCTTCTATTGACAGTGCTTCTGAGCAGACGATTTGTTCAAGACTCAACTGACTCAACGTCGCGTGTCATGATGAGAGAAGATAGAAGTTGTTGAGATAAGAATAGATGAGAAGTTGATGTTTTGAATTGATGTTTTTTGATGAGTGAAAATTCAAAGAATTTCTTGTGAATTTCAGGTAATAATTAAGTGCTTTATTCGAAGAATTTCTTGCGAATAAACTGGTGAAAATGAATGTAGAATCGAAGAATTTCTTGCAATCTAAAATGATGATGCAAATTTGAAGAATCTCTTGCAAATTTTCCTTACTGAATAGATTGTTTCGTATCATCTATTCGTTGATAGCAGAGTAGTAGATGATGAGCATTTATCTAATATTAGAGATCAGCATAGAGCGAGTCAATATGAGTGTCATTTAACTAGAAGATAAATGCTAAGAAAGAAAGATAGCTACAGAAAAGAAGCTGGCTACATATGTGTGTTTCTCAGTCGACGCTAGACTCAATAGAAACTAGTCAAGGTGACGAAGCGAGAATAGATCTGACAAGGCTGAAATCATGACATGAACGAGTCAAATTGAGCTATGTACATTCTAGATTATTCAATGAAGCAGCAGAGATCACTCAAGCTAGACGCGAACATGATTGTGCTCATTTTTATAGAATCGTCGAAGATCTTTTGAAAGAGTTAGCTCAGTTGTTCAATGATTCAAATAAGAAAGTCAACTTTCGTAGAAAATACTACAACTTGATTCAAGAATTCAAGAAATTCAATGAATTCTATACTCAGTTTCAACGTTTATCTTTCTATCTAGACTATCACGAAAAGCAACTGATCATCGATCTGAAAGATAAAATCAACTCTCGTCTTCAATTCATTTGAATAAATTAACTAGTTCAATCTGATTCTTTAAAAGAAATTCGTTTCTATCTGATTCATTTGAATAATGATCAGCGAGTCATTCGAGAGATCAAGAACAAGCTCAAATGCATCAATGATCTTTCAAAAACTATCTTTTATAGAGCGACTGTTATCACTCAGTCAGTCAATCACTTGAAGTCTGATCAGCTAAAGTCGCGCGACGCGATTTTAACTAGCGTCAAAGAAGCAGACGTTCTAGTCGAAATCTGTTTTATATGTCATAAATCAGGTCATAGCTCTAGAGAGTGCTTGAATCGATCTACTAGAATCAATGCAGTGAACAAAGAATATGATTGCTTCGATTTCGATTTCGATTTCGATTTCGATTCAAAAAACTAGTCATCTCTTCAAAAGTCATTAAAGAGATAAAGATTATATCTTTGTGCAAACTAGATGAAATTCTATTGAAAGAGAATTACTTTGAAAAGTCGTTTCTAATTGACACTCATCTCATCTTTCAGAAACGATCTTTCAGTCTTCGTTCTTTAATAAACAGTGATTCAGTCGTCTACATGATCATACATTTCAATCTAGTTGATAAAGTATGTGAGAAACTGAAAATTCAATCTATATCACTGACAAAAGAGAAGCTAATAAGAGATTATGATGAGAAAATATCTAAGAAGACAATCACTTATAAAATTCTACTCAATCTCATAATTGAAAGTCATAAGAAATTGACTGTATCAATGTTGATAGCTGATATCAATCATCATGAAGTCATATTGAGTAAGCTCTGAATGAATAAAAACGAAATATTACTGAATATGCAAAACGACGTCATTGTTTT
>JAABUS010005707.1_pt1 | contig 15996 bp, 14 predicted proteins | sample 5560161 | NCBI WGS metagenome assembly JAABUS01 (sample SAMN10711885, study PRJNA513376) | rock metagenome | isolation source: Antarctica rocks | place: Antarctica: Victoria Land, Trio Nunatak nord | collected 2016-01-04
CGCTGGGGGAGGGGTGTTAGTGGGGGTAATAGGAGGGCATGCGAGAGGGGGAAGGAGGGGGAGGGGCGAGGTACAGAGCGCTGTCGAATTGGTCGGTGGACATTTTGTGGGGGGGATAGAGGTGGGAGGTTGTGGAATTGTTAAAGTGAGGTTTTGGGGAAGTTACAGAAACGTTCGGTGTTATAGGGTCGGTTGAAGAACTTGTTTTCTAACATCACGCGAGCCAGGATATGGTTGCTTCTGCTCAAAGTATTTGATTTGTTAAGTGCTTCATGGGGTATCTAGGATTTGGAAAGAAAATAAACATCACAAGTCATTGAGCCAGGATAGATAGTGCAAAAAGTCCCGGCGCTACTAGGTATCTCCGACCCATATTCAACATATCACTCATCACTGTCCTCCTGAACAACTCTTCTGCCGCCCCTGCGCTGGATCTCTTTGCCACCGGCTTGCTCACTCGACCATTGTGAAAGCGCAGCTGCCTTCATCGTTCCGACCGCCCCCACCAGTGTACTAAAGTCAGGCAGATCGTCTCCGGAATCCAGGTCCGTGTCAGAGGATTTTCTTAAAGATTGATAAGAAGGCTTAGAGGGCTTCTTCAAGGGCGGTGGTGAAGACTTTGAGGATGCAACATCTACATCTGCCTCCAGCTCGTCGCCAATGAGGTTGCTGACGTCGCTTTGAGCTTCCAGCTCAGGCGGAAAAGAGATCTCTATCGGCGTAGTATCGACTTGTGGAAGCCTCTCGGCAGACTTGGATTGCCTGCCTAAGGTCCTAGACGACTGTGACGGATCGTTCACAGAAAGTTGCGGTGAGCTTAAACCTAGTCGCGGAGACTTGAAGAAATCGGCCCTCTTGTCTGCTTGCGCTTCACCTTGACCTCGATCCTGCGAAGTAAGAAGCTGCTCGTACTCCAAATCGATATCATGGGGTATGTTATGCATCGATGTAAGCATCTGAGCGGTCCTCTTCGTGACAGACCCGTGGCTGACATGTTTCGTTGGTCGCAAAGATCTCTGCAGGAATGGGAATGCATCATTGCGAGGGATCTCCACAATCTGAGAGGTATCGCCCTGAATGTCCAAGTATTTGCGCTCTAGTTCTCGCTCTTGGGCTGAAGTCAACAAGACTTGTTCAAGCGAGGGTAAGGGTTCAGGCGATGGCAGCTTCGAGCGGCGATGCTTTTGCGGCTGTTGCCTTACTATGCCATTTTCACTCTCCTCTTCATCATCAAGTCGAGACGCTTTTACAAATCCGGTTCGGACGCCATCAGGCATGTGAAACTTCTTGGGCGGCCTCTTCGGTGCTCTCCCTTTCTTCTTGGGCTCGGGCAAATCCGGCTGAGTGTTCTCTAATGGTATCTCAATAATCCTTTTGTCAACTACAGGCTGGATTTCCTTGGGGACTATGCGCTTGGACCCTTCATCATGGAAGTTGAACCTCGTACCTGCAGCGATCTCAGTTTGCATCTTCTCATAGTTGTCTTTCGCCTTAATGAAATTGTTCTCCTCTTTCCCCTTCATAAGTGTGACAACAATATTCCCAGCACGTTTCCTGCCCGTCCGACCCATTCGCTGCAACATCCTGATAGGTGAAGCAGAAGCATCGTAACAGATGATGAGATCGACTTCGCCGATGTCCAGTCCTTCCTCGCCAATCGATGTAGCCACGAGGGTGTTGTACGTTCCGCTTTGAAATTTCTTGATGGTCTCCAGCTGCGTCTTTTGATCCATACCGTCAGAGCCCTTAGAATTGGCTTGTCCGACGAAGACATGCGGCCGTATCATTGGTTCGTTTCGCCGCAATACCCTCGTGATTTCCTCAGCACTGTCTCGATAGTGAGCAAAGACCATGACTCGGGTACTTGAAGGATCGGAAGCCCCTCGCCCATCCCCAGCGTCAAGGAAATGGTTCATGATGACGCTTTGCGAATACTCCAGTTTCGGATGACCGACAAAATCGGAATTATTGATCCAGATCTGTATCCTGGACATCATGGTTTGGAACGGCTCACATTCGTTGATTTGATTGGAATATTTGCTTCCTTTTTTGCCGCTGTTGTGGATCTCGTTCCGAAACGCAAGGACCTTGTGGTAAAAAGGGCCGATACCGTGGAATTTGAGTAACTCGATCCCATGGGACAGACTAGCAAGGAGGGAAAATATCGTATTGACCATACCCTTGACAGGCATAACTGCTTTCCTGCCGGCATCTGAGAGCATCCACTTCTGTCGTGCTTGGTTGCAGCCGTAGGGGGTGAGGGACATTGGATCTCTCATCCAATAAGCATTCATTCCGTTCAGCTTGTCCAAGACTGGCTGCAAAGCTCTAGAGAACAGTTCCATGGCCATGGTCATTTCATCAGAATTCTCGAAGAGCACGGTATTGATCTTGCGTGAGTGCACATACTGCCGAATGTCGAGAGATTCTTCGGTCCTGATCTCAACCCTCGATATTCCAAGTCCGTCGATGACTTCCTGGACGCTTTCGATAGATGCACCAGGTGTTGCTGTTAGTGCAAGAACACGGAAGCTGTCGTTAAAGCGTCTCAGAAAATTCACGACTTCCACATATGCATACCCACCAGTCGCGCGATGAGCTTCATCCACCACGAGCAATACCAACTTCTTGGGATCGCAGATGCCACTCTTCAGGTCATTGACGATCGTTTGTGGAGTCATGAAAAATACTCGCTTGCTCTGCCACTCTTCTGCACGTAATCCGGGCGGGTTACCTCCAGTAAGCATTGTAGTTGCCGATCGAGGGATTCCAGCAATGTCGAAACAAGCTTTGACTTGCTGTGAGACCAATGGCTTTGTAGGCGCCACGAACACAATCTGTGCGTCTGTCGTCCAGCGAAACCAATTCAGCATTATGGTTGCCGCAATGAATGTTTTGCCCAATCCCGTAGGCAGAGCAACAAGCGTGTTATGGTAAAGTCCTCTAGCGACGATGCTGTACTGGTAGTCACGAATGGTCCCAAGGTTCGTTGGGTAAACCCAGGTTTTTAATGCTGCTTGGTCCAGCTTATGATGAGTGGGGATCTCTTCTCGGTTTGCCAACGGCCAGTTGCGCTTTCTTGTCGACTGAGACTGAGAGGCGGCTTCTTGAGCCTGCGTTCCAAACAGCGTAGTTTGACGGAGATTCGAAAGTGGTGCAACCAAGCGCTGATGCTGTATAGCCTGCGAAGGGTATTCCTGCTGAGAAGAGATGAATACCGGCTGGACTGGAGTACCCCTAGTAGAGCCATTTGGGGATGAGAAAGCATCAGACGGCAAGTCGGCCAACAGGTCCTCATAGCTCTCGTCCGCAGCGAAGTCGTCGTCGGGAGCATTCGTCTCGCTATTTAAAGATTTGAGTTTGCAATTCTCTCGGCCATCGATCCGTGGCTCAAACGAGGCGGATGTCGTTGATACGTGTGGATTAAGCGAGGCTTGTTGCTTCAGCGGTTCTCGCTGAAGAGGAGGCGGTGGAGACAGTTTTCTCGGCTTACGCCAGCGAAACTGGTCGATGCGATATGGGCTAGAAGACCTTTGGGGAGGTTGCGTAAAGAAAGTATCGGTGGGGAGCTCCCCATTCTTAGGAATGTGAATCTTGTACTTCGTTTTCGGCTTCGCTTGTTCTGCTTCTTCATCTTCAACCCCATTGGGAACCTGTAATTCATCATTAGGAGTGCCATTCCACGAGGACGAGCTGCCCTCTTTAGGTGATTCGACCTCAGAAACGGAGTCATGTTGGGATGAGTTTAATTTCCGCCGCTTTGTGGGGCAGCCGCGCGGAATCGAAGTCTGAGAGCATGCCACTGCCAGCTCGTCCTCTTCTGAATTCCTAAAGTCTTCCGATCCTACTGCTGCCATCCCTAGGCGAAACACAGGTAAGACCTCTCTGACAGAGGATGGTGGTTTATGGAAATCTGCTGTAACGCGCGCCGATGATCGACGCAGGGATCACGCTTGAACCCTAAAGTATCGGGCCAGTACTCCTGACCTTTTTTACTGTCTTTACATTGGACATCTGCTAGGCTTTTAGACGAGACCAGGTCTAGCTAGAATACTTCAGTAAATAGTGAATGGCGAAGCTGCTGGAACCATTCAAGGAATACTCCAGATTCCCAACACCGTTATAACACCGTTACTTTCAGAAGCCTTGCTGATTTCATTTTCAACATACCACGATCGCAAGTTCAAATCATCATACTCTCAGCATGTCAGCCTTTCAGGCTGTCGAATCTTCCTTTGGAGACATGTCAGATAGATACGAGAAGATAAACCTCGCGTCTGCCCTCCAGAACCAGCAGCATCCCATCTGGAGCACGAATTATACAGCCCAAGAACGGGCAGCCTAGAAACAGTCAAGGAAGAGCCATCAACCTACAGCCCGCCTCTAGTGCTGCTTACACTGCCTGTCGGCTACACCAGGAGATAATTCTACACCTTGCGTACGCCGAACCTGACCTTTTCGATCTTCGCAACGCACATGGATACTTCCGTTCAATAATCAGACCTGACGAACTTCGCATCCATGGCACAGCATTACTCGAATTCCGCAAACACAAAGCAGCTGAACGTGTCTTCCTTTTCTTGAAGGTTGAGAACGGTCTACTCTGCATCCTTTGTAACAGCCTCCTGCCCCTCGGATGCTTTCACCATAACTTTCGGCATGGCAAATGGGTCACAGGAGGTAAGAAGGGATACCAACGCTTCTGCATGGACTGTGGGATCCTCCACGAACGGTTCAACAGGGGTGGAGAAATCAAAGTTGACAGCCAGCCTGATATTTACAGAAAAGTTTGCCCTGTGTGCGAGGGGTTCTTCGATGCCCCAAATTGTCCGGCTCATTTTCGGCCAAAACATCCATTTTGAAGTTCCACTTTTGCCTGCTAATATTGATGGACTACTGTCCGCCAACAGAATTCGGATAATATCAGCCCTGGGAATTGGATCCTGAGCACAGCGCTTGGTGCTAAAAAAAACAACCACCTCATGTCGAGTAGCCAATAATGCTGGAACTTTTGCAGGGCTAGGACACCCACGGCAGTCCCAATTGCCTCATCTCCACGGCCAGGCGGAATAGGTAGTCGAAGCTATTCAGGATGAGTGACGGTACATTGAATTGGAATAGAATATTATTTACCTCTCTGCCTGCGTCTTTGCCTTGTGGACGTTATCTCCCCAGACATACCTGATCAGACGTCAATCATAAGTTGTTGGATGGGCGCGGAGGTTTGCTAACACGCCATGTCTTCGCACCAGGACCGCATAACTATCCTGATTTTCTTCCATTGCCACCTCAAGGCTTTGTGTCAGGTCTTCCTCGCTAAAACTCAGTCAGTCGACCATCTTGATGTGCGAATGAAACTATTAAAGGGCCCTCACTGCGCGGTATTCTCGATAATTGGCACTCTCAGTCTATCGAAAAAGCCCAGCATCCCTTGCTTTGATCTTCCTTTGGGTATTCCTTTGATCTGCTCAATCATCTCAATCTCAAAGCACTTTCCCTGCGGCTGCTCGCCATTCTTTCGGGCTTCTTGTTCAACCAACAGAGTCACCAGCACTGCCCATTGTGAATGGGTGTGTATGCAACAGCCAGCTCCCCTATCAAATGCCGCAAGAAACAAAGGTGTACACGCTGATGGTTTTAGCTCGAGAGGTTTGCGAAGCTAAGACCTGTTCGCATATTCTAGAGCGAAGATATTCGTCGGCTGCATCAACTCCTTCTGAACACCAGAGGGAGCAATGAAAATGTGCGGGCCACGTTTGATGGATGTGCCACCGCCAGTTCCTCCTACCCATCCTAGCGTATAGAAGCTACGACATAGTGTACAGATGAGATTCGCTGGGTGGTCTGGATCCTCTGATTTGATGAGGTGGTCATTACTGTTTTCCGACGGTTTCTTGGCCTCGACTGCCATGTTTTAAATATATTGATAGGAATTCTGAAACCTGAAGAATTTCCGCCTCGGAGCCTCATTTCAGGATTACGGATTGCAGAGGGCAGCTCTACTGCTAAAATTGCCTTTCGAACCCAACTTACGTAGTACCGAATGGATAGAGAGGAATCAGGTTTCGAACATCACTACTATTTGCGACTCTAACAGTGACTTTAGTATTTATTGAAAAGTGATTCGAGATTTGTAGTTTGATCAAGGCACTCTTGGCGCTTCTGCGCCTTCCGAAAGCGGCTAGCTACCGCGGCTCTCCCCCAAAAGATGTGGAAACTCTTGGAAGTGCCATCGTGTCCTCAAGCCCTTTGCGCATATTCAAAGCTCACCTTTCCCCGAATTCACGTTTTCTTCTACCAAACACTTGAGAGTCTTTGCAAGGTCATCGGTTGACCACTTGACATCCTCTCTCTCCCGGCCAGCTTGCTTCATCTAGCAGCTTGACAAGATGCGTGTCAACGGAGCCCTTGCGGCAGCTCTTTATTCATCGGCCACTCTTCTTGGCCAGGTACGAGCACAAGACGCCGATGATGCCTCCTCTACGGCTGTGACCGAGTCGAGTACCACATCGGAGATTGAGAAGCCCACATTTACGGTATGAGCAGCCCCTACATAGTTACAAAACTAGCATCCACTATTACCCCACGGAGTAGACGCTGACAAGTCCAATAGCCATCGAATATCAAAGCAGACTTCTTAGAACAGTTCACAGACGATTGGGAGACACGGTGGAAGGCCTCCCACGCAAAGAAAGAAGATGCTAAGACCGATGAAGAATGGGCATTCGTTGGCGAATGGGCCGTCGAAGTGCCCTCTGTTTTCAAGGGCATTGAGGGCGATAAGGGTCTCGTTGTAAAGAACCCAGCAGCCCATCATGCCATATCTGCAAAGTTCCCCAAGAAGATCGACAACCGTGGTAAAACCCTTGTCGTTCAGTATGAGGTCAAGCTACAGAGTGAGTGGCCACACGATTAACCCCACTTAGCTGGAAGTACAGGTCTGATGGCAATTCTTAGACGGTCTGGAGTGTGGTGGCGCCTACATGAAGCTCCTTCAAGACAACAAGAAGCTACACGCTGAGGAGTTCTCCAACGCCTCTCCCTATGTCATTATGTTTGGTCCTGACAAGTGCGGAGCCACCAACAAGGTATTCGATCTTGTGGTGTTTGCCACATGTCTGGTTGCTGATCATATATAACAGGTCCATTTCATTTTCAAGCACAAGAACCCAAAGACCGGCGAGTACGAAGAGAAGCACCTCAAGAGTGCTCCATCGGCCAAGATCGACAAAAAGACTACGCTCTACACCCTCATTGTCCACGAAGACAACGAATTCGAGATCAAGATTAACGGCGAATCAAGCAAGAAGGGTAACCTTCTCGACGATTTCACCCCATCAGTCAATCCTGAGCGAGAGATTGACGACCCCAAGGATACCAAGCCAGAAGACTGGGTTGACGAGGCTAGAATCCCAGACCCAGAAGCGACTAAGCCCGAGGACTGGGATGAGGACGCTCCATTCGAGGTGGTTGACGAGGAGGCTACCAAACCCGAAGACTGGCTTGAGGATGAGCCCACCATGGTTCCAGACCCAGAGGCTGAGAAGCCCGAGGATTGGGATGATGAGGAAGACGGTGACTGGATCCCGCCCATGGTACCAAACCCCAAATGTGAAGAAGTCTCTGGCTGCGGTAAATGGGAACCCCCCACCAAGAAGAACCCAGACTACAAGGGCAAATGGACGCCAGAATACATTGACAACCCAGCCTACAAGGGTGTATGGAAGCCAGCGAAGATCGCCAACCCTGACTTCTTTGAGGACAAGATTCCTGCCAAGTTTGAGCCCATGGGCGCTGTAAGTGCTTGCACCTACTCACTACGAAGAGAGCAAATTGCTAACGATCGATCTAGATCGGTTTCGAGATCTGGACCATGCAGAGCGATATTCTGTTCGACAACATCTACATCGGCCACTCTGTTGAAGACGCAGAGAAGCTGAAGACCGAAACATACGATGTCAAGGCCGCCATTGAGAAGGCCGAAGAGGACGCCGCCAAGCCCAAGCCCAAGCCAACCCCAGAGTCCCCTATGGATATCAAGTTCATGGATGACCCAGTCCACTACATCCGCGAGAAGGTGGATCTCTTCTGGGCCCTTGCACAGAAGGACCCTGTCACCGCCATCAAGACGCTACCTGAAGTCGCAGGAGGCATTGGCGCCCTTGCCGTGACTATCATCGCTCTCCTGATTGGCGTTGTGAGCATGACCGGCGGATCGCCACCGCCCCAGGTCAAGAAGGCTGCAGAGAAGGTGGTGCAGAGCGCCATGGACACCAAGGATAAGGTTGTCGATGCGGCCAGCACTGGAGCTGAAAAGGCCCAGGCGGAGCTCAATAAGAGGACCACCCGATCCTCAGGGCCCGCAGAGTGAAGAGGACTCCCAAAAAGCGATAATTACAATTAACACTGTTATGTGGATGCTGCAGGGGTCGAGGTGAAGTCACCATTTCTGCTCATACAAAGGTAGAGATTCACTGCGTGCAGATCAATCGGTGGTTTTAGGAGGCGCTCAAATGTTTTACTACAAGTCTGAACATTATTCTGAACGGAAAAAAATGAACATCTTGAGTAAATACTTCACACTATTTGTGTGTCTGACAATGCCCATTCACACTTGCTTGAAAGTGACGCTGCCGCGGAATTTGCCCGTTCCCCGCAAAGTCCTGCCGCTCGCGCAGCACAGCTTCGATGTCACCGAGGCCCGTGGAAGCACTGAACTTTTCTGCTGCTAATGATTGCCCCCTAACCATATATCCAGACCCTATGCTATCAAGTTTACTAGCGAATTGACAATGCCAGCGCGGCAGGCAATATTCAGAACGGCTTCGGCCCTGAAAATACACCCGTCAACATGCCTCGACCCGAAGGTCCTCCCAACATCCCCAACAGCTCGCCGACGGCTTCATGCATCAGTATCACGCCTTCAAGCGTCTCAAGTGACTGCCACAGTAGGAGCACCAGACGTCTATCCTACAAGCCATGAGCAAATAACATCACCCAGCAACACACAAAACTTCCTTGACAACCGCTGCATAGATTCCAAAGCCTCATCCTGGATCGATCTCCATGACCCAGCAACCAACAACCTCGTCACCCGCGTTCCCCAAAGTACAGATGAAGAACTCAATGCCGCTGTCGCAAGCGGACAGAAAGCATTTCCGGCATGGAAGGCTACGAGTTTGTTGGCCAAGCAGCAGATCATGTTCAAGTTCGTGGCACTTATACGGCAGCATTGGGATCGATTAGCTGCAAGTATTACTTTGGAGCAGGGGAAGACGTTCGCGGATGCGAAGGGTGATGTCTTGAGGGGGTTGCAGGTGGCGGAGACGGCGTGTGGGATTACGACACAATTGACTGGAGAGGTGTTGGAGGTGAGCAAGGATATGGAGACGAGGAATTATAGGGAGCCGCTGGGGGTTGTGGCTGCTATATGTCCATTCAGTGAGTCTTACTCAATGATCGACAGATTTAGAGCACCAATTGACCATCACGCACAGACTTCCCAGCAATGATACCCCTCTGGTCAATCCCCATCGCCACAATAACCGGAAACACCCTGATCCTTAAACCATCAGAACGAGACCCAGGTGCAGCAATGATACTAGCTGAACTTACCCGCGAAGCCGGGTACCCAGACGGCGTCATCAACATCGTCCACGGCTCAGCAAAAACAGTCGACTTCCTCATCGATGAGCCAGCCATCAAAGCCATCAGCTTCGTCGGTAGCAACAAAGCTGGCGAATACATCTTCACTCGCGGCTCCGCAAGGGGAAAGCGAGTGCAGGCTAACCTGGGAGCGAAGAACCATGCTGCTGTACTACCTGATGCCAACAAGAACCAAGCCTTGAACTCGATCGCTGGTGCTGCTTTCGGTGCAGCGGGCCAGCGATGTATGGCGCTGAGTGCGCTGGTCATGGTTGGTGAGACAAAGGATTGGCTGCCTGAGGTTGCGGAGAGAGCCAAGGGGTTGAATGTCAACGGTGGTTTTGAAGAGGGCGCGGATCTTGGACCCCTGATCAGTCCTCGGAGCAAAGAACGTATTGAGAATATCATCACTTCTGCTGCCGAGGAGGGGGCGACGATCCTGCTCGATGGGCGAGGCTACAAGCCTGAGAAGTATCCAAACGGCAATTGGGTAACCATGCATATCTCTTAGCCTTGCGTGACTTATCATGCTAATAGATGACCAGATTGGACCGACCGTCATAGCAAACGTAAAACCCCATATGAAATGCTACACCGAAGAAATCTTCGGTCCCGTCCTCGTCTGCCTCAACGTCCCCACCATGGACGACGCCATCGAGCTTATAAACGCTAACGAATACGGCAACGGTGTCGCGATCTTCACGCGCAGCGGCAGTAGCGCCGCTCGCTTCCAAAAAGAAATCGAAGCTGGCCAAGTTGGCATTAATGTACCCATTCCAGTACCGCTTCCCATGTTTTCTTTTACTGGCAACAAGAAGAGTGTAGCTGGTGGAGGAGCAAACACATTTTACGGCAAGAGTGGAATCAATTTCTACACCCAGACGAAGACCGTGACGAGTTTGTGGAAAAGCGAGGATGCTGTGGCTGCGAAAGCGAACGTCGAAATGCCGACGCAGAATTGAGATGAAGTCGATTGAATCTGAGACCAACAAGGTTGGAGCAGCTGAGCTCGAATGTCCGCTAATTGCTGTGTTTAGAACCAAACATGAGCGTGGAGTGGTTCATTCGGTGCTCAAAGCATATTGTACATAAAACAATATATGGTCTGCATCCCTTCGTTTCAAGCAAAACTGTCACAGAAAAGCATACTCCACGCTCTGATGCTTATCGACAATCACATCTTGCTGCTCAAAATTCGCCACGTAAGGCCTGTGTCCAAGCGCTGTGCGCCCATCCTTTCGTCAATTTAAAGCTTCAAATTCATAGGGACTTGATTCTCGCGAGGTCGTGGGCCCTCAGAAATCTTCTGTTTGGAGCGCAAACCAGGGCCTGTCTTTCTAGCAGGCTGTATCGTCCCTTATAATCCCCCAGCCTGCCTCATGAATAGTTCCTTCACTGGGCCCATTGCGTTCACAGCGCTCATCCCCCAACTCCTCAACCCAACCGCCCCCCCACTGCGGGCTGAAAAAAGCCAATGCAACTTATCCACCGCGCCCAACATGCGATTATTGGTCATCCACGCGCCACTATTGTACCTGTCCAGACAGTCAATCTGACTGCCTATATCGGCGCCATGAGTGACCGCATTCTCGATTGTGCTAGCTAGAGCTTGAGAGTCTGAGAGTCCCATATTCAACCCTTGCCCGGCGAGCGGGTGGATCGTGTGCGCTGCGTCGCCGATAAGAGCGGTGCGTTGGGTTGTGTAGGTCGTGGCGTGACGGAGACGGAGGGGGAAGGAGGCTATAGATCCCTCTTGGACATGGTCTACGAGCTGCGGTATATCCCCGCTTGCTTCTGCGGCGCGGGAAGGGGAGACTGAGTTTCGCCATTCGAACTCGGCTGCCTGGCCGGAGGGAAGGGTGGACATGTAGTCGAGGTCCACCACTGAGAGGCGGAATGCTGCGTTCACCATTCCGAGGAAATCTTCTATGCCGAGGGTTTTAAGGTGGGCTGCACGATCCGGGGTGGTTGTCCATACTAGAGTGGTGTAGTCGCCTGGTAGAGATAGTAGCGCGATAGGTCCTGTGGGCAGGAAGCGCTGGTATGCGGTTACTCCCTGGGAATTGCTTGAATCGTAAGTGGTTCCTGATGCGAGCTTGAGTGTAGCAACAACCCCATGCCGGCCGTAGTCCCAGCCTCGGGTATCAATGCCTGTGAATTTTCGGACCGGGCTGTTTAAGCCGTCGGCGCCGATGAGCAGACGAGTTGCGATTGTGTGGTTTGAGGACAGTGTGACATGTGGGTAGGACGAGAGATTCAGGGATGCGTTTTCCTGGGTTTGAGGGGACGGTGGGGGCCCGAGATTTATGTCTGCCACAGAGGTCTTATCAAATAGCGAGATTGACTGCAGCTCTTCCAGACGTCTAAGTAGAGCACGCGTAAGGTTCTGATTCTCGGTCATATAAGCCATGGGAGGATCTGATGGCCGGCTATCGAAGGCGATTCGCCCATTGGATGACAATCCGTCCCATACTCGCATATGGTGGTATGGCTGGACACGAGAAGCATCGACATGAGGCCATGCTCCCATGCTGGACAGAAAGTTTTGAGACCTGTGCGTGAGGGAGCTGGCGCGGTTGGAATATTTATCTGGAGGCAGGTGCCATTTCCGTCCTATGTCAAGGTCTTGGGATTCGACGAGAGCGAGTCGGAGATGTGACGTCGCCTTATATGAACCTTTTTTTGGTTTAGCTAGTTCCTCTTATATTGTAGGAAGGGCACAGTACGCAATGCTGTCAATAGACTGAGGCCTGCTGGCCCACCTCCAACGCAGACTATATCATAGATATCTGGCGAAGCTGCAGTCGCTAGTTTCCTGGACCGTAACTTCAGTGACATGGCACATGACGAGCATACGTAAGGCCTTAATACTGTCGAGCGAGTCAAAGTTACCATTTTACAGTGCGTGAGGAAAGAATGGCTGAACAAACAGGAAGAAATGAAGTCTAGATCGACTCAAAGCCCTAGCATTTAGCCCTAGATATTTGGCCTGCTAACCTAAGGTACATTAGAAAGGTCAGTGGCCATACAGGTTTGGGCTGAGGTAATGTTAGGAATATCTTTCTTCTTTTCATTCACCCCTACTCATCTATAGACAAGGTGCTTTGTGAGGTAATGCTGAACGCCCATATTGGTTTGGTATCAAAAACAAGAGCATGAAACCCAATGAGACAAGAAACACCTAGGGGCTGAAGGTTCTAAAGAGAAGACAGCCGCCATCAAGGAACGCAGCTCATTTAGTGCTCGTGCTCCCAGTTTTCGCGTGTGCCTCTGCTGACTTCGCAGCCTCCTCTCTCTGTGCCTTTTCCTTTTCCTCTCTAACCTTGGCGAACACGACCTCTCGGAAGATAGCCCCCTTAGCAAGATTGCTGAGAGTCTTCTTCTTTCCACTGTCTGGACCTGTTGGTAGCCCTCTGTGTGCTTCCTTGTGTGCGAGCGTTTGACCCGCTTGCTCAGCTGAGTCTGCAGGAATATCGGGCTGGCTGAGTGTGCCATCAACGTCCTCTGGATCTTGCATTTTGAGTGCCTCGATCCGATTCGCAAGCTTAATGATCTCGACACCTCTCTTTAAGCGAGCCTTAGCCATATATGCACGGAATTCTGGCAGCAGATTGAATTCTGAGGCGGTCTTCCCTGTCAGCCAAACGTCTTGAAGTGCTTCCTCGCTTGTTAGTCGCTTGCTGGGGTTGGGTTGTAGAAGATTGACGATGAATTCTTTAGCACCGTCGCTGACGTCTTTCCAGTATCGTCCGTGGAAAACAATGCGGCCGCTTTTGCATTCTTCGATAAGGTCTGCCACGTTCTCGCTGCGGAATGGTGAATAGCCGCAAAGAAGGGTGTATGTAATGACTCCCAATGACCACATATCGACCGGCTTGCCGTGCCCTTGTTTGAGCATGATCTCGGGCGCAGCGTAGCCGAAGGAGCCAGCCATGGTATTCAACATGGCATCTTTGGAGTCGAGCATCTTAGCGATACCGAAGTCGGCGAGAACCAGGGAGGAATTGTGATCTTTGGTCAGGTAGAGTAGATTCTCGGGTTTCAAGTCTGCGCAAATATTAGCATTCTGGGTTTGCCATATCAACGGGCATCTAACCTCGATGAACCACGTTGTTGTAATGAAGATAATCAACTGCCCCGAGGACCTGTTTGATCGTTTGCGAAGCATCTTTCTCTGTGAACTTGCCGTACTCGCAGATGCGGTCGAAGAGCTCTCCTCCCGTAGCTAATTGAGTGACAATGTAGTATTTGTCCTAGATGAGCAGAAGCGCATCAGCCGCTGGAACCTCTATGTGAGGAATGGCACGGCCCACCTTTGACTCGAACCAGTCGTGAAAGCGGACGATGTTGGGATGCTTCATTCGTTGTAGCAGCACCATCTCATCGTAGACCATCTTCTCATTACCCTTCACGTTCTTCTTGAGAATGATCTTTATGGCATATCTTTCTCCACCGCTTTCTGCTTCTCGAACAATTCCGTATGTCCCTGCACCCAATGTCCGGCCGAATCGATATTGTCCTCTAGATTATCTCATAAGTATGTGTCGTTTGCGGACAGCAGAGGTAGACAAACTTCTTATCGTAGCTGTCTGGCTGACCGGACAGCTTGTTCATCATGTTGGAGACTATTGTGGCAAGGAGTGGTCAGCATAGTCCCCACAAGACTTTCATGCCTCAGTCTTGATCAGAGGCAAACACGCCATGCACCATCTTGTGAATTCTTGGATCGTCGAGGCTCAAGGTCCCAGCGTTTCTCCCCAGGAGAGACCCTCACGGGGATGTAGCTACTAGGTAACATCCAGTCTTGAAAGTATGTTGATGTCCTCAACAACAGAGCAACGGCGATTCAGTTTTGAGATTCCCGTGTCAAAGGGCTAGGGATATGAATCGGCTTTCTTGCAAGGGGATACTCACAACTCATGTTGGGAGCTAGCAATGGTTCTCCTTGCCTTGGGCTGAGTTGCGCCTGCCTGACCTGAAATAGTATGGCTTTTGAAGTAATTCAACATGCGCTCGCTGGATCGCTGATAATTATGAGGCCGTGAATATCTCTCGACTAGAAATGAAAGTGGTCGCAGTGTGGGTTGCAGCAGGAGGGAAAGCTGAAGAAGATCACGAGCTTTAGAGGGTCGCGTGTAGGATCAGGACGACTGCAGGGTGGCCTCAGGTGTCATGAAGTAAATCAGCGGTCCTGCATAGCCAGCGCCAGGAACTCCTTCGAAGCCAACAGCAAAGTATTTGCAGTGAGTACCCAGTAAGAGAGTGTAGGAGTGAGGCTATGTGCCAACAAGCAAGCTTCAGTCCCGAGATATCAATAGCGGGGCACCCCGCCAAGCCCTGTCGATATTGCCAAGACACTTCACTTCGCGTTTGTTGACCGATCTCGCCAATGTCAGTTCGTTTTGATCCCTCATCCCACATCATATTCGAGCAAGATGGGTTACGAGATCCACATAATCGTTGCGTACACCCTAGTCTCCATTCTGGTTGGTTTCGCTTGGGTGGCTGGCTATCTTGACAAGTATCAGTCCAAGGCCCAAGAAGTACTGTTGGACAAGATGGGCGAGAACAAGGTCTCTCATGGCTTAAAGAGTAAGAATTAGAAATGATGGAGAGTCTCACAGGTAAACGCTGATGGTCTGTCATTAGGTACAATTACAGGTCAGCGCGTCACAGATGACGAAGACGTCAATAAGCTCCAAGATGAGGTGGGCAAAGACGCTGGCGGGGTAGTAGGGAAAGGTGGGATTGGAGAGGGTGTAGGCAGCACTCTGAGCAAAGGCCTATGATGCTGCGTCAGCGATATTGATGGCTTTTGAGCACTATCAAACTCCATGTGTTATAAAGACGCATTGGGTAAAAGGTTGCTTTGAGATTGGACATCGCATAGCTCGGTTTGCACGCTTGGTACCCTTTACCTGCCCCCAGGCTACACACATTCAAACCCCCATCGATTTGGTACTACAGTGTTCTTCACTGCTTTGCATGGAGACTCGAGACTGCTGCTCGTCCACTCTTTCCGCAACAGCTGCTTCTACCGTCTCCAGATCCGTCTCCAAGCTCGGCTTGCAAGCAGATTCGAATCTATGAGTCCTGAAAGCCCGGTATGTTCTGCTACTTGAATGGCTTGCTTCATATCGGAAGATCCATACAGGTCACTCAGCGGATAGTGGCGAGGTCATGAAGGAAGTAAGTCTTGGAAAACATACATGCTTGATAACGAGGTCAAGTGAAGGTAGAACACCAAAGAGGAAATAGTTGTATTCGGAGAGCGCCGGCTTTTTTGCAGAACCCCGATTCCATTGACAGACGAAGCTATAGATCTTACACATACTCAACATTACTCATTAC
>JAABUS010005708.1_pt1 | contig 15996 bp, 9 predicted proteins | sample 5560161 | NCBI WGS metagenome assembly JAABUS01 (sample SAMN10711885, study PRJNA513376) | rock metagenome | isolation source: Antarctica rocks | place: Antarctica: Victoria Land, Trio Nunatak nord | collected 2016-01-04
GCCCCCCCCGGCCCGCCCCCCCGCCGCGCCCGCCCGCCCCCCCCCCCCCCCCGCCCCCCCCGCCCCCCCCCCCCCCCCCCCCCCCCCCCCCAAGACTACCGAAACGTTAACTGAAAGCTTAAGTGAACTTCAGTCCCAGTCATGAGTCCTGACATTTCCGGCATCATGGTCTTTCCGCTGTGACCAGGGCTTGAACAGTCATCCATCTACCAATCGGAGATCGCTCACCCTCAGCATGGCGGACGTCGTTGACGGCCTTGTTGGATGTACTCCGTAGAGAAGCAACATCTACGACAGGAAGCACATTGGTCCGGCGTGCAAATTGCACCGGTACTGATTCACTTTCCCGGGCACGCATCGCGAACAGCCTATCAGCAGGGGACGTTGAGTAGTACCACTATCAACGAAAACAATATACTTTGGACTGGCTGGGTAGACTCGCACGACTCGGCAGGAAAGAGGCGGTCCACCACCTCATTTCGGGGTAGGTCGCCGCACATTGTTACATTGGTAACACCGCATGTCGGCCACTGCACATCCATCTACTTTTAGGCACGTCGGACACTCTGCACCGTACGGAGTAGAGGTCAGTAGCATCATGGTCATGGTGTATGATGGCGTGGATCAGGGCTGTTCTTCCCCAGACGCCACATCTGGCAACGTACCATCTGCCGTCGACTGATCGGCATTGCTGTTGGGGCATGAGAAAACCCTGCGGAGACTGCAAGTCCGTTGCACCGATCAGGCAGGTGGGTTGAGGCTCTGCCCCGAGAGGGATTGCCGGCGTCGTTAAGCGCACCATCAATCACACGCATTCCGCATCTTGTTCAATCTATTTTCTTTCTCACGTCACACATTCCTCGGTTGCGGTCAGATCTCGGATGAGCTGGCTCGTCCCCCATGTTCGGCATAGGCTCGTTCCCCGGAGAAGAACGCTATTAAGAACTTACCGGACAGGGTTGAGGAACACTTCAAACATACATTAGCACAAGGTTTGGCGTGGAGGAATCTCCCACGACATGTGCGGGGTGACCCGTCTCACTGTCAATCACGCTAAAGTAGGATAAGCGGCGGCGGACATGGTTCATTCCGGTCTTACCTTTACGGGGCAAGTGGAACAGACTAGTAGGTAGTCCCCCGTCCCCCGGTATTCTACCTTAATACCTTACCTACCTTATGCTTGCATAATTGCATTATTCCTTGACTGCGGCATTTCTAATCATCATTGGTTGACTGTGGTACCTTAGTCGTAAAGGAGGTTCTCTTCATCTGACTCTACCTAGAGAATCAAGCGGACCTTCCATTAGCCTCTTGGTATCCTACCTTCGCTCCCGAATGATAACACCTCACTAGAGAGTAAGGTACCTTAGCATCCCCGCCCTGAATCGAGGCACCTGCATTTGTATGCAGGCAGGGTTCCCCCCACAGGCAAAACGTTTCCTTCCATGGTCTCATGCCAGAAGCCCGAGTGTCTGCGAAGTGCAAGGTTGTGCTTCCCCCGGTTTGCCCGGAGTCATGATACTGATCATTGTGGCTGGTGAGATCCCACCAAACATTGCAACCCACGTATCGACATATCAACCAAAAGGTAGAGAGAGTCGGTTTGGTCGGCCGTTGCGAGCCGGTTCCTTGTCTGTTCCCCAAAGACCGCCAGGGTCAGGCAAGCGTCAACTGACGAATTAAACCATCTGATCCGCACATCATCCGATGACAGTTCACATCTCCGAAGGTAAGATTCGTCTTACCGGTTTCCCAGAGGAGAAGACGTGTGAGCCCTGCACACTGGCGGTTCAGCGTTGACCCCACTCATCTCTCTCTGCCATGTCTATAAAGGACTGGGCCTTTGCCCCCCGGAATTGGGAAGTGCCACCGCCAAAAGCTATCACGGTCTTGCCAAGATGAAACTCCTAACGGCTGCCGCACTGCTCGCCTCTATCCTCGACCTCTCCAGTGCCGTGTCAACCTTCACCCCGGCGCGACCCCCGGCTATCCCTCTAGCGGTCCGATCGCCATATTTGAGCACATGGCTTGACTGCGGCAGCGATGGAGGGAACGGAGGTTATTTGGCCGGTCAATGGCCGCAGTTTTGGGCGTACGTGTCAACTCCTGGAGAGCTGGCGCGCTTGGCTGACGGCTACGATAGGAATCAGATCACGGCATGGGCCGGTATGGTTCGTGTGGATGGCCACATCTACACCTGGATGGGATCGCCGGGTCCAGATGCAGTCACCCAGACGGCGTTCGAATATACGTCAACCCGAAGCATGTTCACGATGGCGGTGGGCGGCATGGTCAGCATGAACATAACCTTCCTTTCGCCAGTGACGCCAAACGATATGAAGAGGCAATCGTTGCCGTTTTCCTACCTCGACGTAGAGGTGGCGTCCATGGACGGTGCTGGGCATAACGTCCAGGTCTACGCTGATATTTCTGCTGGTTAGTAGCTCAAGCAATCCAATCTCGATGCGTAGCAGCGGTGGATAACGTGTACGTAGAATGGATTTCCGGAGACCGAAACGCTATCGCGCAATGGGACTATGGTGTTGCCCCAGACGCAACCAGCAGCTCGACGCCTACAACGATGTCGACGATGGCTTCTACAGATGCTACCGACAAGAAGTCGAAAAGCAAGACCAAGGATCCCAAGTCGACGAGCTCCGGCTCTACACCACTTCCCACCGCCGTAAAAGGCGGCATTGCTTACCACCGAGTGTACAGGCAGACTCAGTTGGCCTTTTCTGAGACTGCCGATCAGACCGACTACGGCTACTATTACTGGGCGACAAAGAACGTGGCCAATCTCACTTACCAATCCGGTGCAGACACCTCGGTTCGAGCCAACTTTGCCACCAACGGAAAGCTTCCCAACACCCAGGACACCAACTACCGGGCCATTCAAAATGCCTACCCTGTGTTCGGTCTTGCGGTCGACCTTGGTTCTGTTGGGACAACGGCGGTCAGCACCCTATTCGTCATTGGTCTCGCTCAACAGCAAGCGATCCAGTTTGACGGTGCAAACGGAATCGTGTCCCTGCCGTCTCTGTGGACCAGCTACTACTCCACCGACCTCGCTGCTTTGTCTTTCTTCTACAACGACTATGCCACGTCCGAGTCGAATTTTGACAGCCAACTCAAGATTGACGCTGTCGCCGCTGGAGGCCAGGACTACCTCACGATCACATCCCTTGCGGCTCGTCACGCTTTTGCTGCTACCCAGCTCGTTGGAACTCCTACCAAGACATATATATTCCTCAAGGAAATCAGTTCGGACGGAAACACCCAGACTGTCGATATCATCTTCCCCTTCCACCCCATTCTCCTCTACGGCAACCCAGGGCTCTTGAAACTCCTTCTCGACCCCCTTTTCGAGAACCAGGAGGCCGGCCAATACCCGCACCAGTACTCAATGCACGATCTCGGCAGCCACTACCCCAACGCCACCGGTCACCCCCTCGGAAACGACGAACAACAGCCCCTCGAGGAATGCGGCAACATGCTCATCATGACCCTAGCCTACGCCCAGCGCAAGCAAGATACCGCGTATTTAACCCAGCACTACAAGATCCTCCAGCAATGGACTCAATACCTGATCCAAGAAGCCCTCTACCCGGCCAACCAAATCTCCACCGACGACTTCGCTGGCTCCCTCGCCAACCAAACCGACCTGGCCCTCAAAGGCATGATTGGCATCGAAGCCATGGCCGTCATCGCCAACCTCACCGGCAACGCCGCCGACGGCGCCAACTACACCGCCATCGCCCACAGCTACATCACCCAGTGGCAAGACCTCGGCGTCGCGCACAACGCCAACCCGCCACACACGACCCTCAACTACGGCGCCAACGACACCTTCGGCCTCCTGTACAACCTGTACTCGGACCGCGAGCTCGGCCTCAACCTCGTCCCGCAGTCCATCTACGACATGCAATCGGCCTTTTACCCTACCGTCAGCAACAAGTACGGCGTCCCGCTCGACACGCGCCATAGCTACACCAAGGACGACTGGCAGATGTTCGCCGCGGCGGTCGCGTCCAAGAGCACGCAGGCGCAGGCGATTAGCAAACTCGCGGCGTTTATCAATGAAACGCCGATTAACCGGGCGTTTCCGGATCTGTATGATACGGTCACGGGGGATAATAATGGGATTCCGCAGTTTGTGGCGAGGCCGGCGCAGGGCGGGACGTTTGCGTTGTTGGCGCTGCCGAAGTAGTGGGGGGTGAGTGAGGAGGACGAGCGTCTATCGAACCATTACACGAGCAAAGACTTGGTTTTGGAAACGGAGGGGGGTTTTGACGGTGTGCAAAAACAGTAAATAAACCGATAACCTGACTTTCTTGTCCATATCTATTATCTACCTATTACCATATCCACCATACCAACCACTCACATTCTCACTATCACCTCTCACCATCACCATCACCACCATCACCACCACCATCACCACCACCACCATTCACCATCACCACCACCACCCCAACCCAAACCCACCCTACCCACCATCTCACTCCCCAAAAAACCCCTCCCCACACCCCACCCACCATTCTCACTCCCCACTCCCCCCATCTCCATCCCCAAACCCCCCCCCCCCACAAACCCCCCAAGTCCAAGTCCAACCCCACCTCCCACCATCTCACTCCCCAACCCCAAGTCCAATCCCAAGTCCAAGTCCAACACACAAGTCCAACACACAAACACAAATACAACGACCACAAAAAAAATAAAAATAAAAATAAAAATAAAAATCCACACACGGGCACATTCGCAATCGGGGGGGGTTACAGTACAGTACAGTACAGTAGATAAAAATCTTTATATTTTCGTCGTCGCTGTGGATTTTATTTTATTTTATCTTATATTTGCTTCTTTTGAGTTGGGTTAATATGTGCCCCTAATCCTAATCCTAATCCTAATACCCGAACCTAATCCCAAGCCCAAGCCCAAGCCCAAGCCTAATCCCTAAGGATAGATATAGATAGATAGATAAATACTGCTGTGAATGTCCCGAATAGAAATATCTCACTCAACGCCAACCGTGCGGACATATTGTACATGAAACGAACTCCCCCCTTTTTTAAAAAAAAAAAATAACCTCCCTCATAACAGAACAGAACAATCAGATGGAAAAAGGGCATTCTGTTCGAGGCCGAGCTTTACCTTACCTTTGCGATTGCTCAGTCTCCGCTAGCTGGTGCTGGGAATCTCCGAGATCTTTTGGAAACAGACGAGTCCGATTTTTGTTCACGCGGGTGACGAAGACTTGAGAGGGTTGAGTTGATGTATTCGTCTATGTAAAAAAGAAAAGAAAAAGGGGGGTTTTCTAATGACATGTTTCCACGTGCCCCCGGCTATGCATATACTTTCCGCTTCATCGAAACTGTTCTGTCCCTCAAACCCTACCACTCCCGAAGCCTTTCCCCCGGGCTCAACCACCCCCGAAATTCCTCCACACACACCCACACCCGCCACCGCCGCCATCGATCCCCCCGGGACCACCATCCGCGCGACTGACATTCACGTTCCCAAAAGGCCCGAGCGCCGGATTCACCAGCGCGCCGCCAAACGCGCGGTCCTCGAGCTGCACCTTCTTCTGCTCCAGAAGAATGTGTTCGCGCTGATCGAGGCCGTAGCAGTAAATGAGTTTTTTGGTGATGTCGCCGCCGTGGCGGTCGAGGGCGATGGTTACGGGATAGGGGAAAGAGCCAGGACGGCGGAAATCGTTGGCGGAGGAGGAGTTGAGGTTTTGCGGGTTGTTTTGGTTGGGAGGGGGTGTGCTGCTGTTGGTGGAGTTTGAACTTTGGAGGAGGGACGCCGCGGTTCCCTTGTTGGTCCAGATTTGGACTAGGAAGCGGGTTTGAGCCCAGGTGCAGCGGACTGTCGCTGCGTTCTCGTTTGCTCCTCCGTTCTTATCGTCTGGAACTTCGCCAATGGGGGAAGAAGCGTTGACGAGGGCGGTGGATTTGAGGAAGATGGAACGGTCGAAGTAGGTATAGAAGCCGTAATGTTCGGTGGGTAGACCGCGGTTGTAGAGGCGGAGAGGTTGGGCCGAGGGCAAGGGGAGAAGATTGGCAGCTGCGGCGGTACCATCAGGGTTGATATCTGGAGGTGGGATTGCCTTTGTGAGGTCGGGGAAGGGATCGGTGAGGTTCTGAAGGTCCGCGAGCTTGCGCTTGGATAATTGAGAAGATGAGAGCTTGGAGGGGTCTTCGAAGCTCATATAAAATGGTGTGTATTCGCCGTCGAAAGGGGCAGTGTTGTTGTCAGTGGTATTTCCAAGGAAGACTTGGTCTTCTTGGTTTGGCGGTGATGGCGAGGCAATGTAGAAACTATTGGTGAGAGAGTCTCGTGCGCGGAGCAGCCGATTCCGGATGAAAATACCTGCTGAGACTGGGTTTAGAGAGCCATCCTCCGATCTCCTGTTTACACTCGTAGCATTGAGAGCGGTGCCATTCGGAGAAGTCCCATTGCGGAATCTGATTTCGAGCCGGAAATTCGGTTGATTCGGGGCGTTGGGGGCGATGGACGGCTGTTGCTCCTTTGGCAAAGAACAGTCCCATATCGTCGATGGTTGGACGCACCCAGAGTTCTCTGATATAATATCAGGCTGTACAATCGTGGAAATGCCTGTTGGGATAGGTGGATATCCAGTAATGTTCAGCCACTGTGATTGAACAGGCATTGTATCCCCTTTGCGGGTCAAGAACACAGCAAGTAAGACTACCAGTAATATTAGAGCAGTCAAGCCAGCTGCAATTCCAGCGCGAATCCATTTCTGCTTTTTCGTCCTCGGTTTGACCTTGAAGCACATCCGACATTTTGAAGATTTCTTTTCTTTGGTATATCGAGGTGGATGATCATTTTTCTTTTTCGAGTCAGGACTCTTCTTGTCTTCAAGTTCTGCTCTTGGCGGTGGATCAAATCTTGGCTGAGGTACGAAGTCTGCCAAAGTGGTTTGTTCACGATGTCTCCATAAAGCAGGATCTCCGTGGTAGTGATTTACTATGTACGTCGTCTGCGTTGGCGGAGGGTCATCAATTTCTCGAGATATCTCAGCCAAGGGGATCGCATTCTCAGGACGAGCTGCTGAATGTGCAACTGGTGGCATAGGTTCTGGAGAAAGGGGTTGCTCAAAAGCTGGTCGAGGATATTCCGGAGGCATTACAGCAACTACTCGTTTGGCAGGCTGGTCTGCTTTTGGCGGAGCGGGCATTACTTCTGTTGAAGTAGCTTTTGCTGGTTGCAGACTCTCCTCTATCTCCTTGGCGCCCACAGGATCTACCTTGGCCTCAAATGGTTGAGAAGCGGGTACTATTGCGCCACCTCGAACAACTGGGGCCTGGTGAGCTTCTTGGACTTCAGGAGTAGTGTCAAGTTCCTCGATTTCTGTGGTTTCACTCATCGGACGAGCAGGCTTAGCTTTAGAGGTAAAGGCTTCCTTGAAAGCCGCCGAAAAGCGGTTGGCTGGTTCCTGTTGGAAGGTTTTGGCCTTGGGCAGGTTTTGATCTCCGGTCTCGTCCGCAGCCCGAGTAGCGTTAGGTTCTATGGTCACATCCTCGCTATGACCAGATGTATTCGCAAGATCCTCAAGAGCTCTAATCTGTCTTGGCAGACATGAGTGATTCTGACAGTCAAAGTAGGGAGTTGGACTGTTCTGATCATGCCAGCACGCCTGGAAATACTCTGCCGCTTCTCCAAAACCCTCGAATGGCTTAGGAGGGCTATAGCTCTCTGTGCTCATAGCTTCTCTTGGATGCTCGTCAAGACCTCGATCAAAGACAAGGCCACTTTTTCCACGCTCTGCTTCGAACCGACTCATTTCTGTCCAGAAACTTGTGTGTCCACTCTTGGGTTCTTCGAATTCGGGTGATCCTTGTGTAAAGCCAGGACTCATTTCCTTGACACGTTGTTTGCGGGCCATGTCCGCTCCAGGACTTGGAGTTGGCAAATCGGGAGCCGATCCAGAGGGACTCCTTAACATCATGGTGTTGGAACGTGTAAGAAATGGAGAAACGATGTAATTCCACCAGCCTTGTGAGCGATGCCGCGTCGCTAAGCTGTCTTGACTAGATCGAGTCAATACTTGCAGTTGAGATTCTCCAGAGAAAGGCCTCCCTCTCGAAGCTGTTGGTGGGCTCTCGTCTTCGTCAAATACAGTACAGGACGAGACAACTCTTGACCGCGAAGTCTGCTGACCACCAGGAGGATCCGAGTTATCACGCTGCGCCTGATAAATAGAGGGGTATGCGGGCACAGGCGGTATATCCGACAACTGGGTCACGCCTCGGCTACGTTGAACTGCTTGCGAATAGACGCTCGAAGCTGGCCTCCTATGGTATGCCATGACTTGCTCGTTTGAGCTTGCAGACCACGGCGCTTCATCCTTGGCAGGGGTCACGACGATCGTAGGCGTTACTGGTGGGCCATCGTTCGTTGCGTACTGCCAAGTAGTGAGGCCATGAGGCTGAACTGAATCTCCATCTGGACTTATCACATGGTCTGCAAATTTGCTCGAGGGTATGGATATTCCGATCATGATTGCCCTATCTGATGGGGAGATGTTGCTCCATTTGCTAGAAGCTCGTTTTAGATTGTTCACCGTGCCCTTGGTGTGTGGGCTAACGGCTACAGGCTTTCCATACCGTTCAAGTCCAAGCCCTAGAGCTGCATCACCATTTATTCCCACCAGGTCTTTCGGTAACCCAGCCCGGGAACCTTGCTTTGAGGTCTGATTGATGCTGGTTTCCATTGCGCCCATTTTGATTATGTCTCTGTTCCCAACCTTCTCATCCTTGGTATCTGATAGAGAGACAAATTCCGGCTGAAGGTATTTGGTATCTGGCCCGAATTCACTCTTTGGGTTTCTACCTACGTCGAGGGCATTCTTAGCAAGAATGGGAGGCTTCGAGAAGTTGGTGACCACGTTCAACCCGGGCCAGCGGGATTTGTTTTGGCCTTTCTCTTTATTTCGTCCCCATTCTCCCTTTGTGGGTTTCTGTATGGAGAATTTTCGAGTCCGAGGGGAAGTGTTCCCCTGACCGACTGCCCTTCTCGAATTCATTCCTTGAGGTTGGAATGAGTTGTATGGGGAGTTTGGCGAAGTTGGCGAGAGTATCTCTTCGCCCATTGGCGATGAGAAGGGCATCCGAGGGATAGAGGGCGGTATGAGATTTACGTGGGAGAATATATCCTTGGAAGGCGTGTATGATGTAGTCATCTCCGTGATAGTATTCGTGATGTTGCAAAGCTCAAGACTGAGGGGGAAGTGTCAGCAGTTGAGGGATGCGATGCTTGAGATGTAGGACTTACATAGGCGAAAGTAATATACATTAGAGCACCAGGGTAAGACAAAAGGGTATCGACATAAGTGAAGGTTTATTGATGAGACAATTATATCTACTGTGGATTCGAAAAGAGATAGCTCCTATTATCGAAATAACAGGTTATTGTCAACAACAATAGCAAGTCAAAGAACATCTGTCAGGAGTCAACAAGATCGATCAAAGTCGTCGCATCAGGTAGATGCAACAAAAGAAAATATCGACAGCTCGAGCTTGAGAAAAGGTTAACACAGATGATCCGCCCAGTAAGATGAGTTGAGAGTGAGATGTTTTGGAGCTCTTTGTCTACGAGGTAGGGAGAACGTGACTCAAATACGCAGATACCAAATTAGCATACGCTCGTCATTAGCATAGAGACCCGAGGTCTGCGGAGTCGTCATGGTACGCATATCTTCTCGACTCGACCTGCTGCGTAGGCAGTGACAGTTAAGAATTAGGTACAGGGTTGATTTGTTAGACATAAGCGCCATGAGTCACATGATAGCGCGTTTTTAGACGTGGTCAGTTTTCACCTATCTGATTGGCCCAATCCACACGGCTATCTTTCAACCTCGTCCACTTTCACCAGTCAGATTATTCGCATTCAAAACACCGCAGCGCCTATGAATCCTAGCTTTATGTCCATACAACTTATGTCGGAAGCCTAAAAGGGAAAGCCAATGAGCTTGGGCTTTGGGCAGTTCGGAAAGACGTGGCGCCTGCTATGTACTCGTACTTCACACCTTCCGATAGATCCTTGAAGGTTTCAAGGCATATAAGATGTGAGTCATTCCCTCGGGAGCAAGGAGGGTGTCATCGAGAATGGCGTTCAACTACGCTATTATCTCGAAATCGACCCTACCATGCAAGCAAACCTAAAGGGCATATCAATACATATAACAAAGACCAGCTACGGTCCAGGTATCCGGCAGCAATATAATCGAACACGGAGAAGTTCATCCAAAAGCACCAACATGACTATTCGCCCAAGTTCTTCTAAAACACCCATCATCCCAGAACTCAAATGCACCAGCGTCGGGGGAGACTTCGAAAGCAAAGAATACCTGTCCAGGACGGATCTGATTATTTTTCATCGAAGTGATGACTTGACATCAGGCTCGTGGGCCCCTCGACAATCTTCCATCATGAATCGTCTCCTCCCCGGTTCCTTTTTGGTTTTTGGAATGCTTCTTTCATGGCCTTCACTCTTTCACTTAAGCCGTCCTTGAACTTTTCCCACAGCGTCCGGTTCAACTTGTTGCTTAATTCCCGGTAGTTGTACATCTCTCCCCAGCAGTCTCTTCCCCACTCACAACCCGCCATGTTGACCACGAAATCCCTGTCATCTTCCCGATAATGTATCCTTGGATCTTCCCCCTTTTCGTCACACGCTCCCGGTGGGAAACTGTTAATCTTCCTTTGAGGAATGAACGCCGTGTGCGGCCTGATCCAGGGTTGATTAATATACAGGTGCTCAAGAGCATCTTGTTCCTTATGTTCCCACTCCATGTGTTTCTGCTCGTAGCCTACAGGATCCCACCATATGTCAAGGAGGCGGTCTGTCCACGCACTACGCCGAATGAAAAAGGAGCCAAGGTTGAAGCCAGCGCAGTCCTGAGGAATAACGAGGTCGATCGAGCCGACTTTGCCGTCGCCATAAGCTGAGCGAGATACAGGGTCAAGAGTTTCGGAGTCGAAGGGATGCGATACGTTCAAGGGGTTGTAAATGTTGATGTCACGGTAGGTGTTGCCTTGGAGGTCGTTGAAGATATGAGATTGTAGTGAATACGAAGGTTCCATAACAAAGGTATTGAGGTCCATCCACCAGAACCTATGAACCAAGTGTTAGTGAATTTGGTCATGATGTGTTCCCATAGCCTGCATTACCATTCTGCTTCTGGATACTTTCGCATGCAATTCCGGATGGTATCCACCTTTTCCCAACTTTCTCGCCACTCATGGGCATATCGCTTTTTTGTGCTCATGTCCACAATCTCCAAGTCATATCCCCACTTCTTCGTGTACTTCTTCTTGTTCTTTACACTATCTCTTTCAATAGCCCATTCTCGTGGGCCCTTCCATTCCATGACCCCTCCTCCCTGATTGGCTGCCAATATGACCACAAATTTATTTCCTCCTCCTAATAAAGAAGCTCTTCGATACGCTCGATGCACGGCTGTTTGAAGTTCAGTTCATGTAAGAGCCAGTTGAGATGCGTGACCCACGAGTAACATAGAATAACATGACGGCCAATGTAAACCCGAACATGATCAATAACCGTAATCTCATACGCCATAATATTCGTCCAAGATGCGTCGCTAATCGACCAGTCCGACTTCCGCTGTTGGGTAGCCATCGCCGCCCTCTCCCAAGCTTCTCTTTCTCTGCGTAATCCCTCCGCGTCCCTATATGGAAGCTTGGTAGGCTTCTTGAAATCTGCCTTGCGTGCCTGGAGAAGAAACCATTGTTCCTTGTCGAAAATGAAGGATATCCGTTAACTTCTTCACTCTTTGCTTTCGCGGTAGCCCAAGTCACATTGCTGTTGCTTGCTGCCCCATTCATCTGTAAATCTCCATAGCCCCTTCTTGGACTGGAAGTCCTACTGATATTGTCGAACGGTGTTGTGAGTCCTGGACTTGACCACCCTCCGCCTCTATTAGGCGAGGGTGATCGTGATAAGGACATAGGATTGGAAGGTGTGCCCGGTATTGCCGATAATGTTTGAAAGAAGCCGTCCGCCGGGAGCCCCGACGAGGCTCCTGGACTGGTCTGCGCCGTGTAAGATTCTGATGGATTAGTCGATGGTATGGCCTTGACCGCAGACGACGAGCGTCGGCGCCGTTGTCCCGTCGTAACTTGGACGGGGTATGAAGACGCCAGGTTGCGGATGCTGCAACTTTATCTGTAGACGGTGGACCCCAACCTCTAATCTCGACTGTTTTCGTATTTCGGGCCTAAACGTTGAATCCGATAGAGTGAAGGAATCAGGGTTAGACTGTTGGTGGAACAAAGACTTGCGAGTTAATTAGGAGTCGTGTGCGAAGAATTAATCGAACAAAATACGATCTCTACTTTATCTTTACGCAGCTTAAGTTACAGCGCCAGGTGTGATCCTTCCCAACGAAGCTCAACTCTGGAAAGATTGCAGGGGAGACCAAACTTTAGGCCGAGAATTCCCTAAGCCAATCAAATTACGATGGGTTTCATGGATACGATCCCACGTAATGTATCTATCCGTATCTCAGCATCAGATGATCTTGATGTTCTCACTACAACATCCTACACTACAGGACTCTTTCTACGATATCGGAACGGCAGGCTATACAAATTAAGACCTCACTGACCCTGCACTGACGATCAGCATCTCCAACTTTTAGCAGTGTGCAAATTAGAATGCATACAACAGTGCTGAGATTGTTAGCGGTTCCACGCTTGGTATGACCGCTTCTGCTTGCATGTCACCTCATTGAAACTTCTCTAGATTCTTTATTTCATTCATATCGCTATGTAAATAACATGTTTGCCCAGACTATTCCATGTGAATGTAAGCTTACCAATATTTGGGGTTGTACATGGAAAGCGAGGGGATGCTCTGCCAAGGGAGTATCTGCATCTAGCAAAGCACGCTTCCGATACACCTTTCTATGCGCCTTGAAACCATGCTAAAGTCACCGAAACGGGGTATGCCGGTATTTTCACTGGGCGCCGTCGAACGCCGTAAGGAAAGACCATATGAGTATGCCTGGTGAACCTGGAAGCAATTTTGCCCAAGTGCAATGTTTAATCGATACTCCTTTGAACAGAACGACGTAGTCGGCGATTGTACTCTTTCTTATCCTCTATAGATCCCCAGTATAGCTTCGAAGCTTCAGGATTGACGAGAGTGCGGGGATCATATGGTGGCTCTGTGTCTTCGAGGGCCTCTATTATCGCTTCGATGTGAGACTTGATGTCGTCGGGCCTCCTTGGAAAGTAACAAAGCACGCCACGAGTAGATATGCGGTGATGAAACATTGCTGTTTCAAAAACAACCCGTGGCTGTTCATCTGGGAAGCGCGGACTAATTGACATCCTGATCTTGAACATGCCACCGTCAAGGTGTGTCATAGGTCGACCGAAGTACGTAAGTTGCCAAACAAAAGGGTTCTTATTCTCCAGATCAATATCCAGGGTGACCATGTCGTTCTTTCTGTAACTCTCGGCGATGCGCTCAAATTGCCGGACAAACCCTTCGGCAAGGCTTGTCTCCTTACGCACTTGCACCAATCCCTCGTTTGCCCAGTGCTCGGTTTCCCTTTGTAGGATGCTCAGGATTAGAGTCAGTCTTCGATTCAGCTCAGGGTAATTAAATTTCCCAGACATGCTATTACCACCACCCTCGAAAGGCATAGTTTTGAAGCCTTCGTTCACCTTAACCTTGGGTTGAGCCTTCTCTATTGAAAGGAGGTACGAATCGTAGTACCACAGGAAGCGCCGTTTGCAGAGATCTTTAAACGGTTCGAAAAGCGGCTGAGTCTGGTCTAGATCCTCGTCGTACTCTGTGCGGAAAGGGGTTTCCAATGGCGGGAGATCGTCAACGCTGCCATCTGAATGAATACCGAGAAAATCTTCTAGGCGCTGAATAACGGCAATTCTTAGTGTTTCGTGTCTGATCTAGGAAGTGTCAGGATTCCGGAACACCGGACCAGACTGAAGGAGATTCACCTTCGCAATGTAATGAGCTATGTTCGCCGTATGCTCACCTGCTGAATTGGTTTCGAAGCCAGGTTCATTCTCAAATGGATTTGAGGACATCAGGCTTTGGATTGAGATTAAGATTGATTCGAGGCCTTGAGCAGAGGACCACTCTTCGCTAGGGTCTCCTCTCCAGGTCCTAATACTTTAATTATAACGGCTCATTGGACGCCTTGCGTAAATAAACGTACCCAAGAATCGACCTGTAAAACGTATGAGTCCTTTCCAAAGTGACCAGTTGCATAAAGGTAACTCACAAGCAAACTTTACCCGCAGCGTAAATGTTGGGATTGAATCGGCACCGTCCCCCGTTGGTAGTCCTAGCCTTTACATCGGGCGGTATACCGGGGTAGTCTAGCAGTTGTCAGTTGAGCAAGTGCAGATAGAACAGCACCGGCCATGGTCACCCCTAGGGAATTTGATATCAAACTAGGTGGTCACCAATCAGCTCTGGTGCATGACGAAAGTCGAAGTTTTGCAGCATACATCAAAGAAACCGAACTCATAAGGCGTGTCTGGTGGACCAACTATCATAGCCTTCACATTTCGAACGTCGACGTCACGACAGGCCACCGCGATTGCTGGAATGAGAGTCAGATTAGTGGTGCAATGAGGAACCTTAGTTTGTTAATATACATAGGTCTGTGTTCTTCTGGATTTGCGCGATCTCCTGGAATGTGTCAGTCATTGACAGCGTTACAATTCAATCGACCCACTCCAGTAATGCGAAGAATTGCTTGATTCGACATTGACTTGGCTGAATTGGTAGAGGCTGAAGGAGAAAGAGTTATGGAGGCGGAGCAACTTGGTGTCAATAGAGAAAGTTAGGCCGGCTACACGACTCAGCAATTCTTTTCATTAAGGCATTGAGTATGATCGGATTCATGCAATGATGAAAACGCATGGGTGTGTGCGTACCGTAAAGAGGTACTGAGCCTTGTGAACAAAGAAACAGCCGTTGACACGTTATGGTATCGAATTCGCAAGTGACACCTAAGACTTCGTTACCCTCGTGTAAGGTATTTTTTTTACCTTATCCGTACGGAGTATGTAGTACAGACATCAATACCACCTCGAATTGCTGTTGTTCGATTTACGAATCCCACCTACGTGTCTGATAATCACCCATACCTCCACCCAGAAGATGCTTTGCTCATTCGCTTGTACGATATTAGTTTCTGGGATAACGACTCTTGTTGAGTTTGTCCATGACAGACAAAAGACAGAGCGTTGGTTGTAGGGCCAGCGCAAAGGCAAAGCCTTATTCTACATGGCTTGCATGCACATAGTAATATCATAAACCTTTGATGCTCGTTTCGCAAGCACAGTAATGCACCAACATAGGTAGTAAAACATAAATGGAGTTTCCATGGAGGCTCTACTCTAAACCGGTCCCCACAGCCGAATTCATTGGATCACAACCCCGGTTCCTTGATCAATACAATAATAAATTAATTCCTGTAAATGGTATTCAATGTGACAGCTTTACTACCACACTACGTACTTGTGACAGCTCACTGCTTGCTGCATTTCTCGAACTTCTGCCTACCTTAATCCTACGTCGAATCTCGCCACATTCGAAACTCGCGCCGCCGTGTCAAGCTTCGTATTCCCACCTACGGATAGCCGACATTCCATCCAGAGGCGCAAGCGTCACTTGTACGCCAACATCAACAAACCCATACGTCAACAAGATCTCCTATCCTTGCGCAGAACCTTGCTTCCCAACGACTATCATCGTTACTGTCTTAGAGCTCAAGCGGCATATTCCTCAACCACCAAACCTCATCTCGACGAAGCCAAGTCGGCGAACTCGCTTTGACTAAAATCAGGGAGGCACAGCCCAGACAGACGACTCTGGAGCAAGGAACCTTTAGGTGTAGGTCTTACGTTGACAAACTGCTGGCGCATCTCTAATCATCTACGACCCGAAGAACCATCCTGGGGG
>JAABUS010005709.1_pt1 | contig 15984 bp, 16 predicted proteins | sample 5560161 | NCBI WGS metagenome assembly JAABUS01 (sample SAMN10711885, study PRJNA513376) | rock metagenome | isolation source: Antarctica rocks | place: Antarctica: Victoria Land, Trio Nunatak nord | collected 2016-01-04
GAGGTTGGGGTTCGAGAGGGGGGATGGTGGGGATGGTGGAAGAGGGGGGGAGGTGGGGGGGAGTGGGAGTGGGGAGGGGGAGAGGGGGTGGCGGAAGTTTGAGATGTGATGGGGAGAGGGATGGGGGAGGGTTTGGAGGGGGGGACGGATGGCGTTTCTGGGGGTAATGAAGGGAGTGCGGAGTGAGTTGTGATGCTCAGCCTAGAATCAGAGGATGCAGAGAGTATGGACATCGGATTGTAGGATACCAGCTGGACCCAAGAATTTTCACAGTTTTTGAGAATCTCATTCGGATGGCTTCTGTAAGTTGGGCTAAATACTTCAGCGTCCTTCGTCCAGCACGACTTACTTGAAATTGGTAGCCCATCGTGCTGATATCTTATTGCCCCCCTAAACAGCCGCTGTGGAAGACCCCAAATGCATTATCCAGTTCTCATAACGAACACCCAGAAAGCAGTGTTGTGGACACCGTTCCTCTGAGCCGTGTCAACTCAAACGGCAGGAAAGCTGCGCTACCTTAATGACTTCTCCGAGTGCGCGTTCTCATGGCTGATGACTTGAAGACCTTTTCAAGATGATTGAAAGGAGCTCACAGCTTGGTGATGCGGTTGTTTCAGGCAGCTGCTCCGCCAAACTCGACTCGCTCGTCGCTCAGCAGTTGCGTCGGATTGGTGTTTAGGCAGAAGGAAGTCTGATCCCCGGTGACGTGTGCCGATTCTGTACCTTGCGGAGCGAGTCTAGAGTCCTTCTTCCTCATCGCTCGGGCTTTCAAGGCGCTCTTCCTCCTCATTCTGAGCGCCGCCAGTGGCAGGGATATGACTTACCGAGCCGGCGCCGTATTTTCTACGTGATGCTTCAGAAGATGTCTCGTTCTCGCTCTCGCTGTCCGATATCTGCATGCTGCCGGGTTGTCCGGTACTGTATTCGCCCAGCGAGGTTCTCTCAACAGACTCGAGCTCAAAGGAACCCTCGCTGTCGCCCATATCCTCATGAATATCCCCGTACAGATCACCGCCAGAGCTGGAGGCCATGTCCCCGGCTCCCTCCTCAAACATTTGGTCCGCGGCCGAAATGCCTCGTTCGTTCTCTCCATCCAAGCTATGAGGTAATGCGTCACCGTTCCTTCTAGACCGCTGGTTGCTTGTCTGGAATTCTGCTTCAAGCACCGGCGTCTCCAGGATTTCCCATTCAGCAGCATAAGAAATTGATTCTCGCCAATCGGTTATTTCCTCCAAGGGTTTGGGATCGGGGACGGGTTCCTGTGGTATATCGACATCCTCTGGCTGTATTGGCGAGGGAGGCTCTCTGCCTATGATGGCCCATAGACGGGTTTCCTCGCGGAGACTGGCTTGGTGATCGAGAGCTGAAATATAGGCGTCTTTTTTCTGGTCATAGCTGTCCTGGGCTTGCAGAGCGTCTGATGAACGGTGATCGAGAGGTAGGTTACTGGAAGCACTGGAAGTCTCATCTGAATCAGATGCAGAATCGTGGTACTCTGGAGCTGTGTCGGATGAGGTTGACGGGTCTTGTCTCCCATGGGAAGGTGTTGCAGGGCGGCTGAAGACTTCGAGTGGTATCCTTTGGTAGAATCCAGTCTTGTCCCGACGTGCCCTACCTTGCTCCAGTATGTTCTCAACAGTCTCGTAGTCTAGTCGCTCACCGATTGGTTTACCAAGATCAGCGTCAGACTTGTAGACGTTCAGCTTGCAGCGTCGAGCCAATCCGACCCAGTAGTCGTGGGCGTTAGGCTTCATGCCCGAGATCTCGAGAGCAGCAACCATGTCGAGTCCGCGGACAAGTCTTCGAGGCGCTCTCCTTTTCTCGTCCATTGCTCGAAGCCGTGACATGGCGAGAAATATTGCGCACTGTACGAGGCGTCTAGTGATACTCACCACTAAGTTGTGAAAGTCGGAGAAAGCCGTGTGAAGGATGGATAGTGGGTTGATCCTAGCAGTAGCATACGTACGATAATTGAGTTCCGGATCTGGAGAATTCATGAAAAGACGTTTCGTCAACGTCAGAAAAGCCTTCAGATCAAGAAGTATGGCTGCTGGTACGGTCTCGTCTACTGCAGCTTCACCATTAGGGCCTTCCTGCAGCTGCTCATGGATTCTACCAGCGATCACGGATGTCAGCCGCCATGAATCACCATGCTTTCTCTTCTCTGCCTTGACATCTTCTTTCCCCTGCAGGATCGCTAAAGCACCAGCAGCGCCTTCCAGTGCGACCTCACATTCTTGGCTGACCTCAAGAGCTGCCGGAATCTCGGAATGGTCAAGCAACGAATCGTAAGGCTCATAGATTTGCTGCTCCGCCGAGACCTCGTCGAGAAGCAAAAGGTACGCTCGGACTTCTGGCTCGCTCTTGGTGACTATAGCTGAAGAAATGCTGGCTAGATCATCTCGACCCTTGAGGGCAAGCGTTCGGAAGAAGACCGCTTTCTCGGACGATGACCAAGTGGTAAGGCCAAGCTGACTCTGCTCATAGTACCCCTTGCTGCCGCAATTCGCAACATCAAGAACAGTCTCATTGTAGAGTTGACGATACTGGTCAGTATAGAGCGCTCTCAATCGCTTGGTGCGAACTACAGTTGCCACTGATGATTGGCTTCCACTTTTGCGCTTCCTGGAGACTGATTCATATCCACTTGACGCTCGCTCTGAAGAAAAAGGTGCGGATGCATCCGGGGATCCATCTAAACGGTCGTACGAGGAGGACGAGGAGACGTAAACACCTTCAACGACGCCGTCACTAGGCTCGACAGTAGGAGAGCACTCTGCTTTTGACATTCCGAGCTGTGGAATTGTTGCTAATGATCATGGTAAAGTGCAGGCAAGGTAGTGGTGGGCTCCTCGTGGAATGCATTGTGAGTATCGATTCAAAGATTGCAAGCACTACCGTGTTGCCATGCTACAGGGGTTTAGTAGTAAAAGCCTTGGTCGATCTTCAATAGATTCATACAGCTCCTTGTTAAACACGAGATGTGTTCGTAAAAGATCCTGTGGCGGTCAAATGTTGTGCACAGGCATAGCGTCTGAAGGATTGGGATTGCACCAACGAGCTGCAAACAATTAAACCCTGATCGAACCCTATATTCAATCGTCGGTTGCGGCGACATTGTAGACACCAGGCGGACGTGTAGGCGGCCGCACAATCGAATTGGGCGGCGATAGCAATGTCGGTGATATATGATGCGAGTGCAATCCATCCAATAAGGGTGACTGGGCAAAAAAAGTACATTGGATTCGGTGGCCTTTGGTAGCCGATGAATGTATCTTACCTCTCTGGTGACATTGGTGACGAAGCAATACGCGATTCCGTCAGCCCGTTGGCTATCGGGGTCCATTTTATGTGCAGGATGGCTACGGAAGTCTTCTGCCGTAGATTCCAATGGTAGTGTATGAATCCTCGAGATACCTTGTACTACTCGCAACAAAGTACAATGGCTGAGCTCTAGGGAACTATTTCCTGCCGAGGATACTGTACAATCAAAAGCCGGACCCTCTAAGTTGACCTTCACCAGCCTCCCATAGACCGTCCACTACTGCTTTGTCCTTAATGAACTTGTCGGCGTTCTTACTTTGCTCCCCCTTTGGTAGAAAATAACCGCCACTACCCTTGGGAGCATCTGGACTGGTGGCACAGAAAAGGACCGCCTGAGCTCCTTCGGATACCGAGATGCAACCTGGCATGATGCCAAGTCTAACGGTAGCACGAATCACTGGGCCCAAGAGCGTCGAGATACCCTTCTGCAAGTTTGTGTTGACGATCCCCGGATGGACTGAATAGGCCGATATGCCTTGAGCACTGTACCGGCTATCAATGGCTTGTGCATGCACGATACCGGCCAATTTAGAATGACCGTAGCGTTTGCTGGCCGACTGTTATCACAACCCCAAAGAATGCAGACTTGTCAGCAGACTTACAATGGCGCCATAGTTCCCTGCAAAGACGCTAAGTTGGGGTCGTTTGGCGTAAACTCCTTCGGCGCCATTACGAATGCGGCCTCGCCGGAAACGTTGACAACCCTCACACGACTTTTGTTTGTGGAGCTGGCTGTGTTCGACTGAAGGAGTGGGAGGAGTGAAATGAACAGCAGGTGTCCGGCGAGGAAGTTCGTCTGCCATTGCGTCTCAAAGCCGTCCTCGGTAAGCTTGAGTGGTGGTGCCATTATCTTGATTTCGTCAGTCCCTACAGTGAACTCACTTCAAAGGCATATGCCATTCGACTGAGCAGAAGGAATGTCCAAAATGTCAATATATCGATAAGCCGAACTACGTCCAGTCCGGCAGCGCATGATGATGTGAAGGCGCCAAATGCGTGTATATTATGGATTCAGCCGGCCGCAGAGCGGAGCTAGCTTGAGAAAGAAAGAAAGGGGGGAGAACGTGAAGCTTGACCTACACCAGCATTATTGATCAGCAGGTCAAGTCTTGACTCCCTCTTCGTGAAATCATCGACTGCTGCCTTAACACTATGCAAGCTTTGCAAATCCATGATGAGCGTAGCCAGACGTAGGTCCCCGCCGTTTGGTACAGATTCACGCATGCTTGTAATGGCTTGTTGCAGTCTGCTATCAGAGCGACCTGCGACGTAGACGCGTGCATTATGGCGGGCAAGCTGGAAGGCAATCTCATATCCGATGCCAGAATTGCCTTTAAAGAGAGCAAAGTGAGCAAATTTGGTGCGACAGCGGGACCATTATAGGAAGAAAGGAAAGCAATTACCCCCTGTAACGATGGCCACGTAGCCGGTGAGGTCTGGTATATCCGACGATTCCGGTTGTTTTAATTTTGGGACAGTCATCTTTGTAAGAGGACTCTTGAAGGAGGGATGGAACAGCACAGTTCAAGAGATTTTTGAGCAATGACGGAGGAAAAGAGCGTGGGTACACGTGTAGACCAAAGGAGAGAAGGGCGAGGAATGGGCGCCATTATATGTCCTAGACCAAACCTACCCAGTTTTTGAGTACTGCAGATTTTCTGACACTGCATGACCTTGAGTATTGTTCGAGATCCGTTGTCGATGATTGTACCAGGAACGCTGACACAACGGAAGGATTGGGACACTTCTGCGAGGTCAGAAAAAGGCTTGGAGCTACTAGTCTAAATAGCTCTAGCGTGGATTAGGCCGGTCTTGGCGCTTGTCTCACTCCACCATTGGACCAGCGCCTCTGGGACTCGAACCTAATATCAGCAATCAACTCTCTTTGCAGTCCGAAATTGGACCTATGGATCCTGGTGAAGCTTACGGTGCTTACAGGGTACTGAGACCTCACGAAATAACTTAAGAATGCACAATCACAGCTCTCTGTATCACAGAACTTTGGATGGCTCCAGGAGAGGGAGGTGCAGAAGCTTAGTGTTTCGAGAATGATACCTTGTGATCGAGCATCTCAGCCCAGGTTCATAGACGTCCGCCGCTCCTTCTTGTCAAAGAGGAGAGCAGTCTCCACGATTTGATTGTTTGGAAGTACGTTCGAGAAACAATGATCTGATGAGTTATTCTAATCCGACACTCAAATTGTTTGGTCCTCACATTTCCTCCCATCCAGCCTTCACAAGCGGTTCCGACCAATGTCTCCATTCTTCGAAGGTTTACCACTCGAGATCGTCTTGAGCATCTGTAACTATGTTGGGGACACACATAGGGCAAGCTTACCTGCGATGGCGCTCACCAGCAAGCAGTGCCATGCTGCTGCCGTGGTCATCCTGTTTCAGACAATTAGACTCAAGGTGCGCAATCGTGAGAAGCTCAGAAATGACACCCAGGAATATACCGATATCTTAGAGCGAACACAAAGCTTCGGAAACGTCCATCGCTTGATGGTGGAAGGCAGCATGCTTGACCAACAATATGATGTGAGAAACGTCGAGTCAAGCAGAATCGCGACCAAACGGCGACGACGGAGGGCCGAAAGTGCAATTGACCTCGATGATAACAAATCCGCCGACGAGCTCAACAATGATGGTTTCAGAGCTGATAGAAGGCTCGCGAATGTCGTTTATGACGGAGACGATACATGGAATCCTCTCGCGAGCATGATCGAGCAACTACCGGCACTTTCAGATTTGATCTATCTCTGCTCGAATCAACTTGCGCCTTGTATTCTCCAGGCTTTGCATCAGTACCTACCCCAGTGTAGGCTTCATATTAAGTCTTTTGGTTTCCGCAGCCTTGAGGTAACCAATTTAGATGCCCACGAGTTTGCCCTTGCAACATCGCCTTGTCTCCACAGCATTTCGGTCAAGTATGCTAGGCTGCAATTCGAAAACCACGAAGAGGCTGTATTGCGTCTTGCAGCAGGCTTGGCACCGAACCTGAAAGAGGCGAAAATACATTACGAAACAGCGCGCAGTGACATTCAGCTTAGGCTTCTTTCTTGGAGGTGTAAGAAGCCATGGCGAGGGTTCTCCCTAAACACCCAGAAGCTAGTCTCCGCGCCCGCATCCTTACGATCCCTACACTTGGGTGGCCCCTCTATAAGCAACCTTTCCGTAATGGGATGGAGCACGCACACAGATTTCTCCATTCTACATGCTCTGGTGTTGGAGACCCGCATCGAGGCCGATGGGCTTGATTTTCTGGCCCGGAAGTGCAGCTTTTCGTCTCTAAAAAAGCTTTCTTTGGTTCTAACAGCCCATAATCACCCGGAAAATCAAATTGAAGGATTGACAATGGATGATTCCAATTATGTGGGTTGTTTTCTTCCGAGCCTACCATCCCTGATTACGCTCAAAATAGTGGACGAGGTGCGTCGCAATGACTTTGAAACGATCTTGCGATACCATGGCGCGTCTCTTCGTAAACTGTGTTTGTCTCCTTTTGGGAGGCTTAGTCAAATTTCGATCACGCCACAGGAAATTGCACAGATTCGAGAAAGCTGCCCGCAGCTCGAGGACTTGAGTCTTACCATTCCGCGCTCTCGAGGTGATGCCGCAGAGGTCGCCGTGTACAGAGCACTCGGTACCTTATCCGGAGTCCAGAAACTATCCCTTACACTCGACGCTTTCGAATTTTCAGCTGCTTTGACTGATGATTCAGATGATGAATACGGATTCGATGAATTTGACAGGCAGCTCTCTGAACACCGCTCCGCGCATTCCCATTTTTGCAACGGGCACATCCGTCTTGCCTTCATTAACCGCGCCTTGGATGAGAATCTGGCTCGTGCCATCTTTCAGAGCATCTCTTCCACCAGAATGAGTGGTGCATTGCCACTTAGAAAGTTGAAGCTTTCGATGACTGGTCATGGCGTTTTTACCATGGGTATATCTACCATTCGGGATGTTTTTGAACAAATCGGCCGCTCATGGCTCCTGATGCGTAATCCGAGAGATGATCGTCCCGACGAGCTACTTGTACGGGAGCCAGGACGACAGGAAAGGGAGGGGACGCATAGGAGGCCCCTAGCAAGAGATTTAGAGGTCATCTTCCGGAAGATGTGGCCGGAGCGCCGTAAAGAAGGTAGTGACTGGCGCGATGACTGGCACAGCTTGCCGCTTACGCATGTTTGATCCCAAGCACCTTGCTGAAACTTAAGACCAGCACAAGCGCCATCTGTTGACCGAAAACAAGTCCATCTGAGCGAAAGTACTCAGTCCACAGCGACACTCGATGAACCTAATCGTTCATCGACATATACTCGAAACGCTTTTTTATCGTAAGTGCGAGGCTAGTCCATAATATCCAGCAGGGTAGGCCTGCGTTCTTCTGTTAGCAGCATTCGAACAACGTCAGCAGCGACACGACCTTGACCTTCCTCTTCCATCTAACAGAAACGCATTAAACAAGCAGCGAAAATTTCCAAACAGCTTGAATGCTCGCCAACGTGCCTGCATGGAGGTTATCACACATACTTTCCCTTTAGGAATATCGGTAATCGACATCCAGACATACAGCGCAGCGCTTTCACGCTTGGCCACCCTCAAGGCCGGAGCATCCAACTATCTCCCAAGGTATGATAACGTTGTTTGGCGCTGTGCCAACACAATCTTTCACCGGCGCTGTTGCCGAAAGAGTGATCTTGGTGGGGTTATGAGTCGCAGTATCATGCCGCGAGTCCATGCAGAGGGGCTTGGTCTGTACAGGTATGCATAGCAGCTGCATTTCAACCAGAGAATCATCCTGAACAATAATTAGAATGGCAACACCTGCATTTACATGTGCAGGGAAATGCATGTGGAAATCGTTTTGCTTTCATTAGAACATCTTCTTCAAGCGTCGAAAGAGCAAAATATCGTATATGCACGATTCGTACTTTGTCTGACTTTCAAACAGATGCATAGCATCTGGAATTCCTCTCTATCGACTTCTCTCATCCTTTGGCGACTCGTACCTGACTACTTCCTCTACTTAAGAAGTAACGAGTTCCTATAGGCAAAGCATGTGCATTTACCCCACTTTCGACGGCTGTCACTTTGTAATCCCAGCTAAGTAATAGGAGCCTCCATTCATACCCTACCCTTAATAGCCGGACCAAGGCAGAGTATCTCTACCTTATCCCACGCTTCGACAAGAGATGGTGCACTATACAAGAATTCAACGAGATGATAACGGACCAACGGCGAAAGAGGCAAAACGTCAAAGCATTCCACTTGTATGGGCAACAAATCTGAAAGAAGGGATTGCACAATAAACCACGTGAATGCTGAAAATTTACGCGATAGACTCTAAGTTCCTAAAAGGCGCAGCCTGCTGAGGCATAGGATTGAGAAAATACGCTATAGTCCGGTTGGTAAATGTACATAGGGTACCAACAAAGACTCCCTAAGTCAATAACTGCGCATGTGCTTCTACATTCTTCCCTCAAAATCTTAGAAGGAACTATTTTCACATGCAGTTTCTCTGCCTGCTATTGTCTGCACATGTTTAGCATCGGCTCTCTTGTCTGCATCCAACGTTCTAAATCCCAAACCTCAGAAAGAGAATCTTCGCATATGCCCAAAGTCTTTCTGTTTTCGATAAGCCATTCTCTCAAACCCCCAAAAGAGCCTATCCCGATCTGCACATTTGAGGCATATGCAAGCCATTATGCTTCGACGATCTTTGTCCAGAAACTCGTGAAGATAATAGCTTGTGCGTAAATAGATGAATCTAGTACAATGCTAGCAGTTTCTCTAGTAGAGCTATAATGTTGGCTGCGCTTCGTGGTGTGGGCTTTGTAAGACTTTTATTCCCTGCGATCAATTGACAATTCTGCAGAGAGCAGATATCCAAGAAAGAAGTCTCGTCGCATCAGCTTATGAAAACCGATTATGCAATTGCACCGCTTGGTTCACCTATATCACTGATCTACTAGCTATGTCGCCCCTGCAAAACATGTTGTCAAATTCGACTGGATCTACACCCTTGTACGCTGGATTTACAGCCCGCTCTCAGTGCGTCTCCCGTAGTTGCCATGAAGAACCACCAGCTGGGGTAAGAAGCTGTCAATCACCGTCGAAGCCGGTCCCGGCATAGAAGGCAGGTCCTACATCGATTTTAGCTCTTGCCTTCTGTAATCGCTGTATTTGAACGGCGAGAATGGTCACTAAAACGACTGAACTTGATAGGGAGAGGTGCAAACCCAGGGGCCGGAAAGTGCATCCCCTTTTATTATTCAAACTTCGCAGTCGAATAGCTTCCGCACCCAACCCTCGAATTCTAAACCAAATAGCTCAAATTACAGCTCAAAGTCACCTCTATCATCCCATCCCAATCTTACAACAAAAAAACTCCCCAAAGCCGTACACAACACCCCCTCCTCTACAATCACCACACCCTACAGCACCACACCATACATCCTAATCCAAATTCCCCAAAAACTTATACACCCGTAGAGCTGCCTTTTCTCTATAATCCGAGCTACTTACTTAGCAATTCGGGCGTGAAGTGCATAAGTTATCCAGCTGCGAAGATTAACTGTCTGGTCTTGTGTTTTGATGGGGGGGCTTTGGAAGAATTTTTGGTTCTACGGGAAGGGGCTGCGCTTCAAATTCGACAAAGAGGATAGGAAACCTGGATTGGATTAAAGAGGGTCTGTGCAAGCTAACCGCTTTAAGTCTAGTGGCTTGAGACCCCATGTTTAGAACATTCCGACATGAACTTATAAATATAATCAAGCATGTAACCATGTGGCCGTGAATGCGCCAGAAGTAGCTAAAGTACAGTCTGCCAGGTTTCATATCTCCAAGACAGCGACGGTGGCTCCAGCCGCCAGTGTATATCCCAGCTATAGCAGATATGAGTTCGGTAGTCATACTCCGGCATACAGAGGACTGGAAGAATATCGAGGATAAGTCAGCTCGGAAGACTGTGCAAAATAGGCTCGCCCAAAGAAAACGAAGTATGAGCAACAGAACTTCGGAGAATTCTATCCTTCAGTCTAATACTCACGGTCACCAGGGGCAAGGTTAAATACAGACAAAATATCTAGCCGCCAACAACTACCACCTTATCCGTCTCAGAAGCTCGTTTCTACTTCGCTCGAAGTACATGACCAGAATGACAGGCATCAAAAAACGGAAGAGATTCGCATGTCCGAGCCGATCAATGACGGCTCAAGCATTGTGCGGCCCGTCGATACGGCCAGAAGATCCATAAGGCATGATGGAACGATTCCTGATGTGGGGAATAATGACCCTTCCATGGTCCCCGCCGCGTCCACCAGTGTTGTTAGCCAATGTCCAGACAAGGGATCCCTGAGCGCCCATCTATATAACGCCACAATCGCTGGCCTCTACGAGCATCAATTCATGTGTCTCAGCCAGTACTCCATGTTTCGAGCATACGTCCAGAACGCTAGTCTGATGGAGCTGGCATTCGAGCTGTTCGCCAACGACGAATCGGTTTCTCCATGGACCATCTACAACCCTTTCCCAGAGCCATCCGCAAACCTTCCATACCATTTACATCCTACGGATCTTCAGTTGCGCACTTACCATCATCCGTATCTGGATGTTATCGCTTCTCCATTCTTGCGTGACAACATACTCATTGCTACGCTGAGTGAAGAACAAGAAGACCAGCTATGTATGGATCTACATAGTAATGGTTCGATAACGGTGTGGGGAAGCCAGCCATGGTCTTCAATGGGCTGGGAAGTGTCGCAGGACTTTGCAGATAGATGGGGTGGGATTCTTGACGCTGAGACGATTCGAAGTTCCGATTTCTGGCGGATGGAGAGGGGCGAATCTCCACTGGCGATTCAGCTGCCAAGGTCTGAATAATCAAAGAAATGCATCCATTGTCGCTATAAAGCAATAGCTTACGCGCACCGAATAGCAAAGGGAAGATACTGGACCAAGAGTTGCTCAATCACGGTCCATCCGCAAGTGTGATTGCACACCCCCGTCATTCCTGCGCAGTGGCCTTGTTGGTGATGCTGAAGAGAAGTACGAGGCCAGCGGCCGCTCATCACAATGCAAACTATGGATCACTTGTATATCCTTCTGAAGCACTGTGAGTGCACGGCACAGTGGCTCTCATTGCATTGAGCTATATGTGTCCTCTCCCACCATATGCCACCAAACAGGGTAAAAATTGTTTGAGCACCTTACACGTAGGTAAACGAGGCAACGACTCTGACCGGCTCGCTCCCCGCTAGGCATTAAGAGGCTACTCAGCTGCATGCAGAGTCGTCCATCGTCCATCTCTTGCACTAGCCTTCTTACCATTGAAGGCAACTCCCAAAGCGGCACGCTGCACTTTTCAGGATTTCTTCATATGAAATACGAGTTCTTAAAATTCTCCAAGCCTGGCCCCTAGGTATTTTGGCTGAGTGAGAGGAATGCTTTAACAGTTTGCCTCTTCAGCTACAGCCAATGAACAGGTAGCTGCTCATCATTCCAAAGACCCTGAAAATGTTGCTTGCATGGTTGGGGACAAGGGCGACTATTTTGCTGGCTGCGACCACATTTTTCGAATGAGCAACATTAAGAAGATGCAAGTAAGAGATAATAAGGCGCACGATCATCGGAAGAAAAATTTAGATCGGTACTAGAAGGCAATGCGTATACAATTTGAGCCTCAAGGCAAAGACGAAGAACCGCTCAAGATCAAGGAAAAATGGTGTCCCGTTCCGCAGCGCTGGTCCAGTGATCCCAAAGAACGGGTAGCGGCTCATATTATTCCCCATTTTATGACCATTTTATGGGCTTTGAGAACGTCGCCTGGATGCTTGGAGACAAGGGCGATTACGCAGCTGGCTGGAGCCACATATGGAGCCTTAGAAATGGCAAGATCATGTCGAAATATATCGAAGAAAGTTTTGATAAAGGGCAATTGGCTATTTTGCCACTCCAGACTCCCGAAGGCAACCCGCAGAGACTTCGAGTTGTCATTCTCGATCCCACGCTCCACAATCAACCTGTTCCAGAAATTCCAGGTACAACTTTCAAGAACTATGACAACAGTGAATTGGTGTTCAAGGGAGATGGGCGGCCGGGACTTCGATACTTATATTGGCACACTGTCACCAGCATCCTCCGCCTGACGAATTACGGGGACAAAGATGAAATCAAAAAGAGATTTCCAGGGTCCAAAATGTGGCCCAGTGACGGATCTCACTTCAGAGGAGGTACGTTGAAGCCACTGGCAGAGTACATCGGAGACTATGATGTTGAGGAGAGTGACTTCAGCGAGGGTCTCTTTAGCGTCGTGGACTCGAAGTCGGAGGTCTTAGAAAACGCAATCGCAGCAGCTGTAGCCAATTTGCTTGAGAACTATGAAGAGCAGGATTGTGGCGACGAGATGACAGAAAGCGAAAGCGAGGGAATCAGTGCCTAAAGCCTGTGTAGCTGGCGTTCGCCCGTTGTTTCCAATGGAAGTTTGGTACCTGGTTTAAAGATGCCGTCCTGTAGCCTTTAGCGGCGCTTCTGAAAATGGTACGAATTGAGCTCGACTGCATTTGAGATACAATTGAGTACTCCAAAATTTCTAGACTTTTATATTTGCAAAGATCAACTGCGGACAACAATGAATAGGTGCTAGGATGGTAAGGTAAGGTAATTATGATGGGATTTTGTGTACCTGGCAGAGTACTGAAGCTTAGCGCTGCCATTTCAAGCCAGGCTCGGAAATACTCAGCCTTATCTCCACCTCTTCATTTAGACATCATCTTTCAATCTATCGCTCCCAATCCTTGTCCATTATGTGCTTCTGCCGTTGACGCATCATGAGGGATGATACAGAGTATTCGCTACGCGCGGAGCTCGTTCAAGGTTCTCAATTTGACGGCCTATACAAGGCTTTGTAAACCACAGCGATGGCTAGCAACAGTTTCCTTGAACGCCCTTGAAACTGCACCCGCACCAGCCATACGTCTCCGCCAGTACCAAGAGGAATGCATACAGTCTATCCTTTCCTCTCTTGAGCAAGGACATAAGAGGCTGGGCATATCACTCGCTACAGGTAGTGGCAAGACAGTAGGCCGAATACGATCGCTACTCAGCTGTTCTGACCCAGCTGGCAGGTCATCTTCACCCAGCTTATCGACCGAGTCAAGCCTCCTACCAACAATGCGACGCAGGCCCTTATACTTGTCCACCGCCGCGAACTGGTGGAACAAGCGGCTCGCCATTGCACGAATGCCTACCCTTCTAAGTCCATCGATATTGAGATGGGAAACCTTCATGCATCTGGTGGCGCAGACATCACGGTGGCGTCGGTCAGGAGTCTTGTCTCTGGGGATAGGATGATGAAATTTAATCCCGATAATTTTAAGCTGATACTAGTGGATGAGGCACACCATATCGTCGCCCCCAGTTATATGGAGACACTGCGGCATTTCAATACCGTGGAGACTGATGTGAAGAAGCACAGTCCAGCGTTGGTTGGAGTGTCAGCTACACTGTCAAGATTCGATGGATTGAGGCTCAGTGATGCCATTGACCATATTGTGTACCACAAGTGAGCATTCTACCGTTGATAGGTAAGCAGAGGCTGACAAGAAAGGGACTATGTCGATATGATCGAAGAAAAGTGGCTTTCGGATGTCGTATTCACGACTGTGCAGTCCAAGGCAAACATTACTCGCATCAAGAAGACAGCCACAGGAGACTTCAAAGTGGGAGACCTCTCCAAGGCAGTCAACACCGCAAGAACCAACGATGTTACCGTTCAGGCCTGGCTATCTCGCTGCAACGACAGAAAATCCACCCTAGTCTTCTGCGTAGACATCGCACATCTACAGGCATTGACTTACGAGTTCCGGAAACATGGCATTGACGCCAGACTTATCACTGGAGAAACTCCGTTATTGACCCGCAGTCAGAGACTAGACGCCTTCCGAAACGGCGAATATCCCGTCCTCCTCAACTGTGGTGTCTTCACCGAAGGTACTGATATCCCCAATATCGACTGTGTTCTTCTTGCACGCCCGACCCGCTCTCGCAATCTTCTGGTCCAGATGATCGGCCGCGGTATGCGCCTTCATCCTGGGAAGGCTAACTGCCACATTATCGACATGGTCGCCTCACTCGAAGCGGGCATTGTCACTGCTCCTACCCTGTTCGGACTTGATCCCGCATGCATCATCAACGAAGCCGACATTGACGAAATGAAGAGACTGCGAGACGAGCCACAGCTTCAGGACGACAGTATGCCGTACACACAGACAAATGTGACTTCCGAGTCCACACATCCACCCGCTACACTGACCTTCACCCACTACGACTCCGTCTGGGACTTAATCAACGACACTTCTGGTGAGCGGCATATCCGTGGCATGAGCCCCCTTGCGTGGGTCCAAGTAGATGGGGATCGCTATATCCTTTCGTCCCGCGAAAGGGGTCACCTCACTATCGTGAAAACGTCTGACAAGCAGTCACTATTCCAAGTCCTTTACACGCGGAAACTACCCCCAGACACAGCTGAGGAGCCATCTCCGAACGAGATCAACGATAAATCAAAACGCTTTCGAAGCCCGTACGGGCGCCCGCAAGAGATTGCCACCGCCAACACCCTCTCCGAAGCTGTGCGCGCAGCCGATACATTTGCGCAAGAGCGCTTCGTGTGGAAAACCGTATTGGCGTCCGCCAGCTGGCGCTCCAGCCCCGCGTCCGAAGGCCAACTCACGTTCCTGAACGATTTTCGAAACCAGGATAACCAACTGACCGCAGAAACTCTCACGAAAGGAAAAGCGGGGGATATGATCACGAAAATCAAATTTGGGGCGAGGCGACGTCTCAAAAATTATGAGAATGAGAAACGAAATGCCCAGCGGAAGCATTTTCAGAAAGAAAAAGAGCACAGGATGAGGGAGAGGGAACGCGTAGGTGTTGGGCCCATCGATGATCATGCGTGGAGGGTGGCTAGGAAGCTGGAATTCCAGATATGATCTTTCGCAAACTAGGCTCTGATGTTACATCATACCTTGTTTCTACTCCCTGCGATGTTTGAGGATCAGGCGGTTTGGATCAGGCGGTTTGGATCAGGCATCAGCGTATTCGTGTCATAGAAAGATAAGAGATTCATCTCCAGAGCATTTTCCCCAGCTGGCAATTAAAACAGAGCTCACCATAGGCCAAGAACTACTCACGTCGCCACCCTCACAGCACGAGAAAGCGCACGATATGACTTGCTTCCGCTCTTCAGCTGCTGCATGAATCGACTCCATCACTATCACCGTCCCCGCTCGAAATCTACCGGCCTCGACGCCCGTACCATAGATTCTCACGCCTCACCCAAAGCCACCACAGACGGCATCCCAACGCCAAAGCACCACGCCCCCACCATCGCATCCTTCCACCATCGCACCCTCCCCTAACCAGATTCCCGAGCCTCATCATGATCATAAAACATGTTCCCATCTTGCACTCCGCCTGCGCTCAACCCTTGCCATCCTCCTCCGTTTTCGGTCGTATGTGACGTTTTCCCCCCTCCGCTATCCCATCCCTGGATAATCCAACGCTGCATTCCCCTCTCCTCCCAAGCATCAAAACGCTCGGTAATATCAAAACGCCCAACAGGCAAAACCCACAACCCCATCCTCATCTCCCTCCC
>JAABUS010005710.1_pt1 | contig 15981 bp, 14 predicted proteins | sample 5560161 | NCBI WGS metagenome assembly JAABUS01 (sample SAMN10711885, study PRJNA513376) | rock metagenome | isolation source: Antarctica rocks | place: Antarctica: Victoria Land, Trio Nunatak nord | collected 2016-01-04
GCTCGGCCTGCTCGGCGAGGGTGACGGCAACGCGTATCGCATCCTCTCCCAGAACGGGGCCGGTGACGGCGAGGCGTTGCGGCGTGAGATCCTGCGCCTCCTCCAGCAGCGTGGCGCAGGTACAGGCGCAGGGGCCGGGATGCCAGGCGCTGCGGCCGGAGGGCCGGGAACGCCGGGCGCACCGCCCAGCGACAGCAAGACTCCGACCCTGGATCAGGTGTCCCGCGATCTCACCGAGATGGCCCGCAACGGCGAGCTCGACCCGGTGATAGGACGCGCCGAGGAGATAGCCCGCGTCGTCCGCATCCTCAGCCGCCGCACCAAGAACAACCCGGTGCTCATCGGCGAGGCCGGCGTCGGCAAGACCGCCATAGCCGAGGGCCTGGCGCAAAGAGTTATCTCCGAGGATGTGCCCGAGTCGCTCAAGGGCAAGCGCGTGGTCTCCCTCGACGTTGGCGGCCTCGTGGCCGGCACCCGCTTCCGGGGCGACTTCGAGGAGCGGATGCAGCAAATGCTCAAGGAGCTCCAGCAGGAGGATCGCGATATCATCCTCTTCATTGACGAGCTGCACCAGATCGTTGGCGCAGGCGGGGCAGAGGGCGCGGTAAACGCCTCCAACATGCTCAAGCCCGCGCTGGCGCGAGGAGAGCTTCAGGTCGTCGGGGCCACCACGCTCGACGAGTACCGCAAGAACGTCGAGAAGGACCCGGCGCTGGAGCGCCGCTTCCAGCCCGTGCTCGTGGACGAGCCGACGGTCGAGGAGACGGTATCCATCCTCTTCGGGTTGCGCGACCGCTACGAGGCGCACCACCGCGTGAAGGTCTCCGACGAGGCCATAGGCAGCGCGGCGACGCTCGCGGATCGCTACATCATGGATCGCTACCTGCCGGACAAGGCCATAGACCTCCTCGACGAGGCGGCGGCCGAGGTCAGGCTGCGCTCCACTGTGCCGCCGGTTGACGTGCGGCGTATCGAGGAGGAGATCTCCGGTCTCGAGCGTGAGAAGGAGGACGCAGTCAGGGCCGAGGACTACGAGAAGGCGGCTGGCTTCAAGCAGCGCATCGAGCAGCTCAGGATCGAACTGGACGAGCACCAGGAGGGATGGGCCGGAGGCCGCGAGTCAAACGCCCCCGAGGTGACGAAGGAGGATATCGCCCGCATCCTCGAAGAGTGGACCGGCGTCCCCGCGACCAACATCGTCCAGGAAGAGGCCGAGAGGCTCCTCAACCTGGAGGCCGTGCTGCACGAGCGGGTAGTCGGCCAGGAGCAGGCGGTGACCGCCGTCTCCGAGGCCATCAGGCGCGCGAGGGCTGGTATCAAGGATCCGAAGCGCCCTGTCGGCAGCTTCATCTTCCTCGGGCCCACGGGCGTGGGGAAGACCGAGCTTGCGCGGACGCTCGCCGAGTACCTCTTCGGTGAGGAGGACGCCATGATCCGGATCGACATGTCCGAGTACCAGGAGAAGCACACCGTCTCCCGGCTCGTCGGCGCGCCTCCTGGCTACGTCGGCTACGACGAAGCAGGCCAGCTCACCGAGCGGGTCCGCAGGAGGCCATACTCGGTCATCCTCTTCGACGAGATCGAGAAGGCCCACCCGGACGTGTTCAACACGCTGCTCCAGGTGCTCGACGACGGGCGTCTCACGGACGCGCAGGGCCGGACGGTCAGCTTCGAGAACACGGTGGTCATCATGACCTCCAACGTCGGCAGCCAGCACCTCGTCTCCACACGGCAGTTCGGCTTCACTGGCGGCAGCGGCATGGACTTCAAGGAGACCGAGCGCCGGGCGACCGACGCGCTGGAGCAGGCGTTCCGCCCCGAGTTCCTGAACCGGGTGGATGAGATCATCGTGTTCCACGCCCTGAGCAAGGAGGACGTGCTGAGGATCGTGGACATCATGCTCTCGCGGCTCAACAAGCACCTCGAGAGCCAGCAGGTCCAGGTCGAGGTTACGCAGGCGGCAAAGGAGTTCCTCGCCGAGGAGGGCTACGATCCCAAGTTCGGCGGTCGTCCGCTCGCCCGGACCATCCGCCGCCACATCGAGAACCCGCTTTCGAGCAGGATCATCGGCGGAGACTTCAACCCAGGCGACACCATCGCTGTGGATCGCTCCGACGACGGGCGCGACGAACTGACCTTCGTGGTGAAGGAGAAAATCTCTTCCTAGAAGGGTCAGCTAGTAAGCAAGAGAAGGGCTCCCTGATTTTCAGGGAGCCCTTCTGTTTATCCGTTTCGACCGGTTCTCCGAGCGGAGCCGTCATCCAAAAACGGCTACGCTCGATTCCTGAACTCTCGCTAAGGGATGTTGACCCTGGCGTCCCCTCCCGCCACGCTGTAGTCGAGGGCTGTGTCAGTCCCTGTGCCTCCGTCGAGGGTGTCAGCCCCGCTTCCCCCGCGCAGCTTGTCATTGCCCCCCGCTCCGCACAACACGTCGCTAGATCCCAACCCATCCAGCGTGTCCGGCCCGTCCTGGCCGAGCAGAAGGTCTGCCCCCGTGGTGCCGGAGAGCGCGTCGCTTGTGCTGCCTCCCGCCTTCACGGTAACTGGTAAGGTGGCGCTTTTATTACCGTCGCCCACAGTGATCTTCAAATTAGATGTGCCCGTGATTTCAGAGACGGTGGTTATGGTGGCCGTGCGGGTGGCCCCCGTGCCGCCGAAGGTGATGTTGCCCGTCGGGATGAGGGTGGTGTTGGATGAGGTGGCGCTGAGGGTAAGGGGGTCGCCGTCAGCGTCGGAGATTTTGAGGGTGATCCTTCCCCTGTTTGCTGCGAGGCAGGCGCTCTGGCTTGCGCTTCCCGCCACCACCGAGATCGTCGGCGCCAGGTCTTGCCGCTCGAAAGATCCGGTGTCGCAGGCAGTTCCCTGCGGACGGCTTACGCCGCGCTGGTCTGTGGTGAGGATGAGTCCTCCGCAGCCGTTGGTCCCCTGTGGGATGGTGTTCAGCGCGGGGCTGCCAGCCAGGAGGGCGTGGGTTCTGGTTGGACCGCCGTTGTTTGCCAGAGGACCGAGGCCGGGAGAGTTGTTTGCGATGATCTGGTCGCCCGTCTTATTAAACGAGCCAGTGGCGTTGCCATCCCCGATGAGGTTGTAGCCTTCCGAGGTGAACGAATTGACGCCGCCATTGAAGAGATCCACGTCGGTGGTGTTGTTGGCTGCGATGATGGAGGAGCCGATCACGGTGCTGGTAAACGTGTCCCCGGCGCTCGACACGCCCGCTCCCTGACCTTCGGGGGCAGTATTGTTGGTGATGGTGGTGCTGCGGATGGTGGTCAGGCCATTCGCATTGAAGACGCCGCCCCCAGTCTGCGCGGAGTTGCCCGAGATGGTGCTGTTCACTACGTTGGTATTCCGTCTCAACAGGTTCGTGTCGCTAAATATGCCGCCACCGGAGCCTGGGGCGGAGTTGCCGCTGATGGTGGAGTCTGCAAAGGTCGCCCTGCCTTCTAAGTTGACGATGCCGCCGCCGAATCCGCCATTGTTGGCGGCGGAGTTGCTGCTGATGGTGGAATCTGTGACACGCAGCGTGCCCACGTAGTTGAAGATGCCACCGCCGTATCCGCTGTTGTTGGCGCGGATGTTGGAACCTGTGATGGTCACTTTGCCTCTGTCGTTGTAGATGCCGCCGCCGGAGAAGAAACCGTTGTCAGTAGAGTTGTTGCTGATGGTCGAATCCGTGACCGTCAGAGTGCCGGAATTGTAGATGCCGCCGCCTGTGAAGGTTCCCGAGTAGTTATCGGTGATGGTTGAATCTGTGATGCTCAGCGTGCCACCACGGTTTATGATGCCGCCGCCATCGCTGTTTTCGGCCGTGTTGCCACCGCTAATCGTCAGACTCTTCAGTGAGAGGTTCACGCCTTGTATGGCGAATGCCCTCGTGGTGTTGTTGCCGCTCACCGTGACGCCAGCCACCCCACCATCTATCGTGGTCTGGGACGTGTCCGTGAAGGTGATCTCGCTCGCCAGCATGATGGTGCGCTGATCCGAAGGCAGATTGAAGGTGATGTTATCTGCCACACCGTTAGAGTTGGCAATCGCCACCGCAGCCCTTAGCGTTCCCCCTCCAGAGTCCTCGTTGCTTGTCACTGTGAGATCCGCAGCCTGTGCCGGGCTTGCCATAACAGCCATAGCGACGCCCGTGAACACGAGAACCATAAGTCTTAGCGCCATCTTCGACATCCCTCACTCCTCCGCACCTGGGTGGTCATTTGCGTAGCCCTGGGTATCATGGCCCAACAAGCCGCCCACCGCATCCCCCAAATGGGCTATCTTTTTCTAGCCCATTTGAGCTAGAGACTTTTTGTGGGTCAGGCATGGAGGATAGCGTCGTCGTAGACTGCACCACCGAAGGACGCGACTAGCTCACCTTCGAGATGAAGGTTCAGGCTACGCAACAATAATCCACTGGCGACCGCAGCATGAAGAAAGGGCTCTCCAATTTGGGGAGCCTCACTTTTGCCCGTCTAAGTACGTTCTGGGGAGAAACGGCCCCTACTCGTTCAGGCTGCCTTCACGCTCGACCCGTAGTTGCGGGTCGGTGCCAGGGATGACGCGGCGGAGCAGGCGCTCTGTGCGCTCGAAGAAGTTGGTGCGGTCGAGGATCGGGTTCCAGACGCCCACGGTGATGCAGTAGTAGGTGTCGTAGGGGCTTTCGTGGTGCACGTCGTAGTGTTCCTGGGAGAGGATCAAACCTCGCCTTTGCAGCCAGGCCGCGAAAGAAGGCGGCTCTTCCATGTGGGCCCACTTGTGGAACTGGTTGGTGAGGAAAATGGCGAAGCAGAGCGCGAGGAAGAAGGCCGCAAAAAGGGGGCCCCAGGCCGTAGTTTCGGTTGGCATGGCGAGCCAGACCAGCAGCATGGCGGGGAGGCTCACCAGGCAGTTGTTGCCGTTTGTGTCTATGAAGTCGTGGGTGGTTATGCCCTTGGGGTCGACGTGGTGCTCGCGGAAAGCCCCTACGAAGTTGGGGCCGACGATCGGGGTTTCCGACGAGCCGAAGTTATCGGCCAGAAAGTGAACGAACCCAGAGAAAAAATCTCCAGCCAGGTAAGCCAGTATCGCGAGCAAAGGAAGGAGCCATGCTTAGCCGAAGGTAGTGAGCCCCCGGTACACGTCTATACCTATGAACAAAGCGAGCACGAAGAACGCCACGATGCCGAACAGCTCCAGAATGTAATGCCCCCAGCCGGTCTCGGGGCGGGGCCGTTCTTCCAATGTGGGATCTTGCTGGATCATATGAATTCTCCTCCTATTGCTCACAGGGGCTACGTCCTGCGGGGCGCGCCCGGATCAACGCCCGGAGGTGTACCCGCCGCCACTCCTCACATCAGACTATACCGAACCGTCATGTCAGGGCAAGGATGAACCTGGTCCGATGCACGTGTTGCCCATCCCCGGTGTTGAGCTTCCCGCCATGATGGAGCTGCCAGAAAGTTTCACCACGAGAACCACCATTCTCGAAGACGCGGAAGAGGTGGCGGCCCTGCTCGCCGCCGGTGCGTTCCCAGGTAGCGGCGAGGCTGACATGACCGCGGAGGAGATCCGGGACGACTGGGCTGATATAGATCTCGCGGAAGAATCGGTGACCGTGGTCTCGCCAGATGGCCGCATCGCGGGCTACGCGGACGTGGTGAACCGTTCTTACGTTTCGGTCTACGGCTACGTTCACCCTGACTTCCATGGACTGGGCATCGGGGCGTATCTTGTCGGATGGGGCGAGGGCTGGACGCGGGATCACATGCCACGCGCCCCCGAAGAAGCCCGCGTCAGCGTGACGCACTACATCAACGCCAGAAACACCGCAGCAAGGAGCCTGCTCGAAAGCGCCGGGTACGCTCCGGTGCGCGGAACCTACGTAATGGAGATTCAGCTTCGAGACGCCCCGCCGGAACCGCAGTGGCCCGAAGGGATAACCGTCCGCACCTTCGTCCCCGGCGACGAGTGTGCTGTGTTCGAGGCTGTCGAGGATGCTTTCATGGACGTGTGGAACCGCTCGCGAGGCACGTTCGAGCGGTTCGCCGGGCTGACGGAGCGGGAGTCCTTCGATCCCTCACTCTGGTTTCTGGCTATGGATGGCGACGAGATAGCCGGCACGGTTCTGGCCAAGAAGATCTCAGGCGAAGGATGGGTGGACGTGGCCGGTGTGCGTCGTCCATGGCGCGGTAGGGGACTCGGTCTCGCACTGCTCCGCCACGCCTTCGGCGAGTACCACAGGCGCGGCGTGGTGAAGGCAGGTCTCAGCGTGGACGCGGAGAGCATCACGGGCGCGCCCCGGCTCTATGGCAGAGCCGGTATGCACGTCGCCAGCGAGTACGTCGTGTACCAGAAAGAGCTGCGTTCGGGAGTTGATCTCGGAAAACGGCGAGGTCTCGAAAGCGAGCCCGGTTAGGGATCTTCTCGCGGCAGGTATGGGTCCGCGCTCGCCGGATCGAAGCCTTCCGCGCGCACCTCGAAGTCCAGAATCGCTTCGTTGTGCTCGGAGTATTCCGTGTCTATGGTGAACGTATCGCCAACGCTGCTTTCGCCGACTTTCTCCTCGACCAGCCGGGCCAGCTTCTCGATGTCGTGGGTTCTGCCCCATATCTCGCAATCCAGTATCTTCGGGCCGAGGTTCGTGGTCTTCGGCGTGAGGGTCCTGATCGTAAGGTGCATGTACGGCCCGAAGTGGTCGTGGGGACCGTAGGGGTCTTCGGATAATTCGGAGTTCGAGGGGTCACTGATGTATTCGTCGAGCAGATCCCGGAACTTGAGAAGCCCCCCACGGGAGCCGATGAACCGCCAGCGGCCGGGCTCCTCGCAGAAGTCGCAGTGGAAACCAAGATCGCGCCACATGGACCTGAACCATTCGTCGCCCTCCCTTGAACCTACCACGACAGGAAGTCTACTCGGCGCGGATCGTCCGGGGAACGTACAGCTTGTGGACGTAGTCGCGGACCATGCGCTGGGTGGAGAAGCGGGGCGCGACGGTACTTATGGCCTCTTTCATTACGTCGACCCAGCCCTCCGGCGTTCCCGCGGGATTCCGTTCGTAGAAGAGGGGTACGATCTCCCGTTCCAACGTCGCGTACAGCGATTCGGCGTCCTCGGCGTCCTGCTCTTCCTGGGAGGCATATTCCAGGGGCTGCCCGATGGCCCAGCCGTTGCGGCCGTTGTACGCTTCGGGCCACCAGCCGTCGAGGACGCTGAAGTTCGGGGCGCCGTTCAGGGAGGCTTTCTGGCCTGATGTGCCGCTTGCTTCCAGTGGGCGGCGCGGGTTGTTGAGCCACACGTCCACGCCCTGGGCGAGGTGGCGGGTGACGTTCATGTCGTAGTCTTCCAGGATCACGATGTGCCCTGCGAGGTCCTCGTCTTTGGCGGCCCTGTATAGCGCCCTGATGAATTCCTTGGCCGGGCTGTCTGCCGGATGCGCCTTGCCCGCGAATACGAACTGCACCCGGCGTTCGTTGTCCTTGCAGATGCGGCGCAACCGTTCGGGGTCGGAGAGCAGGAGCGTCGCACGTTTGTATGTGGCGAAGCGCCGGGCGAAGCCTATGGTGAGCGCGTCGGGGTCTATCTCCTGCGGCGGCACGACGCTACCGGCGCGTTCGCGTTGCAGTGTGAGGCGACCGTTAACGAACTCGGCCATCCCGCGTTTCACCGCCGCGTGCGTCTTCCACAGTTCCGCTGGCGGTATCTCCTCGACGAACGACCACGCCGATTCTTCCTGCACCATCTCGCGCCAGGCTCTGCCCCCTGAATGCAGGTCGAAGAGGTCTCCCATCTGCGGGGAGAGCCAGCTCCAGGTGTGGACGCCGTTGGTGACGTGGGTTATGGAGCGTCCGACCCGGCCATCGTCCCTGCCGTCGAGCAGATAGCTCCACATCTCCGCTGACACGTCGCGGTGCAGCTCCGAGACCGCGTTGCGGGCTGCCGAGACGTTCATCGCAAGCACCGTCATGTTGAAGGTGGAGCCCCATTCCTCTTCCTTGTGACCCAGGTGCCACACGCTGGCTTCGTCCGTGTTCAGGGAGTCGGGCCATGATCCGGCGAACTCTCGGAACAGGTTGGGGGAGAACGCGTCGTGGCCCGCGGGAACAGGGGTGTGGGTTGTGAAGACGGTGGTTCCGGCTACATCCTCGCGGGCCTCTTCGAATGAGGCGCCGCCAACCACGCGTTCGCGCATCCTCTCAAGGACGCAGAATGCCGCGTGGCCCTCGTTCATGTGGAAGACGGCTGGACGCAGGCCAGCAGCCCGCAGGGCGCGTACTCCGCCGACGCCCAGGATCAACTCCTGCGAAATGCGCGTGCGGGAGTCGCCGCCGTACAGCCTGGCTGTGAGGTTGCGGTCCTCCGGGGAGTTCTCTGGGATGTCGGCGTCGAGGAGGAGGACCGAGACGTGGCCCACGCTTGCCTTCCAGACCTTCAGGTAGAGTTCGCGGCCTGGCATGCTGAGGGAAACCAGGATCTCCCGCCCGTCCGGGTCGCGGGCCGGGAGGATGGGACGCATCTCCGGTTCGAATGGCTCGTAGACTTCCTGCTGGCGGCCTTCTGCGTCCAGGCGCTGGCGAAAGTAGCCCTGGGCGTAGAGAATGCCGACTCCGACAAGCGGAACCCCGAGGTCGGATGCGCTCTTCACGTGGTCGCCGGCTAGCACCCCGAGGCCGCCTGAGTAGATCGGCAACGACTCGTGCAGCCCGAACTCCGCCGAGAGATAAGCGACCTGACCCCCAAAACGGGGATAGACGTGGCCCATCCAGGCGCCCCGCCGGTCGAGGTAGGAGTCCAGGTCGCGCAGCGCCCGATGGTAGGCGTCCACGAAGCCAGCGTCCTCGGCGGCGTCCGGGAGGTTGGCCGTCTCTTTCAGGAGCCGGACGGGGTTGTGTTCCGTGGTCTCCCAGAGATCCGGATCAAGCCTGGCAAATAGTCCTTGCATATCTGGACGCCAGGTCCAGAACAGGTTGTACGCCAGCTCAGGCAGCCTGTTCAGGCGGGCCGGAAGATCATTCCACGCGTCGATGTCCCTCTTTACGTAGTCCACGAGGGTGGATTGTAAAGGTATTCTCCCTAGGCGCAAATCGGGGGCCAGGCCATGCAGGCTGCCGAGATGCTATCTGGCCTGCCGTTTCAGGCTCGAATAGGCGTCGTTGATGACGCGCATCCTGGATTCCGCAAGCTCGCGGGCCTCTGGTTCGAGGTCGTGCAAAAGGTCCGGGTGGTGGATCTTCGCCAGCTTCCTGTATGCGGTGGTGACTTGATCCTGCGGCGAACCTGCCCGCAGGCCGAGGATACCGTAGGCCAGCTCGACCCGCGTCTCCTCCTCGGCCGTGCGCGAGATTCTCTCTCCGTTGCGGTTACCGATCCTGCCCTCATCCTGGGAGACGTTTCTCTCCTTGCCGAGCGCCCTGGCAAACCTCATGGCTGCGTTGCGGTTGGAGACCCTCAGCCGCACCTCGAAGCCAGAACCCGAGATCTCGAGCAAACCGTACATAACCTGGTCAAGGCGGGGATTACGCGAAAAACGGAGATCCGGCCTCCCATCCTCCCTGATGTGCTGCCACGTATGCCCCACGACATCCGCGTCGGAGGGCGCCCCTCCTTCTTCCACCCTGTATTCCGGGCCGAAAGCCACGTCGAAGGAGGCGTAGGAGATTGCCCTGTAGCGTTCATCCTGATTGAGAAGCAGCGTGTCGGGCATGAAGTACAGTTGGGAATCCCCCAGATCCAGCCTCCACACATCGACGTTGGTACGGATGCCAGGTGGGTCCTGCACCGCTACCCCAACCTGCCTGGTAGGCGCCCGCAGCGTCTCTGGCCCATCCTCGACGCGCCACACCTTCTCGGACTCGGCGAGCGCCTCGCAGGCCCGCCTCACGTCCACGAAGTGCGTGGCCTCGTCCCCCTGCAAGTCGTAGCGGACGGGGACAGCCCGTCGCCTCCCGTGCCTCGCGTACATCAGCAGGGCTGAGGCGGCTCCAACTACCAGGATCGCCAGCGCAATCGCCGTGGAGAAGAGCATGAACGTGGCGATGGCCGCAAGGAGCGCGCCCGCCGCCAGCAAGGTTGCGGCGCCCGCGCCTTTGGGATGAGCGCCTATCTTCTCCAGGGTCTTTTTGTTCATCTCATTTAACATACTGCCCATAACCTGGCACTCTTAGCCCAAAATACGGGGCGGAGGGCGAACCTTGTAGACGGGTTGCCCGGCGAGTAACATGGAAACTGGATCGTGGGAAACATTACGTATGGGGCGGATGAATCCGGGGGGCGTACCGGCTGTGGATCCTGGGCCAAACGTACCGGGGCGCGCGGACGGGTATCCTGCGCGGTCTCGTCCATTATTCGGATGGAACTCATTCCGAATAATGGACTCGCCAGAGCGGGACTAGGGGTGGCATGATCTCGGACGAAAACCAGCGCGAAGCATCCGCCCGGCAGGGAGAGCGGGGGAGGGATCAGCGTGAGATCGATGACCCTCCTGAAGATGACGACCGCGCTGGCTCCGGATGGCGGTTGCCGCGATCCTATCTCCGCCGCGCGGCGGTGCCGGCCGCGGTTCTCGTGGTCTCGCTTCTCCTGACCGTGCTGGCCTGGCAATACGTGCGGGAGAGCGTGCAGGCCAGGGAACGCGTCCGTTTCGATGAGACGGTCAGGGCGGTTCAGGGGGCCATAGACCGCCGCACCAACGCGGGCCTGGATGCGATATTCGGCGCACGCAGCTTTTGGTATGCGAGCAAGACCGTGGAGCGGGGCGAGTGGATGAGCTACGTCGAGGATCTGAATCCAGGGAAGCGCTTCGTTGGCCTTCAGACCCTGGGATACGCCGAACGTGTGGAGCCTGGGGAGAGGGAAGCCTACTCCCGGCGGGCTGAACAGGCAGGCAGGCCACAGTTGATCCCGCAAAACGCGAACTCCGACTACTACCCTGTGATGATGGTTGGCCCTTCTGGCCCGGCCAACAGTGAAGTGCTCACCGAGGACTGGTACTCGGTGCCAGCGCACCATGCAGCCATGGACAGGGCACGCGATACGGGGGCGCCGCAGGCTACAGGCAAGATCCAGGTTTTCACCGAGATAACCCCTGACCCGAACGCGCCCCTGCTTTTTCGGCCCGGATACGCCGTTTATCTCCCTGTCTACCAGAAAGGAGAGCCGACGGATACAGTCGCCGAGCGTCGTAGCGCCCTCGAAGGATTCGTCTTCGGTTTCTTCAGGATGGACGATCTGCTCGGGGGCGCGTTCGAGGATCCCACCCAGACCGTGGACTTCGAGGTCTACGACGACAAGGCCCTGGCCCCGAGCCAGCTCCTCTACGACGATGACGAGGTAACGCGCGCCAGGGAAGACAACGCCGACAGGTTCTCTGATACCAGCCAGGTAGAGGTAGCTGGACACGAGTGGAGCCTGTTCTTCACCAGCCTCCAGGAGTTCAAGGATCTGGCGGGAGGCGGCAGGCTCGCCACCTTCGTCCTGTTGACGGGTATAGGCGTGAGCCTGCTGCTGTTCGGGATCACCTCCGTGCTAGTCCGTAGCCGCATCTTGGCCGAGCGGGCCAGCAGGAAGTTCGAGGACGCGAACAGGGAGCTCCAGGCGACGAACCGCGAGCTGGAGGCGTTCAGCTACTCCGTGAGCCACGACCTGCGCGCCCCCCTGCGCAGCATGGACGGGTTCTCCCAGATCCTGCTCGAAGACTACGGGGACGAACTGGACGAGGAGGGCCGCGATTACCTCGGGCGCGTGCGGGCAGCCAGCCAGCGCATGGGCAATCTCATAGACGATCTGCTGGAACTCTCGCGGGTCACGCGCGGCCCCTTGCGGCGCGCGTCAGTGGACCTTAGCGCGATCGCTGCTAGCGTGGCCGAGGGTCTCAGAGCCTCTGACCCCGAACGCCACGGAAGCTTTGAGATCTCCGAGGGTCTCGTTGCGCGGGGCGACGCCAAGCTCCTGCGGGTTGCCCTCGAAAACCTGCTAGGTAACGCCTGGAAGTTCACATCCAAAGAGCCGGATGCCAGGGTGGAATTCGGCGTTTCCCGGCAGGGGGTGGCTCAGGTTTACTACGTGCGCGACAACGGGGCTGGCTTCGACGCGACGTACGCAGGCAAGCTGTTCGGGGCGTTCCAGAGGCTGCACGGCTCAGAAGAGTTCGAGGGGACAGGGGTTGGGCTAGCGACCGTGGCGCGGGTGATAAGGCGCCACGGCGGAGAGGTCTGGGCCGAAGGCGAGGTCGGCAAGGGCGCAACATTCTATTTCACGCTGGAGGGCGGACCTCACCCGGGGACCACGCTCCAGCCGAAGGACTGACGGTGGGTACGCCGCTCAGGGTGCTCATAGTCGAAGATTCCCCCGACGACGTGCTGCTCGTCGTGCGCGAGCTCAGGCGCGGTGGTTACGAGCCCACCTACGAGCGCGTCGAGACCGAGGAGGATCTGCGGCGGGCGCTCGAAAGCGGGGCGTGGGATCTCGTAATCTCCGACTACAACATGCCGCGTTTTCAGGCCACCGAGGCCCTCAAATTGTTCAAGGAGCGTGGCCTCGACGCCCCTTTCGTGGTCGTCTCGGGTTCTGTTGGAGAGGAGATCGCGGTCGAAACCATGAAGGCCGGGGCCAGCGACTACGTGATGAAGGACAAGCTGACCCGCCTCAGTTCCGCAGTCGCAAGGGAGTTGCGCGAGGCCAGGGCGAGACGCCTTTACAGGGAGGCCATGAGGCGTCTCGAAGAGACCGAGACGCGCTACAGGTCGTTGGTGGAGCAGATACCGGCCGTGACCTACGTGCAGGAACCCATCGAGTCGGATAACCCGAAGGCAGTGACCTACATGAGCCCGCAGTACGAGACCATGTTCGGCTACCCGCCGGAGAAGGAGATACTCGACGAAGAACACTGGCTCAGGATGCTGCACCCAGATGACCGCGACCGCGTGCTGTCCGAGGAAGAGCGCACGGACGATACGGGCGAGCCCTTCGAGGTGGAATACCGCGTAGTCGCCGGGGACGGCAGTGTGGTTTGGGTGCGGGACCAGGCCGTGCTGGTGAGAGACGAGGACGGCCATCCCCTGTACTGGCAGGGCATCCAGTTCGACATCACGGATCAGAAACGACCGGAGGAGGCGCTCAGGGAGAGCGAGGAGCGCTTCAGGGCCACCTTTCGAGCAGGCCGCCGTCGGCATGGCCCACGTGGCCCTGGACGGACGCTGGCTGCACGTCAACGATAAGATGCTTGAGATCGTCGGTTATAGCCGGGAGGAGTTGCTCTCGCTCACCTTCCAGGACATCACCCACCCCGATGACCTCGATGCGGATCTGGAACAGGTCCGGCTGCTGCTAGCCGGAGAGATAGGGACATACTCGATGGAGAAGCGCTACTTTCGCAAGGATGGATCGGTGGTGTGGATAGAGCTAACCGTCTCCCTCGTCAGGAAGCCATCGGGAGATCCCGAGTACTTCTTGGCTGTAGTGGAGGACATTACCAGGCGCAGGCTGATCGGGCGTCAGGTGTGAGAGGCCCGCGAGGCAGAGCGCTCCCGCATAGCCCAGGACATACACGACGACGCCCTGCAGAGCCTGGTCTACGCCCTTCAGGAAATACAGGTGCTCCAGATCTACGGGGTGGAAGGCAGGGAGGACGCGCTTGAGGATGTCGCGGACGCTCTGCGGCGCTCCGTCGAGGGGCTGAGGTCCGCGATCTTCGAGCTACGTCTGGAGCGCACGCTGGGCCGGTCTTTCGCGACCTCTTTGCAGGAGCTGGTTGGCTTGACCCGGCGGATGTCGCGCAAGCGGTTCGCCGTGAACCTTGAGGTAGAAGAAGGGTTTCCCAGGGAACTCTCCCGGCGGGCTGGCGGGGGTTTGATCCGTATTCTCCAGGAGGCCATGAACAACGCCAGACGACACTCTTCACCGGACCACATCTTGGTGAGGCTGTGGCGCGAGGGGGATGTGATGCTCGCGGAGGTGGCCGACGACGGCAGGGGCTTCGACGCAGGCTCTCCCGATGGTGGCGTGGGCCTCTCCGCGATGCGCCAGCGGGCCTCCTCCCTTGGCGGCGGGCTGACGATAGAGAGCAAACCCGGCTCCGGGACGCGGGTGCGGTTCGAGGTCCCCCTCGATGCGCTGATTGACCAATGAGGCGAGATTCCGCGCGGGACAGGCGCAAAACTTCCCGGACGAGTTGGTGGATTTATACTAAGGTGAATACGGGTGGGACAGCCAGTACGTTTGCGTGACGCCGCGTGTGGGGGCACCATCGTCATTATGTGGATGGAGAAAACTGGAATCGGGGGGAGGCGAAGACAGTAGAGGCAAGCGCGAAAGGACAGGCTCATATCCTGCTCGTCGAGGATCATGCCTCCTTCCGGCAGGCGCTCGCTTTTATGTTCGAGCGGGAGCCCGAGTTCGCCGAGGTCAGGCAGGCAGGCTCCGTGAAGGAGGCAAGGGGTTCGCTGGAAGGGGTGGACGTTGCGGTCATTGACCTCGGGCTGCCTGACGGCGACGGGACTGATCTTATCGAAGAGCTCTCGCAGTCCAGGCCGAGGGTGATGACGCTGGTATTGAGCGCGAGCCTGGACCCTGTACGTTTAGCCCGCGCGGTCGAGGCGGGTGCGGCGGGCATGCTGCACAAGGCGGTCACCATAGATGAGATCGTGGACGCGGTGAAACGGCTCAAAGCCGGCGAGGCCCTGCTTTCCCCCAACGAGATAGTGGAGATGATCCGCGTGGTGGGCAGGGAGCGGCAGGAGGAGATCGAGGTCCAGAAATCCATAGGGAGGCTCACCCGCCGCGAAAAGGAGGTGCTCCAGGCGCTGGCTGAGGGGCTGGATAGCCAGGAGATCTCCAGTCGCCTCGGCATCACCATCGAGACCGAACGCACACACATGGTGAACATCCTCGGCAAGCTCGGCCTCCGATCCCGATTGCAGGCCCTGGTATTCGCAGCCCGCCACAACTTAGTCGAGATCCAGTGATGTCCGGTGGCCGGGATCTTCACTATGGCTCAGGGGACCGCTTGGGCGGTGCGGCTGGTTCGGAAGGCGGAGAGGCGCTTCGCGTCCTCATGGCCAACGAGCCGCGAGCTTACCGCGAGAGCATAGCCGAAGTCATCCGGGAACTTCGCCCCGGCGTCGAAGTGGAAACCGTGGAGCCGGAGAGCCTCGAAGACTCCATAACGCGCCTGTCACCGGACATCGTGGTATGCAACCGGGCCACCAGCGCGGTGCGGGAGAGCATCCCGGTCTGGGTCGAACTTTATCCCGACTACGCCCCGTTTTCCGTGGTCAGCATCCAGGGCGTACGCTCGAAGCTGGACGAAATACAACTGCCTGACATCCTCTCCATAGTCGACAGGACCGTGGGCGTCTAGCTCAATTGAGCTAGAAAAAGATCACCCATTTTGACGATGCGCGCCGGTTCGGCGACATCTATGATACGTCTTGTGAACAAGCTGGAAACAACTGGAAGCCATGGCAAACGGGTGCTGATCGCCATGGAGCTGAGATCTTACCGCCAGGCGATAGCGTCCGTGCTTCAGATCCTCTGCCCGGACGTTAGCTTCTTCCAGGCGGAACCTGCGAATCTGGACGAGGAAACCACACGCCTCAGGCCCGACCTCGTGATGTGCAGCAAGGTCACGAACCTGGTCGAAGGGCTGGTCCCGAACTGGGTCGAACTCTACCCGGAATACGGGTTTCGGTCAGTCGTGAGCCTCCGGGGCGCGCGCTCGACGCTGGATGGTGTCGAACTCTCGGACCTCATCTCCCTCGTGGACTGCTCGGAGCCAGCAACCTCCCTGTAATACCGAACCGCACACGAAGCACGTTCCGCGTCTTCGACGCTACGTACCAGGTTCGGAGAGGTCCCTGATCAGGGCTTTCAGCCTGGGCGCGAGGTCTTCTAATTCGTCTGCCGAGCAGCGGACGTGGAGGTGGATGTTTATAGCTGTCCCCGGCTCCGTGTTCGGAGATCCCTGGAGCGAGACCGAGAGCCCATCGGCGGACGAGGGCTCGCCGTGTTCGCGGATTTCGT
>JAABUS010005714.1_pt1 | contig 15962 bp, 14 predicted proteins | sample 5560161 | NCBI WGS metagenome assembly JAABUS01 (sample SAMN10711885, study PRJNA513376) | rock metagenome | isolation source: Antarctica rocks | place: Antarctica: Victoria Land, Trio Nunatak nord | collected 2016-01-04
GCTGGTTCCGTCCGGACCGGAGATCGGCGGTGCGCATGAAGGTGCGAGCGATGCGTAACCCCGTGGTGGTTGGGGACCGGGTCTACCTCCGTCCGGTCGAGGTGACTGACGGGGCCGCGTTTGCCGAGGCAACCGCCCGGGAAGCGACGGCCTTCTCGAAGACCGGCCGGTTGCCGCTCAGCCCACTGATGTTCGAGCGAGAGTTCGGCGGGCCGGTTCCCGGCGGTCCGCCACGGTCGGTTGGTTTCGCCGTGGTCCGGACCACTGACGACCGCCTCCTGGGTAGCGTCGCGCTGCTCGACATCGACTGGGTCAACCGGTCGGCCGAGACCGCCAGTCATCTGCTGAGCGAGGAGGTCCGGGGACAGGGCTACGGCACCGAGGCCAAGATGCTGCTGATCGAGTACGCCTTCGACCGAATCCACCTCCATGTCCTTCAGTCCTGGGTCCGGGCGACCAACACCCGGTCGGCGGCGGCGCTGGTGAAGCAGGGCTACCGCCCCGCCGGTCGACGATACTGGAACGGGATGCAGCACGGGACCTATGTCGATCACCTGATCTTCGATCTGCTCCGTGAGGAGTGGATCGTGGCGCGCGATGCGTGGCGGGCCGCGCAGGCGGCCCGGTCGGTCGACGTCCCCGGATAAACATCAGTGAGCGCGGCACTGGCGGCCGGAACGCGAGACGACTGGCGGCCTGGAAATCACCGGTCGACATGGACGTGTCAGGGCGATGAGCACGGCAACTGACGAGCGAATTACGCGACGACAACCAGACTTCGATGAGACAGCCGATCTCTACGCCGTGCTCGGTGTGCGCTACGACGCCACGCCGGTCGAGATCACCCGGGCCTACCGGCGGGCGATGAGGCGCAACCACCCCGACACCCATCCCGGCGAGGGACGAGAGGTGGCCGAGCAACGGGCCCGCCGGATCAACGCGGCCTACGCCACCCTCAACCGAACGACGTCCCGGCGGGCGTACGATCAGACGCTCCGGGCTCAGGTCGCCAGCGAGACAGTCATGGGCCGCTACGTCAACGGCGGCTTCTCACCGGATGACATCGGGCGAGCCCGGGCGCAGGCGACCCAGGCCCACCGTCGACCGTTGAGCCCGGCCGAGGCGCGTGATCTTCGCCGGGCCAACCTCGCGACATACGTCAGCCTCGGGATCGCCTTCGGTGGCTTCCTCGCCGGGATCGTGCTGGTGCTGGTGCTGCTGGCGCTGGTCGGCGCGCTCCTGCGGCTGGTCCTTTGACGCGGGCAGCGGTCCGGGAAAGCAACTTCGATTGGGGAGGATGTGCTCCGGCTCGGCCGCGGTGGCGCATCTCGTAGGGGCGAAGCTCGCGCTGCGCTGGCGAGCCCGGCCGCCGCAGCGGTCATCGCCTAAGGCGATGATTGGCGGTCAGGATTCAGCGTCAATGGAAGCGGCCTGATCGCTCTCCATCACCCACGGCGGCCGCGCTGGCGGGAATATGGATAGTGGCCACGTCGAGTCAATCATGGACCGCCGGTTATCGCCCCGTGGCGCGATGGCTGCTGGGGGGGCTAGAGCGGGCTGCGAGGCAACTGCCTGGTGGCGAAGCAGACCCCATCCCCAACCCTTCCCCAGCTCACCGGATCGCTCAGCCACTGAAGCGGCTTCGGCTCACCGGTGCCCAGAGGAGGGAGCAGGAGGCGGCCTCAGGGCTGGGCGGTTCCTCTGAAACCTGCTTTCGGCTCGCAAGCTTCGCCCCTACGGACCTGGCCGCACGTGTCTCAGACGTTGCACCTTGAAATGGGGAACGGCCATCAGCCCTCGTAGCCCGGCCCCTTTACCCACTGCCCCGGGGTCGCGCCGGTGTGCTCGCCATCGCGCAGGACGCGGCCACCGCTGACCCAGACGTCGCGGACGCCGGTCGAGAGCCGGTGGGTGTCGGTCCAGGTGGAATGGTCCTGGATCGTTTCAGGGTCGAAGACGATCACGTCCGCCTTCATTCCCACCCGGAGCAGGCCGCGGTCGCGGAGCCCGAGGCGGTCGCAGACCGACGAACTCATCTTGCGAACCGCGTCTTCGAGCGTCAGGACACCCTCCTCCCGGACGTACTTCGCCAGGACCCGTGGGTAGGTGCCGTAGGCGCGGGGGTGCATCGGGCCGTGCGGTTCGGTCGTGACGGGGTCCACCCCGCCGGCGTCCGTCGAGACCTTGATCCAGGGCTGGCGCAACTGGAGGCGCAGGTTGTCCTCGGACATCCCGAAGTACATCGTGAAGATGTCGGCGCCCTCGATCGTGAGCAGGTCGAGGATCACGTCCTGCCACTCCTGCTTGCGGTCGGCCGCGATCTCGGCGATTCGCCAGCCACGGTAGCGGATGATCTCCGGATCGGTGATTCCGGCGACCAGGATGTTCTCCGGCCCGGCGCTGAGCCCGAGGTTCTCCCACTCGTCACTGACGACGCTCATCTCGGACCGCATCCGGGCCCGGAGCACGGAGTCGGCCAGGTTCTCGTAGAGCCTGCCGTCCTCGCTGGCCCAGTAGGGGAGGCAGGCCTCGAGCCCGGTCCCGGCGGCGACGTAGGGATACATGTCGACGGTGACGTCGAGCCCGTCGGCCCGGGCCCGGTCGATCATCTCGATGACCTGCGGCATCTTGTGCCAGTTGGCCCGGCCGATTGCCTTGAGGTGGTAGATCTCGGTGATGACGCCGGTCTGGCGGGCGAGCGCGAGCGCCTCGTCGATGCCCTCCAGCAACCGGGTCTCCTCGGAGCGGACGTGGGTGATGTGCACGCCGTGGTACCGGGCGACGACCTCCATCAGCGCGGCCAACTCGTCGTAGTCGGCGTAGGCGCCGGGCGGGTAGATCAGCGCCGTGGCGATCCCGAAGGCGCCGTCCCGCATCGCCTGATCGAGGCAACCGCGCATCGCGTTCAACTCGTCGGGGGTCGGCTGACCCATCTCATGGCCCTTGCCGAACTCCCGGACCGTGCCACCCCCGATGAACGACCCGAAGTTGACCGACATCTGGCGCCGCTCGAGCTCACGCAGCCAGTCGCCGAAGCGGGTCCAGGTCCGGCCCAGTGTGTCCCATTCGGCGTAGGCGTCGGCGCCCATCCGCCGGACCAGCGAGGGCTCGAACGGGTGCGCGATCCGGCCGCCGAACGGGCTCGGCGTCGTGCCCTCGCCCATGATCTCGGTCGTGACGCCCTGCGTGACCTTGCTCAGCGAGCGCGAGTCCGTCAGCAGGGAGACGAGGGAGTGGGACTGGATGTCGACGAAGCCGGGGCTCACTACGTGTCCCGACGCGTCGACCACCTCGTTCGCCCGCGAGGGGTCGATCGTGCCGGCTGGCGCGATCGCCGCGATCGTGTCCCCGCTCAGCGCGACGTCGGCGTGGAACCAGGGATTCCCGCTCCCGTCGACGATGCGGCCGCCGGTGATCAGCGTGTCGAAGGGGGTGAGCTGCCGGTCGACCATGGTCTGCGTCCCTCATGCATCGCGGCGCGACCGCCCCGGCCAGCCACCGGGCGGCATCGCGCCGCGTCGAGTCGGGCGCAAGGGTAGCAGCAGATCCCGGTCGGTCAACGTTCGACCGGCTCCGCGGCGTCGAGGCCGTGAGGCGCGGCCGCCGGGACCAACTGGACGTCTCGCTCTGGGTGGCCATGGTGAAGCCGATGCCGCAGCAGGACGGTCAGCCAGCCCGTCTTGGGAGCGACGAGGAAGGTAACCAGGAACACCGCCGTCGCGACCAGAACGACGCAGGCGCCGGACGGGATGTTCCGCCAGTAGGAGATGTAGAGGCCGACGACACCGCAGGTCGCGCCCATCAGCGACGAGAGCGCCACCATGACCGACAGCCGGTCGGTCAGCAGGCGGGCCGTCGCCGGCGGGGTGACGAGCATCGCCAGGACCAGGATGTTGCCGACGGTCTGGATCGAGATCACGATCGACAGGGCGAGCAGGAGGAGGAAGAGCTGATCGAAGCGCCAGAGGCGGAACCCCCGCGAGGCGGCGAAGGTCCGGTCGAAGGCGACGGTCGTCAGCTCCCGGCGGAAGGCGAGGAGGGCGAGCAGCACCGCCGCCCCGACCGCTCCCGTCAGGAGCAGGTCGTGACGCGTCACACCGAGGATCGTCCCGAACAGGAAGCTGTTCAGGTCCCGGGCATAGCTGTCCTGCTGGGCGATGATCGCGATGCCAAGGGCGAACATCCCGGCGAACAGGACGCCGATCGACGTGTCGTGGGACAGACGGCCGCTCTGGCTGACCGCCCCGATTCCCAGCGAGACGATCACGGCCGCGACCAGGGCGCCGACCAGGAAGTTACCACCCGTGACGAAGGCGATCGCGACGCCGGGGAAGATGGCGTGGGACAGGGCGTCCCCCATGAACGCCAACCCGCGGAGCGTGACGAACGCCCCGGTCGCGCCGCAGATCACGCCGACCATGATGATCGCCAGGAAGGCGTGCTGCATGAACGTCCGCTGGAGCGGGTCGGACAACCAGTGACCGATCTGGCCGGCGTCGATCATACGACTGTCTCGCCCGGTCCACTGCTGATCGGGGCGGCCAGGACGATGACCTGGCCACCGAAGGTCGCGCGCAGTGCCGCCGGAGTCAGCACCTCACGTGGTGGTCCGTCGGCGATGATCCCGCCGTTGACAAGCAGGACCCGCCCCGCCGCGCGGCGGGACTGCTCCAGGTCATGGGTGGCGTAGATCACCGTCCTGCCCTGTTCGCACTGCTCCCGGAGCAGGGTCAGGAGCAACTCCTGGGTGGGGACATCGACGCCGGTGAATGGCTCGTCGAGCAGCAGGATGTCGCCCCGCTGCATTAGCGCCCGGGCCAGGAAGACACGCTGCTGCTGGCCGCCGGAGAGCTCGCCGATCTGGGTCCGGGCGTAGCCATCCATCCCGACCTGCTCGAGCGCGTCGAGGGCCGTCCGGCGCAGATCGTGCCGGTACGGCAGCAGCCGGGCCAGCGGACCGCCGACCGGCGCCCCCATCAGGACGACGTCGAGGACGTCGACCGGGAACGACCAGTCGACGCCGGTGCGTTGCGGGACGTAACTCACGGTCGGGACCCGGCCGTCGGGCGTGAGGCGGCGCTCGACGCGTCCGTGAGACGGGCTGAGCATGCCGGCCAGGACCTTGAGGAGGGTGCTCTTGCCCGCTCCGTTCGGCCCGACCAGGCTGACGGTCTCGCCGCCATGGAAGCCGACCGAGACGTCCCGCAGGGCGAGCCGGCGACCGAAATGGACCGAGACCCCATCGGCGATCAGGCGCGGAGATGAAGCGAGTTTGTCGGGGGCAACGGGCGACGGGCCGGACTCGATGTCATCGAAGCGAGCGAGGAGGGGCATAGTGTCTCGTCATGGTTGACCGAGTGGGCACGACCAACGCGCCGGAGGCCGTCGACCCGGTCACCCAGTCTACCGGAGATGAGACAACGTTTCAAAGAGGCACCGTGACCGACTAATGTCCGGGACCAGCCTCCGTACGTCCGGTCAGGCGGCGCGGCAGCCAGGGCAAACGCCAAAGACTTCGATCATGTGGCCCTGGATCTCGTAGGCGGTGTCGCGGGTGAGGGAACTGACCAACTCATCCATCGGGCATTGCGTGAAGGCGACAGCCACGCCGCACTGGGAGCAGATCAGGTGGTGGCGGTGGCCCGGCGCTCCCACGACGTAGGCGGAGTGCCCGTCCGGCTGGAGCAGCCGGGTCAGGACGTCGACCGAGGCGAGGATTTCCAGCGTCCGGTAGACCGTCGCCCGTCCTAGACTGGGCTCGGTGACCTTGAGATCGGCGACGACCTGCTCGGCGGTGAAGGGCTTGTGGTAGCGCAGGACCTCAGCGATCACCGTCTGGCGTGGAGCCGTCGTGCGGTACCCGTGCTGGGACAGCACCGACACGATCTGTTCAGTGGTAAGCGTTGGTGCCGTATCCCTGGTGATCGTCCCATGCTCCGTCATGCTCCAAATGGTACCACCGTGCCGTTCAGCCATCGCGGCTGAATCGCGACCGTACCGGCGAATCACGGTCCCAACAGGAGACATCTCACTTGCGGTTGCTCCGGTACATCCCCCTCACGCTATCGGCGACCGCCGTCTGCATCATTCTGGTGATTGCCGGAACGCAGGTTCGCGGTCTGGCTGGCCACCTCGGGCTGCCGGTCGTGTTTGGCCTGGCCCTGCTGGTCCTGGGGCTGATCCTCGACGCGGCTCGGCTCCGGCAGCGGCCGTTCGAGTTTCAGGCCTTCGCGCCGTTGCCGCCCGACAAGATCCTCGACCGGGCCGACACCTGGTTCGAGGGCACGGGCTGGGAGGTGATGGACAGCCCGGATGACCGCGTGGTCGTCCAGCGTGACTCAACCCTGAGCCTGCCGACGCTGCTCCTGCTCCTCGTCGCCGGGATCGTTCCGGGCCTCTTCTACCTGTTCGTCAACCGGCGGGCCAGGACCGTCACGATCACCGTGCTGGCGTCACCGGCCAAGGGCGGCGCAACCGTCGGCCTGACCGGGAGCGGCCTAAGCAGCGAGGCACTGGCGTTCTTCCGTGGGCTCCAGGCCCAGCCTCGTGGTCGTGGAAACGAGCGGGTGGCGGAACCCGGCAACCCCATCTCGTAACGTCGCATGTTGGCAGATGGAACGCTCCATGAGAAGGTGGGGAGACCAGAGCGCGTTACGAGCAGATCAGATGGCGTGAAGGAGCCCATCCATGATCGACCGGTTCGCATTTGGCCGTCTGGCCGGCGCACTGCCGGCAACCACGGTCGCCCTCGCCGGCAGCGTCCTGCTCACGTTCGCGATCGCGTCCCGGTTCGTTGTCGGCAACGCCGGCCCGGACGCCGGTTCGGTCATTGGTCCCGTGCTGCTGATCTTTGGCCTGTTCATCGTCATCGGCCTGCTCATGGATGGCAGCGCCAACTCCCGTGCGACGACGCACTGGGAGGAGATACTCCCCGTTTCGGCTACAGCGCTGGAGCGGCACGCTTCGGGGTACTTCGCCGACCATGGCTGGACGGCCCAGCGCGACGACGCCGACTTCAAGGTCTTCGTCCGGCGAACCAGGCTCAACGTCGCACTCCTGCTCGTGCTGGCGTTTCTCGGTGTCTTTCGGGCGGTGCTCTATCTCGCGTTCTGGTCACTCAGCCGCCCCGAGGTCATGACCGTGAAGATTGCCCCGGTCCTGGACGGCGCCCGGATCGAGATGATCGGGCCGAACGCGGCGATGAACGGGTTCTACCAGGCGACCGTGTCGGAACTGTCGCCACCGACAGCCGGCCGGATTGGGTCGGGTGATCGGCCCATGAGGGCTGATGGAAATGCTGTGCCGTGATCATCCTGTCCGCGAGCGCGCCAGGGTCGTCCCGACGACCAGTCCGGTAGCGGCGACGACGCTGAACCTGCCAGTTGCGATCTTCTTCGCGGTTAGAGCGAGTTGCAAGGCAACTGCCTGATGGCGAAGCAGACCCCATCCCCAGCCGCGCCCAGAGGGCACCCGCCGGCTCACCGGATCGCTCAGCCGCGGGAGCGGCGTCGGCTCACCAGTGCCCAGGGAAGGGAGCAGGAGGCGGTCTCGGGGCCGGGCCATTCCGGTGAAACCTGCTTTGGGAGCGTAAGGTACTGACCCCAAGTGGCCGACCGGACCCATGCCCGACCTTCGTCGAGCCGGCGGCAATTCTCGTTCCGTGATGGCACCCTTGCCTCGGTGAGGCGGAAGTCGAGTCCGCGAGTGCGCAACCGTGCGCCGAGACGTTCCATGCGGAACGCGACGTCACGACCCTGGCCGACCGCGCCTGCCGGGTAGCTCCGATGGCTAGGGCAAGGTGAGTCCTGCCCGCGCCGTCCGGCCCTGTCATCGTGGCGCGGGTGGCGCGCCGCCCGTCACCAGTCGGGACGAAACCGGAGTCGATCGCTCGCCGAGCGTCGGTCGTTTCGTATCGCCCGGAAGGAGACGTGCGCAGCCGGGGACTTCCGCCGGGAGGGACACCGATGCGCCGTGGCCTAGTTGGGCCTCCCGTCCGATAGACGACTGCTGGCGAGTGCTTTGCTCGGGTCATGCTCGAGCCTCTCGTACTATTGTCGGTATGGGCAAGCGTCATGACAGTCAGAGACGACGCTCTGACGGGTTGGCAATGAGTGGGCGCGGCTGGCGGACAACCAGTGGAGAAACGGACTGATGGAGCGCGTGTGGACCGGCCTCGCGGCTGGAGCTGCCGGTGGGGTGCTGGTCGGGGCGGTCGCGGCCCTGTTGCTTCGGACCCTGACGAACCTAGATGTGTCCTGGCTCTACGTGGTGGCGCTTGGCGCGGTGATCGGCGCGGTGATCGGAGGCAGCCTGAGTCTGGCCCGGCTGGACCGGGAGCCGTACCGCCTGTTCGAGTGGGCGCCCCTTCGGAACGAGAAGATCCTGCGGCAGGCAACCCGCCGCTACCGGGAGGCGGGCTGGCAGGTCCGCGACGCGGGCGACGAGGCCATCACGTTCACTCGGCGTGGTCGGCCCAACGCGGGGGTCGCGATCCTGCTTCTGCTGGTGCTGATCGTGCCGGGCGTCGTCTACTGGTTCGTGGTCAAGCGCACGCTCGTCACGACGATTACGACGGTGCCGGTCGTCGACGGCAGCGAGGTCGAGATCACCGTCAACGAGAGTGGCGACGGTGGCCGGGTCTCGGCCGTGGCATTCTTCAACTCACTGCATGACCTTGTGTCGGAGCCGTCCAACGGTCGGTCGGAATCGGTCTGACGGTCAGTCTCAGGACGTGACGGGGCAACGGCGCTACAGCTCGGTGACTCCTGAGGCGGGCAACACCACGACGAGGCTTTCGGCCATTCGTCTTCCGGCCAGAATCCCCAGTTTCCCTCTAACCAGAACCCCATGACGGGTTCTCGCGTCCTGGCCGATCATGGAGAAGTGACGTGAACCGTACTGAACCTGAGTCCCGATCGTTCACCATCCGATCGGTCGTTCGTTGTCTGGCGGTCGCGCTGCTGCTGGCGATCGTGACGGTGCCGGTCCTGGCTGGTCTGGTCTCGGCTCAGAGCCAATCGGTCGTCTGGCGAAACTACGACGTGACGCTGGATGTCCAGTCCGATGGCCGCGTCCTGGTCACTGAGCGCCAGGTGGTCGACTTCAGTGGCGGGCCCTTCCACACCGCCTTCGCCAACATCCCGACCAACCGGATCGACGGGATCAGCAACGTCGCCGTCGGCGAGGAGGTCAATGGGACCGTTCAGTCGTACCAGGCGACCAGTTCAACGGCCTACAGCGAGCGGGCCAATACCTTCCGGGCCCGCCAGACTTCGTCCGAGATCCAGATCGACTGGGCGTTTCCATCGACGAGCGGCAAGGCGCGCACGTTCGTCCTGACCTACACCGTGACTGGCGTGATCCGGAGCTACCCCGACAACAGTCCCGCCAATCAGCAGCTCTGGTGGAACGCGATCCCGTCCGACGTCTCCAACGTCGCTCCGGTCCAGAACGCCAGCGCGACGATCATCCTGCCGCAGGCCGTGCCGATCGATCAGGCGCTCGTCGACCAGTACAGTAACGACTCAAGCCCGCGAGCCAATCCTGGTCAGGCACTGGCCGTCGCCGACAACGGCCAGTACACCACCGACGGGAAGACGTGGACCTACCGGGCGAGCGATCTCCGCAACGGGGAGGGGCTCTACGTCCGGCTCCAGTTCCCGCCGATCGTGAACGCGCCCGTCCCGAACTGGCAGCAGGCCGACGACCAGCAGCGCCGCGCCGACGCCGTCGCCGCCGACCGGGCCGGCACGCTCAACCTCGTCTTCCTCGCGACCGCGATCCTGCTCGCCGTCGGTGGCGGAATCGCGGTCTTCGCGCTTTGGTACGTCCGGGGGCGAGACCCGCACGTCGGGCTGATCGCCGATATCTACCCCGAACCGCCGGATGGCCTCGCTCCGGGCGTTGCCGGAGCCCTGATCGACGAGCAGGCCAACTACCGGGACGTCGTGGCGACGCTGGTCGATCTGCACGCTCGCGGTGTCGTCGCGATGACGCCGACCGAGGAGGGTGGTATGGTCGACTACCAGATCACCCTCCAGCAGCTTCCGGCTGGATTGCATCGAATCGACACGGGTCTCCTGCACGTCCTGTTCGGCGAGGGCGCGGCGGCCGGGACGACGGTCGCCCTCAGCACGGTCAAGCCGCGCTTCGACGTCAACATCCCGCGACTGAGCGACGACATCTACGCCGAGCTGGTCGAGCACAAGTACTTCGAGCGATCGCCGGAGGAGACGCGGTCGGGTTGGAAACGCGGGACCCGGATCGCCCTGATCGCGGCCATCATCGTTGCCGTCGGGTTGTTCTTCGCCTTCGACGCCATCACCGGCTGGATCATCCTGCCGGTCGCCGTAGCGGTCCTCCTCGCATTCGTGGCCGGGCGGTTGGCTAACGCCATGCCGCGCAAGACGCTGGCGGGCGCCGAAGCGGCCGCGAAGTGGAATGCGTTCAAGCGCTACCTCGGCTCGCTCGATCGCTACGAGAAGCTGGACGTCGATGGCGCTCAGCAGATCTTCGACAAGTACCTGGCCTATGCCGTCGCGTTCGGACTGGAGTCGCAATTCCTCGACAGATTCGCCCGGTCGGGCGTTCAATCGATGGCCATGGTTGGTGGAGGTCTGGACCTCGGGGGCGGCTTCGACCCGTACCGGGGCTACGGTCGGCGGGGTGGCTTTGGCGGACCGGTCGTCATCGTCGGTAGCCCGTTCGGCGGATCGGGCGGTGGATTCGGCGGTCAGCAGGGCGGTGGTGGCCCCGCCGGTGGCGATGGCGGCGGAGGGGGCGGGGGAGGCGGCCTGCCCGATCTCAACGATGCGAGCCAGGGAGCGTTCGGCGGACTAAACTCCGGCGCCGGAGGGCTCCTGGACATGCTCGGTTCCGCGGCCCGGACCTTCGGCGGGGGCTCGGGCGGTGGCGGCTGGGGTGGCGGCGGTGGCGGCTTCGGCGGTGGTGGCGGCTTTGGCGGCGGTGGTGGTGGTGGCTCCCGCGGCTTCGGCTGATCCCACCCAAGGGCCGTCCGTCGCCGACCAATCAGATGCCCGACAACGTCCGACGAGCCAGCCGGACATTGGCCGCATCGATCATCTGACCGTCGACCGTGATGGCGCCGCGCCCCTCGGACGCCGCCTGATCGAGCGCGGCAACCACACGCCGCGCCCAAGCGACCTCATCCTCCGAGGGCGAGAAGGCGGCGTTGCAGTCGGTGATCTGCGACGGATGGATGCACCACTTGCCGTCAAAGCCCATCGAGCGAGAGACCGCACAGGCGTGGCGGAACCCGTCGTGGTCCCCGATGGCCGCGTACGGACCGTCGATGACCCGCAGGCCGGCGGCCCGGGCGGCAACCAGCAGCTCGGCCATGATGTGATGGGTCCGGTGGCCCGGGTAGAGCGCGTCCCACTCGTCCGGCACCCCAAGCGACCGCATCGGCATCCCGAGGGCCGCCGCGAGGTCGCCGGGCCCGTAGACGAGCGCTTCGATCCGTGGGCTCGACCCGGCGATCCGACCAACGTCGCGTAGCGCCGTCGCCTCCTCGATGATGACCTCGATCCCCGTCCGGTGCGTCCGGTCGGTCGCCGCTTCCAGCTGGTCGAGCAGCCGGTCGACGAAGGCGATGTCGGCTATGTCTCGAACCTGGGGCAGGACGATCAGGTCGATTGGCGCCGACGTCCCTTCGAAGATGTCGATCAGGTCACGGTAGGCCAGGGCCGATGCAACGGCGTTGATCCGGACCGCGCGCGGCAACGGGCCGAAGTCCAGTTCATTGAGAGCCGCGATGACGTTGGCCCGCGCGGCGGCCTTGTCGACCATGGCCACCGACGCTTCCAGGTCCAGGAGGATCATGTCGGCCGGGGAGCCCAGACCCTTGGGGATCAATTCGGCTCTGATCGCCGGGACCGACAGGACACTCCGGCTGCGTCTCGGCTGGGTCAACGTGTCGATGGTGGACTCCTCCGGGCGGAACGTCTTCCGGGCTGGCCGATGGTGGACAGCGAGTACGATACCCGACGGTGCACCGCCTGAGATCGGTAGGTGGAATCCCTAGGGGCCAGGGAGCGGGGCGGGGCGATGGCTGACGGACCGGAACGGCGACCGAGAATCGCGGCGATCGGCCTGGCGACCTGGGACCGGCTCCTCGCCATCCCGAACTACCCGGCCGCGGGGGACTACCGGGTCGTGACCGGCGAGTGGTCGCTGCCGGGCGGGACGACGACAAACACCGCCGTCGCGCTGGCGCGGATCGGCGCGCAGGTGACGCTGGTCGGCAAGGTTGGGGATGACGAGGACGGCGAGCGGCTGATCGCGGCGATGCGTGAGGAGTCGGGAATCGACGCCGCCGCGCTGACGGTCCGACCGGACGAGGCAACCGACCGTTGCACCGTCGTCGTGTCCGGTGACCCAGCCGAGCGGACGATCTTCTGGCGCCCCGGGGCGGCGTTGCGCCGGCGCGATCCCCTCGATCTGTCGGCGCTGTTCGCCCACGACGTCGTGCTGCTGGACATCGCCGACCACCCGCTCCGCCGCTGGCTGACCGACCTGCCGGCCCACAGCTCACCCAGAACCCGTCTGCTCGGGACGCTGACCTACCTCGTCGAGGGTGGTGAGCCCATCACCAGCGATGCGCTCGAGGTCGCGCTGCGGTTCGATACCATCGTCGGCAACCGGCGGGAACTGATGGCGCTGACCCGAACCGGTGATCTCGACGCCGCGACGGCGGTGATCCGGTCGCGGATGGTCGGGGCCAACCTGCGAAGCTGCGCGATCTCGCTGGGAGCCCAGGGTTGCCGGGTCTGCACCCGTGACGAGATCTGGGACATCCCGGCCTACCCCGTCGAGGAGATCGATCCGACCGGCGCGGGCGACGCCTTCACGGCCGGAATCGCCTGGGGAATCGCGCGGCGCTGGCCCTGGGCGCGGACGGCAATGCTGGCCAACGCGCTGGGCGCGCTGGCCACGACTGCCATCGGCGGCCAGAGTGGTCTGCGGGGCCGGGACGAGGTGGCCCGGTTGACGGGTCGCCCGGAAGCCGAGCTTTTCGGAGACTGACAGGAGAGAGCGAACGCGGGTCAGGCGCGCCGGATGATCGCGCGTGGTTCGCCGGCGGAGCGGTTGCGGATGTCAGGGCCTCGCGCCGGACCCGGTCGCTGAGCATGATCGGCGATGGCGACATTGCCCGAGATCTCGAGTTCCTGGAAGACCGCCGTCACGGGCCCGGTCGCCGCATCGACGAAGAAGCCGGTCCCGATGCTGATCGTGCCGGCGGCGAACGAGTTGTCGGCCGCGATGCCGATCGTCTCGCCGTTGACCTGTAGCTCGAGGACGTAGCCGTTGCAGGAGAAGTCGAAGTCGAACGCATCGTTGCCCTGGATCAGCTCGTCCGCGAAGCCCTGCTGTAGCGGCATGGGCACGTCGCCGGGTTCGAACCGGGTGATCGCGAAGAAGCCATCCCTCGGGCTAAGGTAGGCTCGGTAGCCGCCGTACCCCGAGACCTCGCGGCACGTTGCCATGACATAACGGCCGTCAGTGTTGCCGTCCAGGCGAGCGTTGACGTGAATCGTGGCGTTCGCCATCATCGGGGAGCGGACGAAGGCGATCAGATCGGGCGCGACCTCGGGCCCGTCGATCTCGAGCCGGTAGGCGCCATCCTCGTAGCGGCCGGAGATCAGCGAGTCATTCTGCCCCGTCTCCCCGAGTAGTCGCATCGTCGGGTCATCGAAGCGATCAGTCAGGGAGATCGGTCCATTCGAGTTGGCGGCGCCCTGACCCTGATCGGCCGGAGGGTTGTCGGGTACCGTTGGTGGCACGTTAGCGGGCGGATCGGTTGGCGCGACGATCACCGGGGGGTCGGTCGGTGGGATCGTTGGCTCGACCGATGCAGGGATGCTCGGGATCGGTGATTGGATGGACGGCGTCTCGGTGGGCGGGACGGTCTCAGGTGGGGACGGTACCGCGGTAGGCAGGATGGATGGGATCAGCGTCGGTGTCTCCACCGGAACCGTCCCGGTCACAGGCGGATCGGACGGATCGCCGCCAGGCGGGATCGACGGTTCGGGACCGATCGACGTCTGCATCGCGGCGACCGCTGGAGGCGTACCTGGCGGCTGCGGAGCGCCCGCCACGCTGGAAATGAGAATGGCTGTTGCCAGGACGACGGCGATGATGACGCTGACGAGACGGACCAGCCTGACGGCCTGACCGTTGACGGGCGAGCCAACCGATTGCCCGCGATAGGGGACCTGCACACTCCACCTTGTCGTTGGGACGCTCATTCACCCTGTCTCGCCGTGACGGCTCGGCACTCATGCCGCCGATACTTCGGACCAGACTAGTCTACGTGCTGCTGCTCGGGAGTGTCGTCCCGTTTCGACCAACCGATTCGACGAGCATGGTGAGACGGGCAGGTAACAAGCCAGTGCGAGTCCTGACGGACAGGCAATCATTGACCCTTACGGTGAAGCGGCTGGCCCGCGAGCTGGGCCTGACCGTCTCGGCGGTGACGTCGGCCGACGTCTTCGACGGACTGGAGTCCCTGCTCGTCGACCACATCGCGGCGGGTCACGTCGACGGGATGGATTGGTTCACGCCGGAGCGGGCGGCGGAGAGTGCCGATCCCCACCGGCTCATGCCGGCAGCGCAGACCATCCTCAGCGTCGGTGTGGCCTACTGGTCGATCGACCCCGGGATGCCCGATGACGAGCCGCGAGGACGGATCTCCCGGTACGCCTGGGGGATCGACTACCACAAGCTGCTCAAGCGCCGAATGAAGGCGCTTCACCGCGCGATCGAGGCGGAGCTCGGGCAACCCATCGAGGCTCGCCACCTCGTCGATCACGCCCGGATCGTGGACCGGGCGGTCGCGGCGCGGTCCGGGTTGGGCTGGTACGGCAAGCACAGCTGCATCATCGTGCCCGGTCATGGTTCCTGGGTCATGCTCGGCGAGTTGCTGCTCGACCTCGACCTGGAGCCCGACCCGCCGCTGCGACGGGACTGCGGCAGTTGCGCAATTTGCCTGACCCGCTGTCCGACCGGCGCGATCGTGGCGCCATACACCATCTCGGCCCCGCTCTGCCTGTCCTTCCAGACGATCGAGCAGCGGGGAGCGATCCCGGTGAAGCTCCGCGCGAAGATGGGCGACTGGGTGTTCGGCTGCGACATCTGCCAGGAGGTCTGCCCTTACACCAAGGCAGCGCGGCCAGACCCCGATCCGGACTTCCTCCCGACCCACCTCGACCACGCCTACCCGTCGCTGCGCTGGCTCCTGACGATGGACGAGATGGCGTTTCGAGACCGGTACGCCGGCAAGGCGACCCTCCGGACACGCCGGGTCGGGCTGGCCCGGAATGCCGCCGTCGCCCTCGGCAACGTCGGGACCGAATCGGACGCGCCGGTCCTGCTCACCGCGATGCGAGGACACGGTGAGCCGCTAGTCCGGGGGCACGCCGCCTGGGGGCTTGGCCGCCTGGTCGAACGCGATGTCCTGAGCGGGACGACGACGCGACAGGTGCGTGGCGCATTGGACACGGTCTGGAGATGGGACCCGGACGAGATGGTCCAGGGAGAGGCATTGCGGTGCCTCATGGATGGCTGAGCGGGTCAGGTGCCTTGGCCGGTAGGGCGCCGCCAAGCCTTCCGTCACGACTGATGCGGATTGTGGCGCTGGAACGATGTAGGGGAGGGGCTTGCCCCTTCCGGGCCGCCGCGGCGGCCATCGCCTCGCCTGGAGGACTGGGACCGCTGCGCGGTGCGGATGGGGCAAGCCCCGCACCCCACAACGGCGTCGCAACAGGCATCGCCCATTACGTCAGTCGACGCCGTTCTCCGTCCGTACGCTCAGGCGGTTACGCCGCGGAGGGCTGCCGGAGCCGTCGTGGCGACCGCGATTGGCTGGACGTACTCCGCGACGATCTGGCCCTGCTCGGCGACGCCGAGTTCGCGCATGATCCGCTCGAAGCGCGGCTCGAGTT
>JAABUS010005715.1_pt1 | contig 15961 bp, 16 predicted proteins | sample 5560161 | NCBI WGS metagenome assembly JAABUS01 (sample SAMN10711885, study PRJNA513376) | rock metagenome | isolation source: Antarctica rocks | place: Antarctica: Victoria Land, Trio Nunatak nord | collected 2016-01-04
CCGACGCGGTGCGGGACGCGTGGGCGCTGCATGCCCGGCTCGTACGCCGCTCACTCGAGCGCGGCTGGTACCAGGGCTGGGATCTCCACCCCGCCCAGCTCGTGACGCGCTATGCGGCGACGTACCTCTTCTTCCGCGAGGGGTTGGCCGATGTCGGGCGGCGGCTCACGGGCTACCGTGCAACTGGCTCCGGGGGCGGCGCCGGTGGCGATGGCGGTGGCCGCCTCGACGAGCCGGCAACGGCTCAGGCCCTGGCCAACTTCGTGCGGCGCGGGGTGCACTGCGGCGCCATCGGCGTCGACGAAGTCGAACCGCTGACGGGGACAGAGCTCGCCACCCTCGACGCGCTGGCGGCGCGCCATATCGGTTGAGCGAAGACGCTGATGGCGACTGCCGAGGCGTGTCGGGAGACGTACGACAAGGCTAGGCTCGCGACGGCAACCAGAGGAGGCGGTGTGGACCCCGACGCGACGGCGGACGTGGTGTTTCGCGGCCGTGCTGTCATCGATCGCGGGCTCGTGCGCGCCGGTATCGGTGTCCGCGACGGGGAGATCGTCTGGGTCGATCCTGACGACGATGACCAGCGCGGACGACACTCACGGTCGACCGCCGTGTCCCGGGCGCGCGGCGAGGCACAGATCGTCGAGCTGGCCGCAGACGAGGTGCTGCTCCCCGGCCTCGTCGACAGCCACGTCCACGTCAACGAGCCGGGGCGCACCACGTGGGAGGGGTTCGCCTCGGCCACCAGGGCTGCCGCAGCAGGTGGCATCACCACCCTCGTCGACATGCCCCTCAACTCCATCCCGCCAACGATCAGCGCGGAAGCGCTGACCGTGAAGGTCGACGCGACCGAGGGGCAACGGTTCGTCGATGTGGGGTTCTGGGGTGGAGCCGTCCCCAGCAGCCTGGGACATCTGGCTGAGCTCCACGCTCGAGGCGTGTTCGGCTTCAAGTGCTTCCTGCTGGACAGCGGCGTCGACGAGTTCGCGCCTCTCGACCCGGAGCAGCTCGACGACGCAATGCGTGAGGTCGCCGCTTTCGACGGGCTGCTCGTCGTCCACGCCGAAGACGCCGCCACCATCGACAGCGCACCGCATCCGCGCGGGACCGGGTACGCCGACTACCTACGCTCTCGCCCGCCCGAGGCCGAGGACCGCGCCATCGCGGAGGTGCTCGAGCTGGCCGGCAGGCACGGCACCCGGGTGCACATCCTGCACCTCTCCAACGGTGCTTCCCTCCCACGGCTGGCTGCCGCCCGGGCGGCCGGCGTACGCGTCACGGTCGAGACCTGCCCGCACTACCTGACGCTGTCGGCCGAGCAGGTCGCCGACGGACAGACGCAGTTCAAGTGCTGTCCTCCCATCCGCGACGCTGCGAACCGGGAGCGGCTGTGGAAGGGACTGGCTGACGGCGTCATCGACAGCGTCGTCTCCGACCACTCGCCGTCGACACCTGACCTCAAACAGCTCGACACTGGTGACTTCGCCGCTGCCTGGGGTGGGGTTTCGTCTTTGCAGCTGGGGCTTTCGTTGATCTGGACCGAGGCCAGCCGCCGCGGTGTCGGACTGTCCGACGTCGTCGAATGGATGGCTGCCGGTCCCACCCGGGTGGCGGGCCTTGGCCGCAAAGGGAGCATCGCGCAGGGGTACGCAGCCGACCTGGTCGTCTTCGCCCCCGACGAGACGTTCACCGTCGACGCCTCCCGCCTGCACCACCAGCATCCGTTGACGCCCTACGAAGGCCGCGAGCTGCGCGGCGTGGTCCGTCAGACGTGGCTGCGTGGCCAGCAGGTCGCCCGTCGTGGCACCGTTGTCGACGTACCCACCGGTCAGCTGCTGTTTCGAGGAGGCGCCACCCGTGTCTGAGGCGTCAGCCCCGCCGAGCTTCACGTCTCTCCCCGACCTGGCTTCGCGCCGGCTCGCCGGCAGCGTCGTGGCGGCCAACGACGAGCTCTTCGCCCAGCGCGAGAACCTCATCAAGGCTGAGCCGCCCGTCTTTGCCGTCGGCGAGTTCGGCCACAAGGGCAAGGTGTACGACGGCTGGGAGACCCGCCGGCGACGCGAGCCGGGCCATGACTGGGCGATCGTGCGGCTCGGCGTCTCCGGGATCGTCCGCGGCGTCGTCGTCGACACAGCTTGGTTCACCGGCAACTACCCGCCCCACGTCTCCGTGGAGGGCGCCCGGGTCGAGGGCTATCCGTCACCCGGTGAGCTCGAGGTGATCGACTGGGTGACACTGGTGGAGAAGTCGCCGGCTCGGGGCGACACCGCCAACGCCTACGAGGTGGATGACGACCGGGTGTGGACGCACGTGCGGTTGTCCATCTATCCCGACGGTGGCGTGGCACGCTTCCGCGTCCACGGCAAGGTGGTGCCGGACCCGAAGTTTCTCACTGGCACTGTCGACCTGGCCGCGATGGAGAACGGCGGCGCGCTGGTCGGGTGCTCGGACGCCTTCTACTCGTCGCCGCAGAACGTGATCATGCCCGGTCGCGCCCAGCTGATGGCGGACGGCTGGGAGAACGCCCGCCGCCGCGACGACGGCAACGACTACGCGACCTTCCGGCTGGCCGCCGAGGGCTTGCCGGAGCACATCGAGATCGACACCTCGCACTTCGTCGGAAACGCCCCGGGGTGGGTGCGGTTGAGCGCCTGCGCCACCGATGCCGAGGTGCCGGCCGACGGCGTCGAGTGGTGGGAGCTGGTCGGCAGGACACGGTCCCAGCCCGACACTCGCCACCGCTTCCTCGCCGTGAACGACCGACCGGCGACGCATGTCCGCCTCGACGTCTACCCCGATGGCGGTCTTGCCCGGCTCCGCGTCTGGGGTCGGCTCACCGACACTGCAGGGAGAGCGCTGCCGCGGTGGGAATGACCCTTGAGAGGGCGGTGCTGGACCCCGAACCGGGTGGCTGCCATCGGCACCCCTGGGCATATACAGCCGGGGGGTATGCTGGACGTGGTCGAGACGTTTGCCGAGGGAAGTGAGATGCCGTGAGCCAACAGGTTCCCGATAGCCACGGGTACGGCTACGCCGCGCACAAGGACAGTCATCTCAAGCGGCTGCGTCGGATCGAGGGGCAGGTACGCGGGCTGCAACGGATGGTCGACGACGACCAGTACTGCATCGACATTCTCACCCAGGTGTCCGCGGCGACGAGTGCCCTGCGGTCGTTCTCCCTCGAGCTCCTCGACGAGCACCTTGCACACTGTGTCGTCGACGCAGCCAAGAAGGGAGGTGACGAGGCGGACGAGAAGGTCAAAGAGGCTTCCGAGGCCATCGCCCGCCTGGTCCGCTCCTGAACGTGGCCTTCCACGCCTCGGCCTCGTGCGCTTGGTCCGATCCGGTCCGGAGTCGTCCATGTCATCGAGGAGCTCGTGCATGGTCGCCCTGCGAACTCGGGAAGTGTCGGGTGACGGTTCAGCGCGCTGAACGCGGCGGTTGGTGATCGCTAACATGGCGGCGGCAGACCAACGAGAGGACACCATCGTGGATGACCCTGAAGTCGGGCCGAACTCCGCTCGGGTGCAGACGTGACGGAAGCGGCCGGAGTGGTGCTCGCCATCATCCGACGCGGGCACGCATGAGCCAGCGGGTCAATCCCTCGCTGCACGATCTGGTCGTCGAGCTGCGCGAGCGGTTGGCCGTCGTGCGCCAAGGTGGCTCGGAGGCTGCCCGCACCAAACACACCGACCGTGGCAAGCTGCTCGTCCGTGACCGGGTGGACCGGCTGCTCGACCCGGGCTCACCGTTCCTCGAGCTGTCGCCGTTGGCGGCGTACGGCATGTACGACGATGCGGTGCCGAGCGCCGGACTGGTCAGCGGGATCGGCCGAATCAGCGGCCGCGAGTGTGTGGTGCTGGCCAACGACGCGACCGTCAAAGGGGGCACCTACTACCCGCTGACGGTCAAGAAGCACCTGCGGGCGCAGGAGGTGGCCGCCGCGAACCGGCTGCCATGCGTCTACCTTGTCGACTCTGGCGGCGCGTTCTTGCCTTTGCAGGACGAGGTCTTTCCCGACCGCGACCATTTCGGTCGGATCTTCTTCAACCAGGCCAACCTGTCGGCGGCCGGCATCGCTCAGATCGCGGCGGTGATGGGCTCGTGCACCGCGGGCGGAGCCTACGTGCCGGCCATGTCGGACGAGACCGTCATCGTCCGCAACCAGGGCACGATCTTCCTCGGAGGACCACCGCTGGTGAAGGCGGCGACCGGCGAGGTAGTGACGGCCGAGGAGCTCGGCGGCGGCGACGTGCACGCACGCACGTCTGGCGTCGTCGACCACCTGGCCGGCGACGACGCCGAGGCGCTGGCGGTCGTCCGGTCGATCGTCGGCACGCTCGAGCGGCGTACGCAGCCGTCGCTGACGCAGCACGAGCCGGAGGAGCCGGCCGAGGACCCCTCAACGCTCGACGACGTGGTGCCTGCTGACACCCGCACGCCGTACGACGTCCGCGAGGTCATCCGGCGTGTCGTCGACGGGTCACGGCTGCACGAGTTCAAGGCGCTGTACGGCGAGACGCTCGTCTGCGGCTTCGCTCGCATCTGGGGCTACCCGGTGGGGATCGTGGCCAACAACGGCATCCTGTTCAGCGAGTCGAGTCTGAAGGGCGCGCACTTCATCGAGCTGTGCAACCAGCGCGGCATCCCGCTCGTGTTCCTGCAGAACATCACCGGATTCATGGTGGGGCGCCAGTACGAAGCCGGTGGGATCGCGCGCGACGGCGCCAAGCTCGTCACCGCGGTCGCCTGCTCGGTGGTGCCGAAGTTCACCGTGGTGATCGGCGGGTCGTTCGGCGCCGGCAACTACGGCATGTGCGGCCGCGCGTACGACCCACGCTTGTTGTGGATGTGGCCGAACGCGCGCATCTCGGTGATGGGCGGCGAGCAGGCGGCGGCGGTGCTGGCCACCGTTCGGCGCGATGGCATCGAAGGCCGCGGCGGCGCCTGGTCGGATGCCGACGAGGAAGAGTTCAAGGCGCCCATCCGCGACCAGTACGAGACCCAGGGCTCGCCGTACTACTCCACCGCCCGATTGTGGGACGACGGCGTCATCGACCCCGCCGACACCCGTCGGGTGCTGGGCATCGGCCTCGCCGCCGCCGCGAACGCGCCCGTCCCGGAACCGTCCTACGGCATCTTCCGGATGTGACCCGATGACCCTCGTCCACTCCCGTCCGCCCGCTCTGTCCGGCGGCGTTTGCCATGTCAACAAGCCAGCTGCCTTGTTCAGATGGCAAACGTGCCATGCGGACAGTGCATCTGCCATGTTCACTTCCCGTCGAGGCGTCCCGCGTGGTGCGTACGCCGACACCGGCCGGCCGTTACGGGAGCCGCGGCCAGCTGTGGACGCCGACACCGGCCGGCCGCCGCTCGGGGCGCGGCCATGACCCGCTTCGGGACTGTCCTGGTCGCCAACCGGGGAGAGATTGCGCTGCGCGTGATCCGAGCGGCCGAGGCTGCCGGTCTGCGCAGCGTGGCCGTCTACAGCGACGCCGACCGCGACGCCCTACACGTGCGTGCAGCCGATGCCGCCGTCCGCATCGGACCCGCCGCCGCGGTCGACTCCTACCTCTCGATCGACGCGATCCTTGACGCGGCCAAGCGTTCCGGCGCTGACGCCGTCCATCCCGGTTACGGGTTCCTGTCCGAGCGTTCAGCCTTCGCCCGCGCCGTCACCGACGCGGGACTTGTGTTCGTCGGGCCACCCGCCGACGTGATGGATGCGATGGGCCGCAAGGACAGGGCGCGCGCGATCGCGGTCGCTGCCGGCGTACCCGTGGTGCCGGCCGCCGACTCCAGCGCCGGCGATGATCTCGATGCGGTTGCGGCGCAAGTCGGGTTCCCGTTGCTGGTCAAGGCCGCTGCCGGTGGCGGCGGCAAGGGCATGCGCATCGTCACCGACGCCATCGACCTCACCGGCGCCGTCGCCGCGGCACGACGCGAGGCCGCGGCGGCCTTCGGTGACGACACGATCCTCTTCGAGCGGTACGTCGAGCATGGTCGCCACATAGAGGTGCAGGTGCTCGCCGACGAGCACGGCAACGTCATCCACCTGTTCGAGCGCGACTGCTCCGTGCAGCGGCGGCACCAGAAGGTACTGGAGGAGGCGCCGGCCACCGCTGTCTCGGCCGACGTGCGCAGGCTCGTCACCCAGGCTGCGGTCGACCTGTGCCAAGCGGTCGGCTACGTCAACGCCGGCACGGTCGAGTTCCTCGTCTCCGGCGAGGCGGCGTACTTCCTCGAGATGAACACCCGCCTGCAGGTCGAGCATCCCGTCACCGAACTGGTCACCGGCCTCGACATCGTCGCGCTCCAGTTCGCCGTCGCCCAGGGCGATCCCCTCCCCCTCAGCCAGGGCGACGTCCACGTGCACGGTCATGCGATGGAGGCCCGGGTGTACGCCGAGGACCCCTACGCCGGTTTCCTCCCGCAGGCCGGAGTGGCCACCGTGGTGGCCTGGCCGGCCCGCGCGCGCGTTGACGCCGCGCTCGAGCCCGGCCAACGGGTCGGCACCTTCTACGACCCGATGCTCGGCAAGATCATCGTCTCCGGCACGACCAGGGAAGCGGCCCGACGCGCCCTGATGAACGCACTCGACGACACCGCGATTCTGGGTCTCACGACCAACGTCGGCTTCCTGCGGGCGCTCGTCGACTCCGCGGCCTTCCGTGACGGCGCCATCGACACCGGCTGGCTCGACAGTCACCCCGACGAGTTCCACCTCGAGACTCCGGTCGCTGCCTGGTGCCTCGCCGCCTGGTCGCTGGCGACCGCGCACGACGCCGACGTCCGCCATCCCTTCGGGGTCGCCGATGGCTGGCGATCCGGTGCTGATCCCGCAGGTGTACCGATCGAGCTGACGGACGCTGTCGGTGCGGCCGACACACGGATTCTCACCGTGCATCCAGCGGCCGGTCGTATCGTCGGACCACACGCCGCCGCCGCCGTACGGCCCCTCACCGCCGCCGCCGACAGCGTTCGGCTGGAGATCGACGGCACCACCCACGAGGGCCACGTGCACATCGCGAGCCGCGAGGTGCTGGTCGCTTACCAGGGTCAGACCTACGTGCTGCGACGTCCGGACGCGTTCGGACCCGGCGGGCGGGCGGCGGTCACCGACGGTTCGGTCACCGCCCCGATGCCCGGGACCGTGCTGGCCGTCCTCGTCGAGCCCGGCACAACCGTCCAGGAGGGTGACACGTTAGGCGTCCTCGAGGCGATGAAGATGGAGCTGGCCCTCAAGGCGCCTGTGGCCGGAACTCTGACCGCGGTCGATGTCGTCGTAGGCCAGCTGGTCGACCTCGGCGTCCGGCTCTTCTTGGTCGACCCTTCCTCGGCCGGGCCAGCTGCTGGCGAGGCGCCCTCCGGTACGCCGAGCCAGCTCGACATAGTGCCGACGCGATGAAGCGCACCCCTCAGGTCGTGTCCGAGGCGGGCCTGCCCGAACGCGTCACCATCTACGAGGTCGGCCCTCGCGACGGCCTGCAGAACGAGGAGGCCATCCTCCCGGTCGAGGTCAAGGCCGAGTTCGTCCGGCGGCTCGTCGACGCCGGGCTCACTGCCGTCGAAGTCACCAGCCTCGTGCACCCGCGGTGGGTGCCGCAGCTGGCCGACGCGGAGGAGCTCCTAGCGGCGGTCGACCTGACAGCCGCGCCCCGGATGCCGGTGCTGGTCCCCAACGAACGCGGTCTCGACCGCGCCCTGGCCGCGGGAGTTCGTGAGATCGCGATCTTCGCCTCGGCCACGGAGACGTTTGCCAGGCGCAACCTCAACCGCAGTCTTGAGGACCAGTACGCCATGTTCGCACCGGTGGTGACACGGGCCCAGGCAGAGGGGCTGGCCGTCCGCGGCTACCTGTCGATGTGCTTCGGCGATCCGTGGGAAGGTGACGTCGCGGTCGACCAGGTCGTCGGCGCCGGTCGACGGGTCCTCGAGCTCGGCTGTTCCGAGTTGTCCCTCGGTGACACGATCGGCGTCGCCACCCCCGGGCACGTCGAGGCTGTGCTCGGCGGCTTGATCGCCGTCGGGATCACGATGGAACAGATCGCGGTCCACTTCCACGACACCTACGGTCAGGCGTTGTCGAATGCGCTGACGGCGATGCGACTCGGGGTCACGACGTTCGACACGTCAGCCGGGGGTCTCGGCGGTTGCCCGTACGCCGAGAGCGCCACCGGCAACCTCGCCACCGAGGACCTCTGCTGGCAGCTGCACGGTCTCGGCATCGACACCGGCGTCGACCTGGCGGCGCTGGTCGAGACCAGCAGCTGGATGGCGGGCCAGGTCGGCAAATCACCGGCCTCCCGCGTGGCGGCCGCGCTGGCCTGACCCCTGGCAGGCCCGGCGGTGGCCTGGGAGAGTGGCCTCATGCTGGAAACCGTCGATGAGCTGCGTGAAATGCAAGACCTGCTCGACTCGTCACACTCGGAGGCAACCGAGCACCTCCGAGACATCATCGATGACAACCGCACGCTGCGGGCTCGTGAGATCGCCGACCTGATGACGGGGATGCGGGTGCTCAGCTTCGCTACCGTGACAGCGCGAGGGGAGCCCCGCATCAGCGCTCTCGACGGCCATTTCCTGCACGGTCGCTGGACGATCAGCACCAGCCGTACGTCGGCGAAGGGACGCCACCTGCGGCTCCGGCCGGCCGTCAGCGTGGCCTGCATCGAGGGGGAGGAGCTCGCCGTCTTCACCCACGGCCGGGTCGAGTTCCTGACTGATGACCACCCGGACTTCGAGGAAGTCCACGCCCACTGGACGGACCACTACGGTTCCTCGCCCATGTCGTGGGGCGACGTCGCGCTGATGCGCGTCGAGCCGACCTGGATGGTGGGCTATGCGTTCAAGCGCACGGACCTGCTCGCAGCTCGCTCGGTCCAGCCCGAACACCGTGGGTAGCACGTGTCAGTTGGCGGTCCCTCTGGCTCGCAGCTCTTTTGCGGCGTACCTGCCGATCAGGTACGTCCCATACCCGTCGGTGACGGCGCCCACGCCGCCGCCGACGATCGGCAGTCGCCGCCCGATCACAGCCGCGGTGCGCTTGCCCGCGACTCGGGTGATCAGCTCGGCCGTCACCTCCGTAGCAATCAGGCGGTCGAGTTCAGGGTCGTGATGCGGTGCGGTCGCGATCGCCATCGGACTGCTCGGGAGCCGCTTCTTGCGGACCAGCGACGTGACCGCGTCCTCGCCGAGCATGCAGGCAAGAACAGCGTTGCGTACGCGCGGCTCCTTCACGTCATAGCCACGCAGATGTGCGATGCCGGCCACCAGGTGGCACTGGAGCAGCGCCAGTCCGGAAATGTTGGCCGGGACGGTCACCGCCATCGTGACCAGACCGCCCAGGTTGGTGACAAAGCCCTGAATCCCCGCCAGCTTCACGTGCGAGTCCACCAGCGCACGGACCGCCTTGTCGACGTCGCCATCGGCGTCGGCGAGTCGGCTGTCGGCCGCCTCCGCCGCACCCTTGAGCGGGCCGACTCCGTCGAGCGCCCGCTCGAATGCCTGCCGGACGAACCCCGATGTCAGGCCCGGGGCGGCCCTTTCCGCCAGTGGTCGCGCCAGCCGTCCTACGATCTTGCCGCCAGCCATCGGGCCTCCTTCTCGTCGTACGCTGTCGTTGTCGTTCCCATCGTGCAGGGTTGGTGGACCGGCCACAAATGGTGTGGGCACCCCGCCCCCTTCCACTGAGGGTGGAGACTCACCGACGAACGTGAGGAGAAGGCCGTGAGTGACGCCTCTGACAACACAGGCACCGACGTGGAAAACGAGGACGAGCAGCATCGGAAGTTTCGAGAGGCCTTGGAGCGCAAGAAGGCGCACGCAAGCGAGACACCTGCCGGTGGCGCGCGCAATGAGGGCGTCAGTGAGGCCCACAACGACAAGCAGGTGCGCCAATTCCGTAGGAAGTCCGGTAGCTGAGTCCGACGGAAGTCAGGGCAGCTGAGCCCAGCGGTTCCCCATTCACAGCGGTAGGCTCGCCCGCTCCCTGACCTGGCGGCGACGGCCTCCACCTCGACCTGTCCAGGTGACACGTGCCGGTTGACCCCCCACCCACCTCGTGGGTGTTTCCTGACCCCACCGAGGCGGACGACGACCTGGTGGCCGTAGGCGCCGACCTCGAGCCGGCGACGGTGCTGGCGGCGTATCGGGTCGGCCTCTTCCCGATGCCGATGGAGCGGGCGCAGCCGATGGCGTGGTGGTCGCCGGCACGTCGCGGAGTCCTGCCGCTCGACGGGCTGCGGGTGACCCGGTCGACGAGGCAGTCGGCGAAGCGGTTCTCGGTAACCGTCGATGAGGCGTTCGACGAGGTGCTGGCCGGCTGCGCCGACCCCTCCCGCGACGGGGCGTGGATCGACGAACAGGTGACGTCGGCGTACCGACGCCTGCACGGCCTCGGCTGGGTGCACTCAGTCGAGGTGTGGCAGGACGGAGTGCTCGAAGGCGGGTTGTACGGCGTGGCGGTGGCGGGGCTGTTCGCTGGTGAGTCGATGTTCCACCGGCGCCGCGACGCGTCGAAGGTCGCGCTGATGGCGTTGGTGGATGTGCTGTCTGACGGGACGGACGGGCGGCTGCTCGACGTGCAGTGGGCGACACCGCACCTGATGAGTCTGGGCGCGGTTGAGCTTGAGCGGAACGACTACCTAGCCGCGCTGCGTCGGGCTCTCGCCGTACCTCTGCCGAGACGGTGGCAGTGAGCGCCGTTTGTCACGAGGCGTTGGAGCTGGGGGAGTCGCCGAAGGCCCAGTCGGTGAAAAGACCCGGTGGGTCGACGCTGGATTCGACCCCGGCGCCCTCCGGCGCCCGGTGGCGGCCGCGCTGCACCGTGCCGGTGGTGGGCATCCTCTGCTCGGCTATGACCGCGCCGCCCGAGAACTGAACGCCCGCAGCGTCGCGCAAGCCGTCGACGAGGGCATCGACGAACTCTGCGACGTCGCCCTTGGAGAGCCGGAAGGTGCCGGCGCAGACATCGTCGCGCCACAGGGACAAGACGACCAGGTCAGCTTCGTGATGCCAGGTCAATCGCATCGCCCGCCCGTTGCCGCGGGCATCGAGGAACACCTCACCCGCGGGTCGTTCGGTCTTGACGGCCATCCGCGTATCTTGCCCTCGAGACCGGGCCGGGGCAACCGCCCGATGATAATCGCTGGGCGACAGGGCAAACTGGGACCGTGCCTGAGCTTCCCGAGGTCGAGGCCCTCACCTATGACCTGAGTGCGCGGCTGCACGGGCGCGCGGTGGCTCGGCTCGACGTGGTTGCACTGGCGGCGCTCAAGACGTTCGACCCGGCGCCGACCGCGTTGCCGGGCCTTTTCGTCGGCGAGGTCACCCGGCACGGGAAGTTCGTGGACATCGCCGTGGACGACCTGCACCTGATCGTGCATCTGGCGCGTGCGGGCTGGATACGCCGGCGCGACAGCCTGCCGGACACTCCCCCGCGACCGGGCAAGGGCCCGCTCGCGGCGCGGCTGCTGCTCGACGACGACTCCGGTCTCGACTTCACCGAGGCCGGCACCCGCAAGCGGCTGGCCATCTACATCGTGCACCGGCCGTCGGACGTACCTGGGATCGCGCGGCTCGGCCCGGACCCGCTCGCGGACCAGTTCACCCTAGAGGTTTTCGCCGCGATCCTGGCTTCCGCGGGACGAGGGCAGGTGAAGGGCGTGCTGCGCGACCAGTCGACCATCGCCGGCATCGGCAATGCCTACTCCGACGAGATCCTGCACGTGGCGAAGATGTCACCGTTCAAACCGGCCGCGATGGCCGACGACGACGTGGCACGGCTGTATGACGCGATCGGGACGACGCTGAGAGAGGCCGTCGGGCGGTCAGCCGGGCTCGGCGCGTCGGAGCTGAAAGCGGAGAAGAAGTCCGGCCTGCGGGTGCATGGCCGGGCGGGCGAGCCGTGTCCGATCTGCGGTGACACGGTGCGTGAGGTGTCATTCGCCGACTCAGCGCTGCAGTACTGCCCCACCTGCCAGACCGGCGGCAAGCTGCTCGCTGACCGCCGGCTGTCCCGACTCCTCAAATGACCCGCCGGGTAGCGGTCGATGACGAGCCACTCCAGATGCAACTTGTGTGAGACCACGCGGGCGACTCGTCTGTGCCTACACCGGGTAGCAGGGCCGGCCGTTCAACCCCTCCGCAAAGACGTCCCGCGGTTCGCGCACGAGGCACGTGTCACCCTGGAGGGATGAGCCAGCCGATTCCCGAAGCCGACGTCACCCAGTTGCCCGCCGAGCTCCCCAGCGACCTCGTCGTGCTCGACGTACGCGAGGACGACGAATGGCGGGCAGGTCACATCGAGGACGCCCTCCACATCCCGCTGATGCAAGTCCCGCAGCGGCTCTCTGAGCTTCCCGAGGGCCAGCTGCTCGTTGTCTGCAAGATGGGAGGTCGGTCGGCGCGGGCGACGGCGCTCCTCCAGGCGCAAGGCCGCGCCGCCGTCAACCTCGCCGGCGGCATGTTGGCCTGGGAGCGGGCCCAGCGGCCGATGGTCACCGACACAGGCGTACCTGCGCAAGTCGTCTGACTCCCGCCTCGCCACGACGCGGCTAGCGTACGATACGCAAATCTAGGGTTTCTGCTAGAGAAACGCATAGAGTCCTAGCCATGGACCCGATCCGCAACCCGTATGCCCCCGGCGCCGGCCAGCGACCCCCAGAGCTCGCGGGGCGCGACAGCGAGCTCGAGCAGTTCGCCGTCACCCTCGCCAGGGTGGCAGGTAGGAAACCCGAGCGATCGCTTGTCCTGTCCGGTCTGCGCGGCGTCGGCAAGACCGTCTTGTTGAACGCGCTCCGCAGCCTCGCCGTGCAGCGAGCCTGGGGCACCGGCAAGCTCGAGGGCCGCCCGGACCGGAGCCTGCGCATTCCGATCGCCCAGGCCGTGCACGTGGCCGTGCGCGACCTCGGTCACCGGCACCGTGACCCCGAACGCGTCGATGCCGTCGCCGGGGTGGTCAAGGCGTTTGCGCTGCGGACGGCGATGACCGACCGGAGGGGCCACCGCTGGCAGCCGCCCACCGACGTCGCCGCCGCCAAGGGCCGGGCAGACTCCGGCGACCTTGAGCTGGACCTGGTCGAGCTCTTCTCCGACGCTGCCGAGCTCGCCGCCGACCTGTCCGTCGGCGTTGCCATCTTCATCGACGAGATGCAAGACGTCGCCGCCGACGAGCTGTCGGCATTGTGCGCGGCCTGCCACGAGGTCAGCCAGCAGTCCAGCCCGCTCGTCATCGTCGGCGCCGGCCTGCCGCACCTGCCCACGGCGCTCTCGGCATCCAAGTCGTACGCCGAACGGTTGTTCCACTACCGCCTCGTCGACAGGCTGCCGCGGGCGCAGGCCGACCGTGCCCTGCTTATCCCCGCCTCCACCGAGCACGTCGGCTATGACGCCGCCGCCCTCGACGAGCTCTACCGGCTCACCGACGGCTACCCGTATTTCGTTCAGGCGTACGGCAAGGTCACCTGGGACGCCGCGCCGGACAGCCCGATCTCGCTCCCGGACGTCCTCGAGGCCGCGCCCCTCGCCGAGGCCGAGCTTGCGGTCGGGTTCTTCGGTGCCCGCTTCGACCGGGCGACTCCCGCCGAGCGCGACTACATGCGCGCCATCGCTGATCTGGGAGCTCGCACCCACGACGGTCCGGTCAACACTGCCGAGGTGGCGAGCTCGCTCGGCCGCAAGCCTTCGTCGCTGTCGCCCGCCCGCGACGGACTCATCAAGAAGGGCCTCGTCTTCGCCGAGGAGCGGGGGGTCGTGCGCTTCACGGTCCCGCACTTTGGGAAGTTCTTGCGCACCCAGCGCGACGACAGCACCTCCTGGCCGGGCTAGTCGCTCGAGCACCAGAAACGCCCCGGGGGACCTGGGCTTCGGTACGCTCGCCTCGACAGCAATCCGCGTGCGTTCAGATTGGGGACCGTCCGATGCCATGTCCACGATGCGGGTTGCAGAACCCGCCCGGCACCGCCTCGTGCGGACGATGCGGTCTTGGGCTCGGCCGAGGCGTCCCCGGGCAAGGCGCTCCCGGGCAAGGCGCTCCCGGGCAGTACGGCGGTCCGGCGCAGCGTGGATCCGGCCAGGGTCCGGTTCCGCCGACCGGACAAGGAGTGGCGTCGGCGCAGCCGCAGTGGGCGTACGGCGACCCATCGGCGACCGGGGACCAGACCGCGGTGGTCGGCCGCAGCCAGGAGCAGCAGCGGCAGGGCTACACCGGGCCCGGGGGGTCGCCACCACAGTACGGCCCGGGGGGGTCCCCACCGTACGGCCCCGGACCGGGTGGGTCCTCGGCGTACGGCCCGGGACCGGGTGGGTCCTCGGCGTACGGCGCCGGACAGCAGTCGCCCTACCAGGGCGGGAACGCTGTGCCGGGCACCGGCTGGCCGATGACGACCCCCGGCTCGAAGGTTTCGTCCGGCTCGGGCCCCGGTGCAGGTGCCTCGGTGATCGCGCTCGGGCTCGGCGGGGTGATGGCCCTGGCGTATGCAGTGTGGGCGTTCACCGCCCGTCGCGGCATCTTCGCTGACTTCGCCGACGGCAGCTCTGTGAGCACCGACGACGCCAAGTCGAGTGACACCCTCGACACCGTTTTCCTGGTCCTCGCGGGTCTGGTTGCCCTCGTCGCCCTCGGGTTGTGGATCACCCGGCTGATCCGAGGCACGACCAAGGGCGGCGCCATCGACCTCGCTGGCATCGCGGTGGCTGGGATCGGCCTGCTCATCGTGCTCGTCGGACTGTTCCTCGCCAGCGGGATCGCCGACGCGAACGGCCAGTCCGCGCAGGGTGACAAGGGTGTGACGGCAACCCTCGTCACTGCTGCCGGCTTTGTGCTGCTCGCAGTCGGCCTGTTGATGGGTCTCATGACGGTGCGCGGACCTCGCGCCGGATTTTCCTCTTCGCCGACCGGTGGCTACCCGCAGCAGGGGTACGGGAACTGGTAGACGCGTCGTTTCCAACGACGTTCTTCGGAGGCTCGAGCATGGTGAAGTCCCGCGACGAGGGCTGGCGTGGGGCCAGACGGTTCCGCAGGCCGGTGCTGACGCCGGTGGTTCCCAAGCGGCGACCCGCGGTGACGGCACACCGCGGGGCCAGCGTGTCGAACGCCGAGCACACGCTTGGCGCTTACACGACGGCGCTCGAGTTGGGAGCCGAAGGCATCGAGTGCGACGTACGGCTGACGGCAGACGGTCACCTGGTGTGCGTGCACGACCGGCGCATCGACCGTACGAGCACGGGAACAGGCGCGGTGTCCACGTTTCAGCTCGAACAGCTCGAGGCGCTGGACTGGGCGACGTGGAAGAACCCGTGGGGTGAGTTCGACGACGAAGCGGAGGGCGAGGAGTCCGAAGGGGCGGCGTTCCTCACGCTCGAGCGGTTGCTGGACGTGGTGAAAGACTGGGGCAAGCCCGTCGAGCTTGCCATCGAGACCAAGCACCCGACCCGGTACGCCGGTCTGGTCGAGCGCCGCCTCGTTGAGCTGCTCGACCGCTACGGCTGGGCTCGCCCGCGACGTGGCGCCACCTCACCTGTCCGGATCATGAGCTTTTCGTGGATCAGCCTCCGGCGCTGCCTCGAGATGGCGCCGGGCCTGCCGATGGTGTACCTGATGGAGCGGGTACCGCTGCGCCTGCGTGACGGTTCGTTGCCGCTTGGCGCGAGCGTGGCCGGCCCCTCGATCGACATCGTGCGGGCACATCCCGAGTACGTCGAGAAGGTGCACGCGGCTGGACATGAGGTCGACGTGTGGGTGGTCAACACGACATCAGACATTGCCCTCTGCGCTGGGCTCGGTGTCGACGCCATCATCACCGACAATCCGGCCGATGCGCTCCAGCAACTGACCGGTCGGCGCTGAGGAACCGATAAGACTAGCGTCGGCGATTGCGTCTGACGATGGCCGTTGCACCCGTTGGCCGTACCCGAGCGGCATGGGCGAGACTGTGTCCCCGGGCGACTTCCTCGTCCG
>JAABUS010005717.1_pt1 | contig 15958 bp, 14 predicted proteins | sample 5560161 | NCBI WGS metagenome assembly JAABUS01 (sample SAMN10711885, study PRJNA513376) | rock metagenome | isolation source: Antarctica rocks | place: Antarctica: Victoria Land, Trio Nunatak nord | collected 2016-01-04
CCCTGTTCCGGCCGGTGCCGTCCTACCTGCAGACCACCATGCGGGCACCGCTGACCACCATCAACCCCGCGCGGCGCACCCCGACCCCGCCGGTCCAGCAGCCCACCACCCTCGGGCTCCGGCCAGCGTCGCCGCAGCACTTCGCCCAGGTGGACTGGCGGCTGGTGCGGTCGATGCGCAGCGAGGCCGCCGAGCAGCTCGCGACCAGCCTCGCCGAGCGCCCTGACCTCGATGAGCAGGCCCAGCAGGAGCGGGCCAAGTCGATGATCCTGGACCTGTTGCGCTCCCACGACACCGACGCCGGCTTCAGCGGGCGGCGCACCTTCTCCCCGGGGGAACTGCAGCAGCTGCAGCAAGCGATCTTCGACTCCCTCTACGGCCTCGGGCGCCTGCAGCCCCTCGTCGACGACGACGACGTGGAGAACATTTCGATCCTCGGGTGCGAAAACGTGTGGCTGCTGAAGTCCGACGGGCGCATCGTCCGAGGCCCCGCTGTCGCCGACTCCGACGAGGAGCTCATCGCCGACATCCAGTTCCTCGCCTCCCGCTCCGGGACCTCCGACCGCGAGTTCTCCCGGGCCAAGCCCATCCTGGACAAGCGGCTCGCCGGTGGGCAGCGCCTCGCGGCCACGGCCTGGGTCTGTCCCCGACCCCTGGTCTCCATCCGCATCCACCGCATCCGCGACGTCGGCCTCGACGACCTCGTCGCCAACGGCACCCTCGACGACAACGTCGCGTCGCTGCTGAAGGCCGCGGTGCGCGCCGGGAAGAGCATCGTGGTCACCGGTGACCGCGGATCAGGCAAGACCGTGCTGCTGCGGGCCCTCGCCGCGGAGTTCCACCCCTCCGAGGGCATCATCGTCATCGAGACCGAGTCCGAGCTCATGCTCGAGGAGCTGCCGCACCGCCACCAGCAGGTGTGGCCGCTGGAAGCCCGCCAGGGTGGCACCGAGAAGGCCGCCGACGGCACCCGCATCGGGGAGATCACCGTCAGCGACCTGCTCTACCGGGCGCAGCGCCTACCCCCCAACCGGATCATCGTCGGTGAGGTCCGCGGCTCCGAGGTCATCGCGATGCTGCAGGCCATGCAGGCCGGCGCCGGGTCCATGAGCACCACCCACGCCTACTCCGCGTCCGCCGCCGTCGACCGCCTCGTCACCATGGCCATGGACTCCGGGCGCGTCAGCGAGGAGTTCGCCCAGCGGCAGGTCGCCTCCCACATCGACCTCATCGTCCACATCAGCTTCGACGCCACCCAAGCCCTCAACCAGGCCCTGGCCGACACCAACGCCGGCATGCACATCGACGACGCCGGGCTGCAGCGCCGCCACCGGCGCTACGTCACCGACGTCATCGCCCTCGAGCTCGGAGACCGCGGCGCCACCAGCCGCGGGCACTCCGAGACTCAGGTGTACCTGCCCGGACCCGACGGGACCGTGCTGTCAGGGAACCTCCCCGAAGGGCTGCGCCAGGACCTCGTCGCCGCCGGATTCGACGAGGACACCTACAACCGGCGGCGGCGATGAACGCCCTGCTCGGGGCGGCGGCCGGCATGGCGCTGCTCGGTGGCCTCGCCCTCATCGTCGCCGGCATCCGCAAGTCCCCGATGCGGGCCGACGCCGACGGACCAACCCGCCCACCCCGCTGGTCAGCCCGCTCGACGACCAAGACCCGGCGCCAGCTGGGCATCGGTATTGGCGTCGGGGTGCTGCTGTGGCTGATCACCGGCTACGCCATCGCGATCCTCGTCGTGCCCCTGGCCGCATTCATCCTCCCCACGCTGATCGCCGCCCCACCAGGGTCGGAGACCATCGCCCGCCTCGAGGGCATGCAGGCCTGGACCCGGAGCCTCACCGGGGTCCTCGACGTCGGGGTCGGCCTCGAGGAGGCCATCGTCTCCGCGAGCCTGCGGGCAACACCACCCGCGATCGCCACCGAGGTCGGGACCCTCGTGGCCCGCATCCGGGCCCGCTCCGACCTGCCGACCGTGCTGCGGGCCTTCGCCGACGACCTCGACGACGCCACCGGCGACGTCATCGTCGCGACCCTGCTGGCCGGTGCGACCCGCCGCGGCGCCGGCTTGGTCACCGTGCTGGAGAGCCTCGCCGACACCGTCGCCGACGAGGTCCGCATCCGGCGCACCGTCGAGGCCGAGCGGGCACCGGGGCGGGCCGCAGCCCGGTGGATCACCCTGATCAGCATCGGGTTCCTGACCGTGCTGTTCGCCGCCACCGACTACACCAACGTCTACAAGACCCCGCTGGGCCAGCTGCTGCTGCTGGCCTACCTGGTCGCCTACCTGATGCTGCTGCGCTGGATGCAGTCGATGGCCAAGAGCCCCCCGCTGCCCCGGTTCATCGGCGATCACCTCCGCACCCGACCCCGCCGGCAGACCGGAGCCACCCGATGACCACCCTGCAGATCGCGATCCTCGCCGGGTGCCTCGTCGGCGGCGGCCTGGCGATCATCATCGTGCCGCTGCTCCCCGCCCAGCCGCACCTCTCCGCGGCCCTGGACCGGCTCAACCCGGATCGCTCCGCGGCCGCGGCACTGACCGTCCTCGATCCCACCACAGCGCCGGACCTGACCGACAAGGTCGGGCTGTGGGCGCAGCGGCAGCTGCCCGCCGTCCTGTGGTTCCGGGTCCCGACCAAGCAGCTGCGGATCCTGCGCAAGCCCCTGCACCGCTTCCTCGGGGAGAAGGTCCTGTATTTCTTGTTGGGGCTGGTGTTTCCGCCGCTGCTCGCCGCCCTGCTGCTGCTGTTCGGCATATCCCTGCCCTTCGCGATCCCCACGATCGCGGGTATCGCCCTCGGGGCCGGGCTATCGTTCCTGCCCGACTACAACGTCCGCGACGACGCCGAGGCCCGGCGTGACGAGTTCACCCGCAGCCTCGGCGCGTTCGTCGACCAGGTAGCGATGGAGAAGGTGGGTGGGTCCGGGCCGGTGCAGGCCCTGGAGCGGGCCGCTCAGGTCGGGGACTCCTGGGTGTTCGCCCGCCTCGAGGAGGTGCTGAACCGGGCCCGCCTCGCGGGGCTGCCCCCGTGGGATGGGCTCACCGAGCTCGCCGACGAGCTCGACCTGCCCGAGCTGGGCCGCTTCGCCGACACCATGCGGATCTCGGGGGAGGAGGGGGCGGCGGTGCTGAGCACGCTGCGGGCTTCCGCGCGAGGCATGCGTATCGCGATCCTGACCGCCGACCAGGCCGCCGCGGGCGCCGGCACCGAGCGGATGACGCTGCCGCGCACCGCGTTGGCGATCATGTTCCTGATCATTGTGATGACGCCGCCGGTGCTGCAGATCCTGGGCCTCGGATGACCGCTGAACCCACATACGAGCGAGATGCGCGCTTGATGTCACATGCTTACCTGAACAGGCACCTTCTCACGGGGGAAGGGCACCACAAACTGAAGGGGAGAATCATGAGCTTCGTCTACGTCGTCATCGCCGGCATCAGCACCCTGCTGGACACCGCGAACAGCCGCCTGAGCGACCTTCGCGGCGAGGACCGCGGTTCGGTGTCGGTGGAGCAGGTCATCATCACCGGGGTCGTGCTGCTGGCCGCCATCGCGGTCGGTGCGGCCATCACCCTCGCCGTCAAGGGTCGGGTCGGGACGATCAACTGATGCACCGCCGGGAAGGGGAGACCCGGCGACACCTCGTCCGCCTGCGCGACGACAGCGGGTCGGTGTCCGTGGAGACCGTGATCGTCTTCCCGGTCGTCCTGCTGCTCATCTTCGGCGCCGTCCAGGCCGGGCTCTACTACTACGGGCGCACGACCGCCCTCGTCGCCGCCCAGCAGGGAGTGCAGGCCTCCCGGGTGGAGAACGGCAGCGCCACCGCCGGCGCCGCCGCCGCCCGGAACTTCCTGGCCGGGCCCAGCAGCCTCCTGCACAACGTCACAGTGACACCGAGCCGGGACCCGGTGAGCACCACGATCACCGTCGCCGGCACCATCCCCACCCTGCTGCCCGGGTTCACCTTCACCGTCACCCAGACCGCCACGGGCACCGTCGAGCGGGTCACCACCCGCACCGCCGGCGGTGCCGGATGAGCACCTGGTGCAAGACGCTGCTGGTCCGGGTCGCGGGGGAGCGGGGGGCGGTGTCCCTCGAGCTCGTCATCATCGCCCCCGCACTCCTGCTGATCCTCGGGGTCGCGATCTACGCCGGGCGGGTCAGCACCGCCGGTCAGACCGTGGAGCAGGCCGCGTCCGCCGCCGCCCGCACCGCCTCCATCGCCCGCACCGGACCAGCCGCGCAGACCACCGGCGACGCCGCGGCCCGAGACTCTCTCACCCAGCAGGGGCTGCGCTGCACCTCCACCAGCATCAACGTCGACACCAGCGGCTTCACCCGCACCGTCGGCACACCGGCCGCCGTCACCGTCACCGTCACCTGCGTGGTCAACACCTCCGACCTGGCCTTCCCCGGGATCCCCGGGTCCCGGACGGTCACCGGTACCGCCGTCAGCCCCCTCGACACCTACCGGAGCCGGACATGACCAGCTACCTGCGGGCACTGCGCACCGACGACCGCGGGTCGGTGGCCGTGTTCACCGCAGTGATCGGCGTCGTCCTGCTGGTGATCATCGGGCTCGTCGTCGACGGCGGCGGGCAGATCCGCAACCTGCAGCGCGCCGACACCGCCGCCCAGGAAGCCGGGCGGGCCAGCGGGCAGGCCGTGAACCCCGCCGCCCTGGCCCGCGGCGACGGAGGACGGGTCGACCCCTCGGCCGCGGCCACCGCCGCCCGCTCCTACCTCCAGGCCGCCGGCGTGCAGGGCACAGTCACCGTCACCGGCCCCACCACCCTGCAGATCACCACCACCACCAGCTACAACACGTTGTTCCTGGGGCTCATCGGCATCGGGTCGCTGCCCGCCTCCGGTGGCTCCCAGGTGCGGCTGGTCCGCCAGCTCGGAGGAGAGCGCTGATGACCACCACCGGCACACCGCCCATCGTCACCCGCAGCAGGGTCACCGCCCGCCTCTCCGGGCTCGGCGCCACCTTGCTGCTGGCGGTGCTGCTCGCCGGGATCCCCGCCGCACTCTGGGTGTTCGGAGGCGGCAACCCGATCCCGGCGTCCCTGCCGGGTCTGCAGGAGGCCAAGACCGTCCTGCTCAGCCCCGACAACGGGACTGTTTTCCTGCACGCCCTGCTCGTCGTGGGGTGGCTGGCCTGGGCCAGTTTCGCGTTCTCTGTGCTCGTCGAGGCCGTCGCCGCGCTACGGGGTGTGCGGGCACCGCGGCTGCCCGGGCTGCGCCTGCAGCAGCGTGGGGCCGCTGGGCTCATCGCCGTGGCGGCGTTGCTGTTCACCGCCGGGCAAGCCGGCGCCACCACCCTGGCGATGCCCACCACCGGCCCCGCACCGGCCACGGTGTCGGTGACCGCGCAGCTCGTCGACACCGCACCCGCCCCCACCCAGGTGGCCACCACCCCTGCGGTCCCTGCGGCGGCCACGGTGGCGTACACGGTGCAGGCGGGGGACACCCCCTGGGGCATCGCCGAGACCCTCCTCGGTGACGGCGCCCTCTACCCGCAGATCCTCAACGGCAACTACGGCGTAACCCAGCCCGACGGGGGAGCACTGACCGACGGCAACTGGCTGCAGCCAGGGTGGGTGCTGCAGGTCCCCGCCGCGCAGACCACCACCGCCAGACCCGCTTCCGTGGCCGGGGCGACCGGCGCGGCCACCGTCACCGTGCACGCCGGCGACACCCTCACCGGCATCGCCGACCACCAGCTGGGCAACCCCGCCCTCGCCGGGGCCGTGTTCGACACCAACGCCGGCCTGGTCCAAGCCGACGGGCACACCCTCATCAACCCCGACCAGATCGACGTCGGGTGGACCCTCGTCATGCCCACACCACCCGCCGCCGCGGTCGCTGTCCCCACGCAGCAGCCCCCCGCACCACCAGCGCAGACCACCCCAGACACCCAGCAGCAGGAAGCTGCAGCAGCAGCCGCGCAACAGGCAGCAGCAGCCGCGGCGGCCGCGCAGGCAGCACCCGCCCCGACCTCCGTGCCCGAGGCGGCACCGCAGACGCCCCCGAACACCGCGGCGGCGCCCGCCACCACCAGCCAGGACCAGGACAGTGTGGGTATCCGCACCGCCACCGGCGTCGGATCCCTCCTCGCCGCCGGTGTCCTCGGCCTGCTCGCCGTCCGCCGCCGCAACCAGCAGCGCCACCGGGCCCCCGGTGCGGCGATCGCCATGCCCTCCGGGCCGGTCGCCGACACCGAGCACGAGCTGCGGGCCATCGCCGCACCCCTCGACATCACCGTGGTCGACCTCGCGCTGCGCACCCTCGCCCACCACTGCCGGGCCACCGACCAGCCCCTCCCGTACGTCCGGGCCGCCCGCCTCACCCGCGACCAGTTCGAGCTGTACCTGGGGGAGCCCGCGCAGCTCCCCGCACCGTGGGCGGGGACCACCGACGCCACCGTCTGGACCCTGCCCAACGACATCGACGACACCGACCTCATCACCGACGAGCAAGCCGACACCATCGCCGCCCCCTACCCGTCGCTGGTCACCATCGGCCACGACCTCGACGGCGCGCACGTCTTCCTCGACCTCGAGGAAGCCGGTGCTCTCGCCCTCACCGGCACCCGTACCGACACCACCGAGGTCATCACCGCCCTGGCCCTGGAGCTGGCCACCAGCCAATGGGCCGACGACCTCCAGGTCACCGTCGTCGGGGCCTGCCCCGACCTCGAAGCCGCCCTGCGCACCGGACGCGTGAGGCACCTGCCCGACACCGGCAGCGTCCTGGCCGACCTGAACCGGCGCGCCGCACTCGACCGCGACACCCTCACCGTGGTCGGCTCACCGGACCTGCACCACACCCGCCCCGAAGGCAGCGCCCCCGGCATCGCCATCCCCGAGATCGTCCTTATCGCCGGCGACATCGACACCGAGCAGCGGGCCGCCCTCGATACGCTCCTCGACGCCCTGCCCAGGGTCGCGGTCGCCGCCGTCACCCACGGGGCACCGGTCGGGGAGTGGTCACTGACCCTGTCCGACACCGACGACACCGCCGTCCTGGACCCCATCGGGCTGACCCTGCGCCCCCAGCGGGTCGACGCCCGCACCTACGCCCACCTCATCGAGCAGCAGCTGCTCGCCGCCCACGACACCACCACCACCGTGGTGGTCGACGAGCCGCACCTGAGCGACCTCCCCGCCACCGCCACCGCCACCGCGGACGCGGGCACGACCGGTGAGGAGGGCGCCGAGCCCGTAACCACCGGGCCCTCGGTCGACGTCGAACCGGGGGACCGGTCCGTCGTCAAGGACACGCCCCCGGCGGTGCTCGAGGTGTTCACCGCACCCACCGGCGGCGGGGCAGACGCCGCAAGCATCCCCACCATGACCCCACCGGTGCTCGAGCAGACCGACACCACCCTGGGCACAGCACCCGCCGCGGCCGCGGGCGACACGGGGGGCGAGGCCACGGTGCACCAGCTGCACCCTGCGCCCGCGCCCCGCGTCCTGGTCCTTGGCCCCGTGCTCATCGAGCACCTGCCCGACGGGGTCGAGGCCGTCGCCAAGCTCGTCGAGGTCGCCACATTCATCGCCCTGTTCCCCGGCGGCAATCACGTCGCCATCGACGACGCGATCATGCCGGGCAAGCCGCAGACCGACAACGCCCGCAACACGAGGATGACGAGGGCGCGGCGGATGCTGGGGCGGGCCGCCGACGGCACCGACTACCTGCCCCGCCACACCGGACCCGACGGGTACCGCCTCGACCCCGCCGTCACCACCGACTGGCAGCAGTGGCTCGACCTGCTCCCCGACGGACCCACCGGGGCCAGCACCACAGACCTCGAAGCCGCGCTGCGCCTCATCCGCGGCCGCCCCTTTTCCGGCATCAAGCGCCGCTACTACGCGTGGGCGGAGCGGCGCATGCAAGAGATGATCGCCGCCATCGTCGACGCCGCCTGGGAGCTCGGGCGACGGCGACTCCTCGAAGGCCACTGGCAGGCCGCCACCACGGCGGCCGCCGTCGGCCTCGACGTCGAGCCCGGCATGGAGCGCCTCGCCCGCATCCAGATCCTCGCCGCCCACGCCGCCGGCAACCCCGACGCCACCCAAGCCGCGATCGACCGGCTCCTCGACGTCGTCGACGAGCTCGGCGGCGACCTCGAGGACGTCACCGAGCAGCTCATCCACGACCTGTCCACCACCACCACCGGTCGACGAGAGCTCGTCGACGCCTACGCCCGGTAAGGGGCCCGCATGACGGATTCGGCGAACTCGACCGGCTCGGTTGACCGCGCAGCGATAATCGGTCCCCAGGGGAGGATCGGCTCATGATGACGACGACACGGACACGCATCGCAGCGCTGCTGCTCGCCGCCGCCACGCTCACCACCGCCTGCGGCAGCAGCACCACCCAGCAAGCCGTCCCCATCGGCAGCGCCGACCCATTCCCCGGCAACAGCAGCAGCAGCACCACCACCACGACGACAGCAGCGGCGCCGAGTACGTCGGTGTCCCCCGCCGACGCCGCCGGGCAAGCCGCGGCCGCGTTCACTCACTATCTGGACGTCTACAACCAGCTGCTGCTGAGCGGCGGCGACGTGGCGGTTCTCAGCACCGTGGCCAGCGGCATCGAGATCACCAACCGCACCAATGATCTGGCGGCTTCACGGGCTCGCGGGGACCGGTTTACGGCGGGCTCAGTGGCCCTCAGTAGCTCCGTGGCCACGGTCGACAGCTCTGTGGTGCCGGCGACGGCCAAGGTGTCCGCGTGCGTCGCAGGTGGTGTTCCCGTAGGGCAGGCAAGCTCAACCCCACGCCCGGCGCAGCGCGGCACGTTCTACCTCACCAATCCGGCGTGGCCGGACCCATCTGGGTGGCGTGTGAGCGACTCCGACCTAAGAGGTTTGACGTGCACCGCATGACTGCGCTGACCGTGGCCATCACGGCCACGGTCCTGGGACTCGGCGCCCCGAATGCCCTGGCGGTCGGACCACTACCCACCGACGTCCAGTGCGGACTCGCAAACCCTGGTGCATGTCTGGTGAAGGCCGAGGCCCCCGGGGCGGCGACGGCGACCGCACCCACGGCCGAGAGTGCCAGCTCACCGGTGTATCAGGCTGCGACCGCGGAGCAGGTCGCAGCCGCCCAGGCGGCGGCCCTGGCCGTGCTCCAGGCCCGATGCGCGCCCCTGCTGGCCGGCGTAGCCACCCCCCAGCAAGCCGCGGCCTGCCTGACCCTGCCGACCGCCGCACCCGGTGCGCCGGCTGCCCCGCCGCCGCCCAACCCGGCCGTCGTCGCGCAGGTGGCCATCACCAACATGAATCTCAAGCCCGTGACGATCGGGATCGTGCCGGAGAACACCCCGGGGAAGATCGGGGTGGTCGGGGCTCCCACGTGGATGTGGGTGGCTGACCCCGGAGAGTCCACGACGGGTCCGTTGACTCGGTCGGCGACCGTGGGTGGGGTGACGGTGCAGGCGGTGGCCACGCTGGACCGGATCGTGTGGGACATGGGTGATGGCAACCGGGTCACCTGCAACGGGGCGGGGACCCCGTACTACGACGCGGCGGGGCTGCGCTCGTCACCGGACTGCGGGTACACCTACACCCAACCCAGCGACCGGAAGCCCGGGCTGGCCTACACCGTGACCGCGACCAGCTACTGGACTGTCAACTGGCAGGGCGGTGGGGGTGCCGGGGTCATCCCGCAGGTCCTCGGCAATCAGACGCAGATCCAGATCGGCGAGCTGCAGGTCATCACCACCGGGTAGCTCCTGCCCTGCCCTCAGACTGGGCCCGGCCCGCGCACTCACCCCTTGGTGCAAAGGTGTAGTTGTGTCATTCACTATTGTCACGGGCAACATTGTGGACCAGCCGGTCGATGCGATCGTCAATCCTTGGAATCGGAACTTCATTCCTCGGTGGATGCGGTACGCACACGGCACATCGAAGGCGATCAAGAGTGCGGCGGGGCCCGGGCCGTTTCAGGAGCGGCGTCGTGCAGGACTCCTGCCCGTAGGTGGCGCGGTCCTGACCTCGGCGGGCCGGTTGCCCGAGCTGACGGTGGCGACTACCTCGAACGCCCGACCGGCGTCGGTATCAGGGGGTGGGAGTGGGAGACCCTGGGCGCCATCGTGGCGCGGCCGATCCCGGGCCAGCACCTGCTGGTGCGGCTCGACTCCGACCAGACGCTGGTGCTGCTCGACCCGGCCGAGGTGATGCTCGGCCCGGGGGACCGACGCGGGCGCGCGTACCGAAGCCGGCTGCGGTCCTGACCCCACCACCGGCGCCGGCGTGACCTGACCCGCCCGGCGGGGGGTGGCCGGCGGGGGCTACCCGGGGTCGGGGTGGTGGTCGGGGTCGGGGTGCGGGTCGGGTGCTGCTGCGGTGGGGTCGGTGGGGGAGCGGACGGGGTCGGGGTGCAGGACGGGGTCTGGGTGCAGGGAGCGCAGCGCAACGTCGACGACGCCGCCGGTGAGGTCGGTGAGGGTGGCGGTGGCGTCGGTGGTGACGGCCTGGACGAGCCACGGGCGGGGTTGGCGGCCCCGACGGACGGTGGTGCCGGGGACGGGGAGGTGGCCTTCGCCCCCGATGCTGTGGACCACGTGCAGGGCGGTGCTGTGCGCGGCGATCGCGACCAGGGTCGCGGCGTCGTCGGCGTCGGCGGTGTGTCGGGCACCGCCAACGTCACCAGCACGGTCACCAACCGCTCACCAGCTTCCACCCGAGGCAGTGTCCCCTCCCCGAGGGTGACCGGGGTGGTGCACCACCAGCAGGGCCCGTCGCCGGTTGCCCGGCCTGGGCGGGGCTCACGTGTCGGGTCCGGGCGGGGCCGTGTGCCAACGGCGGTGTCGGCGTCGGGTGCGGTGTCGGTCCCCGTGTCCTCCAGGCCGAGGGCGGCAGCGTCGCGGCGCCGTGGCGGCGTGGGTGATGCCGCCCGTGTCGCCAACGCGGATTTCCGCGCACCTGGTTTGACTATCGTCCCAGAGACGAGGGGGTATGCCGCGGAACGCTTTCTCGCGGCATACCGCCTGGCGTCAGTTGACCGGCGTGGCCGCCTTGACGAACTCGTCGGTGTAGGTGGCGGCCAGGTCGATCTTCTTGCCCTTGACCTTGTCGTTGAACTGTCCGAGCACGGCGAGGCAGGTGGGCGGCCCGTCGGGGGGCATGATGCCGGTGGGGTTGAAGATCCCCTTCTCGCTGTTGAGCGCGGCGATGTAGGCGTCCTTGCCGACTCCCTTGTAGTAGTCGGCGGGCATCTTGTCTGCGATCTCGGCCGCGCTATGGCCTTGGATCCAGGTCAGCGTTGAGACGTAGGCGTTGACGAGCTTCTGTACCGTCGCCTTGTTGCCGTTGACCCAGTCGGACTGCATGTAGAGCGAGGTCGCGGGATACGTCCCGCCGAGCGCCGCCTTGGAGCCCTCCGCGGTCCTCATGTCGAGCAGGATGAACGCCGTTCCGTCCGAGAGTGCCTGCGAGACAGTGGGTTCGGTGGTCATGCCGCAGGCGATGGCCTTCTGCTTCATCGCCGCGATGAAGGTCTGCCCGGCCCCGACGCCCCGTCTGGTGGTCGTCGGGGGATCGACACCGGCCTTGGTCGTGAGGTACTGCGTGAGGAAGTCTGTCGAGGAACCGGTGTCGGTGATGCCGAGTGACTGGCCCTGGAAGTCCGCGGGACTGTTGATGGTGCCCTTGAGGTCGCTGCGGCACAGCTCGACCTCCCCGGGGATCTGCAGCATCGAGACCACCGACTCCGACGACTTGCCCTGCGCCTGCAGGGCGATGTTGTGGTCGTAGAAGCCGCCTACGCCCTGCACCTGACCCGCGAGCATGTTCTGGGTGGCGTCGCCGCCGGCGGGCTCGTCGATGAGGTTGACGTTGACGCCGATCTTGTCGTAGTAGCCGAGCTGCTTGGCGAGCATGTAGGGCAGGTAGATCTGTTTGCTCAGTCCGCCGACCATGATGGTCACGGTCGGTGCGCCGGCATCTGCCTTGGTCGCGGCGGTGGAGGTACCGGCGGCGTTGTTCGCGCAGCCGGCCATGGCCGTGGCGGCCAGCACTGTGGCGGCAGCGGCGGCGAGTCGGGTGGTCTTCATTGGGGGTCTCTCTCCTTTGAGGGGGGCTTTCTTGACGGGTATGCCGGGTTCACTCGACGGCCACACCTCCGTGGCTCTGCGGTGGTCGCCACCGCAGCAGCCGGTTCTCGAGGACGGTGATGAGTTCCTCGGCGACGAGGGCGATGATCGCGACGAGCACCATGCCGGCGAGGACGCCGTTCATGTCGAAGTTGTTCTGGGAGGAACGGATCAGCAGCCCGAGTCCCTTGTTGGCGCCGAGCAGCTCGCCGACGATGGCGCCGATGAGGGCGAAGCCGAAGCTGATGTGCAGGCTCGCGAGGATCCACGTGAACGCCGACGGCAGGACGACCTCACGGGTGACGCGCCACGGTGACGCGCCGAGGAGCCTGGCGTTGGCGAGCAGGTTGCGGTCCACCTCGCGAGTGCCCTGGAAGGCGTTAAAGAATACGCCGAAGAAGACGAGGACGACGGCGAGGATGACCTTGGACTGGATGCCGAAGCCGAAGGCAACGGTGAAGATTGCCCCCAGCACGATGCGCGGGATGGAGTTCGCGACCTTGATGAAGGGGGAGAGCAGCTCGGCGAGCAGCCGTACCCGCCCCAGGGCGATGCCGCAGATCACCCCGAGGACCACGCCGATGACGAAGCCGAGGACCGCCTCCTGGAGCGTGACGAGGATCTGCTCGGCCAGCGAGCCAAGGGGCGTGCCGACGGTGACCCAGGTGAGGAGGGTGTCCCACACGCCGGTTGGTGAGCCCCAGAAGAACGGGTCGACGACCTTGCCGTTGACCGCCAGCTGCCAGCCGGTCAGCACGACGACGACGATGCCCACCCGAGCGGCCGCCAGCAGGGCCCGCCGTCGGGCGCCACGCCCCCGACGACGTGCCGGGGGCAGGTCGGCCGAGTCGGCTGGTCTGGCGAGGACATCGGAGCGGTCGGCGATGGCCGAGGCGGCGAGCGGGGCGTCGGGACGCAGCGGGGTGTCGGTCATGACGCGGCCCTCGTGACCGTCATCGTGCGGGTGTAGGCCTCCTGGACCTCGTCCCGCAGCGCCTCCCAGATCAGGCTGTAGAGCCTCGTGAAGACCGGGTCGAACCGGATCTCCTGCACGACGCGGGGCCGTGGCAAGGTGATCTCGAACTCCGCCTTGACCGTCCCCGGCCCCGCCGTGAGGACGACGACCTTGTCCGCGAGGGCGATGGCCTCCTCGAGGTCGTGGGTGACGAAGATGACGGCCGGCTTGGTCTGGTCCCACAGGTGCAGCAGCTCGGTCGACATGATGGCTCGGGTCTGGACGTCGAGAGCGCCGAACGGCTCGTCCATCAACAGGATCCGCGGTTGGTTGATCAGGGTCTGGGCCAGGGCGACGCGTTTGCGCATACCGCCCGACAGCTGGTGCGGGTAGCGGTCCTCGAAGCCGGACAGCCCGACCCGACGCAGCCAGTCGCGGGCCTGGGCGTAGGCGTCTGCCCTCTTCGCGCCGCGGAAGAGCGGGCCGGCGGCGACGTTGTCGAGCACGGACTTCCAGGGGAAGACCGCGTCCTGCTGGAAGACGAACCCAGTGCCGGCATCGATACCCCGGACTCGCTGGTCGTGCACGGCGGCCTCTCCTGCCGACGGGCGTTCGAGCCCGGCCACCAGAGTCAGGGTGGTCGACTTACCACAGCCGGTCGGGCCGACCACAGCACAGAACTGACCCTCCTCGACTGTCATCGACAGGTCCCGCAAGGCGGTGTAGGTGCCACCGTCCGCCGTGGCGAACTTCTTGGTGACCTTGCGCAGCTCGATGGCCGCCATGACCGGAGCCCTTTCTCCTCGACGTTGCCGGCTCACCGTAAGGACGAGGGCGATGGAGGCGGAAGGCTTGTACTCGTTGGCTCCGATAGCCGCGATAGCGATGGTTTTGTGCGTTGTGCTCAGCCATGCTGGACCGTGCTGGAGGCGGCGGCCGACGCACTGCCGGCCGCCGGGACGAGACGAGGACAGGTATGCCGCGACTGGGCCGGACCCTCTCGGCACGAATCCTCGTCGCCGTCCTCGGCATCATGGCGCTCACCATGCTGATCGGACTGGGGCTCTACTCGAGCGTCACCAGCCGGGCCACCGACGAGCAGGCCGTCCAACAGGCCACGAGCATCGCCGTCACCCTGGGTAATGCGCCGGGTGTCGCCAGTGCCGTCGAGGCGGGAGACCCCGACCATCTGCTCGCCGGCATCGGCGAGCGCATCCGCGCGGCGTCCGGCGCCTCCTACGTGGTGCTCATCGACCGCACCGGGGTCCGGTACTCCCACCCCAACCCCGCGCTCATCGGCCAGCGCATCGAGGAGCCGGTCGCCGCTCTCGACGGGGGCGTCCACCCCGGTGTGGACGAGGGCAGTCTGGGCCGGTCGGCCAATGCTCGGGCGCCGATCCTCGACGCGGCAGGTCACTCGGTCGGTGAGGTGTCGGTAGGCATCCTGGAGACCGAGGTCGGCGCCAAGTTCTCGCACCAGATGGTCCTTCTCGTCCTCTACACGGTGGTGGCCCTCGGCCTCGGCGTCGTGGCCTCGCTGATCCTGGCCAGGGTGATCAAGCGGGCGACGTTCGGCCTCGAACCGGCCGAGATCGTCGCCCTGGTCCAGGAGCGGGAGGCGATGCTGCATGGCATCCGCGAGGGTGTCCTCGGCGCCGACGATCGAGGCCGGATCAACGTCCTGAACGACGAGGCCCGCCGGCTGCTCGACATCCCCGGGGCCCGCCTCGGCGAGCCCCTCGACGAGATCCTGCCGGCCGGTCGGCTACGCAGCATCGTCACCGGGGAGACCGCCGGGCTGGATCTCGTTGCCGTCACGGACGACCAGCTGCTCGTCCTCAACCGAATGCCGGTCGTCGTCGCCGGACGCCAGGTTGGCGCAGTCGTGACGATCCGCGACCGCACCGAGCTGGAGGTACTGATGCGGCAGCTCGATGCCGTCGAGGGACTCACCACCGCGCTGCGGGCCCAGGAGCACGAGTTCGCGAACCGGCTGCACGTGCTCTCCGTCCTGCTGGAGCTGGGGGAGGTGCAGGAGGCCAAGGCATACAGCCAGCACCTCCAGGAACGCACGACGATGCTCAGTGAGGATGTCCGGTCACGCATCGGGTCGCCGGTCGTGACGGCCTTGTTGCTGGCGAAGATGACGGTCGCCGCGGAACGCGACGTCGTCATCCGGATCGACCCGGCCAGCCGCCTCGACCGGGTCGAGGTGGACCAGGTCCCCATCGTCACCGTGCTGGGGAACCTCGTCGACAACGCCGTGGATGCCGTCACCGCAGAGGCCGCGACCGCCGGGGCACACCCCAGGGGAGTGGTCACGGTATTCGTGACCGACGCCGGCGGCCTGCTGCGGCTCAGCGTGATCGACTCCGGACCCGGCATCTCCCCGGAGCACCTCGACGACGTGTTCCTCGACGGGTTCTCGACGAAGGAACCACGCTCCGGGATGAGGCGGGGTGTCGGCCTGGCGTTGGTCCACCGGCTGGTGACCCGGGTCGGCGGCACCATCGCGGCAAGCTCACCGGACGGTGCTCGTTTCGACGTGACCATGCCCCTGCGGGTGCGCGAAGGAGCCTCGTGATCGGTGTCCTCGTCGTCGACGACGACTACCACGTGGCTCAGGCGCACGCGCTCGGCGTGGACCGGGTCGATGGGTTCCAGGTGCTGGGGGAGGCCCACTCCGGTGCGGAGGCCGAGCAGCAGATCCGGGAGGCCTCGCCGGATCTGCTGCTGCTGGACATGTACCTCCCGGACTTCGACGGGCTCGAGCTGGTGCGGCGAGTGACGGCGACGGCTGGGCAGGTCCCCGACTTCATCCTCGTCACAGCGGCCCGGGACGTCGTCTCGGTGCGTGCGGCGATGCAGCTCGGCGCTT
>JAABUS010005718.1_pt1 | contig 15957 bp, 21 predicted proteins | sample 5560161 | NCBI WGS metagenome assembly JAABUS01 (sample SAMN10711885, study PRJNA513376) | rock metagenome | isolation source: Antarctica rocks | place: Antarctica: Victoria Land, Trio Nunatak nord | collected 2016-01-04
TCCTTTCCCCCTTTCTCTCTCTCACACTCCCCTCCCTCGGCCTCACTCCTACCACAATCCAGCAATCATCACCCCCTCCGCATCACCCTCTCGAAGCCCACCTCGCCCCCTCCCAAGTCGCCTCACCACAAACATTCCCCAGCATAATCCACCCAACCATCCCGTACAGGTCCCCGGTCCAGGCAAAGAGACATGCCCACCTCTAAGGCATGGAAGCAATCGACGTTATCACCTTCATTTCTCAAACCCAGGATTGCCTGGACGGCGATTGACCGACAGGGCAACGGGATTGGTTGGGTTGGATATACTGAGTTGGTGCAGGGGCATGGTTGTGATTTAAGTTGATCATTATAAGAGATTCAACCAAAGGAAGGATTCTGGGTGAATAAGCACTGCTTCTATACAGTTCCACTGCCGATCAAGAGGGATTGCGGGTAACAAGGGGATTGCAGTGCTGATCAAGGATCATATGGAATTATAATTGTTTGTAACAGGGTGTATAATGGGTCTACAGACTTACCTCTCTCTCTCTATGAATCACAATGTTATTACTTAATGGTTCTTCTGGGGCTCAGCCTATGCGCTGATAAGCATGGGTGGTTTCTACCTTGACAATGGTCACCCAAGATATCGTGTTATTGCTTCTCTTCCCAGATCTTCTTCACAGGTGCAATAGTGGCCAGACGGTCACTTCGGGAGCAGTCCATCGCCGTTTCGTCAACAGGCTTTTCGAAAATTTCAAGGAACGAGAAGTCTGTAGATGCATCCTGCGGGCGCATAGGTTGATCTTCCCGTTGTCGCGATTGTTATATTCAAATGGGCCAGATCCAGGTTCTCGTTATTTCAAATCCCGGATGTTTCGAGCCTTCCTTGCTTTGGAAGCCAAAATTTGAATGCCCCCACGAAGAGGGGTGCTACGGCCTAGTACTTGAACGAAGCTGTCAATGACGGGACGGCTCCTACGACAGTCTCAGATACGTTAGTTGGTCACCGCAAATTTGCATGCAACAGACCCAATAGACGCTTCTGCTAGCGAAGCAGTCCCCCTCCTATCCCCAGCGGCGATGGCTCAGGATACTGCAGTCGTGTTGATCATGTTGTCGCCTTCGAGCCACAACAGCCCATTCACGGCCGGACCGACCTCATGATCGATATTGGAACCTGTGGCATAGACCATGATCAACAGACCATTTCCCTGTTCTGAACGGCAAAGTAAGCTCATCTCTCCTACCGAATAGCGTAATCATCTCTAGGAGATCCTTTCTAACATATCTCGCCCCGAGAGTAAGAAGACTACTGAAGGAAACGAGCCAAAAGGAAGAACAAGGAAGCAAAACAAGCCAAAAAGAGACGGGTGTGACTCTCGACACACTCAGCACAGTCATACCTACAAACCATTTGACTCCCGCCCTCGGCGCATACCTGTACTTCATCATGCACTCCGAGGTCACATCGTTCGCCGCGTGGAAAATCATGATCCATTCGCTGGGAACCATTCTTGGGAAGGGGCCGGTTCCTAGAGTAGGGAGGCCGCGGCGGCCGCTAGGGGCGAACGCATGGGTGGTGGTCACGGCGAGTGTGACGGTACCTACGCGGGAGAGAAACTCTGTTCAGCAACGAGGTACATCAATTGTTCCAGTATAAACTCGGTTGGGCCTCTGATCCGCCCACGTGACGTCCGAGGTAGAGATCTGAAGTGGGAAATAGCAGATATGGAAGTGGTAGAATGCGTACCGAGTTTTATTTTAAAAGGGGTGCGGACGAGCGGCAGCCCTGTCACTGACACCTCGCCATTGGGAAGGAATTCAAACTCCTGTCCTTGGTTTGGACGCCAATAGCCCTCGCGGAGGCGGACGCTGATGCTGTAGAGATTGTCGTAGGTAGTGGCTGGCCAGTGTGGTTTCGCCCAATCCTTTTGCTTGAGGCAATAGAGTTCTTGCGCGTTTGTACTGTTGAGGGAGGTAGAAACAAGACCGGGAGAGGCGGCGCAGGAAAAGGCTAAGATGGCCATGGCCATGAGACTGGACAGCAATGGCGGAGGATGCATCGCTGCGGTGGCACAATTGTAGTGTGGATTTCGTTCGGAGATTGTCTGGTAGGAAGGTTTCCGTCGGTGATAATCAAGGCCTGTCGCGTAGAAGCTGGGGCTTACGATACGCATACTCGAAGCATACTCGAAGCATGCTGCGGACGTACCAACTCCCTGCAGCAGCACGAGGTCATAAAGCGACCCAAAGCCGCTCGAGATGCGGGTCCCCCTAACGGCCTTCTGGAGGGCGTCACCAACAGAGAGATAGCCGCTCAAACGATAAAAGATCTTACGCCCATCTTTCTTCTGCTAGACATATTCGAGCGTGGAGCGCCACCAATGATAGATGCAAAGGAGAAGATCATGATGCGAATTTATCACCGGCTTATGAAGATATACGAACAACAGTGGAGAAGTTGGAAAAGATAGGATCTACTGGCATCGACAAGAATACACAGCGAAGAAGCTCTTTGATGTATGCGGATTAAAAGAGAGTGTGGAAGTTGATGGGCCATGCTCCACGAGACCGGATTTATGGATAAAGGTTGAGTTGATCTTCGAAACAAGCGATACCAGCTGCTTCTTTTGGAGTACTTCAGATTGTTCTGGTCCTCAGCCTTGGTCCATCATGTTTGGAGGCACTCGGCGCTGGAATTCTGTTTTCTTGTTCTCTTTTGACCACCTCGGGTTTCCACAACAGCATCGAACACTGCACACGCACCACGCTCTCCATGCTAGTGCGTTCTTGAACAAGCCTTGTGCCGAATGATGATATTAACAGGCCTGTACGGGGTAGAAGATGAAGGAAGCCACCGAGTCCTAGCCACCTCGGCAGCCCCTAAAGCTCTTTTCGGCCTGGTCAGAGATCTGGATCTGGATCTCTCCTCCCAGGTCAACGATCTACCCCGCGAACCACAATTGGTGGCTTCTTCAACTCGCCTTTCCGCCTTTCCACCTTTCCGAACAGCAATCATGACGCCGCCAATGCTCATCGCGCCGCTAAATGCTGGGCTCGACCTTTGCCATCTGTTTTCATTCTTCCCACCAAAGCCCTCGTGCAGATACAACAGATCTGTCCGGCTTCGAGAATGGCGTCGCAAGCCCATGACCTCAACTGCCTGACCATCCGCGAGCTCGAGCAACATGCCGAAGCCTGCATGAACAAGCAAACGCGCGACTACTACAATGAAGGCGCCGACTCCGGGTCCACGCTGCTGGAAAACTCCCAGGCCTATGGCAAATACCGTATACGACCTCGAGTCCTCCGCGACATGTCTCTCATCGACACCTCCGTCCCACTGTTTGGCGCCCGAAGCTCCATTCCCCTCGGTATCGCCCCCACAGCAATGCAGTGTCTCGCGCACCCTGATGGAGAGCTAGCCACAGCGCGGGCCTGTAAGAAGGCGGGCATGGTGATGGGGCTGTCCTCGTTTGCGACGAACACGCTTGAGGACGTTGCGGCTGCTAGTGGAGAAAACCCGCGGGTCCTACAGCTGTATCTCTTCGAGGAGCGAGAGCACTCGAGGAAGCTGATCCAGAGAGCGAAGAAGGCCGGGTACAAAGCCGTCTTCTTGACAGTCGACACGCCCATGCTGGGTCGTCGCAATATGGAGATACGGAACCAGTTCAAGTTACCCAAACCATATAAAATTGCAAATTTCTCGGAAGATACGGATTCCGCTGCAGTTGAAACGGTCATGAATGGTTCCTCGGGTAGCGACCAAGGGGAAAAGAAGAGTACAAGTGCGCCAGGCTACCGTGACGGCGAGAAGCGGAAAGCGCCGACAGGACCTATAACGTTCCATTCGCATGCTCCGAACCCAACCCTAAGCTGGGAACGAGACATCGGTTGGTTAAAGAAGCAGTGTGCTCCGGAAATGCAGGTCTGGGTAAAGGGTATTGCCACGGCCGAGGATGCGCTGCTTGCCGTTCACCACCATGTGGATGGCATTGTAGTATCGAACCATGGTGGAAGGCAGCTCAATGGTGCCCTCGCCACGCTCGACGCGTTGCCGGAGGTTGTCGAAGTCGCGAAAGGGAAAGTACCGGTGCATGTGGATGGAGGAATCCGTCACGGAACCGATATATTCAAGGCTCTGGCGTTGGGTGCAGACTTTGTCTGGGTAGGACGACCGGTTTTGTGGGGCCTTGCATACAAAGGCCAAGAAGGGGTAGAGCTGTGTTTGCGTTTGCTGAGGGACGAGTTCACCCTTTGCATGGGACTTGCAGGCACTGTGAGGGTGAGCGACATCTCGAAAGATTACCTGATGAAAGTCGACCAGGGTGGGTTTGTTAGTCGACTGTGACCCCTCCATCCGCAGTACGTATCCACTTCGTCCTCGTATATACAGGGTAAAGGAGTACGGGGTGGAAATTGACAACTGTGGGTTTTTCATTCGGTCGTGACCCCTCGGTCCTCGTACATTATGGTGTGCTAGCTGGCTGACCTTCGATCAAATACGAACAAAGCCTCGTCCTTACCTGCAAAGGACGGCAAAGGAATTTGCACCGTCTTCTCGAACCCCACTATCTCCGCAGTGATATATTCATCAACTGTCTGGTCTCGGAATGCAGTGTATCCATTCTTGTTCTGAGTTCCAGCAACACAAATCACATTCCCTTCGTATGCTGTGAGAATTTTCGAGGTGAAGTCCATTCCGACAATGGGGTAGACAAGCAGCAATACTGCGTCTCTCGCCCCATTCTCTGCCTCTAAAAACTTTACGCCATCGTGAATGACGGTGTTACTGATCCAAAGCGTCCGGTATTCGCTCTGAAGGTTGTCCACAGCGGTGACAGAGACTCCCATCCTGCGAAGCATGTAGGCCCAATATCCGTTTCCGCTTCCAAGTTCCAGTACCTTTCTTCCGCCTGCCGTCTGTCTGATAACCTCCAGACATTCATAGCTAGGTACGACGCAGCCAAAGTGGTGCATGAAAACGGGAAGGATATGATGGCTAGTACGGACGTTGATTGTTCCCGGGTCAGGGCCAGCCCATTCGAGTTCCTGACACGACCAGCACCAGTAATCACAGTATGGATTGATCTGGGCTTTCTTCGTCTTGGAAATTATATACTTTTGTGGAAGTAGTCGCTTGCTTCGTAGATGTGTTGCTATGCTCGCCCGGTGAGAGCCCTTCTTGGCATTCGCTGCGAGGCCGCTCAGAGCTTTGGATGTAGATGTGGTGGAAGAGAAAACAGCAGTATAAGCGGTGATGTCGGCTTGAGCTGGGGGGGGCAGCTGGGAAGAAGTGAGCCCTGTGCGCTCCAAGGTAAGCTGGACATTAGTCTACCGGTTTGCCGTCTTCAGCCAAATACCAGCCATGCATCCCATGCTGACCCCCGCCAGAGATCGCTTGCTGAACGTCGGCGAGTGTCACACTTGCTATGGCGTGGTATACGTAGTGATCGTTCGACGATAGATCGAAGGCTTTGATAATAGAAGAGCGCAAATCATTACCTGTAGGAAGATCCCGCTCGGAAGACCATCGTTCGAAGAAGCTATCTGCATCGAAATGGGCAGACCCTATGGTTCGCGCACTGCGGCTTGATGAAGCCATATTAATGGCTCTGATCGAAGAAGGCACCACAAACATAAAATAGATCGCTACCATTCGGGCCGCAAGCCGTCATTCGCGCGGCTGTTCACCGACGTCATTGGTGGGGTGCGTGATATATGCCCCTCCAAAACTTCTCAGTCAGGAAATCCTGTCCGTCAATTTTGAAAAGACACACCATCGAGCCCATTCTTCAGCTTGAATTGATCTACGTACATCAACTGTCAGTCCCTCGCACATCATTCCCTGCGTGAGCCGAGGTTTTTTTATCCCTGCCACAAACTTTTGAGCGTACTGACTAGATGCTGACAGGTTGTTCTGCAGAGATTCCTCCGAGTCCCAAGCCGACCCGTGCCCAAAGCACATTATCGACGATGTCCGCCCCCAAGGCCGGTCGCCAATCTCCAGAGCGTCAGACCGATTCTCAAATCAAAGAGCCTGCCTCCGGCGACATCGGCGCGGCGGAGAATAAGGACCAGGCCAAGGACGAGAGTGACGACAGCGTACTCAACAAGCTACCGAGCAACCCCGAGGGACCGATGGAGGGTGCAGCGCACGAAAAGGTCAGCAAAGAGGGGAGGGGGGAAAATGTTTAGAATTGTGGAGTGTGAGCAGAGCCTTCGGAATGGAGACACTGGTGAAGGATGATAGATAAGTTGTGGATGGTGAACGGCTGGAGTGAAACTTAAATCTGCTTCGGCTTGAAATCGATCTTTAAGATGCCCCAAATGCTGATAAATCCGAACGTGAGGTAACCGCCCAGGATGTTGATGCGCCTCAAAGGATATCATGCCGCCATACACATAGCCCGTAGGACGATTCCAAACCCCGACGCCAAATAACCCAAGGATGATGTGCCCGAGAGACAACTTATCAAATTTCTTCCGCCCCATCATGTGCAACCGGCATGTAGCTTCTTCTCTCCTTGACGTTCTGCGCAACGAATCAGCCACAACCACCGGCCAGCGCCTTACACCGCCTTTGAAGGGATGAAACGCTCACTTCAACCCATTTCCCCACCCATGGCTTGATCGCCGCCCAACCCAATAATCCTGCCGTAGCGAAAATGAATATGAACACCACCGCCTCATCTTTCCTCGAGTCGCGCTCTGTGTGCCTGTTAGACTAGCTGGTATCGAATGCTCGCGAAGAAGCTCAATCTTAAGCCCTAGGTAAAGGTAGAAACGCAAGAGAAACACACGGAAGCAAGTTGTGAATACGTCCTCCATCCCGACACCCTTGCAAATCGGCAGGTTGTAACTCAAGCAGAACTGTCGATTGCAGTCGTTACAATTCGACGCTCGATATTCTTTCCGGTTCTCTGCCTCCCTGTGTTTGCCCTTCTCTTCACCCGTCCCCCCTCCATCGTCTCCGCTCTTGCCCTTTGAGGGAACGTCGTTCTCGTTTACGCGCAGGAAAAGGGCAGGAGGTGAGGGAGGGGAAGCGGGCGCATCGAGCGGAATGATGGTGCTGTTGCTGCCACAGGTGCATTTGCAGAAGGAGGTTGGAGCTGAGAGAGCAGGGTGTTAGTCGGCGCATGTGGAAGGCCGGTGCCAGGGATGAGAGTGACGTACAGGCTGCGAGAGAGGTGAAAATCAAGGCGGAGAGTGTGACCAGACATAAGATATCGACCCTCATGACTGGAATGAGAAAGGAAAATGGCCGGCCATGACAAGGAGATTAAACACCTAGCGACGCCGGTAAGCTGAGTCTGGGAAGAGCAACCCTCGATCAACCCCGGATCTACTCCTGGCTGACTACAAACATACCTTATTGAGAAATCTGCAGACAAGACTTGGAAGCGATATGATTTAGTGTTCATGAGACAGAAAAGTGAATGCCGCAAGTTACTCATACCCGGGCGTAAGAGACTTGAGAACTAGTCTACGTTGAATTCAAGCTACACGGAGTTGCAATGGATATGGAAATATTCAAAGCCCGGCGCAGATTCTTGTCAGAGATAGTACGAGACAGCGCTATCTTAGACACCACAAGAACGCAACCCAAAGCCAACCCCTACCTCCCAGCCGAGATCCTCCATCAAATCTGGCGGCACGTCCTCTGCCCGCATGGCGGCATAAATTTACACATCGACGAAGAATGGATTCCTATACTTCTCAAACGTGGCCCTGTGCCTATCCAGGCCCACTTCGACTCCCGGTCAACGTCTCCCACGTCAGATCGGTCTATAGAGAACGAAGATGGTCAGAGTGGCTCATCCGGCTACTATCAGGGTCTCGATCATGGTACAGACGACGGGTACCATCGTGCTCTACGTGCCCAGGCTAGTATCGAAGTCGCCATCCTGCGCCTCAATCACAGCATCTACGAGGAGTGTATGCCATTGCTATACGGCAGGAATAGGTTCACGTTCCACACCGATCCGATGACAGCGGCATGGTGGCTAATAGCCCGCTCCGCCCGACAGATAGAATTGATCCGGCATTTGGGATTTCCGAAAAGGTGCGTAACTCGAGGCATGAAAATGCAGCCGATCTGGCACTTGATAGCCTACAGAATGCAGATCGAGACAGTGACTATGTGGTATCCTCGCGACGAAGATCCAGAAGCGGTATATGAAGAGGCAGAGCACGTTTGGCAGTCCCCGGATTGGTATAAATGCGCTTTGAACTTTCGCTCGCTGCTGCAGGACAAGAAGATTACACAATTGAGGCTGCTGTTTGCTCTGGATGTATACAAGTCGCGAATACGCCAACGATTCAGCCTTCTTCACCTGTATTACGAGCCTGTGTTCCTACCCCAGAATATTGATCTGAATGGTATTGGAGTCATCAACAAGCTGAACCGGAACCCGGATGCTCGCGCCGTAGAGCCCATTGCTCGTGCTAAGTTTGAGTTGTCTCATGAGGGACTCCCTGCCTCCGCATATAAAGCGTGTTCTTGGCGCTTCGAGAAGTATATCGAGGCGCTCAGGTCAGGAAACATGCGAACCTTTACCGTCAGTCGTGATGATTGTTGCGGTGTCGATGAAGGGACTGTGGTTGTCCTTCGATTGAGTGACCTAGTGGATGAAGATTTCATCTGCCAGAACAGGCCAAGATGGCATGGACCCCATCGAATGGCAGACAACGACTAGAACAACGATGTCGTCTCCTGCCGCTGTTGGAGGATTTCAAAGGCTGCAGGGTGTCAATCTCGCAAATTTTCACTAGTCGAGAACCAACAATCTGAGACGCTTTCAGATATTTTGACCAAATAGCACATGGACGAGTGATCAGCGATAATCAGTTGCAGAAGCGGTAAAACGTCATTGTCGTCCAGCACCATAGCCAAAATACCAAGAGGAAGCACAGAGACGTATACTCGGGGTCTAAGCAATAGCTCAAATCCTAATCTCAACATCGGCCTACGCTCCAGAGCCGAATCTCTGTCACACAGCTCTCTACATCTGATGCATAGGCTAGGGAGCAGCATTTCTGGAAACCTTTAAAGGGGTCAACGGCGTAGACGTGCCATCCAGGCAACGCTCCCCAGACGAGTCGGCTTCCTCTGTGTGCGGTGGCAGTCGATGAGACCAGCAGAGGGGTTTGAAGAATCAAACTCGCGGCCTCGGGATCTTTGTTGCTATCCCCCATGCACCGGCACGGTGCACTTTTCGAGAGTTCCTCGTATCACATATGAATTGAAGACCTTCTTCGAGCCTGCACTTTGGTGAGCGTGATGCTTTCACGGTTTGCCCTTTCTGCTTCGGGTCTTTACTAATAATTCAGTCCATCAACTTTCCGCCTTTGCGTTCTTTTATATAGTCCGAGAACCAAGAGAAGCGTTTATAGCAGTCGCGGGATCAGCAGATCGAGTTGAAGACGCAGGCTCGCGGCTTCAACAGCTTGCATACTACTCTATGCGAGAATGATGCCTGACATGGTAAGTTCAGGGTTTCTCGCTTGCGCTTTCGCTTAGAGGCTGTAATCCGATGGCGTCGATGGCTGACTCTGGCTCGCGTCTAGAACGACGACATGAGATCGGTCTTTGATGTACGTTCTAGTCTCGCGACTCAAATATAGAGTCTAGAGGCACACATTATGGGGGCTTGACAGCTGTGGTGTTCTCTACTGGAACGACGACGAGAGTGTCTTGATCCTCGAGAAGGACGAGGATCAAAACAAGAACGCGTTCGAGAAACAGATAGAAAACTCGATGTACTCAATAGACTTCTCTGCTGCCCAGGAAGAGACGAACGACTTTAAAGTATCCAATGTCAATGGTCAGCTTTGAAAAAGAGCATACCAAAAGCTAAAGAATGAGATTACGAACAAGACCGTGAGTCGTCATGCTATCTCGGCTCCCCGCTCGTGTCGATAGCACTAACTTGCTGACCCAGGCCTTGCTGAACGAACAGGGTGTCTTGAATTGTGAGATTTTAACGATTCAGCGGGAGCCGAGCCCAGAATAAAAAATTATCAAAACAAGATCTATATCCACAAAACCCCAAGTCCCTCCAACCATCTCAAGCACGTAGGATATCCGAAAAAGAGCTCTGGGGGAAACTGCCTCTTCTCAACCCGCCGCCAGAACCTATACGATATCACGGTCGGAACACCTAGTGGTTCCTTGCGTCCTGCGCCATTATGCGAGTGTAAACCAAACGCCGCGTTGTCCAATGTCAAGCCCAGTAGGCGCCCCAACATGGAATCCTGTGTCATCGTTCTAATCCAATCGCGAAAAGCAGTAAGATGCAAACCACCGCGAGTGGAGCCTTTGATGAAAGTAAACTCTCAAGAGGAACAGATCAAGTAGGAAGGGAAGCCTGCTGGGATGTGATCGAGAAACGGGGCCTGCATGTGCGAGGTATGACTACCTCCTGAACAGCGGCGTCCAGATTCATCAAGGGCCAAGATCAAGCTAGGTTGATAGCTTGGCTGTTTGGGGAGTGAATGGTACGTGGCATCTTCAAGACGACTCTGGCAACTCCGCACAGTGTCTGTTGTGGCTTCAGATCCCATTCCATAAGATATCTCGACCTACAAATCGGTATTCGGAGTACGAGGAGGGAGTGGGTAAGTAGGTGGAGTTGATGGGGATTATTTGTCTCTTGGTCACTCTTTATTAAGACGCGTAACTGCATGGGAGTCAATCACCAGCTAAGTCTGCTTTTTGATATCAAAGATATTGAAGGAATTGTCAACGAGTGGAGTAGAACACAAGTCGCTGAAGGAAAGTGTTTAAAGGGACTGTCTGAGAAGAGCGGGTGGCACAGATGGTTCTTATTTATGGGAGAGGGGGAGGACCAAATGCATGGTTTGGTTTTACAGGGCATGGTTTGGGTTTACAGGCTGGTGTAGGTGTGATGGTGGCGACTCCATGAGAATATCGAAGGCTTAATGGGAACGTTGCACCGGTATACCCTAGCAGACATATTCCAAAGGCTTTCGAGAGCACGGTTTAATTCGTCGTTACGGCCAAGGAGATGTATGAGAAGCTTCAAGGTTGAATGCTAACAGGCTACTTACCCCTAATCATATCATCAAGCAAGCAGTCATCAATCTCTCAAGCTTGGCCTGTGCCAACCATCGTCTCCCTTACCTTCGACCTCGGAATAGCTCTCTCACTCTTCAATACTTCTCCCCCAGAGGCTGCATCCCCGCGGTCGCAGCAACGTCTCCCGCGGGCCCTGTCGCTGTCTTCTCCCCGTGGATGGTCCCCTTCCCACACCCACTGCACGCACACTTGCCTTCCTCGCACGGACATTCGCCCGTCGCCCCTCCGCAGCCGCAGGTCGTCATGTCGCTCCCAGGAAGCGTCTGCTTCGTCTTTTCATTCTCTGCATAACTACCCCCACTGCCCTGCCCGGTGGAGTGCGTGTTCTTTTCGTTGTCCTCCTTGCCCCGCTGAGTCTTTCCGGCTTTTAAGTCTGCCAAGCGACGGGCCTCGGCATGGATATCGCGGACTTGCTTGTCGCTCTGCGTGTAGAAACTCGCTAGCTTCTGGCCTGTGGGTGTCCCCATCGCCTTCTCGAAGTAGCTCGTCATGCCTCGCCATCCTTGCGTCGCTTTGTCCGTGATGCCGTAGTTAGCATCCAGGCCCTTGGCCTTGTCGGTAGCCTTGTACTTCTGATCAAAGGTCATCAACGCGTTGGTGAAGCGGGAGCTGACGCCGTGCTTGTTGTCGAGCTGGATGGCGCGCTGGAGGGCATTGTCGGAGATGACGTAACCGTGAGCGAGGTACTCGGCGACGATGCGGGAGCGGGGCTTGTCTTCTTGGGAAATGTCGTTGGGGTCAATGCCGGTGGTGTCGTTGGCCGCGGTAGTGCTGCCGAGGTCGTCGAGGTTGGCGGCTGAGGAGACGGACACTTGGCTGGAGCCGAGCTGGGTGTTGTCGAGAAGGAGTGCGGTTTTGGCGGCACTGGAGGGTGTTAGTGATGATACTGAGTGGGATAATATGAACTGGAAGGTTTTACGTTTCTTTCTCAAAGGTGACGGTTGCGCTCTGAGGGCTGTCCGAGGCTTCTGAGACTGGTGTCACGGATAGAGATGTAATCTTTCCACTGCGTGATATCAGATGGGCTGTACCAGCATGGATTCGTTGATCTGACCAGAAGCTGAAGAAGTCTCTTACTTCCTTCTCGCTCGTGTTGTGAGCAATGTTCTTGACCTGAAACACGCTGTTAGATGCAGGAACGGTATGCATACGATAGGCTACCCACATGTACGACGGTGGACGACATGTTTGTTAGGTTTTATGGTGGGTATGAAGCTTTTTCTGTGCTGTAGGATGTTCAAGATTGGAGTGTGTTGGCAATACTCGCGAGCAAGGGAACTCAAGTTTACATGGCGGGGTGCACCTTGAGGTCTGATCTACGTCATCCTGTGGCTGGACAAATCTTTCGTGAAGGACACGACTGGATACCTGCCTGTACGCTAACCCGATCAAGGTTTCGACGTTCAAGCGATGAGAGAGCTTCGATCCGCATTGTTTACATGCGCGGGAACGCGCATTTGACTTCAATCCATCTGAGAGTACTACCACAGCACCTTGAAGATGGCGCAACCAATTTCGCCTCTGTCTACCATCAGCGCCAACGCTACTCCAGCGATCGAGAGGAAAGCCAGCTATAAAATCACCAAGTCCAAGTCAAATGATCGAGACGCCGAAAATACATCCCCACAAAGCCCAGAACAGCCACCAAGCTCCCCGTTTGTGGAAGACGTGGTATACTCACCTGCGAAGCGAAGAACCCTGAGCAGCACACTATCGCCTGCAAAGAAGCAACCACAGTCATACGAATTAGTACCTCTGACCGAGCAGGCGCTGCGAGAGAATGAAGGTTTTGTCAAGCAGCCAGGTTCACCCGCTAAGAGCACTTCTGGATCAATCTATGAAGGCGGGGCTGAGGATACCATTCCAGCTATGGACGAACCCGCAGGCTACCCAGGGATGGACGACACACGTTTCACTGCATTCTCAGCAGTGCCTGATACCGACATGACCACCTTCGCTCGACTCGAGCAATCACCTCTCAAAAATAATATTCCAAGCCCGACCAAATCAGCGCGGAAAGGCTTCAGCGAAGATACCCCTCGACGCACACAGCCTACTACGCCAGCAAGTCGCCGCCGTCAATCCTTCGAAGACAATTCCCCCTCTCCTACACCCCGTCGTCCGAAATCAAGTCACGGCGATACCACAAACCTCCTCGTCGATTTCACCGAGCAGTTCAATGCCTTCGCCACTAATACCAGGTATACCAGACCATCCCCCAAGAAATCTCAAACACAGCCGAACCTCGCGCAATACACCAATGGCTTGCGCACCCCTTCACCCACTAAATATGCCCTTCCACCGGGCACACCGTCCGAGGCGCAGCAACTCGCGAACCTTCTAGACTTCGACCTCCCTCCAGCGCCGACACCCCGCTCCATACCTACTATCACGGCCCGCGAGCTCGAATCCCTCAAATCCTCTTTCCTTTCACAGATCTCCTCCCTCCGCGCAACGCTCAACGGCAAAGAGGCCGAAGTCGCTTCTTTTAAAGAAGCTGTCACGGATGCCGAGCGCCGCGTTGGTGAAGCAATGGAAGAACTCCGCGAAGAGCGCGGAACCCGAGAATCGCTCCAAGCCGGGAAGCTGGACTGGGAGAAGCGAGACAAGGAGATGCAAGATGTGCTTCGAGGTGTCAAAGAAGAGATCATGCGCGAATCGCGGGAGAAGGAGCAATTACGGCAGGACCTTGAGAACTCCGAGCGGAAACGGGAAGAAGCTGAAGCCAGGGCTATTGATGCAGAGAGTAAACTGGTCGGCTTGCAGACGCCTTCAAATGCGGGTTCTGCGGGACAAGGCGATTCGAGAAAGGAGGTAGACGCTGCGGTGGAGAGGGTGGCGCAGGAGCTGCACGGGTTGTACAAGACCAAGCACGAAGATAAGGTCAAGGCACTCAAGAAGTCGTACCAGGCGAGATGGGAGAAGAAGATCCACGACCTGGAGTCTAAGCTCGACGAAGTCTGTCGCGAGAACGAAGAACTGCGTTTGGGTCGGGATGCCACCATGTCAGGCGTCGTGCCCTCCGTGCTAGCTTCAGCGACCGCAGAGAACGAGGCGCAGACACGACGGCGGGAACAAGAAAGAGCGGCAGAAGCCCAGAGATATGAGACGCAGGCTGCGAAGCTAAAGGGGCTGGAAGCGGAGATACAGAGCGTCAAGAGCGACAACAAGGGATTGCTGCAGCAACTAGAGGCTGAGAGGGTGGAGATGTCGGAGCTGGTGGCCGCAACAGAGGAGATGATGCAGTTGCAGACATCGCAGTCAACCAGCCACGATAAATCCTCGACTAGCACCGGAATGTCTGATAGCTTGCGAGCCCCTTTCTCAAGGTCTCTCTCTTCGGGGCTGAAAGCGCCCGCAGCTGGACTCGGAGGCGAGAGCAAGATCGGCAGAATGAACGCGGGTGCCGGTAGCAGTGATGTCAGACCTCGGAGTGGTAGCGGAGCAGGACGAAGTGGCATCATGAGGAACATCGAGCGGATGGGCAGCCATCGCGGCGGCGTCGGCGAATATTAGATGTATACCAAAACCTTTTGCAGCAGCAGCAGGATCGAATCTGCAATTCCTCCTTTTCATCCGTACGCCGGCAGGTATGGATACCTTGCAAAGGGCCTACTGGTCGTTCGATCTCTTCCCCAAGACTCCACTCTGAGTACCGTAAACCAACAACACGAACTCACGTGTTTTCAATCCTTCGCCACCTTCCCAACTCTTCCAAACACCCCCGTTACCCCGTCCAGCCTCTCGCTCCTTCAATGGTGCTTTCTGCCAGGTTACAGGTCGACACACCTCCCATATACGCCCCTCTCAACCCCAATTCCCATATAAGGGAGCCCCTATTTCAAGATTAAGTCTACTATGCAAAACCCACTTGTACCAAACGTAGGAACGTAAACCAGTTTTACTATTTAAATCCCACCCGAGATTTCCTTCGATATCGGATACGCAAACCTCCACCAACTTGGTTCTCTCAAGTCGACCGTGGAGCAAGCCTGGGATCAGATCTGAAGATTCACCGCTTCCAGGCCCACGATTTGCATGCATCTTCTCCTTCTCTCTTAATTCTGATGCTGAATCACACAACCATTGTTCTGCAACCTTGATTATTTATGTTCGAAAGATCCGGCTACACGTGTTCATACACGCTAACCCAATCGAGGTTCCAAAGACCAGTCTGTCCAACAGGCCGAAGCTGATCCCGGGTGGGATTTCAATCACTTGGTAAAGAAGGGTTAACGTTGAGTAAAAGTAAATTCCAGATAGACCTCCCTTCCCCAACCTCTCCACACAGTATCCTCTCTCTTGCTGGCGACCTGGACCTCCCTCCGTCCGCTCCGACCTTCTGTTCCACAATTCCACACCCAGCTGAACTCCCCCCTACCAGCCCACGCCAACCCTCAGCCATGTCTTTCATTCTCTTCGAGCTTTGTTTCACTGAATAGTCGAATCGGCAATCTGGACCTCGAGATCCAGGCGCAGGACGGGAAGACGTATTCGAAGTTGAGTGCCCAAGGTTGCTTAGGAGGAAGGTGCTGGTAGAGGAGAAGAGGGAGGCGTATAAGCGGCCCATGACGGAGAAGGCGGAGCGAAAGGGGACAAGGGAGGAGGGGGAAGGCGAGGGCTGTAAGTGTGAGGAAGGGGCGTGGCAGGACTAATAGACGGGAGGTTTGCATCAAAGGATCCTACGAACCAAAACCGTGAATGATGCCACGCCTTTCCGCTGATAAGACATAGCAAAAGTCATCCCCCCCCCAACCAGGATACCTTACAGCAAAGAGAAGCAAGTGACCCGCACCACCCCTCCCCACCCTGACCCCCTTTCTACCCTCCCTTGCCCAACTCCCAACCCCTTCCAACCCCCAAAGCCCCTAC